>ERZ1292640.337-Hain-H43-02um-R1-337-length-37645-cov-21_pt1 | contig 37645 bp, 32 predicted proteins | sample MGYA00564404_ERZ1292640 | MGnify/ENA primary metagenome ERZ1292640 (study PRJEB36523, sample SAMEA6512636) | groundwater metagenome | collected 2019-01-08 | study: AquaDiva: Metagenomics assemblies of 32 groundwater samples | reverse complement strand
TATGTCAGCCCTGCTCGGCTACCTCAACCGGAATTCTTTTCGCGTCACCCCACACATGCGCGAACGTGCCCTTCAAACTGTCGGCTCCTCGCTGGACCATGCCGCTGCCGCGGTCAACGCGGAGGCGGGCGGGGATCTGGAAGAGGCCTATCGCCAGTGGGACATTGTCTTCAACAACTACTTCCCGAAGGCATAGACGTGGACCTAGTTGGCGGAATGTCAAGGCGACACGCGGCATCGAAAACGTACTGGCGTGTGATCCTGACGATCCAGGCGGTCGTGCTGGTCGCCACGGTGGCTCAATACGCTTCACCCTCGGAATGGGGCCTTATCGTCGTGAGCGTGCTTGTCATCGCGGCTCCTGTTGGCGTCTACTTCCTGAGGCTTAAGGCGCAGAGGCTCTATTCCGAAGGAGAGAGGCTTAGGCGGCAGTTGGTACTCTGGGACGGACTTGGGAAAGGAGCAGGTGCCGACGAGGCTAGGGTCCTATTCCGCGATGAGCCCAGTATTTTGGGCAACCTGGGACCGAGGAATCGAGAGAGCTACTTCAGGTCGCGACTACCCTTTGGATGGCGGCGAGTTGCAGAGATCGTCCAAGAGAGCGCCTTCTACACGGGCAAGCTGGCGCAGGTTGCTTCGCTACTCTACGGCGCGGTCGTTGTCATAGGTACGGTGATTGCCGTGTGCGGCGCCGTAACTGCTCTTAGGCTTGGTCTCGGCGGAGATGGGGAAGCTGTCCCGGCAGTCTTCTCTGCGCTTGTCGTCTTCTTCGCGGCAGGCACGTTCGCCAGCTTCTATTCTTCCTATGCGCGTCTTGCCGCAGAATCCCAAGCGGTCTACGAGCGGGCTGGGTTCATTGTCAACAGACCTTCGCTATGTGTGCCGGATGCTGTCTTGGTCATGGCTCGGTACGATTGTGAACTTGCGAAAGCTCCGCCTCTGCCAGGGTGGTTACACTGGCTGATGCGGGACGGGATCGATCGTGCTTGGCGAGTAGGTAGGAAGAGCGCCCCCGGGCGGAAGCGGCGGCGTCCAAGAAAGTAGCCGGGCTCGATCAGAGAGATCGGACCGCCACAATACCTAGCGTCTTTGGGGGGCAATTCGGATCATTCGGGGTTGCGGCCAAGTCTCGCTTGGAGAGCGCGGAAGCGCTCCAGATTGCCCGGCAGGGAGGCCTGGCCAACATCCCAGCAGTGCCAGAAGCAGTCGGCGAAGGCCGGATCTTGCCCGGCTAGAAGCTCGACCTTCGGGAAGATCCGGTCGAAGTGGTCACGCAGCAGGTCTTCGAGCAGACAAACGGCGAGGGCGACACGGACGCGCTCGGAGGGGTGGCCGCCGAATCGGCGCACGAAATCCCATACCAGCCCATGCCGTTCAGGTATGTGATCTGCGATCTTGAACAGCGCCTGGTATAGCGGGTCCGGTTCCGGTTCGGGCGGCTCCGGGATCGTGAAGTACCTCTGTGCGCGGCGGGTGCGATGCTCCAGCTCCCGCTCCTTGTCAGGGATGCTGACCCAGTTGTGTGGATGGGCCGCGGGCCAATTGTCCACCTTGCATGCCAGGAGGGGGATTGCGCGGGCGACCTCGGGATCCTCGCGGGCCTTGCCGAGCGGGAACCAGCGGTATTCTCTAGTCGGGCTGCCGTTGGTCAGGGCGACGTTCAGATCGGCGGCGTCTCGCGGGGCTCCTTCCGCCCGATCGAAGACGAGAAGGTAGCAGCGAGTGAGACTGCCGTCCCCAGTCGGCTCGGTCTCGTAGAGGAACCGATTGGGAACCGTCTCGAACCCAGTATCCTGCCGGAGGGTGAGAATGATGGCGTCGTCCTCCTTCTCGCCGTGCCGCACGAACTCCCGCGGCAACGACCACTTGCCGGCTCCCTCGGCGGTCTTGGCGCGTACCATAAGGACCTGTTCGCGGAAGGCCAGCACGCCGACATACCAGACGTCCATAGGGGCATTCTAGCCCTCCAGGAGTCGCCGGAGGTCGGGGTGGGGCATTGGTGAGGGAGTTGGTGAGTCGGGGGGAGAGGCGCGAAAGCCCTTGCGGGCGCGTGGGTCCGGAGGCGGACAATCAGCCAGCAACCTTAGTGCTCCTGTTTCGGGGCGGGGAAGGTGTCGGTCATCGAGTTCCCGATCCGCGAAAGTGAAGCGAGTGCGATACGAGTGAGGGCGGGGTTGGCGGTCGGGTCGGGCAGGAGCACTGACCTGTCACGCTGGTGCTCTTTGATGGGGCGAGCGCGCCCCTATTCTCACCAGCTTTTCGACTCGGGAGCGCCGTTTGGGCACCCCGTCGTGCCCTCGAGACCGAAAAGTTGGTGAGGCGAGCGAGCTCGCGGCCGAGTCCATTTCGCGCACGAAGTCGCGAGCCCGCCTGGAAAAACGAAACCCGCACGGGGATCCGTGCGGTGCTCGTGTGCGTCCGCGGACGGACGCCTGCGAGTTCCCGCGGACGCGGAAACTCGTGGGGCGTTCTTACGACCGCTGCTACCGGCCTTCGGACCGCATCTTTGCGGCCTTAACCGTGTTCTTGAGGAGCATCGTGATCGTCATCGGGCCAACTCCGCCCGGCACGGGCGTGATGGCCGACGCCTTCTCCTTCACCGCGTCGAAGTCGACGTCGCCGACGAGCCGCCAGCCCTTGGGGTGGGTCGGGTCGTCAACCCGGTTCGTGCCCACGTCGATGACCACCACGCCCTCGCGCACCATGTCGGCCTTGATCATGCGCGGGGAGCCGGCCGCGGCGACGAGAATGTCGGCCTGCCGCGTGTAGGAGGCCATGTCCTTCGTCCGGGTGTGGACGATCGTGACGGTGGCGTTGGCGCCCTTGCGCTTCTGGACCAGCATGGCGGCCAGGGGCTTTCCCACGATGTTGCTCCGGCCGCAGATGACCACGTGCTTGCCCTCGGGGTCGTTCCCGCTGCGCGTCAGGAGCTCCTGGACGCCGAAGGGCGTGCAGGGCATGAAGATGGGCTCGCCGATCAGGATCTTGCCCACATTGAACGGATGAAAGGCGTCCACGTCCTTGGCGGGGTCGATGGCGTTGATGATCTTCGACTCGTCGATCTGCTTGGGCAGGGGGAGCTGGACGAGGATGCCGTGCCACCGGGGGTCCGCGTTGAGCTTCTTGACCAGGTCGACGACATCGGCCTCCGTGGTGGAGGCGGGGAGCGTGATCGTCTCGCTCGCCATCCCGATATCGATGCACGCCTTGCCCTTGTTGCGCACGTAGACGGCCGAGGCGGGGTCGTCCCCGACGAGCACGACGACGAGACCCGGAACGACGCCCTGGGCCTTGAGCCCCGCGACCTCCTCCTTCAGCTCGCACCGGATCTCCGCCGATATCTTCGTTCCGTCAATGATCTTTGCCGACATGGTCTCCTCCGATCAGGATGTTGGGGTCGCGCGGACGGCAGAGAGAATCGCCTGGACTTCGGACCTTTGGGGGTCCCGGCCGGTCCAGGCGGGCTTTCCCTCGATCTCGGCCTGGACGAGGCCGGGATCGAGCGAAATCCGCCCCAGCACGGGCAGGCCTTCGAGCGCGCCGGTGGCCTTGGGGGTGGGGGCGTCCAAGGGCACCTTGCTGAACACGATGCCCAGCCGCGGAATCCTGATATCCGCGGCGAGCCGCCGGATGGTCGCGGCCGTCTGGATGCTCCGGGCGCCGGGCTCGACGACGATGATCATCATCGATACGGCGTCCGCGGTGCCCCGCCCCAGGTGCTCGATGCCGGCCTCCATGTCCAGGATCACGGTCTCGTCCGGCTTCAGGAGCATGTGGGTGACGAGCGCCTGGAGCAGGGCGTTCTCGGGGCAGAGGCAGCCGCTGCCGCCGGTCGAGACTCCGCCGAGGACGAGGACGCGGACGCCGTGGATGGTCTTGCTGTACTTGGCCGGCAGGTCGGCGACGTCCGGATTGAGCTTGAAGAACTTGCCGTAGCCCTCCTCGGCGCCCGTCCGCTCGGCGATCAGGCGCTTCATGCGGCTGATGGCCTCGGGCCACTCGGCGACGGGGAGCCCGAGCGCGGAGGCCAGATTCGCGGCGGGGTCGGCGTCGATGGCGATCACGGGCTTGCCGTCCTCGGCGATGGCCCGGGCGAGCAGCGCGGAAAGCGTTGTCTTTCCGACGCCTCCCTTGCCCGTGACCGCGATCTTCATGCGGGTTCACCCGTGCAGCGGGGCATGGAACTTGGCATACGGGCCACGGGTTTCATTCATCGATGATACCTCATGCCCGAGCGCCTGAACGATGCTCGTGACCGGTGCGGCGCCGGGAGGCCGTGGCGAACGGTTTTCGTGACCGTTCCCGCCGTCAAACCATGAGGCAGGTCCTTGACACCCCCGCGGGGTAAGGTTATATTGCCTTCGCGGAAAAACTCAGCAAACGGCATCGAACGCCTATCATGAAAAAGGTGGAGAAGCAATGAGCAACAGCAGCCAGTGTAGTGCGGATCCGGCAGCTTGCGCCATGATCGACGCCTGTCACGAGACTGGCGTGAATCTCATCTGGGATCGCGTCGCGACCATGATGCCCCAGTGCCGCTACGGCGTGCAGGGAATCTGCTGCCGCATCTGCACCATGGGTCCGTGCCGGATCAATCCGGCCGGCAAGAACAAGGTAGGCATCTGCGGCGCGACGGCGGACACGATCGCGGCGCGTAACCTCGTGCGCATGATCGCGGCGGGCACCGCGGCGCACTCGGACCACGGCCGGGGCGTGGCCCACACCCTCCTCATGGCCGCCGAAGGCAAGGGCGACTACAAGATCCGGGACGAGGTCAAGCTGCGGGGTCTGGCCCGCGAACTCGGCGTCGTGGAGAAGGGGAAGCCCGTCCTCGAGGTCGCCAAGGGCGTCGCGCTGGCGGTGTCGGCCCAGTACGGACAGCAGGAAGGCGAGGTCGTGTTCGCGCTGCGCGCGCCGGCCGACCAGCTCAAGCGGTGGCGCGAGAACGGCGTCGTGCCGCGGGGCATGGACCGCGAGGTCGTGGACATCATGCACCGCACCACGATGGGCGTGGACAGCGAGTTCCACAGCATCCTCCACCAGGGCGTCCGCACCGCGCTGGCCGACGGATGGAGCGGGTCCATGATCGCGACCGAGATTTCGGACGTCCTCTTCGGGACGCCCGATCCCATCCGGTCGCGGGTCAACCTCGGGGTCCTGGACGCGAAGATGGTGAACATCCTCGTCCACGGCCACGAGCCCCTGCTCTCGGAGATGATCGTCATTGCGTGCCAGGATGCCGAGCTGATCGCGCTGGCCAAGTCCAAGGGCGCGACGGGGATCAACCTCGCCGGTATCTGCTGCACGGCGAACGAGATCCTCATGCGCCATGGGGTTCCCGTGGCCGGAAACTTCCTGCACCAGGAACTCGCGGTCGCGACGGGCGTCGTGGACGCCATGATCGTGGACGTCCAGTGCGTGATGCCCGGGCTGGGCGATCTCGGGACCACGTTCCACACGAAGTTCATCAGCACCTCGAAGATGGCGCATTTCGCGACCACGGAGCACATCCAGTTCGAGGAGTCCAGCGCGCTCGAGTCGGCGAAGAAGATCGTGCGGGCGGGCATCGAGAACTACCCGAACCGCAAGGGCCGCGCCATGGTCCCGGACGTCCGGTCCGACATGGTGGCCGGGTTCACGGCCGAGAACATCGCCACGTTCCTGGGCGGAAAGTACCGGGCGACCTACCGTCCGCTGAACGACGCGGTCATGAGCGGGCGGTTCCGGGGCGCGGTCGCCGTCGTGGGGTGCAACAACCCCAAGCAGTGCCAGGACGCGGGCCACGTCGCGATCATCAAGGAGCTGCTGCGCAACGACGTGATCGTGATCGCCACCGGCTGCGCGGCCATCGCCGCGGCGAAGGTCGGGCTGCTGACGCCGGAGGCGGCGGAAGAGTGGGGGGGCGAGGGCATCCGCGAGGTCTGCTCGACGGTCGGGATTCCGCCGGTCCTGCACATGGGGGCCTGCGTGGACATCAGCCGCGTCCTCATGGTCGCCACCAACATCGTGAAGGAGGGCGGGCTGGGAACCAGCATCGTCGACCTGCCGGTGGCCGGCGTCGCGCCGGAGTGGATGAGCGAGAAGGCGGTGGCGATCGGCTTCTACGTCATCGCGTCGGGGATCTACACCGTGCTCGGGAGCCCGCTCCCCATCGAGGGCGGGCCGGGGGTGCTCGACTACCTGACGAACGGGATCGAGAAGGTGTTCGGCGGCAAGTTCGCCTTCGAGTCCGATCCCATCAAGTCCGCGCGGCTCATGATCGACCACATCGACGCGAAGCGGAAGGCGCTCGGCCTTCCTCCCGCGATGTACGCCCCGAAGGGCGAGGCGGGGGCCCGCGAGGCGGTGGCGGTCTGATGACATACGAATCGGTAATCTTCCGCGGCTGCAAGGCATAAAGGAGGCGGTGGCGTGTCAAAGATAATCGCGAGCGGAGTCATGCGGGGGACCCAGCAGATCGTGGGCGAGGCCGAGAAGTTCTGGGAGCGGGCGCGCCAGGACAAGGGCGAGGGCCAGAAGGTCGAGTTCCCGGAGACGGCGTTCTACCTGCCGATGGCGTGCGCCCTCATGGGGCTCGAGGTCAAGACCATCGGGGAGATGAAGCCGGTGCTGGCCGAGGCCCGGTCGCTCGTGCGCAAGGTCCCGTCCGACAAGGTCTGGCTGCCCTACCTCGGCGACGCGCTCGATTGCGGCATCGCGACGCTCCTGGCCGAGGAGGTCATCGCCGTCCTGAGATACCTCTATAAGGAAGAGCCGCAGAAGGGCTGCGAGGGCTTCTTCAGCGACACCCAGATGCGCCAGCTCGGGATCCAGCTCGTGGACGGCCGCATGCCCGGGTTCGCGGCCATCCTCGGCGCCGCGCCCGACACCGAGACCGCGGTGGCGATCGTGCGCGAGTGCCAGAAGCGCAGCCTCCTCGTATTCGCGGGCGCGAGCTCGAACGGGAAGAGCATCGTCGACCAGCTCGCCGAGGCCAACGTCGAGACCGGCTGGGACAACTACATCGTGCCGTTCGGCCGGGACACGATCTCGACGATCTTCCCGCTCAACTGGGCCATCCGGTCGGCCCTCACGTTCGGCGGCATCTCGAAGGGGAACGCCAAGCAGTGCCTGCTCTACTGCAAGGATCGCGTCTTCGCCTTCGCGCTGGCGCTGGGCGAGGTCGACGACCTCAAGTACGCGACCGCCGCGGGCGCGATCGACATGGGCTTCCCGGTCATCGCCGACACGCACATCCCCGAGATCAAGCCGACGGGCATCTGCACCTACGAGCACGTGGTCACCGAGTTCGACTACAAGAAGATCGTGCCCCGCGCCGTCGAGGTCCGGGGTGTCAAGGTCAAGGTCGCCGAGATCGACATCCCCGTGTCGTACGCGGCCGCCTTCGAGGGCGAGCGCGTCCGCAAGGAGGACATGCACGTCCAGTTCGGGAGCAAGTTCTCCAAGGGCGTCGAGTTCCTCAAGACGCTGGAGGCCGACGCGGTCGAGGACGCGCGCACGGAGGTCTTCGGGCCGGACATCGACACGGTCAAGGAGGGCGGCGCGATCGACCTCGCGATCGTGATCGAGGTCGCCGGCCGGAAGATGCGGGCGGATTTCGAGGGCATCCTCGAACGCCAGATCCACCGGTACCTGAACCACGCCATGGGCGTCATGCACACGGCCCAGCGCGACCAGATCTGGGTGCGCGTGAGCAAGGACGCCCTCAAGTCGGGTTTCCGGCTCAAGCACATGGGAACGATCCTGCACGCCATGCTCCACGAGGAGTACGGCGGGATCGTCGACAAGGTGCAGGTCAAGATCTACACCGACCCGGCGAAGGTGGCCGCGGTGCTGGCCGAGGCGACGCCCGTGTTCGCGGCGCGCGATTCGCGCGTGGCCGGCATGACGGACGAGTCCACGGACACCTTCTACTCCTGCACGCTCTGCCAGTCCTTCGCCCCCAACCACGTCTGCATGATCACGCCGGAGCGGCTCGGTCTGTGCGGCGCCTACAACTGGCTCGACGGGCAGGCGTCCTACGAGATCAAGCCCACGGGGCACAACCAGCCCGTGAAGAAGGGCCGGGCCATCGACGAGAAGGCGGGCGAGTGGGAGGGCGTGAACGAGTTCGTGTACACCCACTCCAACCGTTCGGTGTCGCGGTTCTCGGCCTACTCGATGATGCAGAACGTGATGACCTCCTGCGGGTGTTTCGAGGTCATCGTCGGGATCATCCCCGAGGCGAACGGCGTCATGGCGGTCAACCGCGAGTACGCGGGCGACACGCCCATCGGGATGCGGTTCAGCACGCTGGCCGGCTCGGTCGGCGGCGGGGCGCAGACACCGGGGTTCATCGGCGTGGGCCGGCTCTACCTCAGCTCGAAGAAGTTCATCTCGGCCGAAGGCGGCCTCAAGCGGCTGGTGTGGCTGCCCAAGGCGCTCAAGGACGCCAACCGCGCCAAGCTGGACGAGCGGGCGAAGGAGTTCGGCATCCCCGGTTTTGTCGACATGATCGGTGACGAGACCATCGCGACGGACGCCGAGAGCCTGCTCAAGCACCTGGAGAAGGTCGGGCATCCGGCGTTGACGATGGATCCGCTGGTCTAACTTCAAGGAGGACAAGAACATGGCGTTGTCCGGGCTCGCGATTTACAAGCACCTGCCGAAGACGAACTGCAAGGATTGCGGCGTGCCGACCTGTCTGGCGTTCGCCATGAAGGTGGCCGCGGGCCAGGCGTCGCTCGACGACTGCAAGCACCTGAAGCCCGAGGGCAAGGCCGCGCTGAGCGAGGCGAGCGCGCCGCCCCAGCAGCTCGTCACGATCGGCGAGGGCGGACAGGCGTTGAGCATCGGGCAGGAGACTGTCCTCTTCCGGCACGAGGAGAAGTTCCACCGGCCCACGGCGGTGGCGGTGCGCGTGAGCTCCGCCCTCGACGACGCGGCGCTGCGCGAGCGGTGCAAGCGCATCGCCGGCATCGAGTTCGAGCGCATGCGGAGCGTGCTCAAGGTCAATCTCGTCGCGGTCCACGACGCGGACGGCAACGCGGCGAAGTTTACGGCAGCGGCGAAGACGGCCTCCGAGGTGGCGGACCGGGCGCTCATCCTCATGAGCGGCCACGTAGAGTCCCTGAAGGCGGCCGGCGCCGCCCTCAAGGACAAGCATCCGCTCCTGTGGCCGCTGGACGGGAAAGGCGCCGAGGCCATCGCGGTTGCGAAGGAGCTCGGGCTGCCCCTGGTGCTGGAGGCCAAGGGATTCGAGGACGTCAACGCGCTGGCGGAAAAAGCCCGTGCGGAGGGGCTCAAGCAGTTGATACTCTCGCCCGGCACCGTCAACCTCGCGGAGGGCCTCATGTTCCTGACGGCCACGCGGCGGGGCGCCATCCTCAAGAAGCACCGCCCGGTCGGCTACCCCGTGGCGATGATGTCGCTCGGCGAGAACGAGGGCAAGGCGGTCATCGACGCGTGCTCGTACGTCCTCAAGTACGCCGGCATCGTCGTCGTGGACACCGTGGCCTCCCAGCACATCCTCGGCATCCTGACGACCCGCGGCGACGTCTACACGGACCCGCAGGTGCCGGTGCAGGTCGAGGCGGGCGTGCACGTGATCGGCGAGGCGGGGCCGGACTCCCCGGTGCTGGTGACGACGAACTTCGCGTTGTCCTACTGCTCGGTCGAGGCCGAGGTCCAAATGTCCCGGATCCCCTCGTACATCCTCGCGGTCAACACGGACGGGACGAGCGTGCTCACCGCCTGGGCCGCCGACAAGCTGAACGCCAAGACCATCGCCGCGACGTACAAGTCCAGCGGCATGGACACGAAGGTCAAGCACAAGAAGATCGTGCTGCCGGGCCTGGTGGCGGTGCTCAAGGGCGGGGTTGAGGACGAATCCGGTCTGGAGGCCATCGTGGGTCCCAAGGAAGCCTCGGGGCTGGTGCCGTTCCTCAAGAACCAGTGGAAACCGTAGGCGGTCCCCGGAGGCAAGAAGCCCACCGCGTAGAGTTCCTGCCGGACGAGCTCGCAGCCGAGGTCCCCGCCGGAACCACCATTCTCGACGCCGCGCGGTCCGCGGGCGTCTTCATCGACACCTTCTGCGGCGGCGAAGGCATCTGCGGCAAGTGCCGCGCCATCGTGCGGAAGGGGACCGCCGAAGGGGGGGAGTCCCCCTTCCTGGACGCGGCCGAGATCAAGGCCGGCTACGTCCTGGCCTGCCAGGCCCGGGTCGTGGGGCCCCTCACGATCGAGGTCCCCGACGAGGCCCGCGTCCGCGGGACGGTGGTCTCCTTCGACCCCGCGGACCGGGCCGGGGTCCGGAACGCCTCGACGCGCTCGAAGCCCGCGGCGCTGGACCCCCTCGTGGCCCGGGTCGGGCTTGACGTGGCTCCGCCTTCGCTCGAGTTCAACCGGGCCGACCTGGAGCGCACGAAGCTGGCCCTCGCGAAGACGGCCGGGGACGGCCAGATCGAGGCCGGGCTCGAGGTCATCCGCAGGATTCCGGACGCCATCCGCGCGGGGAACCACCGGGTGACCGTCACGCTCGCCCGGCACGCGGGCTGGCGCGAGATCACGGACGTCGTGCCCGGCGACGCGGCAGGCGGCCTCGCGCTGGCCGTGGACGTGGGCACCACGAGCGTGGTCGCGAGCCTCCTCGACCTCGCCTCGGGCGCCAAGCTCGGGAGCGCCTCCAAGTACAACTCGCAGGCCGTCTACGGGCCGGACGTGATCCACCGGATCCTGTGGACCGACAACCACCCGGGCGGGCTGCGGCAGTTGCAGGAGCACATCGTGGACGACGTCAACGCGCTCATCGGGGAGCTCACCACCCGGCTCAGGGTTGGCGCCGACCGCATCGACGTCGCCGTCGCGGCGGGCAACACGGTGATGACGCACCTCCTGCTGGCGGTCAAGCCCGCCTGGATCCGCCGCGACCCCTACATCGGCGGCGTCTACCAGCCGCCGTCCGTCCGCGCCTCGGACCTGGGCCTCGCGATCGCGCCCGCCGGCCTGGTTTACAGCCTGCCGTGCGTGAGCGCGTACGTGGGCGCGGACATCACCGCCGGCGTGCTGGCGACGGGGCTCGCGGAGTCCGAGGCGCCGCGCATGCTCGTGGACCTCGGGACGAACGGCGAGATCGTGATCGGGAACCGCGAGTGGATGATGTGCGCCAGCGCCTCCGCCGGTCCGGCGTTCGAGGGCGCGGGGACGCGGCACGGCATGCGCGCGATGAGCGGGGCCGTGGACCACGTGACGGGCCGGCACGGGAACGCGTTCGACTACACGGTCATCGGCGATGCCCCGCCCGCGGGGCTGTGCGGGACGGCCTATATCGACCTGCTCGCCGTCCTCCTGGACCTCGGGATCATCGACAAGACCGGCCGGTTCAACGCCGCCAAGGCGGGCGCGGGGCTGCGCCAGGGTCCGGACGGCCTGGCCGAGTTCGTGATCGTGCCCGCGGGGGAACGGGGCGCGACGCACGACATCGTCATCTCCCAGCCCGACGTCGAGAACCTCCTGCGCGCCAAGGGCGCCGTCTACGCGGCCGTCAAGATGATGCTCAAGTCCCTGGGGATGGCCCCGGCGGACCTGGGCGAGATCATGGTCGCGGGCGCCTTCGGTTCCCACCTCGACATGGACAAGGCCGTGGCGATCGGCCTCCTGCCCGACATCGACCGGGGGAAGCTCCGGTTCGCGGGCAACACGTCGCTGGCCGGCGCCGAGCTGTGCGCCGTGGACCGGACCTGCTACGAGGATACGCGCAGGTTCGCGGACGGGATGACGTACCTCGAGCTGAGCACGATCCCGTCGTTCATGGAGGAGTTCACTTCCGCCTGTTTCCTGCCCCACACGAATCTCGAGGAGTTTCCGTCGGCCGGCCGCAAGTCCGGCGGAGGGAGGTAGACCATGCACGACCACGCGCACGAGCACGATCACGGGGAAGGGCACCGGCATGCAGGCCGGCTCATCGCGGTAACGGGCAAGGGCGGGACGGGCAAGACGACGGTCGCCGCCACGCTCGTGCGGATGCTGGTCGCCCGGGGCATCCGGCCGGTGCTGGCCGTGGATGCCGACCCCGCGAGCACGCTCGCGCCGCTGCTCGGGCTGGAGCCCGGTCCCGCCGTGAGCGACATCCGCGAGGAGGTCATGGACGAGAAATCCCGGACGTCCGGGATTCCGAAGGAGCGGCTCATGGACGCCAAGATGGCCGAGCTCCTGGTCGAGGCGACCGGGTTCGACTTCCTCGCCATCGGCCGCCCGGAGGGGCCGGACTGCTACTGCTACGTCAACAACCTCATCCGGGAGGCGCTCGAGAAGCTCCGGGGGAACTACCCCGTCACGATCGTCGACAACGAGGCGGGGATGGAGCATCTCTCGCGCATGAACACGGACGACATCTCGTGCATGCTCGTGCTGTCCGAGCCGACGATGGTGGGGGCGCGCACGGCGGTCAAGATCGCGGAGCTCGCGCGGAGCCTGCCGGTGAAGGTCGGGAAGCGCGTCCTCGTGTGGAACAAGGTGGGCCCCGCCGGGGTCCCCGCGGCGGCGGCCGGCGTCGTTCCCGCCGGCCTGTTCGACGCGTCGGTCAGCATTCCGTACTCCGCGGACCTGGCCGGCCGGTCCGGGGAGACCGACAGCGTTCTGGAGGGGGGACTGCCCGAGGGAGCCGGAGAACTCATGGCCGCGTGCGGGGTGAGCGGCTGAACGCCTAGCCGGACGACAGCACGGCAGGAGGACAAAGCCGGACGGTCCGCATGATCTGCCTCGTTGCGTTTCGGAGACTGAGACATCTCCACGGTTGAGCCGGATCATTGTCCCCTTCCGGGCCTCTGTTATGCTTGCCCATGATGATGCGCAATCGAGGAACTTATTTTCCGGGATTCACGGCCATGACCCGGCGCATTTCAGGGGCCCACCTCGCGGCGGCAAGTGAACCTTCGCGAACGGGCGGACGGTCAGCCGGGGAAACAAGATGAACGGGACGATCGGCGAGGTCGCCGATCCGAAACTGTTGTCCGAGATCCGGGCGTTCGGCCGGTTCGACACCGATGCGTGCTTCACGTGTGGTACGTGCGCGCTGGCCTGCGAGCTCGCCCGCGACGCCCTGCTCCTGCCGCGCCGCGCGATCCGGCTCGTCCAACTCGGCCTGCGCGAATCCGTCCGTGGGAGTCTCGATCCCTGGCTGTGCCACTACTGCGGCGACTGCTCCGAACGGTGCCCCCGCCAGGCCGAGCCGGGGGAATCGCTCATGACCCTGCGCAAGTACCTGAGTGCCCAGTACGACTGGACGGGCCTGACGGCCCTCTTCTACCGCTCCCGCGCCTGGCGGCTCGCCGCCCTCGGCATCGTCGCCTCCGTCGTGGCGGCGCTGGGCCTGTGGTTTCACTGGCGCATTCTGAAGGGGGATGTGGACATCAGCACGTTCTTCGTTCTCGGCCGGTCCCACTCGGTGGGTCTCATCCAGCGGTACGACACCTGGCTGGTGGCGGCCCTCGCGGCGCTCGTGGCGTCCAACGTCGCGCGGCTGGTCTTCTTCGCGATCCGCGACGTGCGGGGGGAAGGGATCAGCATGCGGGCGTGGGGGCGGTCGCTCGGCGTCTTCCTCTGGCATTTCTTCACCCAGTCGTGGATCAAGGACTGCGGCAAGGCCCATCTGGGCCGGTGGATCAAGCACCTCCTGCTGGTGTCCGGATTCGTGGTCATGTTCGTGCTCGTCGTGTTCTTCCTTCCGTGGTTTCAGACGGATGCGATCCTGCCCTGGACCCACCCGCAGCGCCTGCTCGGGTACTACGCGACGGCCGTGCTGACCGTCGTGAGCATCGATATCCTGCTGGGCCGGCGGCGTAAGCGGGAGGAAGCTCACCGGTTCTCGGAGTTCGGCGACCGGCTCTTTCCGGTCCTGATCCTCCTGACCGCGCTGACGGGGCTGGTCACGCACGTGGCCCGGTACCTGGACTGGCCCCTCACCACCTGTGCCACGTTCGCGGTTCATCTCATGGTGTCGGTGGCCATGCTCGCCGTCGAGGTCCCGTTCGGCAAGCTCGCGCACGAGGCGTATCGTCCGGTTGCCATCATGTTGTACGAGGTCCGGGAGGAGGCGCGGCGGCGGCAGGCCGCGGTCCCCGGATGAGTCCGGACGGGATGCCGGTCGGCGCGGTCCTGGTGGTCGGGGGAGGGATCGGCGGGATGCAGGCCGCGCTGGACCTCGCGGCGGCCGGGATCAAGGTGCACCTGGTGGAGCACGGCCCCGCGATCGGGGGGGGGATGGCGCAGCTCGACAAGACCTTCCCCACCAACGACTGCGCCATGTGCACGCTGGCGCCCCGGCTGGTGGAGGTGAGCCGGAACCCGGACATCGAGCTGCACACGCTGGCCGACGTCGAGCGGCTCGAGGGCGAGCCGGGGGACTTCCGCGCGACGGTCAAGCTGCGGCCCCGGTACGTCGATCTGGCCCGGTGCACTGGCTGCGGGGCGTGCATGCAGGTCTGCGCGATGGGCAAGGTCAAGCCATCCCCCGATCCCAAACGGGTGCAGCCGATCCCGGACGAATTCAACGGGGGGCTGTCCTTCCGGCCGGCGATCCACATCCCGTTCCCGCAGGCGATTCCGAACGCCGCGGTGATCGACGCGGCGCACTGCCTGCACTTCAAGTCCGGCTCGTGTGTCATCTGTCAGAAGCACTGCAAGGCGCTGGCCGTCGACTTCGGCCAGAAGGAGAGCCGGGAGGATCTGGCCGTCGGGGCGGTGGTCGTGGCGCCGGGGTTCGACCTGTTCGATCCGCGGCTCAAGCCCGAATACGGGTACGGTGCGTTGCCGAACGTGGTCTCGTCGCTCGAGCTCGAGCGGCTCCTGTCCGCCTCCGGCCCGACCCGGGGGCATCTCGCCCGGCCGTCCGACGGGAGGGCGCCGGGCCGCATCGCGTTCATCCAATGCGTGGGCTCGCGCGACAACCAGCGGGACTACTGTTCGTCGATCTGCTGCATGGCCGCGACGAAGGAGGCCCTCCTGGCCAAGCAGCACGTGGGCGGGGACCTGGCGTGCGACATCTTCGCCATGGATCTGCGCGCCTACGGTAAGGGCTTCGAGGAGTACGCGGCCCGGGCGGAGGCGTCAGGCGTCCGGTACGTCCGCTGCCGGCCGGCCGGGGTGGCGGAGGCGCCGGGGAGCCACGACCTGCGCGTCGCGTATCTCACCGAGGACGGCCGGAAGGTGACCGGCGAGTACGATCTCGTCGTGCTGGCCGCGGGCCTCGCGCCGCCCCGCGCGGCCCGCTCGCTGGCGGCGACCTTCGGGCTCCTGCTGGACCGGAACGGCTTTTCTCCGGGGCGGGACACCGCCCCGGTGGACACGCCGCGGGACGGCGTCTTCGTCGCGGGCGCGTTCACGGCGCCCCGGGACATACCGGAAACCGTGATGCAGGCCGGCGCCGCGGTTTCGCGCAGCCTCGAGTTGCTGGCGGACGCCCGCCATACCCTGACCGCGAAGGTCGCGGCGCCGCCGGAGACCGACGTCCGGGGCCAGGCTCCGCGGATCGGCGTCTTCGTCTGCCACTGCGGCTCCAACATCGCGGGCGTCGTGGACGTCGCGGCCGTGGCGGATCACGCCCGGGCCCTGCCCGGGGTCGAGCACGCCGAACACCTCCTGTACACCTGTTCGACCGATTCCCAGCAGAAGATCCGGGACGCGATCCGGGAACACGGGCTCAACCGGGTCGTGGTCGCCGCGTGCACGCCGCGCACGCACGAGCCGCTGTTCCGGAGCACCATCCGGGAGGGCGGGCTGAATCCCTACCTGTTCGAGATGGCGAACATCCGCGACCAGGACGCGTGGGTGCACGCGGGGGATCCCCCCCGCGCGACGGCGAAGGCGGAGGATCTCGTCCGGGCCGCCGTGGCCAAGGCCGGACTCCTCGAGCCGCTGGTGCGGCGGTCCGTTCCGATCAGCCGGGAGGTGCTCGTGATCGGCGGCGGCCTGAGCGGGATGACCGCGGCGCTGAGCCTGGCCAACCAGGGGTTCGAGACGCACCTGGTGGAGCGTGAACCCGCCCTGGGAGGAAACCTGTCCTGGCTCCGGTTCCTGATCGACGCGCACGAGGACCCGCGCACCCACTTCGACCGCCTGGCGGCGGAGGTGCGGGGGCATCCCCGCGTCACGGTGTACGCGGGCGCCCGGATCGGCGCCATCACGGGTTCCGTCGGGAACTTCGAGACGACGCTCGTGTCCTTCGGCTCGCCCGCGCGCATCCGGCACGGCGCCATCATCGTGGCGACCGGGGCGCAGGAGGAACGGCCGGCCGAGTACCGGTACGGCGCGAATCCCTCCGTCCTCACCCAGCGCGAGCTGGAGCAGAGACTCGCCGGCGGCGCCTCTCCGCCCGCGAGCGTCGTCATGATCCAGTGCGTGGGGTCCCGCGACGCCCGCCACCCGTATTGCAGCCGGATCTGCTGCGGTCAGGCGATCAAGAACGCCCTGCGGATCAAGAGCGCCAGCCCGGGGACGGCGGTGACCATCCTGTACCGGGACGTCCGGGCGTACGGGCTGCGGGAGGCCGCCTACACGGAGGCGCGGCGCCGGGGCGTGGTCTTCGCGCGTTACGATCCCGGGCGCAAGCCGGAGGTGCTGGAAGGTTCGCGGAACGACCCGCTGCTGGTGCGGTTCTTCGAGCCGGTCGTCCGCCGCCAGGTGGCGCTGGAAGCGGGCTGGGTGGTGCTCGCGCCGGCGATCGTGCCGCGGCCCGGGGCGGCCGAGCTCGCGCGCCTGCTCAAGGTGCCGCTGGACGTGAACGGTTTCTTCCTCGAGGCGCACATGAAACTGCGGCCGGTGGACTTCGCGGCGGACGGGATATTCCTGTGCGGGATGGCGCATGGGCCCAAGACGGTGGACGAGTCCTCGGCGCAGGCGCTCGCCGCGGCCGCCCGGGTCGCGGGACTGCTCGCGACGGATTCGTTGTCCCTGGAGGCGTGCGTGTCCGAGGTGATCGAGGCGAATTGCGACGGGTGCGCGTACTGCGTCGAGGTGTGCCCGTACAAGGCCTTGACGCTCCTGGAGTACGCGAGCGACGGGGCGGTCAAGAAGACGATCGAGGTCAACGAGACCCTCTGCAAGGGGTGCGGGACCTGCCAGGCGACGTGCCCCAAGAAGGGGATCTCGGTCCGGGGGTTCCGGCTGGAGCAGCTTTCGGCGATGGTCGAGGCGATGCTGCCGGGAGGCGCCCGTGGCTGAGGCACCGTTCGAGCCGATGCTCATCGCCTTCTGCTGCAACTGGTGCTCGTACACGGGGGCCGATCTCGCGGGGACCTCCCGCCTCTCCTATCCTCCCAACGTGCGGATCATCCGGGTCATGTGTTCGGGGATGGTGCACCCGAACCTCGTGATGGACGCGCTGACCCACGGTGCCGACGGGGTGGTGATCTGCGGCTGCCATCCCGGCGACTGCCACTACCTGGAAGGGAACCTGAGGGCCGAGAAGCGCAAGGAGGCGATCGATCTCATGCTGGGGGATTTCGGGCTGGAGCCGGAACGGTTCCGGCTGGCCTGGGTGTCGGCCGCCGAGGGGGCCCGGTTCGCGGAGGTCATGCGGGAGATGACGGAGGCCGTGCGGGCGCTGGGGCCGAGCCCGTACCGGGGCCAGGCGGGGCCCGGCGGAGCGGGCGGGGGGGACGCGGCGGGCCGGGAGGCCGCGCCGGGGCCGGGGCGCGATTTCGCGGGCCGGCGGCTCTTCCGGGACGCCCGGACATACGCCGACGCGGCCGAGGCCGCCCGGGCCAGAACGGAGTACGAGCAGGCGGGCTTCGAGGTCCAGGAACTGGCGGAGGGGGACGGGATCCGGTTGTTCACGCGCCGGGCGGCCGGGGGACCCGCGCCCGGCGGGAGCGTCACCTGAGGGGTTTGTATTGATCAAGAGGCGGACGGCGACACGAGGCATTTCGGACGGGACGGCAAAGGAGGGCGAAGATGGCGGTCAGAATCGCGGAGGAGTGGCTGGCGACTTGCGGAGGGTGCGAGGTGACGGTGCTGGACATCGGGGAGCCGCTCCTCGGTTTGTTGCCGAAAATCGAGTTCGTCCACATGCCCGTGCTGATGGACCACAAGTTCTTCGGCCAGCGTGGCGAGCGTGACGGGGCTCTGGAGATCCCCAAGGCGGAGGTGGGGCTCATCACGGGTTCGATCCGGAATGAGGAGAACAAGCGCGTGGCGGAGGAGATGCGCCGGCAGTGCAAGGTCCTGGTGGCGGTGGGATCGTGCGCCAACTTCGGCGGCATTCCCGCCCTCGGGAACCTGAGCACGGTGGACGAGATCACCGGGGCGGCCTACCGCGGATCGCCGAGCACGGACGCGGCGCCTACGCCGGCGGACGGCCTGCCTCCGCTCACCGACCGCGTGCTGGCGGTCTCGGAAGTCGTCAAGGTGGACGTCGGACTGCCCGGCTGTCCCACGACGCCGGAAATGGTCGCCGGTGCGCTCACCGCCCTCCTGGAGGGCAAGCCGTTCAGCCTGCCCGAGCGCAGCGTGTGCGACGAGTGCCCGCTCAAGCGCGAGAAGAAGGCCGTGACGAAGCTGAAGCGGCCGCTGGAGCCTCCCGCCTTGCCGGCCTCCGGGCGCTGGGAGGACGCGCGGTGCCTCATGGAGCAGGGGTTCCTTTGCCTGGGTCCGGCGACCCGCAGCGGGTGCGGCGGCTCCCAGCACACCCCGCGCTGCATCAAGGCCAGGATGGCCTGCCGCGGGTGCTTCGGGCCGATCCGGGCGGGGGCGAACCCCATGGTGGACATGATGAGCGCGCTGTCCTCGATCGGGCTCGATCCGAAGGAGATCCCCGACCGCGCACCAACATTCAACCGGTTCATCGGGGCCCAGGGGCGGCTGCGACCCCCCCTGGCGCGGCGTTAAGGAGGCTGTCATGGGCAAGACCATCGTCATTCAGCCGGTCACCAGGATAGAGGGACACGCCAAGATCACGATCCAACTCGACGATCAGGGCGATGTCGCGGACGCGCGCGTCAACGTCGTGGAGTTGCGGGGCTTCGAGCGGTTCTGCGTGGGCCGGCCGGTCGAGGAGCTGCCCCGCATAGTCTGCCGTATCTGCGGCGTGTGCCCGTGGGCGCACCACCTGGCTTCGGCGAAGGCGTGCGACGCCGTGTTCGGCGTGACCATCCCCGAAGCGGCCGCGAAGATCCGGGAGGCGGCCTACATGGCCCACTTCCTGCACAGCCACGTCCTGCACTTCTTCATCCTCTCGGGACCGGATTTCGTGATGGGACCCGGGGCGGACTTCGCCGTGCGGAACGTGGTCGGGGTGATCGGCAAGGTCCCGGAGGTGGCGACGCGCGTCGTGCGCGTGCGGTACCTCGCGCAGATGATGACGCAACTGATGGGCGGAAAGGCGATCCACCCCGACGTGGCGGTGCCCGGAGGATGGAGCAAGCCGATCACGTCCGCGGAGCTGGCGGAGCTCAAGGGGATGGCGCAGGAGTGCCTGGATTTCTCCCTCTTCGCCATGGAGTTCGCGAAGACGCAGATCTTCCCCGCCTACCTCGACGAGGTGAAGACCGTGGCGGTCTTCCCCACGGGGGCGATCGGGACCGTCCAGGCGGGAGGGGTGCTGAACCTGTACGACGGGAACCTGAGGTTGATGGAGCCGGGCGGCGCCTTCGCGGACTTCCCGCCGGCGGAATACCTCGACCATATCGGCGAACACGTGGAGCCGTGGTCGTATCTCAAGTTCCCCTACGCCAAGAAGTGGGGCCCGTTTTCCATGGACCTCGAGCACCCGTCGGGGATCTACCGCGCGAACGCGCTTGCGCGGATCAACGTCTGCGACCGGATCGGGACCCCGAAGGCCCAGGCCGAGCTGGAGGAATTCCGCAGCCGGTTCGGCCGGCCGGCGCACAACACCCTGCTCTTCCACTGGGCCCGCCTGATCGAGACGGTCTACGCGGCCGAGCGCCTGACCGAGCTGCTGGCGGACCCCGCGATCACCTCGCCGGACGTCCGGCTCGCGGTCAAGCCGCGGGCGGCGCGGGGCGTCGGCTCGGTGGAGGCGCCGCGCGGCACGCTGATCCACGACTACGAGACCGACGCCGACGGGATGGTCAAGAACGTGAACATCATCGTCGGGACGACGCACAACAACGCGCCGATCAACATGTCGGTCAAGCACGCGGCGAAGAGCCTGATCAAGAAGGGCAACTACGACGAGCGGGTCCTGAATCTGATCGAGATGACCGTCCGGGCGCACGACCCCTGTTTCTCGTGCGCGACGCACCGGCTCGGGGAGGTCGCGGTCCGGATCGAGATCAGGAACCCGTCGGGAGAGATCGTGGGAGTGCTGGAGAACTGACGTGGGGGGGCACCCGTGGTTCGGCAAGCGGGTGCTCGTGCTCGGGTGCGGCAACGTGCTGTTCGGCGACGACGGGTTCGGTCCGGAAGTGGCCGGGCGGCTGGTGTCGGAGTGGGACCTGCCGGGCGACGTCGCTGTCCTGGACGCCGGGACCGGGGCGAGGGAGATCCTCTTCGACCTCGCGCTGGGCGGACCCCGGCCTGAGAAGCTCGTGATCGTGGACGCGGTGCTCTTGCCCAGCCGCGGGCCGGGAGAGGTCTTTACGCTCGGGGTGGAGGAGTTGCCGGCGGTCAAGCGGGACGACTTTGCGCTTCACCAGGCTCCCTCGGTCGACCTCTTGCGGGAGCTTTCCGAGCGGTGCGGGGTCCGGGTCACGGTGGTGGCCGCGCAGGTTACCGCCGTCCCCGACGAGGTGGCGCCCGGCCTGTCCGTGCAGATGACGGACGCGGTGGGCCGGGCCTGCCGGTTGGTCGTGCGCGAGGCGCTGGGGTAACGGCCGTGCACGAATTCGCCATGGTCCAGGACCTCGTGGACGGCGTGCTCCGGGGGCTGGCGGAACGGGGCGTCGTCCGGGGTCCGGTCGCCGCCGTCCGGGTCAGGATCGGCGCGCTGGAGTTCCACTCGCGCGAGGCGCTCGTCCTGGCGTTCTCGGCCCTCAGTGGCGGCACGATCCTCGACGGGGCGAGGCTGGACCTCGAGGTCGTGCCGGCGATGCTTTGGTGCGAGGGGTGCGGGCGCATCACGGAGTTCGGGGACGGCGTGGATGGACATGACCCCCTGCCGAGCGCGGCGTGCCCCGGCTGCGGCACGGTGGGCGCTCTCACGGGCGGGCGCGGGGTGGAACGGATGGAGGTTGATCTTGCATCAGGGACTTCGGGAGCCTGACCGTGTGCCTGGCGATACCCGGGAGGATCACGAGCGTGACCGGCGAGGGGCTGGTCCGCGCCGGCCGGGTGGACTTCGGCGGCGTGGCGAAAGTGGTCAGCCTGGCCTGCGTGCCGGCGGCCGGCGTCGGAGACTACGTGTATGTCCACGTCGGGTTCGCGATCAGCGCCCTGGACGCGGCGGAGGCTCGGAAGGTTTTTGACTATCTCAAGGAGGCCGGCGAGCTGGACGACGCGGATACCCCGCCATGAGGTGCCTGGACTAGCAGCGCATCCTTGGCTGCTGGCGAAGGCTTAGATAGCGACATCGGACAGGGCGGATATTGCGGTGTAAGTGTATAATGACCCTCGTTTTGACACATATCATGCACAACCGAGAGGCGGATCATGAAAGCATCTGAGACAGCACAACGTTGGGCGGCGGCGATCAATACGGTCACGATCGGGGCGACTGCGGCCGAGAAGGGCACGCGCGGCAAGGTCGTGACCATCGGGGGGGCGAAGTGCATCCCCTGGATGTCCTACGAGGGCGACATCGGGAACCGGCCCGCGATCGCGCTCGAGGTATGGGATTCGCGCGGCGAGACCTGGCCCGCGGGGCTGCAGTCGCTCTACGGCGACGCGCTCAAGGACACGGTGACGTGGGCGAAGAAGGCGGCCGAGTTCGGCGCCGACCTCATCTGCCTCAGGCTCGATGGCACGCACCCGGATCTCGGGGACCGGGGGGCCGACGAGTCGGTCGCCCTCGTGAAGTCCGTGCTCGCGGCCGTGGACCTGCCGCTGATCATCTGGGGATGCGGCATAGCCGAGAAGGACAACATCGTCCTGCCGCGGGTCAGCGAGGCCGCGCGGGGCGAGAACTGCCTGATCGGGACCGCGACGGACAAGAACTACCGCACGCTGGTCGCGTCCTGCCTGGCCGACGGTCACAAGCTGCTCGCCGAGTCGCCGCTGGACATCAACATCGCCAAGCAGGTCAACATCCTCGCGCACGACGCCGGGTTCCCGCTGGAGAACATCGTCATGTTCCCCACGACCGCGGCCATGGGCTACGGCTTCGACTACGTGCTCAGCATCATGGAACGGGGACGGCTGGCGGGGATCGGCGGAGACCAGCTCCTGATGCAGCCCGTGCTCTGCGACGTCGGGCTCGAGTCCTGGCGGGTGAAGGAAGCCAATGCCGGCGACGACTCCATGCCGGGGTACGGGCCGCTGGCGGAGCGCGCACTTATGTGGGAAACGCTGACCGCGACGAACTACCTGCAGGCGGGGGGGGACATCCTGGTCATGCGGCATCCGGGGGCCGTGAAGCTCGTGCGGGACACGATCGACAAACTGGTGGCGGGCGCGAAGGCGCTGGCCGCCTGATCAACAAAGGAAAGGACCGGCTATGTACCTGATCGGTGAACGTATCAACGGGATGTTCAAGAACATGCGCGCCGCCATCGGCGAGAAGAACAAGCAGGTGGTCCAGGAGGTCGCGCTCGCCCAGCTCAAGGCCGGGGCGCAGGCGCTCGACATCAACGTGGGGCCCGCGAGCGACAAGCCGCTCGACGCCATGATGTGGCTCGTCGAGGCCGTCCGCGAGGTGACCGACGCGCCGCTGGCGATCGACACGGCGAAGTGGGAAGTCATGAGCGCGATCGTGCCGAAGGTGCCGGGCCACGCGATCATCAACTCGTGCAAGGCGGACGAGGCCGAGCTCGACAAGTACCTGAAGCTGGCCGTGGACTGCAAGGCGTCCATCATCGGGCTCACGATCGACCAGAAGGGCGTGCCCGCCGACGCCGAGAAGCGGATCGAGCTGGGTGCCACCATCGCGGCCAAGGCCCAGGAGGCCGGGCTGCCGATGAACCACCTCTTCATCGACCCGATCATCATTCCCGTGAACGTGTCTCCCGCGACCCCGAAGGCCGTGCTCTCGGCGCTGGCCGCGCTCAAGCTGATCAGCGACCCGCCGCCGCACCTCGTGCTCGGGCTGTCGAACGTCTCGCAGGGCTGCACCGAGCGCAAGCTCATCAACCGGACCATGATGTCGCTGGCCCAGTCGGCGGGCATGGACGCCCTGATCGCCGATCCGCTGGACCTGGACCTCATGAACGCGCTCGTGGCCGCGGAGCTCCTGCTCCAGCGCACGATCTACTGCGACTCGTTCATCGACGCGTACAAGATGGGAGCCAAACCCGGCGAGCCCTGACCTCTAAGGAGTTCGGGAGATATCGTGCCCCGGGGCGTCCCCCCGGGGCACTCTGCTATGGGGGGGTTGGAGCCATCCGCGCGCAGCGCGGGATACGCCACCGCCCTCAACCGGGCCTTCGACGACCTGGTGGCGCGCGCCCGGGAGGACCTTCCGGCGCTGGGGGCCTTAGCTTCGGAATCCGGATGCATCGACCTGCCCGTCCTGGGCGAGGTCTTCCGGATCGATCCCGCGGACCGCACGGTCACCCGCGCCGTTGACGGACCCGAAATCCGGATCGAATGGCGAATCATCGCCCTCCACTACCTGCTAGCGCGTCCCGGGCCGGTGGAATCCTCCCGCTGGGTCGGGTTCCGCGACCTGCCCGAGGGCCGCGTCTACGGGGATGTGTTCCGCAAGCGGGTGCTGGACCGAATCGTTTCGACCGCGGGGAAGGACCGGGAGGGGTTCGTCCGGGCGGGCCTCGCGCTGGGCGGGGAACGCGTCGCCGTCGGCGACGAGGGGTTCTCCTTCCGCGTATTCCCGCGGCTGCGCGTCGCCGTCGGCTGGTTCGCGGCGGACGACGAGTTTCCGCCGGACGCCGCGTTCCTCTATCCTGATGACGTGCTTTCCATGCTCCCCATCGAGGACATCATCGTGCTGGCCGAACGGGTGGCGGCCCGGCTCCACGACGCGGCGGAAGGGAAACGCGGATGAAGGCGCTCCGGGACGCCGAGGTCACCCGGTTCGAGGCGGGCAGGAACGGGCCGGCAGCGGAACCCCGGGTCCTCGTCGGCGAGGAGCCGCTCGTCATCCGGGTGACCGGAGGCCCCTCGTTCACGATCATGCGGACGCCGGGAAACGAGCGGGAGCTGGCCGCCGGATTCCTCCTCGCCGAGGGGCTGATTCTGGGGAAGGGCGACATCGCCTCGATCGACGGGCTGCCGGACGAGGAGAACGAGATCCGGGTCACGCTGGCCCGCGTCCCCGAAGGCATGGAATCGCGCACGCTGGCCGTGGTCTCGGCGTGCGGGCTGTGCGGCCGGCCCGATCCCGGCGCGCTCGTCGCCGAGCTTAGCCCCGTCCCTGCCGGCCTGGTGGTTCCGCTCGCGGACCTCTACGCCGTTCCGGCGAAGGTCCGGGAGGCCCAGCCCCTGTTCGCGAAGACCGGCGGGACGCACGCGGCAGCGCTCGTGGGAAAGGGCGGGCGGCTGGCCGCCGTCTTCGAGGACCTGGGCCGGCACAACGCGTTCGACAAGGCCATCGGCCACGCCCTCCTGACCGGCCTCGAGCTCCCCGGGCACTGGGCGTTCCTGACCGGCCGCGTGAGCCTCGAGATGATCGTCAAGGCGGCCAGGGGCGGGATCGGGCTGGTGGCGGCCGTGAGCGCGCCCACCGCGTCGGCCGTGGACGTAGCCAGGCGGCTCGGGATCACGGTCTGCGGGTTCGTCCGGGGGCGGGAGGTCACGGTCTATTCCCACCCGGAGCGGATCGCGGGGGAGGCACCATGACGACGAGCTCGGCGCGGGTGCGAATGATCGACGTATCGGGGAAGCCCGTCACGGTGCGCGTGGCGGAGGCGTCCGGAAGGATCACGATGAGTCCCGCGGCGGCCCGGGCGATCCGAAGCGGCCGGGTTCCCAAAGGGAACGTTCTCGCCGTCGCGCGGGTTGCATCTATTATGGGAGCGAAACGCGTCAGCGAGACCCTGCCCCTGTGCCATCCGGTCCCCCTGGACTCCGTCGAGGTGGACATCGTCCCCGGGGCGCGCGCGGTTACGGTGCGGGCCCGCGTCCGGGCCGAGGCGCGCACGGGCGTCGAGATTGAGGCGCTGGCAGCCGTGACCGCGGGCCTGCTCTGCGTGTACGACATGGTCAAGTCCCTGGACCGCGGGATGACGATTGAGGCCGTGCGGCTCGAAGCCAAGTCCGGCGGCCGGTCGGGGACGTTCGCGCGGGCGGGGCGGCCCCGCCCGTGACCCCCGCCCTTACCGCCGCGATCCTCGTCGTCAGCGACCGGTGCTCGCGGGGGGAGGCCGAGGATACGACGGGCCCCCGGCTCGCGGCGTTCCTGGAGTCGCGCGGGTGGCGCGTGGCCGCGCTTCGGGTCGTGCCCGACGTGGCCGGCGGGATCCAGGCGGCGATCCGCGAATGGGCGGACGGCGGGGTCGCGGGATTGATACTTACCGCGGGCGGGACGGGGCTGGGGCCCCGCGACGTGACCCCCGAGGCCACGGCCGCCGTCCTGGACCGGCAGGCGGACGGGCTCGTGTTCCTCATGCGCGCCGAGGGGCTCAAGCACACGCCCCGGGCCGTCCTCTCCCGCGGGCTCGCGGGGACGCGGAAGAGCAGCCTCGTCGTGAACCTGCCCGGGAGTCCCGCGGGAGCGGAGGAGTCCGCGGCGGCGATTATCGATCTCGTCCCCCACGCGCTCGCCATGATGCAGGGGGAAGGTCACGCGGCGGCCGGGGGGAAGGGCGCATGATCGACCCGGCCGAAGCCCTGCGGCTGATCATGGAGCATGCCCGGCGACTGCCGCCCGAGACGGTCTGGGTCGAGGACGCGGCCGGCCGCGTCCTGGCGGGGGAGGTCACGGCGACCGAGGACCTGCCACCGTTCGACAACTCGGCCATGGACGGGTACGCGGTCCGGTCGGCGGATCTGGCGTCGGCCTCCGAAGCCTCCCCGGTCGAACTCGCGGAACGGGACATCATCCGCGCCGGCGACTTCCCCTCGGTGTCGGTGGGGCCAGGCGAGGCGATCCGGATCATGACCGGGGCCCCGGTGCCCTCCGGCGCCGACTCCGTCGTCATGGTCGAGCGTACCCGCCCCGCGGCCGGGGGCCGCGTGACCATCCTGCACGCGCCGCGGGCCGGGGACCACATCCGCAGGGCGGGCGAGGACGTGCGGCGGGGAGCGTCCCTGCTCGCGGACGGCGCCCTGCTCCGGCCCTACGAGGTCGCGCTCCTGGCCGCGCAGGGCCGGGTCGAGGTCGCCGTGACGCGGCGGCCCCGCGTGGCCGTGCTGGCCACCGGCGACGAGCTCGCGGCCGCTGGCGCTCCGCTCGCGCCGGGCAAGATCCGGAACTCGAACGGCCCCGCGCTCGTCTCCGCGCTCCGGCGCCGCGGGTTCGAGGTCCGGGACGGCGGGATCGTGCGCGACGACCGCGAGGCCATCCGGGGGAAGATCCGGGACCACCTGGGCTGGGCCGACGTCCTGCTCGTGTCCGGGGGCGTCTCGGTCGGCGACTTCGACTTCTGCAAGGCCGCGCTCGAGGAAGCGGGCGTGCGCGAGGTCTTCTGGAAGGTCGCGATCAAGCCCGGCAAGCCCCTGTTCTTCGGCGTGTCCGGCGACCGGCTCGTATTCGGGCTGCCGGGCAATCCCGTCTCCGTGCTCGTGTGCTTCGACGAGTTCGTCCGGCCCGCGCTCGAGGGACTCGAGAGCAAGTCCGCGGGCCACACGGGGTTCCACCTCGCGGGCACGGTGGTGAACGACTACCCCAAGGAGACGGACCGCCGGCGCTACCTCTTCTGCGAGGTGACGCGCGAGGACGGGGAGTTCCTCGTCCGGATAGTCCGGCCGCAGGGGTCGGGCATGATCGGCATGGCCTGCCGGGCGAACGCGCTCGCGGTCCATCCGGCGGGCGGTAGACCGCTCCGGAAGGGCGACGTCGTCGAGTTCCGGTGGCTGAAATGAAGGGCCGCCTGACCGGGATCGTCCTCGCCGGGGGACGGAGCCGGCGGTTCGGGACCGACAAGGCGCTGGCCTCGTGGGGACGCGGGACCATGATCGAGCGCGTCCTCGCGATCCAGGCGTCGGTGTTCCCGTCCATCGTCGTCGTCACCCGGCACCCTTCCCGTTACGCGTTTCTCCGCGCGCCGAATGTCCGGGTCGTCGCGGACCGGTTCACGGAGCAGCACGCGCTCGGCGGGCTGCTGACGGGGCTGGGGGCGATCGGTACCCCGTACGCGTTCGCCTCCGCCTGCGACATGCCCTTCCTCCGGCCGGCCCTGCTGGGCGCGCTCGCGGCGCGCCGCCGCGGGTACGACGCCGTCATTCCCGAGTTCGGAGGCCGGCTCCAGCCGCTGTGCGCGGTGTACGCCAGGCGGTGCCGGGGAACGATTCGACGCATGATCCGGGGGGGACGCCTGCGGATGACGGGTCTGGCTGACGAGGTCCGCACCCGGATCGTGCGGGCGGGCGAGATCCGGCGGGTGGACCCCCGGGGCGCCTCCTTTACGGACCTCGACACGCGCGCGGCCTGGGCGCGGGCGGGGGGACGCGCCCGTGCTTAAGGACGGGTTCGGCCGCACGCTCGACTACCTCCGGGTCTCGGTGACCGCGGCCTGCGACCTCGCGTGCGCCTATTGCCGGGCCCCGGGGGTCGCGCCCGTCCCGGCCGATCCGGCGGGGGAGATGACCGACGACGAGCTCGTGTTCCTGGTCTCGTGCTTCACCGGGCTGGGCGTGACGCGCGTCCGGCTCACGGGCGGCGAGCCGCTCCGGCGGCCCGGGCTGGCCGGGCTCGTGGACCGGCTCGCGCGGCTGCCCAGGCTCGAGGACCTGGCTCTCAGCACGAACGGCCTCGGGCTCGCCCCCGCCGCCCGCGCCCTGCGCCGGGCGGGGCTGAGCCGGGTCAACGTGAGTCTGGACAGCCTGCGGGAGGAGAGGTTTCGGGAGATCACGGGCCGGGACGGGCCCGGCGCCGTGCTCGCCGGGCTCGAGGCCGCGCTCTCGGCGGGGCTGGACCCGGTCAAGGTCAACTGCGTCGTGGCGCGCGGCGTCAACGACGACGAGATCGCGGCGTTCGCGGAGCTGCCGTCCCGGCTGCGCGTGCACGTGCGGTTCATCGAGCTCATGCCCCAGGGGGGGACGCGCCGGTTCGCGCCGGAGCGGATGGTGCCGTTCGCAGAAATGCTGGAACGGGCGGCCCCGCTGGAGCCCCTGCCTAGGCCGGCGTGGCCCCGGGGCGGCGGCCCGGCGCGCTATTATATGAAGCCGGGCGCGGTCGGCTCGGTCGGATTTATCGCTCCCCTGACCGCCCGGTTCTGCGCGGAGTGCAACCGGCTGAGGCTCACGGCGGCAGGCCGGCTGGTGACGTGCCTCGACGGAGCCGATGAAGCCGATCTCAGGAGTCTCGCCGCCGGGCGGGACGTGGACCGGGTGTTCGGGGCGATCCGGACCGCGGTCGCGGCCAAGCCGCGGCGGCACTTCATGATCGAGCGCGCGGCCGGACGGCCGGCGGCCGGGGCGCCGTGCGGCGCGGAGCGACCCATGTGGACGACGGGAGGCTGAGTGCGATGAAGAAACGCGGTGGGGAACGCCGGAAACCCGACGAGCGGCTCGTCGCGATCTTCGCCCGCCACCGGGGGGTGCGCAGCGAGCTCATCCCCCTCCTCCAAGAAGTCCAGGGCGAGCTCGGGTACCTGTCGCCGGACTCGATGCGGGAGGTGGCGCGGTTCCTGCGCATGCCCGAGAGCGTCATCTTCGGGGTCGCGACCTTCTACGCGCAGTTCTACCTGACGAAGCAGGGGAGGCACAAGATCAAGGTCTGCCAGGGGACCGCGTGCCACGTCCGCGGCGGCGCGGCCATCCTCCAGGCGATCACGCGCAAGCTCGGGATCGAGGCGGGCCAGACCGCCGAGGATGGGGAGTTCAGCCTCGAGCGGGTGGCGTGCGTGGGCTCCTGCGCGCTCGCGCCGGTCGTGGTCACGGACGACAAGGTCCACGGGGCGATGACGCCCGCGAAGACCGAGCGGCTCGTCGACTCGCTCCGCAAGCCCGGCAGCCACCCCAAGTGACGCGCCTCGCGACTCCCGCGGCCCTGGCCGGGTGGCGGAAGACGCTGCAGGCCGCGATCGATCCCAAGAAGCCGAAACTGACCGTGTGCGGCGGCACCGGGTGCCGGGCCAACGGCAGCGTCGAGCTGGCCGAGGACTTCGCCAAGGCCCTGCACGGCGCCCCCGACCGCAGCGTCGAGCTCAAGCTCAGCGGCTGCCACGGGTTCTGCCAGCAGGGCCCCATCGTGCTCGCGGACCCCGAGGGATTCTTCTACCGCGGCGTCGGGCTGGGCGACCGCGCCCGCGACGTCGGCGAGATCCTCGAGGAGACGTTCGGGAAGAACCGGCCGGTCGCACGCCTGCTCTACGAGGACCCCCGCACCGGGGAGAAGATCCCCCGGCACCGGGACATCCCCTTCTACGCGAAACAGCACCGGATCGCGCTGCGCAACAACGGCCGGATCGACCCGAACAGCCTCGGAGACTACGTGGCCGCGGACGGCTACGCGGCCCTCGCGCTGGCCCTGACTCTTGCTCCCGACGAGATCATCGCGTCCATGAAGAAGTCCGGGCTGCGGGGCCGCGGCGGCGCGGGATTCCCGACCGGGGACAAGTGGGCGCTCTGCCGGAACGCGGCCGACCGCACGATGCGGCACGTGATCTGCAACGGCGACGAGGGGGACCCGGGCGCGTTCATGGACCGGTCGATCATGGAGGGCGATCCCCACTCCGTGCTCGAGGGCATGGCGATCGGGGCGTACGCGATGTCCGGCGGCATCTGCCCGGCCGAGGGCGTGATCTACGTGCGCGCCGAGTACCCGCTGGCGGTCCAGAACCTCGGCGCCGCCATCCGGGACGCGGAGGCGGCGGGGCTGCTCGGCGACGGCATCCTGGGGACGACCTTCAACTTCCACGTCAAGATCAAGGAGGGCGCGGGCGCGTTCGTCTGCGGCGAGGAAACCGCGATGACGGCCTCGATCGAGGGTCGGCGGGGGACGCCGAGTCCGCGTCCGCCGTACCCGGCGCAGCGGGGGCTGTTCGGCAAGCCGTCGAACATCAACAACGTCGAGACGTGGGCCAACGTGCCGCCGATCCTGACCCGGGGGGCCGAGTGGTACGCCGGGATCGGCACGGCGACGAGCAAGGGCACGAAGGTGTTCAGCCTCGTCGGCAAGGTCCGCAACTGCGGGCTGGTCGAGGTGCCGATGGGCACGACCCTCTCCGAGGTCGTCGAGGGCATCGGGGGCGGCGTCCCGGGCGGCAAGCCCCTGAAGTCCGTCCAGACGGGCGGCCCGTCCGGCGGGTGCATCCCGGCGGCCCAGCTCGGGCTCCCCGTGGACTACGAGCAGCTCGCGAAGGCGGGCTCGATCATGGGGTCGGGCGGGCTCGTGGTCATGGACGAGGACACGTGCATGGTCGACATCGCCCGGTACTTCCTCCAGTTCACGCGGACGGAGTCGTGCGGCAAGTGCGCGCCGTGCCGGCTCGGGACCCGGCAGATGCTCCTCGTCCTCCAGGAGATCACGGCGGGGAAGGGGACGCCCGCGCACCTGGCTCTGCTGGAAGAGGTGGCGTCGGCGGTCAAGGTGACGTCGCTGTGCGGGCTGGGTAGCACGGCCCCGAACCCCGTCCTCACGACGCTCAAGTGCTTCCGGGAGGAGTACGAGGAGCACGTGAACGCGTCCACGTGCCGCGCCTTCGTGTGCAGCGCCATGGTCAGCTACTTCGTCGAGGCCGACCGGTGCATCGGGTGCGGCGCGTGCGCGCGAGCCTGCCCGACCGGCGCGTGCCGGGGCGAGAAGAAGAAGCTCCACGTCATCGACCAGAGCATATGCACGAAGTGCGGGTCCTGCCTGGCGGCTTGTCCCGGCGTGGCGGCGGCCGTGTACCGGAAGAGCGGGGACCTCACCCGGCGGGAGCCGCAGCAGAAGCGGCCCGCCGCGGCGAAGGCGGCCTGACGTGCACCTGACGATCGACGGCCGGCGGGTCGAGGCGCGCGACGGGGCGACCGTGCTCGAGGCCGCCCGGGGCGCCGGCATCCGGATTCCGACCCTGTGCCACGACCCCAAGCTCAAACCCTGGGGCGGGTGCCGGCTGTGCATCGTCGAGGTGCAGGGGATGCGCGGGTTCCCGGCCTCGTGCGTGACCAAGGCGGCCGAGGGCATGGTGGTCCGGACCTCGACCGAGGCGGTGACCCGCCTCCGCCGGTCCGTGTTCGAGATGATCCTCGCGGACCACCCGCTCGACTGCCTAACGTGCCGGGCCAACCAGCGGTGCGAACTCCAGGCGGTGGCGGCCACGATCGGGGTAACGGGGCAGCGGCTCCGGCCCTCCGAACGGCAACCTGTCCGGGACGACAGCAACCCCTTCTTCCTCCGGGATCTGCGCCTTTGCATCATGTGCGCCCGGTGCGTGCGCGCCTGCCAGGAGCTGCGGTGCGTGGGAGCCATCGATGTCGCCAGCCGGGGTTACGAGAGCCGGATCGCCGTCTTCGGAGATCTCCCGATCGGCGAGTCGAGCTGCGAGTCCTGCGGCGAGTGCGTGGACGTCTGCCCCACGGGCGCGCTCTGGGCGAAGACCGAGACCGTCCTGCCCACGCGGGAGGTCAGGACCACCTGCCCGTACTGCGGTTGCGGCTGCGGGCTCGTCCTCGGGACCGAGGGCGGCCGGATCGTCTCCGTGGTCGGCGACATCACGAATCCCTCCAGCCACGGCAGCCTGTGCGTCAAGGGCCGGTTCGGGCTGGATTTCGTGGGGTCGCCCGACCGGCTCAGGAAGCCCCTCGTCCGGAAGCAGAAGGGCGGCAAGCTCGAGGAGGCGGAGTGGGACGAGGCGCTCGACCTGGTCGCTTCCCGGCTCCGGGGCATCCGGGAGGCGCACGGCCCGGACGCGATCGCGGGGCTGTCCTCCGCCAAGACCACGAACGAGGAGAACTACCTCTTCCAGAAGATGATGCGGGGGGCGGTCGGCACCAACAACGTCGACCACTGCGCCCGGCTGTGCCACGCCTCGACGGTAGCGGGGCTGGCCAAGTCGTTCGGGTCCGGCGCCATGACGAACTCCATGGACGAGCTCGCGGACGCGGACTGCATCTTCGTCATCGGGTCCAACACGACGGAGGCGCACCCGATCGTCGCGCTCAGGATCAAGGATGCCGTGCACCGGGGCGCCAAGCTCGTCGTCGCGGACCCCCGGCGGATCGACCTGGTCCGGCTCTCGGCCCTCCACCTGCGCCAGCGGTCCGGCACCGATGTCGCGCTCGTGAACGCCATGATGCACGTGATCATCGCCGAGGGGCTCGCCAACCGTACGTTCGTGGACGCGCACACGGAGGGGTTCGCGGAGCTGGCCGATTCGGTCAAGGCCGCGACGCCCGAGTTGGCGGCCGGGATCACGGGCGTGCCCGCGGACGATATCCGCGCGGCGGCCCGCCTCTACGCGGGGGCGGCCCGCGCGTCGATCGTGTACAGCATGGGCATCACGCAGCACACGACGGGCACCGACAACGTGTTGACGCTCGCGAACCTCTCGATGCTGGCCGGCCAGATCGGACGGCCCTCGACCGGCGTCAACCCCCTGCGCGGCCAGAACAACGTGCAGGGGGCGTGCGACGTGGGCGCGCTCCCGAACGTCTTCCCCGGGTACCAGCCGGTCGCCGACGAGGCCGCCCGCAGGAAGTTCGAGGCGGCCTGGGGGGTGAAGCTCCCGGCGGCGCCCGGGCTGACCGTGGTAGAGGTCCTGCACGCGGCCGAGGAGGGCAAGATCAAGGCGCTGTACATCCTGGGCGAGAACGTCGCCCTCTCGGATCCGAACAGCACCCGCGCGCGCCGGGCCCTCGAGAACGCCGAGTTCCTCGTGGTCCAGGACATCTTCATGAGCGAGACGGCCGAGTACGCGGACGTGGTCCTGCCGGCGTCTTGCTTCGCGGAGAAGGACGGCACCTTCACCAACACCGAGCGCCGCGTCCAGCGGGTCCGCAAGGCCCTGGACCCGCCGGGGGAGGCGCGCGAGGACTGGCGGATCATCTGCGAGATCTCGGGCCGGATGGGCCTCGCGATGCCGTACACCCACCCCTCCGAGGTCATGGACGAGCTGGCGCGTCTGACCCCCGCGTACGGCGGGATCTCGTTCGCCCGGATCGAGGACCGGGGGCTCCAGTGGCCGTGCCGGACTCCCGAAGACCCGGGGACCGGGTATCTGCACCAGGACGGGGCGTTCACTAGGGGGGCGGGCAAGTTCCATCCCACGCCGTTCCGGGAGCCCGCGGAGCTGCCCGACGCCGAGTACCCGTACCTGCTAACTACCGGGCGGCTCCTGGAGCAGTTCCACACGGGCACCATGACCCGGCGAACCGCGGGGCTCGAGAAGCTGGCCGGTCCGGCGCCGTTCGAAATCAACCCCGACGACGCCGCGCGGGACGGGATCGCGGACGGCGACATGGTGGCGCTGACCACGCGGCGGGGCACGGTGACCGCGCGCGCGGAGGTCACCGAGCGGTCGCCCAAGGGCACGCTCTTCATGCCGTTCCACTTCAAGGAAGCCGCGGCGAACGTGCTCACCAACGACGCCCTGGACCCGGTCGCCAAGATCCCGGAGTTCAAGGTCTGCGCCGTCCGCCTCGGACCCCACGGGCCCGGCTCCGGGTAATCTACTTGTCAGCGGGAGATCGCCGAATGAAGGACCGGGGGGATGTGTGGAAGCCCGCGTATACCATCAGTCCCAGCATAGCCCGCACACTCATGGACATCGAGGCCGTCCGAGCGGTCGTCGAGAATACCCCCTTGTCGCCCGCCGTTGAAGCCGAGTTGCGTCACAAGGCCCGGCTCAGATCGACACACTTCTCGACTCAAATCGAGGGGAACAAGCTTTCCCTCAGGGAAGCCCGGGAAGTTGTCGAGAGGCGCAAGAGGACGTTCCACGGCAGGGAACGGGATGTCAGCGAAGTCAGTAACTACTGGGATGCGCTTCTGCGCGTGGAGAATTGGGTGACGAGGAAAGTCGTGTTCAGTGAAGACCTGGTCAGGAAACTGCACGCCATCGTGGAACGAGGCCCCCGGGCCGGATCATCGCCGTATCGCGGGGGGCAGAACGTCATCCGGGACTCGGCCTCGGGTGCCGTCGTCTATCTGCCGCCCCAGGCAAGGGACGTCCCCGGCCTCATGGCCGGGCTGGCACGTTGGGTTCGCCGCGCGGAAGGAGACCGCGTTCCCGTTCCCGTCATCGCGGCACTCGTGCACTATCAGTTCGTCACCGTTCATCCCTACTACGACGGGAATGGCAGGACCGCTCGTCTCCTGGCCACCTTCATCCTTCAGAAGGGCGGCTACGGCCTGAATGGCTTCTTCTCGATGGAGGAACATCACGCGAGGGATCTGGCCGGCTACTACGCCGCGCTCGAGGTGCATCAGCGTCACAATTACTACGACGGCAGGGCGGGCGCCGATCTGACTCCATGGGTCGGGTACTTCACCGGGTTGCTGGCTGAAGTGTTCGCGCGGGTGAGAGACGAGACGGTGAAGATGGCGAAGAAGGGCGTGCGGGCCGAGCCGGAGCTCCTGCGCCGGATGGAACACAGGGCGAGGACCGTTCTGTCCATGTTCGTCCGGCAGGACCGTATCACGACAAATGATGCCGCGGGGGTTCTGGGCCTATCCTCCCGGATGGCCAGGTTATTGCTGAAGAAATGGGCAGGCGACGGCTGGCTCGTTCCGACCGACACGTCCAACCGCGGGAGGGCTTACAGGTTATCGGCAAAGTATCGGCAATTTATCGGCAATCCACCGGCAAAGGCGCCGTGAGTCCGGGGCCCGGGGCGCGAGCGGTCGGCACGAAACCGGGGAGATCCCCTCTCCCTCGCCTCAAGGCGAAGAGCAAGGTCTGGGTCGAGGTGGACGGCAAGCCGGTATTCGGGGACGGCAAGGCGCGGCTGCTCGAGTTGGTCGGGAAGACGGGAAGCCTTCGCGCCGCCGCTTCGCAGATGGGCATGTCCTACCGCGCGGCGTGGGGGAAGATCGAGGAGATGGAGCGCCGGCTCGGCTGTGAGCTCGTGGTTCGCCGCGCCGGCGGGAAGGGCGGCGGCCGCTCCGAGCTCACGGCGCTCGCGCGCACCCTCCTGGCCCGCTACCGGAGCTTCCGCGCCGGCATCGATGCCGCCGTCGACCGGAGGTTCCGCAAGGCCTTCCGGTAGGGCCCGGTCAAGGCCTTGCTCCACTCCCATGTGTGGCGTGAGCGGCTCGAACGCGCCGCGTTATCCAGGCCGGAGGGCAGCACAGGCAGCCACGTGGTCCGAAGTGCCTACTTGACACGCTGCCTGCCGATGGTCTACTCTTGGCGCATCATACTGGCAGTGACGATTCTGAAGAACATGAAACCCCGTACCGCTTGGCCTGCCTTGGCGGCTGGTGTCCTCGCGCTCATTGTCGCGCCATGTGGTGCCGAAGACTGGACGACCGCGTACGCGGGGCTGTCGCGGATGAGCTACGTCGCGGGAGAGGCTCTCGCGCCGCCGTTCGCGCTCCAGTGGGAGGCGACGCTGCCGACGCCGCTCAAGGGCGCGCCGATCGTGTCGGGGCTGCTCGGGCACGCGTACCTGTGCACGGAGACGCTCCAGGTCTGGGCGCTGAAGCTTTCCGACGGGAGCGTGGCGTGGAAGCACGACGAGCCGCGTGATCTGCGCGAGGTCAAGTGCTACGACGCCCTCTCCGGGGCGCTGCGGTGGACGCAGCGCGTGGACGGGACGCTGATCCACACGCCGCAGGTGGGGCAGAACGTCGTGTACGTGGCGACGTCGCTGGGGACGCTGTACGCGTTCAACCAGCTCGACGGTAAGGCGATGTGGCAGGTGGCGCTCGGCAGCCCGCTGACACTGCCGGCGGCGGACGCCGCGCTCGTGCTGATCGGATCGGGGTCGAGCCTCGTGGGGCTGAATCCGGCAAACGGCGCGAAGGTGTTCACGACGGATCTCGGCAGCGCGATCGGGTCGGTCCCGGTGTTGGCTGATGATGGAGCGTACGTGGCGCTGGGCGACGCGGTCGTGGCCGTGAACCGGGCTGGTGGAGTGCGGTGGACGGCGAAGCTGCTGAAGCCGGCGTGGGCGCCGATCGCGGTGACGAAGGCCGGGGTGGTGGCGGCGAGCGTGGACGGGGGCGTCAAGCTGCTCGCGCGCGCCGACGGCGGCAAGGTCTGGGAGACGGTGCTCGCGGGCACGCCGAACGCGGTGTCGGGCGCCGGCGACGTCGTGTACGTGGGGACGCGGCAGGGCACGGTCGTGGGGCTGCGGCTCACCGACGGCGCGAAGCTGTGGAGCGCGGCGCCGGGCCACGGCGTGATCGACGGGGTGGGAGTGTCGGGCGGGCGGGTGCTGGTGACGGCGGGGACGTGGGTGGGATCGCTCCTGCCGGCGCCTGACGCGCCGGACCAGCTCGCGCTGGGCAAGGACGGGAAGAACAGCCGGTTGACGTGGGCGGCGACTTCGCCGAACGGGTCGCCGATCAGCGCGTACCGGGTGTGGCGTCGCCGGGGTCAGAGCGTGGCCATGCTGGGCACGGTGGGGACGCCGGGATTCGGCGAGCCGCTCGTGGCGGGCGAGGTCGGGTACCAGGTGACGGCGATCGCCGCGAACGGGGCGGAGAGCGGGAAGAGCGTGGAAGTGACGCTGGCGAAGGGCGAGCCGCTGCTGCGCAAGCTGGCAGTGGGACCTCTGCCGCTGGACCCGAGGACGGGGACGCTGACGGTCACGTTCGACCTGCGGGAGACGGCGCGGATCACGTGGGTGGTCGTGGACGCCGAGGGCCGCGCGGTCACGGACGAGCGGACGGTGTCGGCGGCGGCGGGCGCGGGGTCGCTGATCTGGGACGGCCGTAACCGGACGGGCGCGCCGGCGGAGCCGGGCGTGTACCGGGTGACGCTGCAGGCGACGGCGGCGGCCGAGACGGACGCGCAGGCGCGCGCGGTTCCCGTGCTCTGGGGCGCGGGCGCGGGGCCGACGACCGGACCGCTGGCGGGCCCGGCGAGCGGCGGCGGTGCATCCGCGGCCGGGCAGAGCGGCGGCGGAACGTCAGCTGGCACGAGTTCATCCACGGTTGGGCCGCACGACAACGGGTCACAGTATTTGACCAGACTTCCACGATCGACACCAACTTCACAGGTGATATTTGGGTGAGCTCTTCGGATCCCCTCGCCGACACCCCGAGCTCGTACGCTATGACGCCTATGGACATGGGGACACACACGTTTCTGGACGAAGTAACTCTCCTGGGAGTGGGGATGACGGGAGCTCCGTACAGCGATATAGACGTATCGGCATACAGGGGAATGGACCAGGTCGCGGAAACCGTGCATATCCATCCCTTTCTGTGGTTCCATGTGCCTGCGACTGTTCACGCTTGGGTTGCCTGTGACGGCACGATTGGAAGCTCGTTCGATCCGACGTACGCGAGGGGGCTAGCAGGTCGCTGAAAAAACGGTCATGACGACGAGAAAACTGATCGTGACGA
>ERZ1292640.336-Hain-H43-02um-R1-336-length-37666-cov-9_pt1 | contig 37666 bp, 35 predicted proteins | sample MGYA00564404_ERZ1292640 | MGnify/ENA primary metagenome ERZ1292640 (study PRJEB36523, sample SAMEA6512636) | groundwater metagenome | collected 2019-01-08 | study: AquaDiva: Metagenomics assemblies of 32 groundwater samples | reverse complement strand
CGTGCCGGCCGTGACGGCCTGGCCGTGACCTTTGCCGAGTTCCGCGATCGCCGCAAGATCTTCGACATCGAAGGCTACAGCCAGCAGAAGTTCAAGGCCGAGGTGATCCCGGGCATGGAGCCCAAGCAGCGCATGCCCGAGCCGCGTTCCAACGCCGGCTTCGGCGGTCGCAACAGCCGTGGTGGCGACTTCGGCCGCGACCGCAAGTTCGGTGGTGGTGCCCGCACGGGCGGCTTCGGTGGCAACCGGGGCGGCTTTGGCGGTGACCGTGGTGCTGATCGCGGCGGCTTTGGTGGCGATCGCGCCCCGGCCGGCGGTTTCGGTGGCGGTTTTGCCCAGCGCGACGACCGCGGTGGCGAGCGCCGCGAAGGTTTCAGCTACGAGCGCAAGGGGGGCTTCAACGACCGTTTCGCCGGCGATGGCCGCCGTGACGGTGGCGCGCCGCGTGGCGACTACGGCGACCGCAAGCCGGCCTTTGGTGCCAAGCCTGCGTTTGCCAAGCCCGGCAATGGCGGCGGCAAGGTGTTCGTGCCGCGTGACGCTGCCAAGAAGCGCGCGCCGCGCCCGGCACGCTGATCAGGTCCTGACCTGACCAGCAGCCCGCCTGACCTTGCGTCGGCGGGCTTTTTTCATTGCAGGCGCAAAGCGCCCTCGGTGCTGGTCACGATGCGCTTGCCCGGTGGCAGCGTGAGGTAGGCCACGGCGCTGGCCGGCTCCAGGCCGAAGGTCAGGCTGGCCGGACCGCGCGCGCCGTGGCCGCTGGCAAAGCCGCTGGTTTCGCTCAAGGCCTTGAAGCTCAGCGAGACCTCGGTGTTGTCACTGCACTTGAGGTTGATTGCACCGCTCTTGCTGGCTGTGTAGCGCATGTTGCCCATGCACTGCAGACCGCCGCGGGCGTTCAGCGCCACGGTGCCGGTGCGGTCGGTGAAGAGTTTCACCTCGCCGGACAGCAGGGTCTCGTTCACAACCGCCAGCGCGGGGGCGGACGAGGAGATCGGCCGCGCGCCGACGTCGTTCATCTTGGCGCAGCCGGCCAGCGACAGGGCCAGCATCAGGGAGGAGATCAGGGTTCTCATAGTCCGGCCATGATAGGGCTCCTCACTGCATCAAATGAGGCAATAAGTGCCAGAAAAGCAGGCAATTGTCGTGGTCACTTGATCCGCAGAATGGCTCACAGGGTGGCTCTGACATGGCGGGTTAATCCGCGGGGCGATTCAAGAGCGCCTGAAACGCAAGAAACTGGATCTATACTGCGAAAGTTTACAAAAATTAACAGCAGGGGCGGCTTTCGGCTTTCTTCAGAAGGCCGTCATGCCCCTCATCTCCCCCCGAATTCGGGCTCCTCGGATCGTTCTCTGATGCGTTGCGAGCGGGGGGCTTCACAAGGGGAGCCCGGTAGGTGAGTGAATTCAGTCAGGCCGGCGTCGGTGCCACAGCGAACAATGGCTTATGGGCGTCAGGTGAACTGCTGAATGCGAAACCCATGCGGTAGCGATGGACCAAGTACCGTTCAAATTGCTAGTTCTGGCTGGCGGCTTTGGCACCCGTCTGAGGCCTGCGCTTTTGGATACACCCAAGGCCTTGGCGCCAGTAGGGAAAGTTCCCTTCCTTGCGCTGCAGCTTGAGAACTGGGTTGCGCAGGGCGTCCGCTCCTTCGTTTTTCTTCTGCACCACCAAGCTGATCAAATCACTGGATTTCTGGAGACGCTCAAGTCCGGGCTGCTCAAAGACTGCGAGGTCATCAGCCTGATCGAACCCGAGCCGATGGACACCGGAGGGGCTGTGGCGTATGCGGTGCGGACACTGGGCCTGAATGACGACTTTCTCGTCACCAATGCGGATACCTGGCTTGGCTCGGGTATCCGGGAATTGGCAACGTCGCATCCGCCAGCGATGGCGGTGACCCGGCTGGACGATGCCAGCCGCTATGGGCAGGTGCAATTCGACGACAACCGCCGGATCACGGCGTTCACGGAGAAGAATGCTCAGAGTATTTCAGGCTGGATCAACGCCGGGCTTTACCGATTGCACGCTGACATGTTCGAGAATTGGGATGGGGCCAGGTTTTCCTTGGAGAGAAAAACGTTTCCGGAACTGGTCCAGCGCGGCGAGCTAGGCGCCGTTTCCATTAGCGCCGATTTCATCGATATTGGGATGCCTGAAGACTATCAGCGGTTCTGTCGCTGGATCCAAGAAGGCCGTACGAGCAAGTTATGCAAATAGATAAATTTCTGATTCCCGAGAGCGCGACGTTACGGGAGGCGCTGTCTCATATTGATGCTAACCATCACGGCATGGTCATGGCGGTGGATGCATTCGGACGTGTCGTTGGCCTCGCCACGGATGGGGACATCCGGCGCGAATTGCTGAATGGCCGCACGCTGGACGACCGGATCACTACGTGCATCAATGCCGAGTTCATTTTTGACAATCCCACCCCCTCCCGCGAGGCATTGCTCAAAAAGCTTGACCACCGCATTCGTGTCATTCCCTTGCTTGATGCTGATCGCCGCCTGGTGGGGGTGGTTAGTCGCGATCACTTGCCAGTGAGGGCCGAAGAGGCCGTCTTCGCGCGCGCCAGATCGCCGGTTCGGATCAGCTTTGGCGGTGGGGGCTCCGATTTGACCCACTTTTTCTCAGATCAGGATGGGGCTGTAATCAATACCGCCATCTCGCTCTATAGCCATGCAACCTTGCGCGTTCGCGATGACGAGAAGATAACGATCCACTCGATGGATCTAAAAGAATCTCTGGAAGCTGACAGCCTCAAGCATGCGCTGGCAAAGAAAGACCGTTTCGGATTGATCAAGGCATTGCTGAAAGCAGTGCAACCCGACTTTGGCTTTGATCTTTATCTTCATTCCGATTTTCCGATGAATTCCGGCCTTGGCGGATCGGCGGCGGTTGCGGCGGCAGTTCTGGGATGCTTCAACCAGTTCAGGCTCGATCAATGGGATCTTCATGAACTGGCAGAGCTGGCGTTTCAGGCCGAGCGACTGCACTTGGGCGTGGCCGGCGGTTGGCAGGATCAATATGCGACTGTATTCGGCGGATTCAACTTTATGGAATTCAGGATGGAGCAGAACATTGTCCATCCGCTCCGAATCCATCCAGATATCCTCATCGAGCTGGAGGAGAGCCTGGTTTTATGTGATACCGGAACGACGCACGACTCCGGGGACATCCACGAAGACCAGCGGCGTCAGATGGCGGATCAGTCCGTCCGTCAGCATGTCAATACCAATGTTGAGCTGTCCTACCGGATTCGCAATCAGTTGCTACGCGGCAAACTGACTGACTTTGGACATTCGCTCCATGACGCTTGGCAGTTCAAGCGCCAGTTCAGCAGCAAGATTTCCACCAGCCGCCTTGATCGTATCTACGAGGAGGCGCGGGCGCATGGGGCGCTTGGTGGAAAACTGTTGGGTGCGGGCGGTGGCGGATTCTTCCTTTTCTACGTATCGCCATTCAAGAAGCATGAGCTGATGCAGCACTTGCAGGCATCAGGGCTTCAGGTAAGGCCCTTCCGATTCGAACAGGAAGGTCTGCGTGCGTGGAAGGTGCGCGAGTGCTGAAATTACACGAAAATCGAGAGCGTATGAATATGAAAATCGGGCAGTGGGAAATTGGCGCAGGACGCACCTATGTCATCGCCGAAATCGGCAACAACCACAATGGCAGCATGGAGCGAGCGATCGAACTCGTCGAGTTGGCCCTCGACGCGGGAGCCGATGCAGTCAAGTTCCAGATGCGCCATCTTGACCAAGTCTATCGCCAGCGCACCTTGCGCAAGGACGGCGAGGATCTCGGGACCGAATACGTGCTCGACCTTCTGCGCCGCTTCGAGCTGACTGTCGACGAGCACAGGCAGCTTGCCGAATACTGTCGCCAAAAGGGTACCCTGTATCTTTGCACGCCCTGGGATGCGGTCAGCGTGGATGTGCTGGAGACCTTCGGAGTGCCGGCCTACAAGGTGGCTTCTGCCGACCTCACGAATCTTCCCCTGCTCGATCGACTCGCGCAAACAGGGAAGCCGTTGATTCTGTCGACCGGCATGAGCACGCCGGAAGAGGTGAAGACCACGGTTGGGTTTCTCGGCAAGCGCGACGTCCGCTTCGCGCTCCTGCATTGCAATAGTACCTATCCTGCGCCTCTACACGACATCAACCTGAAGTGGATGGAGAAGCTGCGCGAGATCCATCCCCTGGTCGGCTATTCCGGCCACGAGCGAGGGATCAACGTGTCCCTAGGCGCTGTTGCACTGGGCGCTGCCATCATTGAGCGCCATTTCACGCTGGACCGCTCCATGGAGGGGCCGGATCATGCGGCCAGCCTGACGCACCCTGAGTTCAAGCGCCTGATTGAGGGCATCCGCGAGATTGAGGAAGCGCTTGGCGATGGCCAGAACCGCTCGCTGTCGCAAGGCGAAATGATCAACCGCGAGAACCTCGGGAAAAGCTTGGTGGCCGCAGTCCCCTTGACCAAGGGCACCCAACTCACTCCGGCCCACATCAAGGTTCGCAGCCCAGGGCAGGGACTGTCGCCGCAGCGCTACGAGGAGCTCTTGGGCCGGACACTGCGGCACGACATGGCTGAGGAGGATTTCTTCTACCCATCCGACCTGAATGAAGTCAGCATCGAGCCTCGCCTCTATCGCTTCGACAGGCCTTGGGGCGTACCGGTCCGTTACCACGACTTTGCAGAATATGCATCCAGGGTCCAGCCAGACATCTGGGAGTTCCACCTGTCCTATTCCGACATGGACCTGGACCCGGCAGATTTCCTTCAGGGCACTTACAAGGCGAATTTCGTGGTGCACGCGCCGGAGCTGTTCGCTGGCAGCCGGCTGATGGATCTCGCGACGCCGGACGACGCCTATCGCAATCAGTCGCTGCGCGAGACTCAGCGCGTCATTAATATTGCGCGAGGTCTGAAGCGGTTTTTCCCGAATACAAAGAAACCTTTGATTGTTGCCAATATCGGTGGTTTCACGATGGACGCGCCGTTGCCTGCGGCAGTGATTCCGAGTTACTACGAACGCTTTGCCCGTAGCCTGGGGGAACTTGATCTGGATGGCGTTGAAATAATTCCGCAGACCATGGCTCCCTTTCCATGGCATTTTGGTGGTCAGCGTTATCAAAACCTGTTTGTCAAAATTGATGAAATCGTGCACTGGTGTGAAAAGCTTGGGTTGCGCATGTGCTTCGACGTTTCCCACAGCGCGTTGACCTGTAACCATCTCGGCCTTGATCTGTACGAATTTAGCGAACGGATTGCGCCGCTTACGGCGCACCTGCACCTTGGCGATGCCAAGGGGCTCAACGGTGAGGGCTTGCAGATCGGAGAGGGCAATATCGATTTTGATCGCCTCGGTGCGATTCTTAGAAAGGGCTGCTCAGAGGCGTCTTTCATCCCCGAGATATGGCAAGGTCACAAAAACGGCGGCGAAGGTTTCTGGATCGCGATGGAGCGCTTGGAAGGGGCGCTGTGATCTCTTGTCTCGAAAACATCCGAGCCGAGGTATCCGCGTCGATCGCCACTAAGCAGCAGCTATTGGAAGACGAGAAGCTCCTGTGCCAAGTCGAGGCGCTGGCGTTGCAGTGCAATCGAACGCTGGGCTCCGGTGGCAAGATCATTTTCGCAGGCAATGGCGGCAGCTTCGCAGACGCACAACATTTGTCTGCGGAATTTGTTTCCCGATTCAGGTTTGATAGGGCGCCGCTCGCCTCGATAGCGCTTGGCACGAACAACTCCGCCATCAGTGCGATCGGTAGCGACTACGGATACGACCAGGTGTTTTCGCGGGAACTGGAGGCGATTGCCAGGACGGGGGATCTTTTCGTCGGCATCAGCACGAGCGGCAACAGCCCGAATATCCTTGCCGCGGTGGGCAAGGCGCTCGCGCTCGGCATCGGCGTGGTTTGCCTCACCGGGCGTTCCGGCGGCGAACTGTCCAATCTGTGCGAGTGCCTGCGCATGCCTTCCGACGAGACGGCACGCATCCAGGAGTGCCACATCACCGTCGGCCATATCGTCTGTGGCTTGGTGGAAAACCTTTATTTTTCAGAAAGATGAAATGCCGATGAGCAAAGTCGTCGCCTTAATTCCGGCCCGCGCTGGATCCAAGGGGGTCCCGCACAAAAACATCAAGAACTTGGGCGGTCACCCATTGATCGAGTGGTCGATTAAAGCCTGTCTGAAGAGCCGGCTGATCGACCGTGTCATCGTGTCGACCGATTCTGAGGAATACGCGGACATCGCTCGCTCGCTCGGCGCAGAGGCGCCGTTCCTGCGTCCGGCCGACATATCAGGCGACCGGTCGACGGACTACGATTTTGTAGTTCACGCACTCGATTGGTTTGCTGCCACTGGCGGTGAGCCGGAACTTCTGGTGCACATCCGACCGACCACGCCCTATCGCATTCCACCGCTGGTCGACGAGGCGATTGAGGCCTTCCGGAACGAGCCCCGGGCGACCGCGCTGCGCTCAGTGCATGAGATGTCCGAGTCTGCTTACAAGTCGTTCGAGCTGGCCGAGGCGGGGCAGCTCAAACGGCTGGGGAGTGATAGCACGGAACTCGACGCAGCCAACAATGCCCGCCAGCAATTCCCGGCGACCTACTTGGCAAACGGCTACGTCGATGTGCTGTCGTCCCGGTTCGTCAGAAGCCATGGCCTAATTCACGGCGATTGGGTCATGCCTTTCATCACGCCAGCTGTGGTTGAAGTGGATACATTGGATGACTTTGTCCATCTTGAGTTCCTGCTTTCCCGCGATCCTGGTATCGCCAATCATCTTTTTTCCTGAGGTCTGCTATGGCTGGATATGAATTTTCCAGGCGCCCCCAAACGGTGCCGTTTGTGAGCACCGAACACCGTACCATCAAGACGGCGATACCCGCGCCGGGGACCGAACAGATTCTGGAAAACCTGGATCATTTTGAATCCCGTTCGATGCACGGGCAATTTCCCTTGATCTGGGATCGCGCGATGGACGCCAGCATTTTCGATATTGCCGGCAATCGCTGGATCGATTTCACGTCCACGATCTTCGTCGCCAATGTGGGCCATTCCAATGCACGGGTGACGGCGGCCATGCAGTCGATGATGAATACCCCTATCTACAGCTGCTATGCCTACCCGAACCGCAAGCGCGCAGAGTATTTGCAAAAGCTGATCGAATTCGCCGGTAAGCCCTTTGAAAAAGCCTTTCTGCTGTCGGCCGGAACCGAGGCCACCGAAGCAGCCTTGAAGCTGATGCGCATGCATGGGCAAAAGATTGGCAAGCGCCGCCGTGGCATCATCTGCATCGAAGGCAACTGGCATGGTCGCACCATGGGGGCCCAAATGATGAGCAGCAACCTGGCTCAGCGGGACTGGATCGGCTTTCAGGATGCCAATATTCACCATATCCCCTTCCCATACCCTTGGGCGCTCAATGGCGCCAGTCCTGAGGCGTTCCTTGAGGCTGGCTTGGAGCGACTGACAGCAGCGGGGATTGACCTGGACAAGGATGTATGCGGCTTCATGCTCGAAACCTTCCAGGGTTGGGGTGCTGTGTTCTATCCGAAGGAATTCGTTCAGGCCATCGAAAAGATATGCCGCAAGCACAATATTCTTCTCGCCTTCGATGAGATGCAGGCAGGATTTGGCCGCACGGGCCGTCGCTTCGGTTTCCTGCATTATGAGGTGGTGCCAGACCTGATCGCTTGCGGCAAAGGCATGGGCGGTGGCGTTCCCCTTTCCGGTGTCCTTGGCCGGGCCGAAGTCATGGACTTGCCAGACATTGGCAACATGAGCAGCACCCATTCCGCAAACCCGCTGGTGTGTGCTGCGGGTCTGGCGGTGATTGAGGAGTTGGAGCAGCGTGACCTGGTCAATGAGGCTGCCCGCAAGGGTGAACTGCTGTTCAAAGGTCTGACTGCTTTGCAGGAGCGTTTCCCCGACCGCATTTCAGCATTGCTTGGCAAAGGCCTGATCGCGGCTGTACTGTTCCGCTCCCCAGACACCGGCGCTGCAGATGGCGCTTTCACCAGTCGGGTAGCCGAGCGCTGCATGCAGAAGGGCCTGCTGGTGGTTCATACCGGCCGAGAGTCGATCAAAATGGGGCCGCCGCTCACGATCTCTGACGAGGCCTTGCTGGAAGGCGTCGACGTGCTGGGCGAGGCCATCGCCGAAGTGGCTGCGGAATGATCAGCGCGATTCGACATACCGGCTTGGTAGTGGCCGACCTTGATCGTGCGCTGCACTTCTGGTGCGACGTGCTAGGCTTCAAGGTGGTGAAGCAGATGGACGAATCCGGGCCTCATATCGATGCCATGATGGGCCTGCGGGATGTGCGCGTGACCACCGCCAAACTGGCGGCGCCTGATGGAAATCTGATCGAGCTGCTTCGCTTTCATTCTCATCCCGACCAGCCTCGATGGAATGGAACGCCACATACGACTGGGTTTACGCACATCGCCCTGACGGTGGACAACTTGGCTCAGCTCGTTCTGAAGCTCACGCAAGCGGGTGTCAGCTTTCCTGCGCCGCCCCAGCATTCGCCCGATGGAACTGTGAAGGTAATCTATGCCCAAGGACCCGAAGGCGTCCTTCTCGAACTTGTCGAAGTAATAGCCAAATGAACCAGACAACTGACCAGCAATCGGCGAACCTCGCAACGACCTGTCCCCTCTGCGCGTCGAAAACGAGCGAGATCCTCGCTCACCAACTGCGGCGCGGCCATGGCATGGTGCGCTATTGTCCCGCGTGTGACCATGGTTACCTGGTCCAGGAACAAGTGGTAGATGCCAAGGAGTATTACGGAGAACTGTATCGCCAGGAGTATTCGCATAATGCCGAGGCAGCCGCGACCAACGCCCGGGAAATCTACAGGGTTTACAAGGACTACCAGCAGGATCGCCTGCACCATATCTCTCCCCACCTGACGGCCAGTTCACGGCTGCTGGAAGTGGGCGCATCTGCAGGGCAGTTCCTCGTCCATATCAAGGACACGGTGGGCGAGGTGAATGCCATCGAGCTCGATAAGGCATGCTACGCATTCCTGGGCAGCGAACTCGGTATCGAAGCGGATGCGGAATTCCTGGAGAATTCGCGCTTTGCCGGCCAAACCTATGACGTGGTATGCGCCTTCCAGGTGATTGAGCATGTCGAGCAGCCCGTGGAGTTTCTCAAGACCCTTCGGCAAGCCACGAAGAAAGGCGGAACGATCTTCATCGAGGCGCCCAACTTGCGCGACCCTCTGCTTTCAGTCTGGGACGTGCCGACATACCGGAAATTCTTTTATCACAGTGCCCATCTTCATTACTTCACCGAAACCTCCTTGCGCAAGGTGGCGCTGGATGCTGGTTTCCGTCCTGATCAGATTGAAATTAGCTTTACCCAGGACTACAACCTCCTGAATCACCTGCACTGGATCATGAACAATGGCCCCCAGGCCGATTGTCATGTGGGCCTGAGCGAAATAAACCTGTGCGGCCCCAACCAGGAAATCGCGGCCTGGCTGACCGAGGAAATGCGGGCGCTGAATCGCAAGTACATTGCCAAGCTGGTTGCGGCGGAATGCACCTCCAACATGCTGATGAAATTGCGCCATGATTGACAAGATCGGTTTCATGCAAGGCCGTCTCTCACCCCTGGTGGACGGGAAAATCCAGGCATTCCCTTGGGATTCCTGGCAGCAGGAGTTTCCCGCAGCTCAAGGCTTGGGGCTGGGGCTGATGGAGTGGACCCTGGATCAGGATCGGCTCTATCAGAATCCTTTGCTGACGCCTCAGGGTCAGCAGGAGATTCGCCGCCTATGCCAGACCCATCGGCTTGCCTTGCCGTCGCTGACGGGGGACTGCTTCATGCAGGCTCCGCTCTGGAAAGCCCGCGGGCAGGACAAGGCGGCACTTGAGACGGATTTCATCGCGATAGCGCGTGCCTGTGCCGAGGTTGGCATTGAAATGATCGTTGTGCCGTTGGTGGACCACGGCAGGCTGGACAACGAACAGCAGGAAGAAGTGCTGCTCGCCTTCATGCTGGCTCAGGTAGATCTGTTCCGGAAGCTTGGTCTGCGCATCATCTTCGAGAGCGATTTTGCTCCAGGTGAACTGGCCCGTTTCATTGGCCGCCTGCCTGCTGACGTCTTTGGAATTAACTATGACATCGGCAACAGCGCAGCACTTGGGTACATGCCTGAGGAGGAATTTTCTGCCTATGGTTCCCGCATCGTCAATGTGCATGTCAAAGACAGGGTTCTTGGTGGGACCACGGTTCCTCTGGGTAGTGGCAACGCCGATTTTCCCAAGGTCTTTCGTCTGCTTCGTGAGGCTCGCTATGCAGGCAACCTGATCATGCAAACGGCCCGCGCCAGGGATGATGACCATGCCGGTGCTTTGCTCCAATACATTGGGCAAATCGAAGCTTGGGTGAAGGGAGCCTGACGTGCAGTTCCAGTTGCGGGGTAAATCAGTTCTGGTCACCGGCTCGTCCAAAGGCATAGGCCGTGCCATCGCCGAGGCCTTTCTTGCTGAAGGCGCTTATGTCGCATTTAACGGCCGCAATGCTGATGAGCTGGCGCGCACCGTTGCGGCGCAGGCCGGTGGCAAGGCGATTGCCATTGGCGGCGATGTCAGCAAACCAGACGTGGCCCGCAGCGTGGTGGATGGCGTGGTGGTGGCTTTCGGCAAGCTTGATGTGCTGGTCTGCAATGTCGGCAGCGGTCGATCGGTGCCCCCCGGTGCGGAGACCCATGAGGAATGGCTGCGAGTCTTTGAACTCAATCTTTGGAGCGCCACCAATATGGTCGAGGCAGGTAGACAGGTCTTGGCTGCAAGCAGGGGTGCCATTGTTTGCATCTCCTCCATTTGCGGGCAAGAGGTGGTGCCCGGCGCTCCCTTGACATACTCAGCTGCAAAGGCCGCGCTCAATGCGTACGTTCGCGGCATGGCCCGCCCCTTGGGAAAGGACGGAGTGAGGATTAATGCCATCGCTCCTGGCAATATTTTGTTCGAGGGTTCGGTGTGGCAAAGAAGGATCAACGAGGATGCCGTTGCCGTCGAGCAGATGTTGGAACGGGATGTGGCCTTGGCAAAGCTGGGTACCCCCGGCGACATCGCCAATCTTGCGTTATGGTTGGCAACTCCTGCGGCATCGTTTTGCACTGGCAGCATTTTTGTTGCCGATGGCGGGCAGGTTCGCAGTTAAAAACGGATAGAGAGAAAGATGGCTTTTGAAAAATTCGATCTAGCCGGGAAAACTGCCCTGATCACTGGCGCTGCTGGGCTGCTAGGCATGGAACATGCGCTCGCATTGCTTGAGAGCGGTGCCACCGTTGTACTGACCGACATGAGCGCCGCGTCCCTTGACGTTGCAGTTCAGCGCTTGAGCGAACGTTATGATCGCGCGCGGATCCTGACTGCGGTAATGAATGTGACAGATCATGCGGCCATAAGCGGAGTCGCGGGGACGTTGTCTGCGCGAGGAGAGCGCGTAGATATTCTGGTCAACAACGCGGCCATCGATCCCAAGGTCAGGGGCGACCAAGGCGTGGTGGAGACCTCACGCCTTGAGCATTTCCCCTTGGAGCAATGGGATTTGCAGGTTGCCGTCGGCCTCACAGGTGCGTTTCTGTGCAGTCAGGTATTTGGCAGTGCGATGTCCCGGGACGGAAAGGGTGGGGTCATCCTCAACATCGCCTCCGATCTCTCGGTCTTCGCGCCTGACCAGCGGCTCTACCGCAAGGATGGGCTGCCCGACGAGCTGCAGCCCGTGAAGCCGGTGACCTATTCGGTGATTAAGGCAGGGTTGGTCGGCCTGACCCGTTATCTTGCGACCTATTGGGCTGACAAAGGCGTGCGCTGCAATGCGTTGTCGCCTGGAGGCATATACAACGGCCAGGGAGATGAATTCGTCCAGCGATTGACCTCGCTGATCCCGATGGGTCGTATGGCCGACAAGGATGAATATCGGGCTGCAGTGCAGTTCCTTTGTTCTGACGCTTCCAGGTATATGAACGGACAGAACGTTGTCATGGATGGGGGGCGCAGTGTCCTTTAAGTCGCTATGCAGAACGACTTTGATCAATGTCGTGGTATTCGCGATACTGATTTTGCTTCTCGACATGGGGCTTACTCTTTCCCGTTTCGAGAAGCAACCCAGGTCTTATGGCAAGGATGAGCTGACCTGCGCGTCCGAGTTGACTGGTTACGACTACTGCAAGTCCATAGAGCAGGTTTATTACCTGGATAAACGTGACCGGATATTCCCTGTCTACAACTACATTGATGTGCACGGGAGGTCGACCTATCGCACGCCGGATCTGATACCGCCGGTCCGGCAGAGTAGAAAGATCTACCTGCTTGGGGATTCGTTCATCCAAGCCGACGAACTCTGGATCGAGGAAAGGTTTGAACACCTTCTTCGTATTGCGGGTTTTGATGTAGAGGCCCACGGGTACTCCAGTTGGAATAGTTGGCAGTATCGACGGATCGGAGACGCACTAAGTCCAAAGGCGGGGGATGAGATATTCATCTTCTCTATGAGCAACGATTACACCCCGCACTATGGAAACTCCACGATCCAGTCTCTGACCAAATTTGAGAAGGTCAGGGATGAGGCTACGCAGGAGGTGGACGGCGGATTCTGGCGAGCCTATTCAAGGCAATCTTTTTTCCTGAACCGGATCTATTTTGATCTGAAGAGTCTGTTTGATCACCAGTTCAGCGCCAATCCAACAAACGATGCGGGGAGCAAAGGCCATCGGCCAACGAGAGGCTGCCCGACCCAAGACTCCAGAATTGCAGTTGCAAGCGGTCTCGCAGAGGACTACCTCATGCTTGACGGGCCGAGTGACTGCTGGAGTCAGCGTATGACCGAAAGCGTTGACCTCAACATTGCCATGCTCAATCAACTCAAATCAAAGCTTGAGGAACGTGGTGCTGTGGTTCATATCCTGCTGGTGCCCGCTGGATGGGCCTTTCCGGATCAGAACACCGTAGGTCGGATGGCCAGCGACTACGAATTCCCGGTCGGCTCGGTAGTGTCCCACCATGGGTTGGTGAATTACTTTCAATCTCACGGCTTGAAGATTGATGATCTGACCGGTCCACTATCCAAGGGCAATCGTGGTGAAAATTCACTGTATTACGCTGTGGACGGGCACTGGACCCCACATGCCCACGCCGTCATTTTTGACCATCTGATGAATACATATCTGAGGGGGCAATGAGTCCGATGTCCAAGAGTGTTTTGGTGCTCGTGTTTGCTCCTGTTTTGTCGGGCGCGATCGCCTACGGGATAACTACTTGGGAGGCCGCGTGGTCAATGGGCCAACCTATCTTGAGATGCAGTTGCATGGTGCACAGATGAAAGGTTTTACTGTCGTAATTTCCGGTGCTGGGCAGCTAGGTTCCCGGCACTTGCAAGGCTTGTCTACTTGCTCGCTTCCTCTGGACATCTACATTCAGGACCCCAGTGAGGGCGCACTGAAGATGTCGAAGGAGCGCTGGCTGGAAGTGGCAGTTGGCGGTGAAACCCCGCACCGTCTCAGCCTGTGTCGCACATTGTCCGAGCTGCCACGGCAGGTGGACGTGGCCATCGTTGCGACACCTGCGGATGTCCGTCCGCAGATCGTCGCGGAGATCGCGAATCAGTCACAGGTGAGCTACTGGGTACTGGAAAAAGTGCTTGCGCGCAGCGAGGAAGGGTTGCAGCGCATTCTTCGCAGCGTTAGCAGAACCGGGCAGGCATGGGTCAACACGCCGCGGCGTGCACTGCCATGGCATCAGCAAATCAAGGCCGTATTGGCCGGGGATCGACCGATGACATTGCGAGTGGACGGCGGCGACTGGGGGTTGGCATGCAACTCCATTCATTTTCTGGACATGTTTGCCTGGCTCACCGGAGAGACGCTTGAGGGTATGCGTACGGAAGGTCTCGATCCCCAATGGGTGCCCGCCAAGCGACCCGGTAACATGGAGGTGGTGGGGACGCTGGATGCTCGTTTTTCTGGCGGTTCGAGCGTGAAACTGACAGCCCGACCAGGTGATGTGGTTTATGCCTTCGAGTTCACCGATGGCAAGCATGTCTGGCATATGGACGAGGTGGCCGGCACGGCCTCGCGCATGGATGGCCTCGCCATTCCCGGGCGCATTCCATACCAGAGCGAGGTCACGGGTGGCTTGGTGGAAACGTTGCTCGAGACGGGCAACTGCGCATTGCCGACGCTGGACCAGTCTACGCAGATGCATTCGGTGTTCTTGCACTCCCTGCTGTCGCACTGGCAGCTTCATGTGGATGCGAATGCAACAGAAGTCCCAATTACTTGAAGAATAAGGATTTTCATGTCTCTATGGCTCATTGGCGCAGGTCCGCACGCCCAGGAATACGCAAAGGTTTTGAGTGCCCTCGGGGTTTCCTTCGAGGTCGTGGGACGTGGTGCGGGATCGGCGCAGACATTCGAGACCAACACCGGGAAATCCGTTCTCACTGGTGGGCTGGGCCATGTGCTACAAACACGGGCCGCACCTGCCACTGTAATCATTGCTGCGAGCTTTGAACAATTGGCCGGCACAGCCATAGCGCTGGTCCAGGCTGGAACAAACAGGATCTTGCTTGAAAAGCCAGGCGGTATCACGGTGGCGGAACTTGCTGATGTCACCCGGGCGGCGCGGGATCATGGGGCCCAAGTGTGGCTTGGTTATAGCCGCCGCTTTTATGCCTCCACTAGTGCTGCCAGGGCAATGATTGCAGATGACGGCGGGCCGGTGAGTTGCAATTTTGAATTTACCGAGTGGTCACACCAGATCGAGTCCATGTCACTGCCGGTGGAAGTCAAGAACGCTTGGGTTATCTCCAACTCGTCACATGTGATCGATCTCGCTTTTCACCTGTGCGGACTCCCCCGCGAATGGAAAGGCTGGCATGCTGGGCGCATGCCTTGGCATGAATCGGCGGCACGCTTTGCCGGCGCCGGGATTACAGAGCGAGGTGTCCTGTATTCCTATCATGCCGACTGGGAGGCGCCCGGACGATGGTCGGTGGAGGTTCTCACCCGCAAGCGGCGCTATATTTTCCGGCCCATGGAGCAGTTGCAGGTTACTCCGCTCGCGTCCGTCGCGATCCAGAAGGTGCCGCTCGATGACGAGCTCGACACCCGGTTTAAACCTGGCCTCTATCGGCAGACTCAGGCCTTTCTCAACCGGGATGCAACCCATTTCTGCACTGTCGAGGAGCAACTGGAGAACGCAAGAATCTACAGCGAAATGGCGGGTTATGTGGGCTGAGCAATGAAGAAAGTCACCGTCATCAACGCACACTCCAACAAGCTCTCCCCGGCTTCATTCCGGGAGTTGTGGGACGCTCGGGAAATGCTGATGCTGTGGATCTGGCGTGACATCAAGATACGCTATTCGCAATCGGCGCTGGGGATGGCATGGTCGCTGTTTCCGATGCTTTCGCAAGTGTTCATTTACACCGTGGTGTTTGGCAAGCTGGTGCGCATTGACTCCGATGGTGCTCCCTATGCCCTGTTCGCACTCACTGGCGTGGTCCCCTGGCTGTTTTTTTCCCAAGCGCTGAACGCGGTCGCTTCTTCGGTTTATGGTGCAGGGGCGTTCCTGCAGAAAATCTATTTCCCACGGCTAATCCTCCCCCTGACCGCGCTGTTCGACAAGTTTTTTGACTTCCTGATTTCTTTTACGATGCTGCTGGTCTTTCTGGCGGTTTTCGGTGCGTCTTTCAATATCAACACCCTGTTCATACCGGTTCTGGTCTTGATCATCATGGCCGCTGTTTTGGGCTTTGGCATGCTTGCCGCAGCCATGGCGGTGCATTTCCGGGACATCCTGCATGTCATGGGCTACATCACCATGGCGCTCATGTATGCATCTCCGGTGGTGTATCCCGTCAGTCTGGTGCCACCCGAATACCGGTATCTCTACGGGCTCAACCCGATGGTCGGTGTAATCGAAGGCTTCCGCTCGGCGCTGTTATCGACCCGTCCTATGCCTTGGGATCTGGTGGCAATTTCAGCGGCAGTCGCCTTTTGCAGCCTGGTGCTCGGCGTCATCTACTTTAAGTCGGCTGAAGCCAAGTTTGCGGATGTGGGATGAGTCATGCCTGAAAACGAAGTGATATTGCAGGCGAGCGGCCTGTCCAAGCGATACCGGATCGGTGCCCGTTCCGGGAGCGATCGGTCCGCAAAGGCGCGGCTAGTGAATTTTGTGACGCAGCCGGTGCAGCGCTTCAAGAACATTCGCAATCTTTCGAATTTCGACAGCCGGAATCCAGAGGAGGACGTTATCTGGGCCTTGAAGGACGTGTCATTTGATGTGCGTCGTGGCGAAGTGCTGGGCATCATGGGTGCCAACGGCGCCGGCAAGAGCACGCTGTTGAAGATACTGTCCCGCATCATTACACCCACCAGCGGCGAGTTTCGCTACCAGGGGACGCTATCCAGCCTTCTGGAAGTCGGCACCGGCTTTAATGGCGAACTGACCGGCCGCGAGAACATTTACCTGAATGGCTCTATCTTGGGCATGCGGCGTGCAGAGATCGACCGCGTGTTCGATGAAATCGTGGATTTCTCCGGGGTCGAAAGGTTTATCGATACACCGGTCAAACGCTATTCCAGCGGCATGACCGTCCGGCTAGCATTTTCCGTGGCTGCCCATTTGGATCCAGACATCCTGCTTCTCGACGAAGTGCTATCGGTCGGCGATGCTGAGTTTTCACAGAAGTCCATGCAAAAAATGGAAAGTGTGGCGATGAACGGTCGGACCGTCATCTTAGTCAGCCATAGCGCGAGTGCCGTAGCACGTTTATGCGACAGGGCAATATTCATCGCTGGCGGCGCAATCGCCGCCAGCGGATCGGTCGAGCAGATCACTGGACTGTACTTGGGGAATACCGTGCATACACGCGCCTCCAAGTCATGGCAGACCGCTCTGGCCCCATGCGCAGAAGGCCTCGTGAGGCTACTTTCCGTGCGCATCATCGATGCCCAGCGTGAGCCTCTTGAAATCGTCGACGTCCGGCAACGCTTTGGCGTTGAAGTTTGTTTTGAAATCTTGCAGCCCGGCCGAACCATCCTGCCCGAATTCCAGCTGGTCAATGCGGCAGGCGAGGTGCTGTTCACTGCTATCGAAAACCGGACCAAATGGAGCTACACACCGCGCGAACTTGGGCTGCACACTTCCACCGGGTGGGTGGAGGGTAACGCCCTGAACGAAGGCCGCTACTCAGTCAACATCTCCCTATCGTCGCTCGCGCCGCGTGCTAGTTACCTGACAGAAAACGAAGCGCTCTATTTCCAGGTCATCGATCCATTGGAAGGAGACAGCGCGCGCTCCGACTACGGCTTGACCCCACCCGGACTTATCAGTCCGAGATTGCACTGGAGCTGACGTGTCAACCTCCCGCAATCGCGCCTCCCCCGCCGATGCACCTACGTCCGGCGAAACCCGGTTGCTGCTCGTCAGCTTTTCGGAATCCGAAACGGCGTTTCTTAGCCGAGCCGCCAAGCTACTGGCATCCACAGGGAAATGGCAATGCAGTTTTCTGCTGCTGCACGCGCAGGCAAAAAACAGCACGACAACCATCGAACTCGATACCGCCGGCATCTGTCACCTCGCCATCTGTGAAAGTCGGTTTTATGATGAATATGCCCACAGTGGTTCAGCTGCTGTCGACAGCAGTTTCTCTGACCGGGTTCATCAGCGTTGCCGTAGGCTGAAAACTAGCCGACTTCCTCATCAGCGCATGTTCGGCCGGCTGTTGGAGGTTGCACTGTTCGTTCCGTGGCTCTTTCGCTATGGCATCAGATATGGGATAGGTCGGATTGTTGCGAGCCTCAAGCAATGGTTGCGTGGAAGCCACCCTGGCGTCTATAGCTGGCTTAGGCGTCGTGCGCTGGCATTTCAATCCTATTGGGATGAAATTCCGCTGGTATCCGAATACCACCTGAAAATCAGAAAAGTGCGCGAGGAGCGCCGGCTCAGAAAATATAGGGACGCCGCGGGCAGTTTCTTCGCAACGCAGGCACCGGATCTTCTGATGCTCGCGAAGGATTCAGCCTACTATCCCACGACGGTCTTTGTCCAAGCGGCCAGGAACATGGGGATTCCAAGCGTTGTCATCCCGTATGACCGAGCCGACGCGGAGACTTTGGCCAAGGATCGACTTGGGCATCCCGACCATGTCATTCGCTCACATGCTGCGCGGGAAATCGCTACCCAGTTTCCCGCCTGGGTCTATACCCACGACGGGCAACCGCTGCTGCTCGCCGCTCCGGCCACCGTTTACGCTATCGAGGAGCTCGATCTTGCGCCTCCAAATCCCTGGGGCTACAACAACAGCCGTTGCGACAGGATCCTTCTGGAGACCGAAGAAGACCGGCAGCAGTATTTAATGAATGGAGCCCCGCCTGATCAACTGGCAGTGATCGGTGCGCCCTTCATGGACAAAATAGACACATTGAGCACTCAACGGGAACAACGGCGCGAGTGGCTGTGTAAAACTTACGGCTTTGATGAAAGCAAGCCATTTGTCGTGGCCTCGGTCACGCCGAACAAATTAATTCAGCGCGACGCCGACCTTGAATTCAGGACCTACCACGATTTGATCGACCAATGGTCAACAGCCCTAACCCATCATCTTGACTTCAACATCATCTACTCACTCCACCCCCTGACCCAACGAGCTGACGTCGCATTCATAGAAAAAAAAGGGGGCAAAATTCTGGAGCTTCCACTTGAAGAACTACTGGTCATCGCCGATCTATTCATCGTAGACAGTTCAAGCACTGCACGATGGGCCCAGTATGCCGGCGTGGATGTCATTGATTATGATTATTACAAATATGAATTGCCATTTAACTCAAAAATTGACGGCGTTTGCCACGTCACTGCGTATGAAGATTTCATTATCGAATTGATACGGGCCAATGAAAAACGGCACGCTGCGCGGCCCAAGCCGGCGCATCATCCTCTACGCACCGAAACATCATTTGTCGAGCGCTTGAGCCTCGAGTTGGTCAAGTTGCTGTAAGTTGTTATTGATTTGTCATACGATGTGGAAACATTATGAACGATGCCATCAGTGAAACGCAGAATCCATCATCTTGGAACCATACCCAAGGATCCAACTACATTCCCATGGTTCGCGACAGAATTGAAAAAGTTGATTTGGTCTGGGTGTCCCAATTCCTCGACATCATTCATGCCTACACAGACAATACCGCTAGCATCAAAGACATCGGCTGTCAGGCATTTCAGTTCTACAAAGAAATAAAAAAACGCGGCCTGTCCTATGACTACTATGGCTATGAACTGGATCAACAATATGTCAATCTCGGCCTGGAATATTTTCCTGAGCTGAGCAACCAGGTCGAAGTAGGCGATTTTGCCAAACTTGCCAACGTCAAAAACACCGACGTCACCGTATGTTCGGCCACCATCGAACACGTCGATGATTGGATCAATTTCCTTCAGAAAATACTTGATACCACGTCCAAGCTAGTGGTGATTCGAACCTTCCTCGCGGAGCATACGAAGCGCGATTTAGGCAACCACAAAGGCGCTTCAGACCCGTACCCCATTTGGCAATTTTCCTTTGGTGACTTTTTAACCGTCATGAGGCGGCGCGGTTTCTTTCCGGAAGTCCTCAAAGATCGGTACACAGACTCCTTGCCCAAGTTTCTAGACGTTCAACCCGACGGCATAATTCGCACACAGTACGTGATTGTTGCGCGGAGAATCGAACATTGAAGTGCCCCCGCAAGACGGCTCATGAGGGGCATGGCTGATGCCGGCCAGTGCACAACTCAGCGTCGCAATAGTAAATCCAATGCGTCCCAAGCCCCATGTCATTTAACAGCCTGCAATTTGCACTTTTTTTCCCGTCATCCTGTTGCTTTTGCGCTTTACTGAGGGCTGGGCTCGACTCTCTATTCTTTTGGTAGCAAATATTTTTTTTTTGCACGTACTTGGTTTTTTGCATTCGTTTTTCATGGTTTATGTGATTGCGAGCAGTTATGTGGCAGGAATTCTGATTGACCATTTCAGAGATCGACGACATGGGAAAATGGTATTTCTCGCAGCCTCTGTCGTGCTGGTCACTGCGCCGCTGATTTATTTCAAGTACCAGACATTCATCACTTGCCTGATCAGGCTGTCCAGCAGCCGTTGCGATCCCACGAGTTATGTCGAAACCTATTCACATGTGTTGCCCTTGGGCATCTCGTTCTACACGCTCCAAGCTATTAGCTATATCGTCGATGTCTATTACGGCAGAGCCCGAGGTGAGCGAAACCTGCTTTATTTCGCCAACTTCAAATCGTTTTTTCCACAACTGATTGCTGGTCCGATTGAGCGTGTCACCACTCTGTTGCCGCAGATGAAAAAAGGGTTTCGTGCGACCGACGCTGACCTCTATGCCGGCTTTTCGTTGATGGTCTGGGGATTTTTCAAGAAGCTTGTTATTGCGGACAACTTGACGGCCATTGTTGACCCTGTATTTGCAAACCCGCAGAACTTCAACGCCAGTTCCCTGGCCGTTGCTGTGCTTGCGTTCACGGTCCAGATCTATTGTGATTTTTCCGGCTATACGGATATTGCTACTGGTGCAGCCCGAATGCTCGGCATTCGGTTGTCCTTGAATTTCAACAACCCGTATTTTGCAAATTCGATAACCAATTTCTGGCGTCGCTGGCATATCTCGCTGTCGACTTGGTTCCGCGACTACATCTATCTGCCTATTGGCGGCAGTCGCAGTGGAGTTGCGCGCATGTACATCGGCCTTACAGCCGTGTTCCTGATCAGTGGCATTTGGCATGGTGCCAACTTTTCGTTCATTGCTTGGGCCTTGATACACCTTCTATTTCTGATCGTGGAGAAAGTGAGCGGAATCACGCGACCGGATGAGCCGGTGAGCTGGCAAACGGCCGTCATGATGCAATGGTTGGTGACGATGCTCATCGTCATGGTGGGATGGATTTTCTTCCGAGCCAAGAATATTGGCGATGGCTTTTACATAGTGAAAACCATCGCGAGCGCGTTGATTGGGCTGGAGGGTTCGAGCAGCCTAGGCGGCAATGCGATTGCCCTGCATTTCTCCAGCTTAGCTGTCGGTTTCAGTGCGGCCTTTGTCATGTTTTCGGCCGAGTACTTCATGAGCCGCAGCGGTGCCGGCAGTATCGCCAACGTTGTATTTGTGCGCCGGACCAGGATGGTTGTTTTGTATGTGCTGTTGTTGGCCACTCTGGGTGTGGGCAATTTCGGGCGCTCGGCATTCATTTATTTTCAATTCTGAGCGGCGGACACAATGAAGCAACTAGCCTTTATTTACGCGTCGATATTTTGCATCGTCTTGAGCGCCAACCTGAGTATCGACCCGGCGCACCTTCTCAAGCCTGCTTCTGGCCAAAGTGACGAAGCGCATATAGCCGAAATATTACTGGCCGACCAGCAGGCAGTCGTGCCCAGGGAAAAGATCGGTTTTGACGAGAGGAAATCGAGGCAAATGTTCCTTGAGCACAAGGTCGAGACCGACCTCAGTATCATTTTTGGCAGTTCACGCGTGCGGTATTTTTCGAAAAAGGCATTCGACGATGAGCGCCATTTTGTGGATGCGGTAAATGCAGCTACGCTGGAGGACCTGCTGGTAGTAAGCTACCTCCGCGATCAGCACAAGTTGCTTCCGAAGAAGCTATTTATTGCACTTGATCCGTGGATGATTGAGCAGGCTAACAGTTACACGCGGCTGGCTCAAGTGTCGTATCCGGACGCCTTCGTCCAGGCGGTCGAACACTTCCGTTTCAGTTTGCCAGAAGGCAGTGGCCGGATATACAAAAACCTGGCCGGCAATGGAAGCAACCTGTTGCAGGTACCCTTGGCGGACATCGTTGCCGGAAGCCAGGAGGCAGGGGATTACCGAGCGATGGCCATCGGTAAATTACCCTTTGGCGGGCTACTCCAGATCAGCTTTGACGGCTGGATCACGGAAGGTACTTACAACTGGGCTTGGAGAGTTCTGCTAAATGGTGCCCCGATTGACGAGGGAAATTACATGGACAATCTTCAGGGTTCCCCATCGCCACATCAGCCCAGAACGGTTGTTACTCGACCTGTCGATGCCAAGACTGGCGACGTCGTCACACTGGAAATGGCGCATGCCAACAGCGACGGGGCTCCCGTTCACACCGGGGTGCAACAATACAAGGCAGGAAACTTCTCGGCGCAGGTCAAGTGCGACAACCCCGTCGCGCAGCAATACAAGGGCTGGACAAACTGCAATGGCTACCTGCAGCCTAGTCATTACCGGAAATATCTGCCGATTGCGAGGGAAATGGTTTCGCCAGCGTATTTTCAGCAAAGCCTGAAAGCTCTGTTGCCAGCAAAGGGGGGACCGGTGGCCCCGGACATTACAGCCAAACCACAGTGCGCACCAGATATCAACCAAGCCAACTACATATTCTGCAGCGATGGCAGTGTTCCTTGGCCTCTGGTTGAAAACTACGATTCCGAGAAGGTCGAGAACATCGTCAGAACGATTGACGACGGGCTGGTGCCGCTGAAGTTGATTGATGGCAACGCGTTGAAACTGCTGAAACAGCTGACTGATTTCTACGTTCGTAACGGCACCGCAGTGGCCTACGTGCTGGTGCCGGTGCATCCATTCTCATACAAAAAATGGAAGTCTGAGAACGACAGCCGCGGCTTCCTCCTAGCCGAAGCAACATACAGGAAATTCGCCAGCACAAATGGCATTCCCATTGTCGGTTCCTATGATCCATCTGTAGTTGGATGCAAGAACACCGATTTCAGGGACTGGGTTCATCCACTACCACGTTGCACAAACCAGATTGCCAGCGCCTTGAAACGCCTGCCCTCGTCTTCGGCATCGCATAACTGAGCTAACATGAATCCAATAGAGTCTGACCGTAAAATAAAAAGAGTAGACCCGGCGGACGTATTTGTTGGTGCAGTTGCCAACGAAATGCATCGTGACAGCTATATTTTTCGGAAATTCCCCATCTGTCAGCATACCAGTTTGGTCCTCCCCCGACTGGAGAAGATGACTTATCTGGCGCAGACTTTTCCGAGGTCGCTTGCCCTCATCACGAATATCGCGTCGACGCTCTGGTCTCCACTGTTGTACCCGGCATTTCTACTGTCTCAGGCAGTTCGGGCGCTTCGATACCTTGGAGGTGCAGGCGGCAACCTCAAGGGAGATGTTTTTTTCGTAACCTCCAAGAGCTCTCTTATCTTTTCAAGGAGCTCTGCTTTTGAAGGCAAGCACATCTATGTATCGAAAAAGCTGGAGCGATCCAACCCTGTGCAAGAGTCGATAGGCAGCATCTCGGATTACGTGATCCTGTCCGATATCGCCAGTGCCTTCCATAACTCGGTTCGCGCACTGCTTCGCATCCGCAGGAGCTGCAATATGCCTGGGGCCATTTTTCAGGTCTATCCCGCCTTCGCTTGGTTCCTGACATGGTCTGTCTTGAATCGATACACCGGTGGATTGACTTCCGTGTGGATTAGCAACGACTGTGACCGATGGGCTGTGTTGTTCGATCAATTGCCAACCAGCGCGCAGCGGGTCATAGTTCAGCATGGCCTGCTAAATGATCCCCCAAATCATCAAGGATTCAGGAATCCGGCGGCGCTTCCGACCAGGCTGAAGAACATCGACAAGATTGTCCTGTTTGACAAGGAATCTGAGGAAAAATATCGAAATTTGGTAGTGGCCGGCGGTTGTTATCCCGGCTTCATCTATTGCGATGCATGGTCGATCCAAAGGAATGCGGAGCCGGATGATGGGAGCGCAACACGAGTAATGATCATCGGACAGCGGGGGCATCTAGAGCGGGAATGCGAGCTTGCCAATTATCTGGCGCAGACATTGGATTGTGCTCGCATCTATGTTAGGCCGCATCCCAACTCGCCCTCCTCGCAATACAAAAAGTGTCTTGACCGTTGTGTTGTACTGATTGAGGATCTGTATCAGTATCCCAGTGTCGAGCTCTGCATCTGTTTTGATTTTTCATCCCTTGGCGACATATATGAGAAGCAAGGTGTTCGAGTTCTTTATCTCACGGGTTTTAAAATGGATCCTCAAGTCAGAGAGGACGTCAGAAAGCAGGTCTTGCAGATCAGTCGTTCGGTCAATAGGAAATCCGTCCCTCAGACATGATTGATCCTGATCTCAACCATAAGGATGCCGGCGATATGAAATCGCTTCCTTCCGATCGCACTTTTGGCATTTTTTTCTCGACTGTTTCAACTTGCGCGGGACTCTACGCGTGGCTGATCCATTCGGCATCGATCATCTGGTCGATCTTTCTGTTATTGGGAGTCTTGTTGCTGATGGCGGCATCCGTCACTCCCAAGGTGTTGGCTCCTCTAAACCGGGCATGGTTCCTGCTGGGCGAAATATTTGGCCGGACTGTCAGTCCCTTGGTCTTGCTGGCTATTTTCTTTTTCTTGTTGACTCCGATCGGTGTGCTGACCCGTTTCTTTGGACGTGACGAGTTACGCCTGCGTAAGCAGGAGAGCGCATCCTTCTGGATTGAGCGCGAACAGACAGAAGCTGCTCCCGATTTCTTTAACAACCAATATTGAAACTGGCATGAATTTCATTAAAGAATTCTTGCGCTTCTTGAGGAAGCGAAAAAAGCTCTGGTTGGCACCTGTCATCCTTACTCTTTTGCTGATCGGAAGTCTCTTGATCGCGGCCCAAGGCTCCATAATCGCCCCCTTTATCTATACGCTCTTCTGAATTTTGAATATCCTCGGAATTTCAGCTTTTTATCATGACGCGGCTGCTTGTCTCGTCACTGATGGCCATATCATCGCGGCGGCGCAGGAAGAGCGTTTCACCCGAATAAAGCACGATGCAGGCTTCCCTGCTCATGCGATCAGGTATTGCCTCCAGGAAGCGGGTATCGGCGCGGCGGAATTGGACTTCGTCGTTTTCTACGATAAGCCATTTCCGAAGTTTGAACGTATCTTGGAAACGTATCTGGCATTTGCACCCAGAGGGTTCAAGAGCTTTGCCAAGTCACTGCCTGTATGGTTGAAGGACAAGCTCTTTCAGAAGACGCTCATCATTGATGCATTAGAGGCGGAACTGGGGAAGGATATTGACTGGTCATTGCGCCTTCGCTTTTCCGAGCATCACCTGAGCCATGCGGCATCGGCATTTTTCCCTTCTCCATTCCAAGAAGCGGCTGTGCTAACCATGGATGGCGTCGGGGAGTGGGCTACCACTTCATTCGCCATAGGCTCAGGGAACACTCTTTCTGTACAAAAGGAAATCTGCTTCCCGCACTCGCTTGGCCTGCTTTATTCTGCATTTACTTACTTCGCTGGATTCAAGGTCAATTCCGGCGAATACAAGCTCATGGGCCTGGCGCCCTATGGCGAGCCGAAATATGCACAACTGATCAAGGACAACCTGATCCACATCAGGGATGATGGCTCATTCCAGCTTGACATGAGCTATTTTGATTATTGCACTGGCCTGACCATGACCAATGACCGATTCGCCGCTCTGGTTGGCGGGGCGCCTAGAGTTGGTGAGTCGCCCTTGACCCAGAGGGAAATGGATCTGGCTGCATCGATCCAACTGGTCCTGGAGGAGGTGGTGGTCAAGATGGCTCGCGATATCCGCCGAACCAGTGGGAAAAAAAACCTGTGTTTGGCAGGAGGCGTGGCACTCAATTGCGTCGCCAACGGGAAGCTTCTTCGCGAGGAAATTTTCGATCAGGTATGGATTCAGCCTGCCGCCGGTGACGCGGGCGGGGCCATTGGTGCTGCTTTGGCGGTTTATTACCTGATGCTGAATCAACCCAGGACAATCGAATCAAAAGATGCCATGAAAGGCGCCTATCTGGGGCCTGCGTATGCGCAATCCGATATTGAGCGCAGCCTTCAGGCTGTCGGTGCTGTGTATTCGGTCGTGACTGACCGTGAACTCATCTCCAAAACCGCTCTGGCCTTGGCCGAGGGCAATGCGGTCGGATGGCATCAAGGGCGTATGGAGTTTGGCCCCCGGGCTTTAGGTGGAAGGTCCATCATCGCGGATCCTCGATCTCCATTTGCTCAGAAGCAGTTGAATCTGAAAGTCAAATTCCGGGAGTCATTTCGGCCCTTTGCGCCGAGTGTTTTGAGAGAAGATGTCTCGGATTGGTTCGAGATGGATGTGGACAGTCCATACATGTTGCTGGTGGCCAATGTTGCCAATAACAGGCGCTTGCCAATCAACGAAGAGGATGGTTCGCTATCAGGGATGGCCAAGCTGAATGTCCAACGATCTGAAATACCGGCTGTAACCCATGTGGATTATTCGGCGCGGATACAAACTGTGCACGCAGAGACAAATCCTTTGTACCACGCGTTGATTACTGAATTCAAATCGCGAACCGGCTGTCCGATATTGGTCAATACATCATTTAATGTGCGAGGGGAGCCCATCGTGAATACACCGGAAGATGCTTTCCGGTGTTTCATGGGAACTGATATCGATGTATTGGCAATCGGTAATTGTCTTCTCTACAAAGACCAGCAGAATTCAAGTATGAAGCATAACTACGCACATAGTTTTGATCTTGATTGACGAGAAGTGAGGCCGCGCGATAGGTTCTTTTCTGTTACTGAGTGGCTCATCCGTGTGGGAACTCGGTTGCACTGATTCGGGAGAAAGCGGGCGTGTTGCCCTGGCTGTCGAGGCGAATAGGAGAATAGGGAGAGGCTGCATGGCTATGATGCTTGCTCACTTGGTTGGTGGATTGTTATTTGGGTATTGATGTCGTGGAGGGCTTCAAGTGATCAATTGTTGTGGTGTGGCCTGCGCACAGATTTCTTGCAAGTCTCGGTCCGCGTGGCACGGTGGCAGCATCTCAACTCACAACCTGTTGCCGTCCGGTGGAAAGTTCCGCCCCAGATTCTCCAGTGTCGATTGTGCGTCGGCCGGCTTGCCTTGGCTGGCCTGAGTTGCGTCATGTGCGGGTCATGCTGACGATATTCTGTAAGCAGTGCTGCTCTCGCTATAGTCCTTGCCTTGAGGATGTGCATAACCCGTTCGCCCGATTCGCCTATTCATTCCAATAACTTCGTGCGCCTACTACTGGTTTCCCAATACTTCTGGCCTGAGTCTTTCCGCATCAACGAGGTCGTAGAGTCGCTCGTCAAGCGCGGCATCGAGGTGGACGTGCTCACAGGCAAGCCCAATTACCCAGACGGAATGGTCTACGATGGGTATCGGGCGGGGGGCTGCAGCAACGAGTATTGGGCCGGTGCGAACATTTTTCGCGTTCCACTGTTTCCGAGGGGGCAAAAAAGTGGCCTGCGCTTAGCCCTGAACTACCTGTCCTTCGTCGTCTCTGCCTCGCTATGGGGGCCGTGGCGTCTGCGCGGGGCCAAACCGGATGTGATCTTCGTCTATGCGCCATCTCCCCTGCTTCAGGCGCTGCCGGCGCTGCTTCTGGGCTGGCTACGCAAGATCCCGGTCGTCATCCATGTCCAAGACCTGTGGCCGGAAAGCCTCGAAGCCACCGGCTACGTACGCAACAAGCTGGTGCTGCGCATGGTGGAGTCGGTGGTGCGACAGATCTATCGTCGCGCCGACCTGATCCTGACTTCATCGCGTCCTTTCGAAGAATGGATCCGTCGCTTTTCCCCGCGGGCAGCAATCATCTACTACCCTAATTCCGTCGATGCCTCCTTCTGCGACCCGGACAGCGGCCTCAAACCCGAAGTCCCTGCCCTCGACAATGGCTTCAAGGTTGTCTTTGCGGGCAATGTCGGATCGGCCCAAGCTGTCCAAGTGATAGTAGAGGCCTCGCACATGCTCAAGCAGCATGCGGATATCCGCATGGTCGTGGTGGGAGGAGGCAGTGAACTGGAATGGATGCGTTCGGAAAAAGACAGGCTCGGTCTGGACAACTTATTCCTGGCAGGTCGCTTTCCGGTACAGGCTATGCCCAACCTGCTGGCGCGCGCCTCAGTTCTGTTGGTGACCTTGACCGACCGGCCAATTTTTGCCTCGACTGTACCCAACAAGATTCAGGCATATCTGGCGGTAGGAAAACCGATCATCGCCTGCATGAATGGCGAGGGCGCGCGGATCGTGCAAGAGGCGGACGCTGGATTGGCGGTGCAAGCCGAAAACAGCAAGATGCTGGCAGACGCCATACTGAGGGTGCATGCGATGCCGCAAGAGGAACGTGAGAGGCTTGGCGCGAACGGTCGACGATACTACCGCCAGCATTTCGATCATGAACAACTGGTGTCCGAATTGATCAGGCATCTGACCAATACGCTGAAAGCCAAAAAATGAAGGTATTGGTTCTTGGGGCCGGTGGCATGATTGGCCGCACCATGTTCGGCGTACTGGCGCAACGCTCCTGCTGGCAGGTCATCGGTTGCGTTCGCGCCAAGGCTTTTGCTGGCCCGGCGCCGGGGCCTGTGATGACCAGTATCGATCTGACGAATCCTGATCATCTCGTCCACCTGTTTCATATGACTAGGCCTGATGTGGTCGTCAACTGCGCTGGTTTGACCAAGCATTTGCCGGAAGGGAACGATCCGGTTTCGGCGCTGACGACCAATGCGCTGTTGCCGCACAGACTGGCGGAGCACTGTGCCATCGCCGGTGCGCGGTTGATCCATGTAAGCACCGACTGCGTGTTCTCCGGTCTGGCCGGGAACTACCGTGAGCAGGATGTGGCAGATGCCGCCGACGTGTACGGCAGGACCAAGGCTTTGGGGGAAGTGACGGGCGAGAATGTGTTGACGCTACGGACTTCCACCATCGGGCACGAAAATGGAACCAGCTTCGGCTTGCTGGAGTGGTTCTTGGCGCAGCGCCAGTGCAAGGGTTTCCGGCATGCGATCTTCTCGGGTTTGCCCACTGTCGAATTCGCCAGAGTCGTGCGCGAATTCGTGATTCCCAAGGCCTCACTGAGCGGCCTTTATCATGTCGGCGCAAGTTCGATTGACAAGCTCAGCCTGCTGCTGCTTATTGCACGGATCTATCAAAAGGACACCACCATCGTCGCCGATGAAGAGTTCCGTATCGACCGCAGCCTGAACGTTGATAAGTTCGCTGATGCGACTGGCTATCGTGCGCCTGCCTGGCCGGATCTGATCGAAACAATGTACCAGGATCATCTTTACCGGAAGTGAAGCCATGTTTGACGACAGCGTGTTAATGATTACCGGCGGGACAGGATCCTTCGGGCAAACGGTGCTCAATCGCTTTTTGAATACCGACGTCAAGGAAATTCGCGTTTTCAGCCGCGACGAAAAAAAGCAGGAAGCTCTGCGCATTGCGTTAAAAAATGAGAAGCTGCGCTTCTATATCGGGGACGTACGCGATCCCGATAGCCTGCGCTCTGCCATGAAAGGCGTCGACTATGTTTTCCATGCCGCCGCGCTGAAACAGGTCCCTTCCTGTGAGTTTTACCCGATGGAAGCGGTCAAGACTAATGTGATTGGCACAGAAAACGTCCTGAGGATTTCATCGGAAAGCGGTGTGCGCCGGGTTGTTGTGCTGAGCACCGATAAGGCCGTTTACCCGATCAATGTCATGGGCATTTCGAAGGCAATGGCAGAAAAGGTCATGGTTGCCGCAGCCAGGACGCAACGCGAAGGTGAGTCCATTTTCTGTGCCACCCGGTACGGCAACATCATGGCTTCGCGCGGTTCGGTCATTCCCTTGTTCGTATCCCAGATCAAGTCGCATAAGCCGATCACCGTGACCGATCCGAACATGACGCGCTTCCTGATGTCGCTGGAGGATTCGGTTGATTTGGTGCTGTATGCGTTCCAGAACGGCCAGCAGGGCGATATATTCGTGCAGAAGGCGTTGGCCTCGACGGTGGCCGATCTGGCTCAGGCCTTGAAGGAGTTGTTCAACAGCGACTCGCCCATCAAGATCATCGGCACGCGTCACGGGGAAAAGCTTCACGAATCGTTGATTTCCCGCGAGGAAATGGCGCACGCCCAAGATATGGGTGACTACTACCGGATTCCCGCCGACAACCGTGATCTGAATTACGCAAAGTATTTCAGCGAGGGCGATCAAGAGATCTCACTTTTCGATGACTATACATCGCACAATACCCAGCGTCTGGGTGTCGAGCAGATTAAGCAATTGTTATCAAAACTTGATTTAATCAAGAAAGAATTAAATGCTTAAAGTCATGACTATCGTGGGAACCCGTCCGGAACTCATCAAGATGAGCCGGGTGATCGCTGAACTGGACCAGCATACCAAGCACATCCTGGTTCATACGGGGCAGAATTACGATTACGAATTGAACCAGATGTTCTTTGAAGATCTGGATATTCGTAAGCCAGACTATTTCCTTCAAGCCGTTGGTGAGAATGCGGCGCAGACTATCGCTCGCGTCATAGAAAAATCGGACGAGGTCATGGAAAGGGAACGGCCCGATGCCGTCCTGCTGTATGGGGACACCAACTCCTGTTTGGCGGTGATCTCGGCCAAGCGCCGCAAGATCCCCGTGTTCCATATGGAAGCCGGCAACCGCTGCTTTGATCAGCGTGTTCCCGAAGAGCTCAATCGCAAGGTGCTGGACCACCTCAGCGACATCAACCTCGTGCTGACCGAGCACGCGCGGCGCTACCTGATCGCTGAAGGCGTTCGTCCCGAAACAGTCATCAAAACCGGCTCGCACATGCGCGAAGTGTTGGACTACTATATGCCGAAAATCCTGGCATCTGACGTTCTCGTGCGCATGGGGCTGGAAAAGGGGCGCTACTTCATCGTCAGCGCGCACCGTGAAGAAAACGTCGACACGCCGGAGAATCTGACCGACTTGGTGCAGACTCTGAACGCGCTGGCAGAGCAATATCAGCTGCCCGTCATTGTGTCGACTCATCCTCGCACTCAGAAGCGCCTGGACGCGCTGAACTTAGGCAAAATGGATGGCCGCATCCAGTTCCTCAAACCTTTTGGCTTCTGCGATTACGTCAAGCTGCAAATGGAGGCACTCTGCGTGGTGTCGGACAGCGGAACCATCACCGAAGAGAGCTCTTTGCTAAATTTGCCATCAGTCACCATCCGCAATGCGCACGAGCGCCCGGAAGGTATGGACGTCGGCACCCTGATCATGGCCGGACTGAAGAAGGATCGCGTGCTTGATGCTGTGCGTGTCATAATTACCCAGCACGATCGCGGTACTCGCGCGATGGCGCCGGTCGAGGACTATGAGGCTCAATCGGTTTCCAAGAAGATCCTGCGCATCGTGCTCAGCTATACCGACTACGTCAACCGGACCGTCTGGCGAAAAGCGCTGTGACCACATGACACTTTTCATGTGACACGTTGACATTTCCTTGCGGCAGCCTGAATGGTGGAGAGGAGGAGGATCGAACTCCCGACCTTCGCATTGCGAACGCGACGCTCTCCCAGCTGAGCTACCCCCCCACAACGCTATCATTCTAGCCAGCGTTTTTATCCCGCCAACAGGAAATACCATGAAAAACACCCTGATTTCCGCTCCGCTGCGCCGCGCTTTGACGGTGGCTGCGGCCACGGTTGCCCTGGCCGCACCTGCCCTGGCAGCCGACCACATCAGGGTCGGCCTGCTGTCCACGCTGTCCGGGCCGGGCGCGGGGCTGGGCATCGACATCCGTGACGGGTTCCAGCTGGCGGTCAAGTTGAACGGCGGCAAGCTCGGCGGCCTGCCGGCCGAGGTGATCGTGGCCGATGACCAAGCCAGCCCGGACGTGGGCCGCCAGACGGCCGACCGCCTGGTCAAGCGCGACAAGGTCGATTTCATGACCGGCATCGTGTTTTCCAACGTCATGCTGGCGGTGGGCGCCCCGACCTTCGCGGCCAAGACCTATTACATCAGCGCCAATGCCGGCCCCTCGCAGTACGCTGGCGAGCAGTGCAACCCGTACTTCTTCAGCGCTTCCTACCAGAACGACAACATGCACGAGGCGGTGGGCAAGACCGTTACCGACAAGGGCTTCAAGCGCGTGGCGCTGATCGCGCCCAACTACCCGGCGGGCAAGGACGCGCTCACCGGCTTCAAGCGCTTCTTCAAGGGCGAGGTGGTGTCGGAGAGCTACACGCCGCTGAACCTGCTGGACTATGGCGCCGAGCTGTCCAAGCTGCGCGCGGCCAAGCCGGACGCCGTCTACATCTTCCTGCCCGGCGGCCTGGGCATCAACTTCATCAAGCAGTTCGTCGGCGCCGGCCTGTCCAAGGACATGACGCTGTTCGGCCCCGGCTTCTCGGGCGACGAGGACGTCATCAAGGCCGTGGGCGAGCCCATGCTGGGCATGTTCAACACCTCGCAGTGGGCGCATGACCTCGACAACGCCGCCAACAAGAAGTTCGTGGCCGCCTTCGAGAAGGAATACGGCCGCCTGCCCACGCTCTATGCGGCGCAGGGTTTCGATGCGGCACAGCTGATCGGTGCCGCCGTTCGCGACACCAAAGGCAAGGTGGACGACAAGGCCGCCGTGCGCAAGGCGCTGGAAGCCGCCAAGTTCGACTCGGTGCGCGGGGCCTTCAAGTTCAACAGCAACCACTTCCCGGTGCAGGACTACTACCTGCGCGTCATCACCAAGGACGCCAAGGGGCGCATCACCAACCGCACGCTGGGCACGGTGTTCAAGAACCACGCCGACGCCTATGTCGGCAAGTGCAAGATGGCGGCCAACTGAGCCTGATGTGGAACACCGCCAGACGACCGTGCGCTGCCGCTGACTTGCGATGACCGGCATCCTCATCCTGGAGCAGGCCTTGAACGGCCTGCAGTTCGGGCTCATGCTGTTTTTGCTGGCAGCGGGCCTGACGCTGGTGTTCGGCATCATGGACATGATCAACCTGGCGCACGGCTCGCTCTACATGGTGGGGGCCTACCTGGTGGCCGCCGCCACGGCGGCCAGCGGCTCGTTCTGGCTGGGGCTGGGCGCCGGCATCGCGGGGGCGGCCGTGTTCGGTGTGCTGCTGGAGCTCACGGTGCTGCGCCGCCTCTACGAGCGTGACCACCTGTCCCAGGTGCTGGGCACCTTTGCCATCCTGCTCATGTGCAACGAGGCGGTGCGCTTTATCTGGGGGTCGCAGCCGGTGCTGCTGAGTCCGCCCGAATCGCTGGCCGGCCCGGTGGAGTTGCTGCCGGGTTTTTACTACCCGGCCTACCGCCTGCTCATCATCGGCGTCGGACTGGCGGTGGCGCTGCTGCTGTGGGGGCTGATCACGCGCACGCGCCTGGGGATGCAGGTGCGCGCCGGTGCCTCCAACCGTGAGATGGCGCTGGCCATGGGGACCAATGTGCGAGCGCTGTTCACTGCCCTGTTCGGCCTGGGGGCCGCCTTGTGCGCCGTGGCCGGCGGCATGCTGGGGCCACTGCTGGCGGTGCAGGTCGGCATGGGCGAAAGCATCCTGATCCTGGCCTTCGTGGTCATCGTCATCGGCGGCATCGGCTCGGTGCGTGGGGCGCTGCTGGGGGCGCTGCTGGTCGGGGTGGTCGATACCGCCGGCCGCACGCTGATTCCCCTGTTGTTTGATTCCTTGCTGGGGGCCGAGGCGGCCGACAACGCCGGCCCGGCGGTGGCCTCCATCCTCATTTATGTGCTGATGGCCGCGGTGCTGTTCTGGAAACCGAAAGGTTTGTTTCCGTCCCATGGCTGAGGCACCGTTGAACTCTGCCGCGCCGTCTTCCGTCACGGTACCGCGCGGTCTGCTGGACCATGGGCTCTCGCTGCGCTGGTCGGTGCCGCTGCTGGCGGTCTTGCTGGCATTCCCGTTGCTGGCGCCGCTGATCGGTGGCGACTTCTACCTCGGCCTGGCCGCGCGTATCCTGATCTTTGCGCTGGCGGCCACCAGCCTGAACCTGATCCTCGGCTTCGGCGGCATGGTGAGTTTCGGCCATGCGGCCTTCATCGGCGTGGGCGCCTACACGGTGGGCGTGCTGGCGCAGGCCGGCATCAGCTCGGCCTGGATCGTCTGGCCTGCGGCCATGCTGGTGGCAGCGCTGTTTGCGGGGGTGATTGGTGCCATCAGCCTGCGCACGCAGGGGGTGTACTTCATCATGATCACGCTGGCCTTCGCCCAGATGATCTATTACCTGGCCGTGTCCAACAAGGCTTACGGCGGTGACGATGGCTTGTCGCTGCCCGGGCGTTCGGTCGCAGGCTTCGGCCTCGACCTGGCGGATGACCGGACCTTCTATTACGTCACGCTGCTGCTCGCCACGCTGGCGCTGGTCCTGGTGTGGCGCCTGCTCAACGCGCGGTTTGGTCACGTGCTGCAGGCTGTCCGCGAGAACGAGCAACGCATGGAAGCCATCGGCTTCGCGGTCTACCGCTTCAAGCTCGCCGCTTTTGTGGTTGCCGGCGCCCTGGCGGGCCTGGCCGGCGCACTGCTGGCCAACCTGGGCGGTTTCGTCAGTCCGTCCATGATGCAGTGGAACCAGTCCGGTCTGCTGATGGTCATGGCCATCCTGGGCGGCGTTGGCCACCTGTGGGGCGGCGTCATCGGTGCCGTGGTGTTCCTGCTGCTCGAGGAAGTGCTGAGCCACTACACCATCTACTGGCAGTTTCTGCTGGGTGCGGTGCTGCTGGCCGTGGTGCTGGCTGCACCCAACGGCCTGATGAGCCTGCTGCGGCGAAAGGACCGGGCATGAGCGCCGATCTCCTGCGCGTGGACCATCTGGTCAAGCGTTTCGGTGGTCTGGTGGCCACCGATCATGCGCAACTGACGGTGCGCACGGGCGAGATCCATGCGCTGATCGGCCCCAACGGCGCGGGCAAGACGACGTTGATCCAGCAGCTGTCCGGTGCGCTGGCGCCCGATGCCGGACGCATCGTCTTTGATGGCGCCGACATCACGCCGCTGTCCATGCACGAGCGGGTGCACCGTGGCCTGGCGCGTTCCTACCAGATCACCAGCATCTTCAAGCGTCTGTCGGTGCTCGACAACGTGGCGCTGACACTGCAGGCGCGCGAGGGCAGCAGCTTCAGCTTCTGGCGTGCGGCGCGCAGTGAGTGCGGTCGCTATGCGGAGGCGGCCACGGTGCTGGCGCGCGTGGGTTTGGGCGAGCAGGTGCAGCAGCTTGCCGGCGCGCTGTCGCACGGTCAGCAGCGCCAGCTGGAGGTCGGCATTGCGCTGGCCACCGGGGCGAAGCTCCTGCTGCTGGACGAGCCCATGGCCGGCATGGGGGCAGAGGAGTCCGAACGCATGGTGCGCTTGCTGCTCGGCCTGCGCGGCCAGACCACAATGCTGCTGGTCGAGCACGACATGGATGCCGTGTTCCGGCTGGCCGATACGATTTCCGTGCTGGTGTCGGGCCGGGTGATCGCCAGCGGCACGCCGCAACAGATTCGTGAACACGTCGAAGTCCGGCGTGCCTACCTGGGCGACGACTTCGAGACGCTGGGGTCCATGACATGAGCACCCTGCTCGAAATCGAAAACCTGGAAACCGCCTATGGCAGCAGCCAGGTGCTGTTCGGCCTGAGCCTGCGTCTCGAAGCCGGCGGTGTGGCCACGCTGCTGGGCCGCAACGGCATGGGCAAGACCACCACGGTGCGCTCCATCCTCGGCCTGACGCCGCCGCGCAACGGCACGGTGCGCTTCCGGGGCGAGCGCATCGACGGCCTGAGCCCGGACCGCATCGCGCGCATGGGGCTGGCACTGGTGCCCGAAGGGCGGCAGATCTTCCCGAACCTGAGCGTGAGCGAGAACCTGCGCGCGTTTGCCGCCAACCGCAACGCCAGCCGTGAGCCCTGGACACTGGAGCGCGTTTATGCGTTGTTCCCACGCTTGGCCGAGCGCGGCCGCAACATGGGCAACCAGCTCTCGGGTGGCGAACAGCAGATGCTGGCCATCGGCCGCGCACTCATGACCAACCCGCACCTGCTGATCCTGGACGAGGCCACCGAAGGTCTGGCGCCGCTGATCCGCGAGGAAATCTGGCAGTGCCTGGCCGCCTTGCGTGCGCAAGGCCAGAGCATCCTGGTGATCGACAAGTACGTGCAGCGGTTGATCGAACTGGCCGACCGGCACACCATCATCGAGCGCGGGCGCGTGGTGTGGGACGGCAGTGCCGCGCAGCTCGCCGCTGACCCGGGCTTGTGGCACCGCTACATCGGGGTCTGAGCGCGCCGCAGGCCATCCTGCAGCCGGCACCTTATTTCCATCCGGACTCTCAGGGAAAAGGAAATCTGGCCTAATTCTTGCGGATCAAGGCCATGTCTTGATTTCCGAGAACACCATGCGCACCCATCCTCCATTTTTCGACAGTTCCGGCACAAGCCAGGTCATCTGGCCGCAGCGCGGTCTGGCGTGGCTGGTTTGCACGGGACTGTTGATGTGCCTGTTGGGGTTGATGGTGAGTGCGAAGGCCTTGCCCGCCATGTCCTCGCAGGCCGTACCAGCGCAGGGCGCCACGATGTCGGTCGCGGCGGATCACGGGCTGGCGGTGGCGGGGGGCGCTTGCAGCATCATCCAGCTGCAGGGCACCTGCACCGATGCCGAGCCAGGCGATTGGGCCGACCTGGACATCCTGCCGCCTGCGGGCATGGCCATGCACGTGGTACGTGTCTTGCAACATGTCGAGACGCGAAGCCCGTTGATTCAGGTGGGTGTGCAACCTCGCTTGCCACCGCCGCGCAGCCTGGGCTGATTTTTCCGCTTCCCTGTTTTGTGGTTTCGAGGTGAACCGGCCAGGCCGGAGCGCCGCCGTGGAGATTTGCCTGAAATGCCTTGCGTATGAGATACCTTGCCCATTGGAAAACCTGGGTCTGCCTGCTGCTCTGGCCAGCCATTCATGCCTGGGCGCAGCCAGCGGCTACACCAGCGGCAACCCCGACGCCCCAAAGCGGACCTGCGTTGACCTTGCCGGAATTGATTGGCACTGTCCTGGTGCACAACCCCGGCCTGCAGATCGCCCGACGTGTCCAGGAACAGGCGGCTGCCGGTGTCACCACGGCCGGTGCTTTGCCTAACCCGAAGCTGGAATGGAGCGATGGGCGCCACCATCCTGCCGTGGCGACCGGAAACAGCGGGGCGGTGAGCGGTTGGAGCGTGTCGCAACTGATTGAAAACCCGGTGCTGCGCAGCGCGCGCCGGGATGCCGCGCAACATGGTTTGCGCAGCAGCGAAGCGCAAGTCGGCCTCACCCGTGCCGAGCTGGTGGCCCTGGTCCGCAGCCGTGCCTATGAATACCTGTTGCGGCTTGAGGAAGCACAGGCGGCCGTTGAGGAACTGGCCTTGCTGGAGCAAACGCGTGAGCGCGTCCGTCTGCGCGTGGAGAGCGGGGAAGCTGCGCGCTATGAAATCATCAAGGCCGACGCGGAGTTCATCAGCGCCCGCCAGCGCCAGCGCAGCGCACAACTGGCGGTGGAACAGGTACGCATTCGCCTGAACCAGCTTGCCGCGGGACAGTTGCCGCCGGCCTGGACCCTGCGCGCCAGTCTGGGGGATGCGTTGCCGGCGCTGCAGCGCGAGCAGTTGCGTGAGCAGGTGCAGTCGAACAATCCCGAACTCGTCGGCTTGCGGGCGGAGGTGGAGCGCAAGCAGGCGCGCGTGCGCGAGGCCAGTGCGGGCCGCTGGCCCGGCGTGGAGTTGCGCTATACCGAAATGCGCGATCCGGACAACCGCCAGGGCGTGCTGGGCGCCAGCATCCAGATTCC
>ERZ1292640.90-Hain-H43-02um-R1-90-length-71843-cov-5_pt1 | contig 37750 bp, 53 predicted proteins | sample MGYA00564404_ERZ1292640 | MGnify/ENA primary metagenome ERZ1292640 (study PRJEB36523, sample SAMEA6512636) | groundwater metagenome | collected 2019-01-08 | study: AquaDiva: Metagenomics assemblies of 32 groundwater samples | reverse complement strand
CCCTCATTTCATGCTTAAAGAAATAAATGAGCAGGAGTGGAGCATAAAAAAAGCAGTCGAGCAGGATCCAGAACTTATTGACATTGCAACAGAAATGATAAAGAACGCTTTCGGAGTATTTTTCGTTGGTGCGGGTACAAGCTTTCATGCCTGTGTATCCGCATCATATGTTTTCTCGGAGGTTGCAAAGAAGCATGTCAACGTTGTATCTGCCTCAGAGTTCAGGAATTACAAGGACTTCCTTACTGATAAAACATTAATGGTCGCAGTATCGCAATCCGGAGAAACAGCCGACTTGCTTGATGCAATAAAAGTTGCAAAGAAAAAAGGGGTCAAGATAATTGCTATTGTCAATGTAATGGGTTCAACGCTTATGCGCATGGCAGACCTCAGCATTTTGATGAACTGCGGACCAGAAATATGCGTGCTCTCAACAAAAAGCTACACTTCCCAGCTTGCAATACTACTTCAACTTGCTTACTCACTTGCTGGAAAAACCAAGGAGGGCAAGCAGCTAGTGCTTGAGGGTTCTTCATCAGTTAAAAAAATTCTTTCTGAAAGCGAGCCTATTGCCAAGGAGCTTGCTAAAAAGCTGAAGGATAAAACCAGTATGTTCCTTATCGGAAGAGATTTAGCTTATCCTAGCGCTCTCGAGGGAGCGCTCAAGATTAAGGAAGTTTCATACGTTCATGCTGAGGGCTTTGCCGGAGGCGACCTTAAGCATGGCGCAATCGCGCTTATAGAAAAAGATGTTCCAATAATCGTCCTTGTAACTAAGGCAACCAAGCAGCTAATTGAGAGCAACGCCATGGAGGTGAAGGCGAGAGGGGGTTACTTAATTGGAATAGGTAATTTCAATAGCCAAATCTACGATACATTTTTTAAGGTGCCCTCGCTTGAGGCTGCTGACCCGCTTGTGATGATCCTGCCAGTCCAGCTACTTGCGTATTATTTGGCTCTGGAACGCGGCTGCGATCCTGACAAGCCAAGAAACCTCGCAAAGAGCGTGACGGTAAAATGATAATAAAAGCAGTTTTGTTGGATTTGGACGGCCTTTTAGTTGACAGCGAGCCGCTGCACTGGAAAGCCTGGAAAATCGTGGCTGAGGAGAACGGCGCATCAATTACCGATGAGGAAATTACGCAATTCACTGGAGTCGGGAACTTCGAGGTTGCAAGCTATCTCGCCAAAATGCTGGACAATGGGAGAAAGCCAGAGGAACTCGTTGATAAAAAACTGGGAGAATACCTCGGGCTCCTCAAAAACATTAAGCTGATGCCTGGGATGAAGGAATTCCTTACCAAGCTGAAAAAGAACCACATCAGGATGGCTGTGGTTTCTGGCGCACAAAGAGTTGAAGTTGTGCAGGCCTTGCAGTACACGGCAATATTTTCTTTCTTTGATGTCATCATATGCAGGGAAGACGTGAAGAACTTCAAGCCAGCGCCTGACTCTTACACTCTGGCAACGAAAAGAATGAACGTGCACCCGAAGGAATGCGTAGCATTCGAGGACACGCAGACAGGAGTGCTGTCCGCAAAATCAGCAGGGGTTTTTTGCATTGCCGTACCAAACGAACTCAGCAAAAAGCAGAATTTCACAAAAGCAGATCTAATAATTGAGAGTATTCAATCTCTTCTCGGGGAGAAATCCTTCAACCTTAAAACAAGGAATCCAATGATTGGAAAGCTGTTGGGGTGAAAATGGGAAAGCTATTCGGCACTGACGGAGTGCGAGGCATCGCGAACAGCCATCCAATGACTCCTGAAATTGCCATGCGCTTGGGAAAGGCTGCTGCCGAGGTCTTCACATCGGATAAAAAGCGGCCGGAAGCGCTCATTGGAAAAGACACGCGATTATCCGGATACATGATTGAATCAGCTCTTGTTGCTGGACTGACTTCCATGGGCTGCGACGTCCTTCTCGTAGGTCCTATGCCAACTCCTGGCGTTGCCCACCTGACAAAAAGTTTTGCCGCTGATGTTGGCATAGTTATTTCGGCTTCCCACAATCCTGCAGAGCATAATGGTATAAAATTCTTCGGCCCTGATGGAATAAAGCTTACTGAGCAGCAAGAGGAGGAAATGGAGCGGCTTGCTCTATCAGAAAATCTTCAGCGCGACCACATCAAAGGTGACCTTATCGGTCGGGCCAAGAGAATTGAGGATGCACGTGGCCGTTACATTGAATATGTTAAAGGAACTGTAAACAACCAATCTCTCAAAGGCATAAAACTTGTGCTCGACTGTGCGAATGGCGCTGCTTATTCAGTTGCGCCACCGATTTTTAGGGAGCTTGGAGCTGACGTGGTGGTTCTGAATAACAAGCCAAACGGCCTTAATATTAATTTGAACTGCGGAGCTTTGCACCCTCAACAATTAGTCGAAGCTGTCCGAGAGCTTGAGGCCAATTGCGGAATAGCGCTAGACGGAGACGCTGACAGGATAATTATGGTTGACGAGACAGGCAAAATTCTTGATGGCGACCACATAACAGCTATTCTCGGGCTGGAATTAGCAGCGCAGGGCAGGCTACCCACAAAAACAATAGTTATGACTGATTATACTAATCTTGGCTTTGACGAACTTTTCGCAACAAAAGGGATTAAAACAGAAAGAGTTCCTAACGGGGACATCAATGTAGTAAATAAAATGATAAAAGAACAGCATATTCTGGGAGGAGAACAAAGCGGCCACATTGTCCTCGGAGAATATGTATCGACGGGGGATGGGACTTTGGTTGGCCTTCACGTCCTAGGCATTATGAAAAGAACAGGAAAAAAGCTTTCCGAACTAGCTGCACAGCTCAAGCCTTACCCTCAGCAAATCATAAACGTACAAGTCCGGGAAAAAATTCCTTTTGAAAGGCTCCCCAAAGTTACAGAAGCATTGAAAGATGCAAGCCATGCCCTAAAAGGTAAAGGAAGGCATTTGGTCAGGTATTCTGGGACTGAAATGAAGTGTAGAGTCATGGTTGAAGCAAAGGAAAAGCAATTAGTAGTTCATTGGGCTGATAAAATAGCGAGTGCCATTAAAGAGGAGATTGGCGCATGAAACCGCTTCTGAACCAGGCCGTACTTCTTTGCGCAGGGCGCTCAACAAGAGCGTATCCTCTCACTGCCAATCGGCCAAAGCCGCTTCTTAAGGTCGCAAATGTAACGCTGCTCGAACACAACCTTCTCCAATTGGAAGGGCTTGTCAAGGAAGTAATTATTATTACAGGATTTGAGACTCAACAAATAAAAGATTTTGTCTCGAATCTTAAAATTGACTTAAAGATTAAGACTGTCCAGCAGGAGCGCCAGCTGGGCACAGGTCATGCTGTACTTCAGGCACAGCCGCAAATCAGGGGAAGGTTTCTTGTCCTAAATGGCGATGTAATGTACTCCAAACTAGACATATCGAGGCTGGCAAAAAGTAAATGCGCTGTGCTGGGCATCAGTGTAGAGGACTCAAGCCAGTATGGTGTGATATTAACAAAAGCTGGATTCGTAACTTCCATAGTTGAAAAGCCGCAGCAAAAAATGGCAGGGTATGCGAATGCTGGAGCCTATGTTTTTGACGAAAACGTCTTTGTTGTTCTGAAAAAAATCAAGAAATCCACAACTGGAGAATATTACCTTACTGAGGCCATTGGGGAACTAGCAAAAACTGAGAAAGTCGAACTTGAGTCAGTTAAGGACTATTGGCTCCACATCAGCTATCCCTGGGATTTGCTTTCAGCAAATGAATTCATGCTTAGTAAAATGAAGCATGTGATTGCCAAAGACACGTTGATAGAGAAAGGGGTAACTCTCAAAGGAACAATAAGCGTGGGCAGCAGGACGGTAATTAAAAGTGGAGTTTACATCGAAGGACCTGTTGTAATAGGCAAGCGCTGCATTATCGGACCAAACTGCTACATACGCCCGGGAACTTCCATCGGGGACGATTGCAAAATTGGCAGCGGATGTGAAGTAAAGAACACGGTGCTGCTTGACGGTGCGGTACTTAGCCACCTTTGCTATGTTGGGGATTCAATAATTGGGAGGAATGCAAATCTCGCTGGAGGAACTATAACTGCCAACCTCAGGCATGACAGACAACCAGTTTCATCGATGGTTAATGGAAACCTTGTCTCAACAGGCAGGGTAAAATTCGGAACTGTAATGGGAGATAACGCCAAAACAGGAATTAACACAAGCATCTATCCCGGACGAAAAATCTGGCCGTTCAAGGCAACACTTCCAGGCGAAGTTGTTAGGAAGGATATTATTTGAATAATTGCTGAGAGCAAATGACAATCAAAGCAACGCTACCTGGCAAAGAAACGATAGACACAGTTTGCCAAAAATTGGAAGAATTTGGTTTTGAAACGCGAATTTATTATTCACAATTGCAAGGAAATGACTCTGTTAATTTTTATCATCTTTTCAAAAACGACTGGATTCCAATTGGAATATACGTTGAGAAGAGAAGTTTGTTCATGATTCACTTTTATCCATGGCTGCCCGAAAGCATCAGGGAGAAAGTTGATGGTTTTCTTTGGGAGTATGGATTTCTCCCACCTTCCTTGCAATTACAATAAACCCAGAATGCCCAATGGACTGCGACTTAGGCCTGACTTTCCTCTCCCTGACTTCCCACTCTCTTTCCCCTATTTCAACAACTTTCAGCACTAATAAGTTTTGATGTTTGTTTGTTTCTGTAACGAAATCCTGCACTTGAGGAGTTGTTGGCGAGTATGCTACAAGAAACCCGCCAGCCTTCAGGGCTTTATTTACATTTTCAACAGCTTTCCACGGCTCTGGAAGATCAAGAACCGCGATGTCCATCCCGGTTTCATCAATCGATTGGTAAACGTCTCCAAGTTTAAGAGTAACATTAGCCAGCCCCATTTGCTCAATATTCTTTTGGGCGATTTGCAGGAAATCTTCCCGAAGTTCGTAAGTGAATACCTCTTTTGCGATCATTCCAAAAAAGCATGCTGCAGCGCCTGAACCTGTTCCTGCATCTAAAACAATGCTTCCCTTGTTCATTCCAGTTTCTGCAACGATGAATCCAAGATCTTTTCTGGGTATTATCTGCGGGCCGCGGCTTATTTTTTTGTAAAGGTCTGCAAGTGAGGGCTCGAAAATGAAGAAATCTACTCCAGTGTTTGATTTGATTGTGGCGCCACCTATTGCAGCAGAAATATCTTCTTTGCTGAGAAATCCATCCTTTGTGTGAAGGTCGAGGTGAATATTTTTGATGTAATAAGTGTTTCCCGACGAGCTTATTGCGATCCTCTCGATAAATGCCATATACTCCGATACATTGATTGTTTTATTAATGTTCTGCGGATTAATTATCTTAATCAGCAAATTTTTTGGTGTTGTTTTAATAATCCCAATATTTATAAAGAAAAACGCACTTATTTAGGGGATGGAATTCGATGAAGATTATTTTGTTCCTCTCGAGGACAGGGAACCTGTTGAGGAGCCAGATGACTATGAGCATGATGAAAGCCAGGACTTCATCCCTGTAAAGCAAACCAAGATGAAGTTTACTCTTTACATGGCTAGCTAGTAGGCAAATCACTTCTAATTGAACAATTCAAACCAATAAACTTAAAAAGAACTATGAAGCCCCTTTGAGTTATGGAAGCAAGGCCATTAGATGCATTAAATGCGGCTCGTAACCGCAGAGTGATCGTTGAGCTTAAGAACGGAAAGCAGTTCATAGGCAAACTCAAGTCGTTTGACATTCATGTCAACACTGTTCTTGAAGATTCCGAGGAACGAATCGATGGAGAGACTAAGCGCAAGCTTGGGACAGTTTTCCTTCGCGGCGACACCATAATTCTAATTTCGCCCCAAGAGTAAGCTCATGACAAAAGGCACCCCTTCCATGGGCCGCAAGAGCGGCAAGAAGAACATGATAAGGTGCCGCAGATGCGGCCGAAGGACTTACCAATATTCTAAAAGGAAGTGCGCATCATGCGGATTCGGAAGTTCCAAAAGAATGAGAAGCTACAGTTGGCAGAATAAAAGAAAGAAGAAGTAAATAAATTGGGTTCTAATAAGTTATACGTAATAAAAAACGTAAACAATTTGTCCTCAAATGTCGGAAATCACAAAGATTTCCGATCATGATCGAAAATCAGAGATTTTCGACACGCCGGACAGGCTTAGTTAATTAGCCCGCGCGGCACTTGAGCGCTATATTATATAGGTACGATTATTGATCCCTAATCTTAACCTTTAACCCAAACCTTAACTATTATATAGGAAACCCAATAACATTCAATTCCTTATGCGGGGATGCCGGAGCCTGGTCAAACGGACACGGCTTAGGACCGTGTGGCTTAGTGCCTGCGCAGGTTCGAATCCTGCTCCCCGCAGATTTTTTACGAAAAATCTGGTAAAAAAGGTCGGGCGTAAAGCCCAACAAACGAAATGAGCAAAGAAAGGGTCAAGAATTAAACCGGATATACTTCGTTTTGAGAAAATCTGGTAAAAGGAGTGTGGCGTAAAGCCACAGTAAGTAAATTATTACTTTTGAATTGAATAATATAAATATAAGATCAGTTGCCAATGCCCATGTCAAATTTGCGAGATTATGTTTTGGGAGCTGCTGCAGCAGGACTTCTGGTTGGTATTGGCGCATGTTCACAAATTTTGATTCGAATGGATAGGACTGGGATCCAAGAAAGACCGGGGAGTTCAAATGATCGGATCTGGAATGAGGAACTTTCTAGTGGCATGGACCCTCAAATGCCAAACTATAGAGGGATTAAAGCAAATACCATGAATGCTTATCTGACCGCATTGGGAAAACCTATTATTCCAAGTTTTCAATATTCTTTAGAATTAATGTCATATTTTGGCAATGAATCCGGAATTTATACAGATTCAGGGTTTACACCTTTCAATAGATATGAGCAATTAGAGGGTGAGTTTCCTAGCGACATAAACGAAGTTAAGTTTGAACCCGATTCTTGGTATACCTCATCAGCCCAAAACAGTTGGGGACCAGGTTATGAAAGAAATTTTGATTATGTCTTGAACATATATGGAGATCAGTTTAAGCCAGAAGATTTAGAGGCATTGGTCATAGTTTCAGATGGTTCACCTGTTTATGAGGCGGACTTTAGCAAAGCTGAGCCAATTGATACAGACTATGCAATCCGAACAAATCATGTGTTTATGGTTGACTTTCTTGGTGAAGGCAAACACACTATTCAAGCAATAGCTAAACTCCGGTCTGGAGAAGTTTTAGTCACAAATACTGATGCAGTTGAAGTACCAGAACAGGTTTCTGGGTCAAACAAGTTTTCCTGCTTCAGCCGAGCCTTTGGGCCTCGCGAATATATGCCTTGCGAAAAGTTTTTTGCCGAAACTTACGGTTCAGACCAACCGGCCCTAATTCAGCAATAGTACCAAAACCGCTTCTTTTTATATCTCTTTTTGACCATACTCCAGCCCAGAAACATTTATATATCCAGTCAACTGGAGTATCTTTGACATTAACCATGCACATACAAAGGTTTACATCTGTTGAGGGTGCGGATTTAGTTTCTAAATATATTAATCAAATATAGTTTAGAAACTATGTATTTCAGGCACCAAGACGACGTAAACTTTATATATGGAACTTGGTTTTTGTTAACGGTTGAGCTAAGGGCTCGACGATAGCAGATAAAACTCGTGAACATTCAATGGAGGTGTTCGAAAGTGAAGTTAAGAAAAGCTGTTAAGCGGATTCTGGCTTTAGGTACAGGTGCCACTATGGTTGGCGCTACAGTTATGAGCGCTATGGGTGCAGCTGACCTTGCTACATACCCATCACCTTTTGTCGACAATGGCATGTTTAATGCTGTTATAATTGTTGGCGAGAACGGACAGACAACTGACGTTATAGGCGCTGTTGATATTGCAACAAGCCTCCAGTTCTCAGCCCAGACATCACAGATTGTAGATGTCAGCGGTGGAGATAACGTTCAAGTTTCACAAGGCGTCAGAATTGAGTCAGGTTCACAGCCATTAAGACTGGGTCTGAACTTTACAGGCCTTGGAAGACAGACATTAACAAAATCAGACTTGGACATCTTGAAGGACTCATCCTTCCAAGACCAACAAGGAACTGCATACACTGCTCAGGCAAAGATTCAGCTGCCAAATGCGTATGTCGCATATGGAAGAAGTGCACCAAGCTCCAACCAGAACGTTGATGAGCCAGTGTTGCACGTGAACTTTGATACAGGAGCATCAGGAACAGGAACTCCTCAGTATGCTTTGATTATAGACTTCCCAACTGTTGTTGACCCAACCAACCTCACAAATGAGGTAATTAGCCTTTTCGGCAGGGAATATACCACAGGTGCGTCTTCATCTGAGATGACAACTACAAAGGTTACGTTGTATAACTCAGCCGTTGACCAGACATTCACAGCAGGCCAAGAAGCCGTTGTAGATGTTAAGGGCCAAAAAGTTACTGTCAGAGTTGTTGGTGTTAACACACAGTCAACTCCATCGACTGCTACTGTTAGCGTCAATGGTGAGACTGAATCCCTAACAAAGGGACAAACAAAGACTCTTGGCGGTCAGCGCGTTTATGTAAGAGACGTGCAGGCGTACACTCAGCCAGTAGGTGGCGGTGGAGCCAGACTCTTTATTGGATCTGAAAAGCTCGTGTTCAACAACGGCGGAAGCGTCGAAAAAGGAACAGAGTCCAAGACCGTTGATGGTGCAAACGTAAGCATCACAACTTCAAATGGAAAAATCTCAAGAATTGAGATTGACGTGCAGCCAAGAAACTACGACAGCAAGAATGGCGTTTTGTTAGAGGGACAAGAATTTGTTGATCCTGTATTCGGAACGTTCAAATGGCTGTTCCCGAAGCCAGGTGCAAACCCAGCTTTGATGGCTGACTCCAAATCGAAGGTTGTTTTGCAGCCAAGCGAAGACCGCTTGAGGCTTGCTTTCAAGAACAAGGCAGGAAATCAGTACAACCTTGACATTTTGAAGGGTAACGGAACTGACACTGCAGGTGGTGCCATTTCACCAACTGACAACGGTCTCTTGATGAGAGCAAATGGCGACTCAACAAGGAACTTAGTCACAACATCAGGCGCAGTAGTCAACAGAAATGATTACTTCGTTATTGGTTCTGGAGAGTACCAGAGAATCCTGAAGCTTTCCTCGCTCAGAAACAGTTCTTCTGAGAAGGAAATAACAGTTCAGGATGTCGCAAGCAATGGTGGAAGCCAAGACTGGTCATTCACTGAAACTGGCGGAACAGCATCAGGTACGATGACGTATGATGGTAACACATACACGTTTTCGATTACCTTGAGCTCTTCAAATGAAGGTAACATATCAAGTACGTCGTTTACCAACCAGATTTATACGGATAACGACAACTTAATTGTACTGCCTTCGCAGGACCAGCTTAAGTCAGCAGACTTGTCTGACTCGAACACCTCGCAGGGTTCTAACATGAACATAACTGTAAAGGAAAGAACCACATATAGCACCGGCTCAAAGGCTGATGACTATGGTGTGTTTACCTTCCTGTATGGATATGACAATGGAAGAAGCGGACAGGACCTATTTTTGGTAACCGACCCAGCCTATGCACGCGATGTTAGTTCTAGCAGCGCTTTGTCTCTTTCAGACACTGGTACTGGTTTATATGCTCTCAATTTTGAGAGCCCAGGAAGTGACAGCGACAAGAAGACTGACTTGACACCTTGGGGCACCTTTATTTCGTACAACTCTGACTCCAACGATCAAGGAGTTACTCTGTACATGCCAAGTGAGCAGACCGCATTCAACGTGTTCATTGCTCCAACTAGCGCTCAGGCAAATGCCGGCGGAGCTGGAGAGGGACAAATCGTTGTGCCAACAATTAATCAGATAAATGTTGGTGCGGCTGTATTGCCAAGTGAAGTCGACTTCGCGAACGTCAACTCAATTGTAGTTGGTGGACCGTGCGTCAACTCAGCTGCTGCAACCTTGCTAGGCAACCCAGCCAATTGTGGTGAAGGATTTGTAGAAGGCTCAGGAATGCTGCGCCTCTTTACGCAACCTTCAGGCAAAGTCGCACTCTTAGTAGCTGGTGCAAGTGCATCAGATACAAGGAGAACGGCTCGCGTGATTGCCCAGTTCAAGACATACCAGGCATCTGGTAAGTTGCAGGGCACGAACGTAGAAGTCAAGGGCGTAAATGCCGACTTCACCGACACAACCGTCGGTGCTGCTGTTGTTGGTTAGAAAGCCTTAAACGGCTTATTTTTTTCTTTTTTTTATCTTTTCTTTTTTGTTCAATTCTGACTTATTTGTAAACTAAAGTGTTCAAACGGTACGAACAGCAATCTCGAATATTAATTACTTGATTCAAAACTTGGCCCGCGCGGCCTTGAGCGCAAATATATTTTAAGTTAGTTAGAAATAAAGTTCCATCAAATCGCATGCCCCCTGAAAATATTATGTTTTGAGCGGTCGATCCTTACCATTATCTTTCCTTCTTTTTTCTTATTATCGCTAACTATAATGCACCTTTCTTGTGCCTTGCAGAGCGTTTCTCCAGGTAGCCTGCCTGAACAGATTATTTCCGCCTCTATTGCTTCTCCTTTCTTGAATGGCTTAGGAAGTTTTTGGGTGTAAGTTATTTTGAAGTCCTCCTTAGTCAAGAGCAACTTCATGCCCGTTTCTTCTTCAAGCTGTTTGAGGAAGGCATAGAAGTCCTCCCAGGCCATCTGCTTAACTGGATTTCTCCCGTGCTTGTAATTGAGAAAATTCTGGATGCCAACTTTTGCCCCTATTTCCTTGGCGAAGAGGACTATTTTCCTTATTTCCTCCTTGTTCATTGCACCAACTAAGACTGGAGCGATAAGCAAAGTCATTTTCTTAGCTGCATAAGCTGCTATTTTCTTTGCATGTTCAACATCATACTTGCCATAGCCTGCTATTTTCTTTGCGAGCAACGGATCCATGGCATTTATTGAGAGATTAATCCTAGTCATTCCCGCTTCTGCAAGATCGTCGATGATTTTCTCGGTTAGAAGCATTCCATTAGTGTCCATGACTACTTCCTTAACTTGCGACACACTTCTGAGATCTCTGACAAGCTCAACCAAAGGGCCATAAAGTGTTGGATCTCCCTGTGTTCCAATATGTGCTTCAATTCTGCTGCAATTCTTTAAGTCCACCAATTTCTTGAATTCCTGCACGAGATAATCTTTTTCAACTATGAAGTCAAGGATTTTGCTTGTACTAAGTCCTTCATCAACTGAGCAATAAACGCAGTTCAAGTTGCATCCGGTAACTGGCCTGACTTCAATAATCGAAGTGTTTCTGTCAATCAAACCGAAGCTTTGACAGCCTATAAGTGGAATGCCGCTATTCCGATGGATGTATATTGCTGGCTTTTTAGTGTAAATATTTCGCAGCAATGGAAAATGCTTTTCTAAAAGAAAAGTGAATTTCTGCTTGGCTTTTGATTCGGATACTTCGCTAAATGTTATGCTGTGCTCATCAAACTCGTATGGTCCAATTTCTTCAAGGCTCTTACTTTCTATGTCGAAGTAGAATGACTTAAGCAGCTTTGCCCTGACACCTCCGTGCCAGTGCTCAAATGACAGGTCCTCAAACTGAAGTTTTGCATTCATAGGGTAGGTGAAGCTTTTTCATTAATAAGGGTTTTCGAAAGGTTTCCGGGTTTTTCTCCAAAAGCATTAAAAATCCTACAAAGAAGCCAGTTTGCAGGGGGCTAAATGACTGAAGAAATCAACATGACGTATGAAGTGCTTTTCGAGCTTGTAATGCGCGAAAAGAGCAGGGAGGACTTGCAAAAGCTCCCGCCAGACTTTGCTGATTCTGTAATTGGTTACATTATCAAGAAACGCCAGATGGCGATGGATTTTCCTGAAGGACAGAAGGATGCTGCCGTTCGGCAATCTCATAACACTTTGCGTCTACTTAAAGAACTGTACGAGCGACGCGAGAAGAAATTATCAAACCTTGCACTCCTTAAGGTCAGGGTTGAGAACGCAGTAATTGATTATGGCGCTATGCTTGTTGAGGAAAGGCAACTCTTTGAAGCAATGCTCGCGCTAATGAGATCGCACCGCCAGCTAGTTTTCGATTCAAGAATTGAGGCAGCCAAGCCCCAGAAGATAGTTGTCACAGCTGGAGCACAGCAGGAAGTTGAAAGCCCTGAACAGGACAACCAGCCGACAAAGCTGATCCGCTTTCTTAATCCAGTACCAAAATTTGTCGGCAAGGAACTCGAGGTCTACGGCCCTTTCGAGGAAGAGGAGATGGCTAATTTGCCCGCAGAGATAGCTGAGATTCTTATAAAGAAAGGAAGAGCTGAAGAGGTTGGGGGGAATTAATCCTCGGCCCGCGCGGCCTGGAGCGCAAATTTATTTTTGGAAAAAGCTGAAAATAAAATTTAGTCCTCATTCGGCGGACAGCCTCGAACTCTTATCCGTCAATAATTCAATAACCTTTATAAATCATTATGAAACCCTTAGTACATGAAAAAGCCTAAGAACATAAAGAGGTACTGCCCTTACTGCAAGAAGCACACTGATCATTCTGTTTATTCTTCAAAAAAGAAGGCTCCCCGCTCCATGTCCGCTGGATCGAAAGTCAGGGCAAGAAAAAGAGGGAGAGCAAGGGGAATGGGCAGCATGGGCCGTTATTCCAAGCCAGCCATCACAAGATGGAAGATGACTGGAAAGAAGCCTACAAAGAAAATGGACCTGAGATTTGAGTGCAAGGTCTGCAAGAAAGCACATGTTCAAAGAAAAGGCATCCGTGCCAAAAAGCTAGAATTCGTTTAAGGTGATTAACTATGCCAAGAATCAGAGAAACAACATCGAAGTTCATCAAGATAAGGTGCCCTAAGTGCAAGAATGAGCAAATAATTTTCGGCAAAGCATCAACCAGCATCAAGTGCCTGGTTTGCAGCAAGACACTGGGAGAGCCGACTGGCGGCAAAACATCAATAAAGTCCCGCATTCTGGAAGTGCTCGACTAAAATGCTTCTTCAGAAAAAAGGGTTTCCTGAAGAATCCGAGCTTGTGCTTTGCACAGTAACAAACGTTCAAGGACATTCTGTTTTTGTCAAGATTGAGGACTATGGCGTTTCTGGGATGATTCACATTTCAGAAGTTGCTCCAGGAAGAATCAGGAATATTCGCGATTTTGTTAAAGAGGGCAAGACGATTGTTTGTAAGGTTCTAAGAATTAACAAGGACCGCGGGCACATCGACCTATCACTAAGAAGAGTTACTGAGAGCCAGCGCAGAAGCAAGATTGCAGACATCAAGCAGCAGCAGAAAGCAACAAAGATTGTTGAGCACGCAGCTAAAAAACTAAAAATTGAGCCAGACATTGCTTACAAAGAAGTTTCTGAGAAGCTCCTTACCGAATACGATTCTGTTTTCATTGGTTTCATGGATATTGTTGAGAATAACATATCATTAGAAAAACTTGGAGTGAACAAAGCTCTTGCCGAGGAAGTCGAGAAAGTTGTCAAGCAAAGGCTCAAGCCTGAAACAGTTGAGGTGAGAGGCACTCTCAGTCTATCAAGCACTGCGTCTGATGGTGTTGAAAAAGTTAAAGCAGCCCTAAAAGAAGCAAAGAGCGAGCCTATTAACATGAAGTATCTAGGTGCAGGGCGGTTCCTGCTCGGAACAACAGCATCCGACTACAAATCTGCAGAAGAAACACTCAGAAAGGCAAGCGATAAAGCAATAGCAGCCATCAAAAAGGTTGGCGGAATTGGAGACTACAAGAGGAAGGGAGAATGAAAAAATTACTTTATTGCCTTTCATGCAAATCTTATACTCTTAAAAGCCTGTGTCCGAAATGTACACAGCCAACCGTTACTCCGAAGCCGCAGCGATTCAGCATCGAAGACCCTTACGGCCAGTATAGAAGAGACGCCAAGAGAGAGCAGCTTAAGGCAGAGGGATTGATATGAGCTGGACCATAACACCCGTTTCAAAAAAGAAAGAGGTTCTGAAAAAGCCAGTCCTAATTGTCGGCCTTCCTGGAATCGGAAATGTTGGAAAAGTCGCAGTTGATTATTTAATTGACAAATTAGACGCGAAACCTTATGTTGAATTTTTTTCTCAATCATTTCCCCACTCAGTATTTGTCACTGAAGAAAATCTTGTGGAGCTTCCTAACATCACTCTTTATTTAGTTAAGCAAAAAACTCGGGACATACTTCTCCTAGGTGGCGATGTCCAGCCTACTGATGAAGAAGCCTCGTATCAATTCGCAGAAGCTGCTTTAGGACTGATGAAACAGTATGGCTGCTCAGAAATAATAACACTTGGAGGAATCGGCCTTCCTCAAGTTCCAAGAGATCCGAAAGTTTATATGACTGGAAATGATAAAGAACTTATTACCAAGTACGGCAAGTCCACTGGCGCTAACACTAAGCTATATGGTGTTGTGGGCCCAATAATTGGAACATCTGGGTTGCTGTTAGGGCTTTCAAAGAAGAAAAATATTCCTGCTGTCTGTTTTCTGGCAGAAACATTCGGCCACCCAATGTATCTGGGAATGCGGGGCAGCAAAGCAATCATCGAAGCGCTCAATAAAAGCCTGTCACTTGGAGTGAGCATCGAGCAGCTCAACAAGGAAATAAGCGAAATCGAAAAAGATGTCCAGTCCGGCGAAGAGCCAAAGCAAGGCAAGTACAGGAAATTCAAGGACTCGATGACCCCTCAGGATACAAATTATATTGGCTAAGTTGCGAGTCTTTGCTCTAATGCATCCTGGCAAACTTTTACAACTTCTTTGCTTCTTTCAACTTCATCTTTTATCAGCCTATTCTGCAATCCAGCTCTCATTTTCGAATGCCGGTGGTCGTAGAGCTCACCTGATTCAAACACAATTGCATTTGACCAAGCTTGAAAGTTATTGTGAAATACAAGGTCATCTTCCCTTACATCTGGCATGTAAAATGGCGCGCGAATTGCATGGCCTAATTCGGTTGTGTTGAAAAGAAAATCAACTAAACAAATCAAACCTGTATGCATAGCAGTTGTAGCTTTGATATCTCCAAATAAATCTCTGCCAGCTTCAGCTTCAGTTACTAAGTAGCTTACCAAAGAAAGATGCGAATTTGGCATTTTTCGTCCTTTGGAAAATGAATCCACAGTTTGCGCAGAAAGAATTGGATTTCCTTTTTCTTTGAAGATTTTTTCTGCTGCATCAAGTACTCTATCAACGTACAAATTTTCTCTACCTCCTACAATTAATCCGAAGAGTTCGCTTTCAACTTCCATAGAATGTCTTACAATTTCTCTTCCTTCAGGATTTCCAAATTGAATTCCTTTGTAAACATGAGGCTCGAAGCTTGCAGCTCTCATGGCTAATGCAAATTTCATTGCATCAATCCCGCTTCCGTAAGTTCCATTTAACCACGGAAAGCATCTCGCCTCTTCAAAAGAACTGGCAATCGATAGCATGGTTCTTGAAGTATTTACTTGAGTATTTGCAACTCTCCGATCGTGCTCTTTTATGGATTCAAATTCGCTTATTATGCCTGGAAGATTTGAGTACAAACCAAATGCAGTTTCAAAAGCTCCATCAGATGTCCCGTCTCTTATCAGGGCCAATCTTGAAGTTGCAGGATTTGCAACTTGTGGATTGCACATCGTATGGATTGAAAAATACTGAAGCCTTCTATCAGGATTGGCTTGCACAAATTCATCAAATGCCTGTTTCTCAGGTGCCTTTCGGCTAGTTTGTCCTCCGACTATTGCACCATTTTTTACAAAAGGCAAAGTTTGTGCCATGACTTCTGATACTTTATCAGTAGGAACGCAGTAAAGTACGAAATCCGCACTTTTGAGAGCATTATTGTATATTCCATCAAATTGAAAATTCTTTGGCTCATCCAGCATGCTAAGTGGATGATTATCAAAAATCGAAACCTTATCAACGTGAGGAGATAGGGCTCGTGCTGTATACATGCCCATTGTTCCCCCACCAATAACTGCTAGCTCTACCATGATTTTTCTCCCTTGTTTGGTATTTTAATTTCGATTATAAGCTTTGTCACTGCCTTTCACCGGCCGGAATTAATCTACTTTCTAAGCTGTCCAAAAAAATCATGACCTCGTCAGGGTCAGTTTGCTCAGCGTTCCAGTATTGTGCCTCTTGTGCCACTAAATCAATAATTTTTTTTGGGCTGCATGATTGCGAAATATCGCATTCAAAGTAATCACTATTGTATTGATTTTCCAGCCCGAAGCTTTGTACTCTCAAAGATAATGTGTAATTGAGGAGCTGATTAAATCGGTCTTTACATTCCCCCAAAAATACTGAAACTTTTCCAACCTCATCTGGTCCATCAAATGAAGCAATTCTTCGGTAAGCCATGCATCTAGGATGGGGCAAGTCAATATCAATTTTATTCCAATTTTATTGAATAAATATACTAAAATAGGCATAAAATATATAAATAATGGAACAATTATTCCAGTTTATGAGTAAATTAGATAATACCGATATTAAGATAATAAATGCATTATTGCAAGATAGCAAGCTTTCTACACAAAAGCTTTCTCGCAAAACTGGAATTCCCATAACAACTGTCCATCATAGGATAAAAAAACTTGAAGCAATCAAAACAATTGCAGGATACACCATAAAACTCAATAACAAAGCAGTTGAACGTAGCTTGAAAGCGTTTATCTCAGTAAAAGTCGATCATCAAAACCTGGGACCAGGCGGCCATGAAAAATTACTTGAACAGCTTCTGAAAAATCCTGCAGTTGAGCGAGTTAATCTCATGGCCGGTGATATTGATTTGTTTATTGAAGTCAGGGTAAAAGACGTTGAAGAAATGAATCAATTCTCAATTAAGTTTTTGCGAGGACTGACGGGAATTGCTTCCAGCTCAACGACTGTTGTTTTCGAAGAGAGGGAAAAGCCAATTACAATCTAAGAGCTCATTTTCTTCTTGTTTCTTCCGCGCTCTTCGACTGCTTTCATTCTTTCCAAGACTGAATTTGCGTCAGGAAAAGACTCTTTGTAGCCCTTAACTATTGCGCTGAAGAATTTATTGGATAATAAGGGATGTGTTCCTGCTGCAGTTTCTTTCATCAAATGCAAGTCAACTGCCCTATCTTCTGCTTTTGTTGAAAAAAAACTTAATCCGAAATCAATGAAGTAAACTTCGTCTGTCAAAATCATGTTTGATGTTGTCAGGTCTCCGTGGATTATTCCTTCCGAATGGAGTCTTGCTATTTTTCTTCCAATTTCTTCACCGAGTTTGCTGCAGTTCTTGCTGTTTATTGCATCTCTGACTTTTTTTCCCTTCAGCAATTCCATCCTGATTATCATAGTTTTGTCCGACGAGGAAAAGACCTCCGGTACTGGAAATCCTTTTGCAAATAATGTCTCGAGAATTTTTGTTTCTCTTCTGGTTCTAAATCCGCGGATATTTTTATCGATTGCTTCAATTCTATAAGATTTCTTCGGCCTGTGCTTTATGACAGAGTTTTTTTCTGTGTGAATTCTTGCTTCTGCACCTGATTCTTTCATAGAAAGGGGAAAATTAAGTTTGCTTTAATAAGATTGCCAAACCAGAGCGTTAGTGAACCGATACCAGTTAATAGCGTATTGGTCACCGGCGGATGTTAAATATGTCCGTTAAGTGACGGGTATACTGGCAAGGGAATGATTAAAGTTCCGAATTTCATCGGATAGAAAATCATTCAAGCGTTGGCAACGTATAGTTTAGAAAAACCACAAAATATCAGTCCATCTTAATCAATTCTTCAGTAGAATAAACTTTTACCACATCTTGTTTTTCTTTCAAATCCCTATCATTGCTCCATAGGCTACATCTCAACTTCAGAGCAAGAGCCAAATATGGAACATCTTTTGCGTCAGGAGAAATCTTTTCAGCATTTTCAAGGAAAGACTCAATTTCTTCTCTTGGGATTAGCATAACATTCCGCTCAAACAAATCAAAAAATTCGTTAAAATTTTCATCATTCCGTTTGGTCTTTCCTTTCAGATAGTCCCTATATTTTCTGAATTCCTCAAAAATAAATTCAGGTGCATAGAGTTTATGTTTAAACAGAATGTCCGATGTTCCGCTCTCTTTTAGCAAAGCTGCAAAAAGGATATTTGAATCTACAACTAAATCCATGATTAAGTCTTTTTGTATCTTTTAGCCAGATTTTTGTTTAGTTCTCTTCCTAATCTTAATGCATCTTCCTCAGTCAGAGTACTGGCGGACTTAAATTTTCTTAAAAACTCCAAATCCCTTATTCTTTGCATAAATGCTTGTCTGGCTACCTCGGACCAATTCATTTCTGGAAAGGTTTCCATTTTGTGCTTCAGTTCAGATGGAACTGCTAAAGTCATAGTTGTCATGTTTTTACCTCCAATTATGTGTAGATATGTATAATATGTGTAAATATATAAAACTAACGATTTCCAACGACAAAAAGAAATAATAAATCAAGAAGTAAATAGCTATTTCAAAACCTGCTTTATAACTAACATGACAAAAATATATAAATCAAATAACTAAAATTGCAATATGACAACACTTTTAGAAGGTTTGCAGGGAAGCTTAAGTAAATACAATTTGGGAATGGTTAATCTTGATACAGTCGTTATCTCATATTTATCAACACAGCGAGGGCAAAGAATTAATTTCCGCACCTCTGATGAAGCTGCATCTGAATTGGAAAAGGCAGTCGTAGATGAAAATGAGGGCAAGGCCTACATTGAGGGTCTTGTAAGAGAAGAAGTTAGATTCCGCGCCTATTCTAAAGGCCGAGTTTTCTTTTTGACTCGAGATGATGATGTCGATGTATTAGGTATTTCTTCAATTCCTCTTTATCCAACACATGAACCTATAGAATACATTTCAGCCACTTTTGATTACATTCTGAGCCCAATATATCCTTAAACGGGCAAGTTAATACTAAGCTTTCTTCGCCCTTACAATTGTGATTGGCAGTGCGCCTTTCTCGTATTCTATCTTGGCGATTTCGACGGGATTGTAGCCGATGCGCTTGAGGTCATCATCGTTCAACTTGACCATGAATGGCGCTCCCATTGAAATCTGCAAAGCTCTTGAGCCTATCAGTCTTGCTTTCTCGTATTTTGTGTAGCTCATCGTTTCACCTTGCTGCGCAGTTCAGCTGCCTTTCGCTGCGCAATGTTTAGCATCTCTTCAATTTGTTCGAGGGAAAACGATCCTTCGCCGCCTTTTTGCATTGCGCAAATAGTGCCATCTTCCATCGATGTTATTGTTAGCCTTGCATCCATCGCTTCAATTTCATCAAGCAATGGGTCAACAATTAGCTTGTCGCCTATCCTAAAAACGGTTATTGCGACAGGAAAATCGTTCAATGGAAGCTTGTTATTGGTGTGGGTCTTGTAGTCAACTGTTTGCTTGTCAGTTAATCCTGGCATTCGCGTGTTGATTATTGCAGCCATTGCCGCTAGCGCAGATGCATCAAGCAAATTGCCCTCATCGTTAATTGAGACTAGGTCTATCATTACAGACCACGATTTTTCGCCAGGGACTAAATTTAGTTTTGTAAGGTCGATTGCCTTTGATTCTCTTATTCCCCTGTCGGTAACTCTTGCAATCTCTATTGCGTCATCCCTTGGTGGGCCTGACTCAAAGTCCGGTGAGGACAGAGGTGTTAGCTCAACATTCACCATTAGCATTCCGTCATTTGGCCTGTCAGGGTATGGCTTTTCAACTGCCATCTTGACTCCTGCAAGAACTTCTGTTCCGCCGATCTTGACTCGCGCTGAGCCTTCAGCGTTTTTTGAGATTCCCATTTCGACTGTTATTTCCCTGTATTCGTCCATGCCTCGGTTGTCATAACGAAGCCCCTGTTGAAGCGCATTCAAAACGTGCTTTTTTAGTTCTCTATTAAGCATCCTGTTCACCTTTCAAGAATTTTTCTTTCAATGCATTTTTTTGTATATCGTAAATCTTTTCACATGCTTCCTTGCCCATTTCCAGAGCCCGAAGAATTTCATCTTTTGTGATTTGACCGTCCATCTGCAGCAGGACTGCTTTTCCTGATCTTGGCAGGAACGATACTGGCATGTCCGCTACCGGAAGGTCCTCGACTGCTTCCTCGGCGTAACTTAAGTCAACCAAAAGCGTGTCTCCAACTTTTCCGCAGCTTACTGCTGCAACCATGTCTTTCATGGATATTCCAGCGTCGGCAAGTGCAATTGAAGCTGCGCATATCCCTGCGCATCTTGTTCCTGCGTCAGTCTGGGGGAGTTCAATGAAAACGTCAACTACTGCGTTTGGGAAGTCCTCAAGATTTACTGCTGAGAGCAATGCCCTTTCTGTTACGAATGAGATTTCCCTGCTTCTTCTTGATGCTCCAGGCCTTACTCTATCGCCTGAGCCTGAGAAGGGCATCATGTTGTACTTCACTCTTAGAACTCCTTTAGTCGGGTCCTGCATGAATTTTGGGTAAAGGTCTCTTGGACCGTACACAGCTGCGAGAGCGATCGTGTCTCCTATCTTGAAGTATCCTGAGCCATCTGCTCTGGCGATTATTCCTGCTTTTGCCTCTATTGGTCTCATCTCGTCGAATTCTCTTCCATCAGGCCTGTTGAATGTCATTGTTTTCACCCGTATTTCCGTTTCCGAGGTGCGTCTTAATTCTCTCGGTTAATCCGGACATGTGCGATTCAGCCTCTATTTTTCTGATAGCTGAAACCGCTTTTATTTCATCCTCTGGCTTTCCCGAAAGCCATATCACTCCATTCTGGCCGACAACTATGTTGCAGCCTGTGGATTCCTTTAGCATCATTACCATTGATCCCTGCTTTCCGATTATTCTTGGAACTTTGTGCGGGCTCACGTAAATCATCCTACCTTCACTGAGCTTTCTTAATCCCGGACCTTTCAGCGTGAGGTCAACCAAGTTTTGTGAGGTCACGTTGATTATCTTGGCTACAATGAAATCCCCAAAAGTAAAAAACTTAGTTAAGTCTGCCCCTCTCATGATGAACGAGGATGTCGCGTCTTTTAATCCGAGCATTGCTGTATAAGCTGAATTTATTTCCAGCCTCCAGCCGGAAAAAGTTACGTCACTCACTTTGCCAATAATTGTATCGCCACTCTTAGGCAAATACTTTCCCGCTAATGGAATCAGCCTTACAACGCGGCCATCTACATTAATTAGGCCGAGCTTTGATGCTATTATTTTTTCTCCTTCTCTAAATGTTCCTGATGCCGGCAGAAAATCCATTCCTTCTGCTATGGCTTCTCCTGGAACAACTACACTTTTGTCTTGTACTAGTAGGTTTCCCATTTTTACATTATCCTCTGTCTTTTATTGTCTATATGAACGTCCAATGATGCCTTAAACTGTTCAGGCCTGACTTCTGGCTCAACAAGAAGCCATTCAAACATTGTTTGCGGCGTAAAATCAAGATTCATGAATAGCTCGTGAAGCTCGATAGCTTCTAGCAATGGCCTTCTTTCGTCAATCATCTTGAACCCACCACTTTGCTTTGCACTGAGCCATGAGTTACTTTGTTTATTGCGTCGTAGAATTCTTGCTGGAGCCCTGCGGGCATTTCAACATGGCATTTGAGAGAGCCATCGTTCTGCCACGTTTCTTTGAGTATTTTGCCAAAGCTTTTCAGTGCATGAAATGACTTTGGAGCGTACTGTGGCGAAATAATAACTTCTAATTCAATTATCTCGAATTTCAACGGAAGAACTGTCCTTATTTCCTTGACGACATCCTGTACCTGGTCGTCCGCGTTTCTGAATTCATCAATTTTGACTTTTGCTTCATCCATCGCCAGCCTTATCCTTTGCTCCGGGTGGGGAAGGGAAGTTCTTGGATCGATAGCATTTCTGCGAATCAAGTAAACAATTTTATTGTACTTTTCCTCTCTTAATTTATCACGGTATTCTGCAGTTAGCTGAATTTCTCCGTTCTTGATTATTTCTGCTGCCGCTTTTAGTGTGTCTTTTGTTCCGAGCGCGGCCATCAGTTCGGTTTCGCCTGCAACCAACCCTTTCTGTGCGTCAAAAAATATTTTTTCAGCGTATAGAATATCTTTGATGTCTATCGCTGCACCTTGCTTGAATGCTATAGCTTGATCTGGATGCACGACTATCTCGAACTTGTGGCCATGGCTTTTTAGCTTGGCTAAGTTTAGGTGCAGTCTCTCGTGGCCTGCATTGAATGCTGGTTTTCCGCTGCTCATTTTTTCTTTGGCACCGAGGCGTCTCCTTTCTTTACTTCCTCGTAAACCGCATCTATCTTCTTTCTCGACATTCTGGTGAATATGCATTCTGGCTGCTTGATGTAGGCGCAGTCAATTCTCTCGATGCTGAAGTCCTTGTTGAGGAAATCTGACAAGTGTTTTATTCCGAGCTTGATTGCTTCATCTACAGTTAAGTCATCTTTGTATGTCTTATGGAGCATGTCTTCGATTTCTGTTTCTCCCTCGCCGATTACTGTTGCTTTGTACTGGAAGAAAATTCCTGTTGGGTCAGTTTCGAAAAGTTTTGGTCCTGTCTGGTCGATACCTGCGATCAAAAGCGAAACTCCAAACGGCCTTAATCCGCCGCTTTGCGTTGTTATTTGTTTTAAGTTGCAAATGTCTTTGACTATGCTGAGGATGTCAACTGGACTGTCGAAAGTTACTTTGTGCTGCTGTGCTCTTAATTGTGCTCTTTCTACTAATACTCTTGCATCGCTTAGGATTCCTGATGCTGTGGCTCCGATGTGGTCGTCTACCTGGAATATTTTTTCAACAGTTTCTGCGACTACGAGCTTGTCGACTATTCTTTTGTCAGTTACTAAAACAACTCCATTTTTTGCAACAATGCCTATTGCTGTGCTTCCTTGCTTGACTGTTTTTTTTGCGTATTCGACTTGTAAGAGCCTGCCATCTGGGCTGAACATTGTTATCGCTCTGTCATAACCCATTAGTTGGTGTGGCTGTGGTTGTGGCTGCATTTTTTTCCTCCTCAAACTTTCGCTATTGAACCTGAAACTTTTATTGCCCTGAAAACAATTTTTTGACCATCGACTTCGGTTGACAAACTTAAGGCTGCTCGGACTGCATCAACGAATTTCCTGTGCACTCTGATTATGAGCTCATTGCCTGAGCGTTCTGGAATAGCTCTCAAATTTGCTTTTGCTGCTGAAAGGCTGCCAATTAGGCTGGTGAATTTGGTTTTTATTACTTCAAAAGCCTCAGTGGCCTTTACTGGCTTTTCCGAGATTACTTCAATTCTCATGTACCGTTTCTTTTCCCTTAACGAAGGCATCAATGGCCTCATATTGATCACAAAAAGAGATCTTTATTCGTCCCTTTTTTCTCTCTCAAGCCTGAAGGGATTTACAGGCTTTTATAAAGGTTGCGCTTGAGTTTATGCATCTTAAAATAACGGTTATTCAGGGCTTTTTTTTGTAAAACTGAGGGATTTAAGGTAAAAGCAGTGATTCGGCGATATAACTATATGCTTGCGACCATATTGACATAACCCATATAGCATATGCCTAACTCTTATATAGTTTAAAGGCTAAGCATATCTCGTTGGGGAGGGAGTGTGTAGTATGTCGATGTTATCTTGGGCGTTTACCTTTTTGGTTATAGCGATAATCGCTGCAGTGCTTGGATTCGGAGGAATAGCAGGAACGGCCGCATGGCTTGCACAAGTTTTATTTGTGTTATTCGTGTTTTTGTTCATATTTTCCGTGTTCAGACACGTTGCACAAGCAGCATAGTATAATTTTTTATTTTTTTTATAAATTTAAATAGCAGTGCATTATTCCCTCAGGGATGGTTACGATTCTCTATATTGGAAACAATTCCAGGGAACTCTCAAGGGCAGTTGATGGATACAATGCTAAAACACCTGAGAATCCGTGGGTGGCAGTATGCCTTCCCACATCGTTCGCATCATCAGATATAGAGCTGACTGAAAGGCTTAGAGACGAAGGAATTTCAAAGGTTAGGTTTGATGGAATTGCACTTGACTTTTCTTGGAAAGGCAGTATTGGAGTCATAAAAGATACTTTCCCGGATTCTTATAGAATACTCATCCACGGACATCCAAAGAAGACCTACTGCGTTGATGCGCACGTCTCTACTGAGTCAGACGTTCCGAAAATGCTGGAAGAACTATTAGAAAACACAAAGTAAGAATTATTCCAAATTCTCGAACTCTTCCTGAAGAGTGGGTTCTACGTCTTTCTTCTCGTCGATTCTGGATAACACTTCTGTTCCTGAGAAGTTCTCTAATGCGCATTCCTCGCAGTAGAACTCAGATGAGTCCTTGACAGCGAATACAGCCTTATTCGTACAAAGCACGCACTTCTTCATAGACGAGGAAAATAGCTATTGAGTATAAGAAGTTTGTGCTGTTTGAGAGGATATATCGCTCAATCCTGAAATTTGGCAATTGCTGCGATTAGTTCTGGGCTGGAGATTTTTCACTAATTTTCTTTCGATTCGAAAAGCATTTCAACATCTTTTAAGGCCAGGGATATCGCTTTGATTTCACTCATTCTCTTAATTGCCCTTTCCGTAAATCCGTTTTTCGAAAAGAATAGGAATTTATAATCGCCTGAGAAATTTATTAGCTTGGATTTTCGCATTAGTTCGTTCACTACATCGACATCTGTAGCCTTATTTGTCCATTTCACTTCTGCGACTAATATCCTCCTGGATTTCCTGTTATACGCAACTATGTCTATCTCTTCTCCAGATCGATTCCACCAGCTGCCTATATTTTCAAAATCCAAAACATAGCCATCCAAACTTTTAGATATTCGTGCAATAAGGATTTCTTTGCAAACATCCTCGAAAACTCTTCCGACATATGAGTTGAGGTTTTCTTTTATCGAGTTCGATACAATTTTGAAATTGCCCAAATTCAACGCAGTTTGGTTTGGAAATATGAACCTATACCAGAAACCAAAAAAATTATCTTTGAGCACATACCTTCCAAGGCGCGCCTTTCCAAGCACAGGATCTTTTCTTCCAAGCAAATCCAATAACTCGTCAAGCCGCTTAATGTAAGCGGACATGATATTCGAGTCTATGCCCGTGAAGTCCTGGATTTCCTTGATATTCTCTTTACCCGATGATGTTGCCTGTAAAATTGAGTTATATTTTGCATGAACCCTAACATTCTCATATTCTAGGAGATTTTTTGGCTCTTCTACCAATTCTGCTCCTTTTTTCAATAACAGCTCGTTAATTTTTTTATTAATGTCGCCTTCAATTTTTTTGGCTTTTTCCAGATAATAAGGAGTTCCGCCAAAAACAGCATACGTGACTATTTTTTCTTCTTCGCTTAATTCTTTGAACATCAGCCTGAAATCAGCGTACTTAAACGGCGATATCTTTAATTTCGTCGCTCGCCCATAAAGTGCTCCTGCCTTGCTATTTGTTATTTTTTGTATCATGCCAATTGATGATCCCACTAAGATTATCATGATTTTCTTGTTCTTCAGCTTCTGGTCCCAATTATTCTGCAATTGAGTGATGAAATTAGGTGCGACTTCCAGGAATCTCTGAAACTCATCAATTACTAAAACAAAATTTTTATCAGATTTTATTGAAATGAAGTTAAGAAAATCATCAAAGTCTGCGAATTTCCTTGTTTCTCCCAACTGGTCTTGCACAGCCTTTGAAAGGGAGTCGAGTATGCCTTGTTTTTCTACTAAGTCGACATAAAAGTATAGCTTGTTTTCAGGTATTGCATTCATGAATTGCCTGATTAGCTCAGTTTTCCCGACTCTTCGCCTGCCATAGATGACCAGCATTTCTCCAGACTGCAAGCCTGCGAATTTATTCTTCAATATATCAAGCTCTTCTTTCCGATCGTAAAATGTCCTGTTTTCCATGTTATATTATCACGATAATGTTATAACATTATCACGATAATGTTAGTATATAAATGTTTTGCCTGAGAATTATCTAATGGCATAAATTGCCTTAGTTTTCATCGATAGTTACAAAATAACCTCTTAATAACAAACTAAAGAAAATAGTCGTAAATTGAATTTATAATAGTTTAGGTGAGGTTAGCGCTCGATTTTGGTGAGGATTTCACCTGTATCAACCCGGGTTGCCTGTAAAGATGAATCTGGTAAAGTATATTGTATACCCACCTTGAATTTATATTTTGTATTTGCTTTCATGTTGTTTACTATTGGTGGACATGCTCCAACAACAACATTAAAAGAGGCTCCTGGATTTATTTGAAATGGACCGCCAAACGGAGCATAATACCCTCCTGTAGGCCAATTATAGCAATCACCATATTGTGTTGAGACATTAACTGCGCTAAAACTAATTATTTTGTTATATTTATTAGTAAACAAAAAACTGACTTTCCCTACACCTCCAATTTGTTCGGCTTTAAAATCAGTGCAATCAAGTTTTTCGCCAAGATAACATCGATCTGGAATAAGATTCGATGGATTCAAAAAGCCCATGTAAGCGAGTACTGAAATTACTAACAAAACAACCAATATAGCCCAGCCATAAGTCATTAGAAATTCCATTGCAGCCTGGGCTTTGGAATTAATTTTTTTGGTATTCTGGCTGTGCTTAATTACATCTGGCATACTATGTTTTTTGAGGAATTAAGAGTTAATAAGTGTTATGGCTTTCATGAAGATCAAAATTCAATAAAACTAGACATTTCGAAAAGTAATATTTTGCGCTCAAACTATCGAAAACAAAGTTTTCGGACTTGGAAACTTTCAGTTCCCAAGGGCGCACGACCTCGATTCGCATACCTTTCGGCGTCAAAACCAATCTTGACCTTTTTGGCTGCATCGACAAATTGGTCGTTCACGACGTGGCTTGAATTTTTGCAATTTTTCCAATCGAAAATTTTATATAATACCTTAATTAAGGTATGTTCATACCACAAAAAAGGTATTAAAATGCTAACACCAAAACAGATTAGAATATTTGAAGCGTTTTTGAAAAAACCATACAAAGAGTTGACTTATAAGGAGATAAAGGATTATTCAAAAGAAAAGTCAAATTCAATTATTCAAATATCAATAGTAAAATTTCTCGCAGAAGAACTTGTCAAAAAAAGAGAGGTAGGAAATATTATTTTATATGCCTTGAATCTTGAGAATAACACCGTTTTTTCATATTTCGACATTCTCATAAAAGAAAAAACGCCTAATCTTGTAAAAAACAGCCTACGGATAATTAGGGAGGAACTTTCAAATATTGAATTTGTATCTCTAGTGATTTTTGGATCTTATGCGGAAGGAAAACAAAAGGAAAAATCCGATCTAGATATTGCAATCTTTGTAAAATCGGTTGATGATAAGAAAAAATGCGAGTTATCAATGAAATCTGCCGAACTAAAATCTATTTTAAAGATTGATACCCACGTTATTACAAAAGATGAAATGCTTCAAATGCTAAAAGACAAACACGAAAATTTAGGAAAACAAATAGCAGATAAGCATCTTGCAATCCAAAATCCGATGATTTTTTATTCAATACTTCAGGAGGGCATAAACAATGGATTCAAAATTGTATATTCATAGGGCAGAAAACGAGATAAAGCTTGCAGAAATCATATTTGAGATAAGCGAAAAGCCGAACTTACAAAAAGAAACTTTCAAGGTGAATAACCCAGAAACGTATTTTAGTGCAGTAATTTCCCATAGTTATTATAGTATATTTTATGGGGCTAAAGCATATCTAGCAAAGAAGGGAATTGCGGTATCCGCTCCAGAAGAACACAAAAAATCATTCGATGAATTCAAAAAATTTGTTGAAAGTGGAGAACTCGATGTTGAACTCCTAAAGATATATCAAGAGGCATTAATTAGGGCAGAATATCTGCTAGGAATTTTCAAAGAAGAAAAAAAGAAACGAGGAGAATTTACTTACCGAACCATGCCGCAGGCTAACAAAGAGCCTGCAAAAGAAAGCATAGTACATGCAAAGACCTTCTTCAAAAATATGATAGCGCTTTGTCAAAACTGAGAATCCAAAATAACAACATTCCAACACAGAAAACTTTTTAAATAAGTCTGGAATTTCGTATACTGGAAGGGTGATTATTAAAATGAAAACTATCAAAACTGCTGTAACAATACTATCGATACTGCTTATGGTGACTGTTCTAGCTTCTTTTGTTACTGCCCAGCAGGTTTTTACAACCAGCGCAGATAATGCTGATAATTCAGGAGCACATGTTGCAGACGGAGATTTCGGAATCATTATTTGCTCTGTTGAATCCATTGCACCAATTGAATTTTACATAACCCAAAACATTTCACCAGCTTCAATGCTAAATGCTACACTGCAATTAACAGCCCAAAACAATGACGATATTTCATGCAATTTTAACCAAGTTAGTGAAATCAAAGTAAATGGCAATACGGTCGGCACAGGCATAGGAAATATATGCGGCCTTCATGACGTTTTTTACAATGTTAATCCAGCCTTTCTAATAGTTGGAGATAACTTGATCAATATCACAATCAGCACAGGCGGTTGTGCAGGAATATATAACGCCAATCTTATCATTTATCCAACCGAGGCACCACCAGACTCATGCCAAGACACAGACGGCAACAACATATCAACACAAGGAACCGTTTCTGGATTCCTAAACGGAAACCAATATTCTAATGCAGACATTTGCTTAAGTAACAACACAGTAACCGAATACACCTGCAACTTAGTCACATCAGTTGCAACAAACGTATCCTGCGGCTCAGACGGCTTCACAACAAGTAATTATTGTACAACTGGAAATGTTTACAGAGATTACACCAGCTTTTCATGCGCAAGCGGCGCATGCGGCTCATCAACTGTTCCTCAACTAATCCAGAACTGCGGTACATCAGGATTCAGCGGCGGACTATTCTGCTTTAACGGCAACGTTAGCAGAAATTTCACAACTGTTTCGTGCACAAGCGGCTCATGCGGTTCATCAACCGCACCAGTATTAAACACAACCTGCCAGTTCGGCTGCACAAACGCTGTTTGTAACATTGACCCGAACCTTGACACAGACAACGACACAATTCCCGATGTATCGGACAACTGCCCGACATTTCCAAATGTAAATCAGGCAAACCTCGACAAGGAAATCCAGGTTAACGACACGATTGCACCATTCTTCGTAGGCGACAACCTAGGAGATGCGTGCGATGATGACTGGGACAATGATGGATTCAATAACACGAATGAAGTCTTGATTACAACTAATCCAAGAGACCCTTGTGGAATTGACGGCTGGCCTTTGGAATTGAATGTCGGTTCAAGTGGATTTAACAGCACCAACAAAATCAACATTGTAGACATAACAAGTTTCCTTGTTCCAGTAAGGCATTTTGGTACAAACGTTGGCGACCCGAACTACAGCCCAAGATGGGATCTAGTTCCTGGAAAAGGTCAGTTCACAACTGACATAAACATACAGGACTTGACTGCCCTGATAGCAGGCCCGACAGCATTCCCGCCAATGCTTGGCGGAGCTAAAGCGTTCAACGGACCTGAATGCCCGATAGCGCCTTAGGCGGTTTTTTTTATTTCAACTCATCAACAATTCAAGCCTTGGCGCAATGAAGACAAACAGCCACGCATTGAATATCAAATGAGTAATAACAAACACTGCGCTTCTGACAGGATTAGAGCCTGCGATAAGATAAAGCGGAATTATTAGCAAGTCATAAAACACTGCAATTAGCATTCCAGCAGTTGTAATGTGTATCCCGTTGAAGAAAGGTGTAATCATTCCCATCAAGAAAATTGCCAGCAGAGATATGACTGTTTTAGCATTAAATCCCGTCCCTAACACTTCTGCAGTTGCGAGGCCAAAGAACCCAACCAACCCTCCCAAAAGTCCACCATAAGCCCTTGCTGTCATGACCGTTGAAAATGTGATGAATTCAATGCCAATAGAAACCTTTAACCAACGATTGTATATCAGCGATATGGAGCTAAGAAAAAGGAATACAGCGACAAATAAGAACGGCTTGATTATTTGCCCCAATGTTATAAAAGACAGCACTACTGCAGCAAAAACAAGAATTACTTTGATTATATTGTCTGACAGCCATTTCAGTAGCTTGTAAGTTCTTCCTCCAAAAGACTGCCCAATGAATTCGCGAAAGCCGATTTTATCACCAAGAACTAATCAATTACCAGCCCGCACTGTTCGCAGTAAAGCTCGTTGTCCCGCCTAGCAATCCGCTTGGATTTACAGGAAGGGCACTCTGTAACACCCTCTCCTTCAACGCTTTGCAATGACTTCTCGTCTGGCATATTTATACTCTGTTTTTTGGTTTTAAAATGTTTATGGTAATGAAGAGAACTGTGAACAAAGGATTAGTTTAGATTCACATAGGGGAATGTGTATCGTGGCTCGTGTTCCTTAACTGGCTTTGTTGATGGTGTAGTTAGAGCATCCATTTTCCTGTTCCAGTACTCAGCAAGATTGTGGCCGTGAAACAGCTCACCGTCGTGCCGCAATTCATGCGTGATTATCCTGTCAGGTGTGTCGTAAATCCAGTCAGACCTCGCAAACCTTTTCCCAGTGCCAATATAATTAAGGCCTCCTAGCCCTTCAGACCAGCCAAGCCCCTTTCCTGTATCGACGGTAACTGGTCTTAGGAATCGCAAGGTATACCAATCTGGAAAGTTGTAATTTTCGTTTGGCTTTACTTCGTACACTGGGAGAACAGTTAAGTACTGAGAAACTCGCTGATTATTTAGAAAACCTTGCATCTCATCATGCAAATCAGTTTGTTCTGCAACAAGCTCGTCTATTGTCATTACGAGCAAGAAAGCGATTATCATTTAAAACGTTTTTTAGTAATATCTGCCTCAAATCAGATAGCTAAATAATTATTAGCACTCGAGGCCGTGCAGGCCAGGAAAGGACTCTCCGCGCTCCAAAGTCGCTTTGCGACAATAAAGCGTCACCATCAATTAAGCCCGCGCGGCGATTGAGCGCATTTTTATTATTTTTATAGGTTAAATAACAGCCGAATATGATAAATTCTTTTTAGTAAACTATTTATAACTGGAAAAGCAGTTATTCTTGAAAAGAGATGGCAGACGACGGATTTGAGGAACTTGATGACCTGAGGAAGGAGTTATCAGGCAGAAAGGAAGATACAGTTGCATCTATAGATCTTTTTACATCAGTCAAAGCGCTCTCAATTCAGATTGAGCAGCTGACTGATATTTTCAAGATGGCAATTGGCCAGATGACCAATGAAGATGACATCATGAAGAAGGTGTCAGAACAGCTCGAGCAGCTTTTGAAGAATGACCAGGACCTTGCAAGGGGGCTGCTGCTCGTTCTGGAGATAGAAAAGGACAAGAGAGAATTCAATATTGACAGGCCAATTCAGTCCAGAAGAGGCTTGTCCAGAAGGCGAATGAGTGGCAGGCCCCGAATGGGAATGCCTCCAAGTTTGCCTGACGCGCCAGGACCTGAAGATTTGGAAGTTGAATTTCCTGAGAACGCAGGCAGGCCAGGCACGGAGCAATAAGCATGGCGCGCACGCGCGTTATTAGATTTCTTGGCCACGCTGGCAACAATTTCAATAAATTCTTCGAAGAAAATGAAAGGATCAGGAAGATTGCTTCAGACGAATTGGAGAAATTAAGAAAACAGAAGTCTTCCAATGAGAGAAACGATAGGAGAGCAACCAGCACCAAAAGCAAGATTCCTGCAATTCTTGAACTGCACAAGCAGCTTAATAGCGTAAGACGGCAAGTTAATGAGATCAGAAGATCCAATCCTGAATCGCCAAAGATTGCCATTCTTGAAAGACGCTACCATCATATCGACGAGCTATTGATGAGCAAGCTGAAGAATCAATAATCTTTATTTGTGAGAGAACCAGAAAACTTTAACATCATCTTCATCGTGGTCATATCTGCAGAACCCGAAACGCTCGAATTGCAGCATTGCTCCTAAAGCCAATTCTTTTAGTGTTGGCTCGCCAAAACCTTCTAGCGTTGTTCCATCAGGCATGAAAACTTTGACTTGTAATAGTTCTGGAATTACGGGCAGCCAATGGATTATTTTTGAGCCTTGTTTTCTGAAATCTTCTATACCCTGTGAATGGAATGTTAAGTTGTGGCCGTTTTTAATGAAATTAAGGCAGTCCATCAGCCTATTGACCCTGCCGTCTTCAAGGGCAGCATAATCTTCATGCGTTATGTAAAATATTCCATTCGAAATCAGTTCTCTATGGCCGAGTTCTGGATTCTGTGGATGCTTTTTTATGTGTGAGATGCTGTGCGGTGCATTGTCAATCCTTACTTCCTTAGGATTATGTACAAAGAAAAATCTTGAAGCTTCCTTTTCAATTAGTTTGCGGTTTTCTGTGTAAAGATTGTCTATTGGTGCTGTTATTTCATTCATGTTGGTGCCAAAGCTAAGAACGAATTGTCGAATTGCCTCAGGTCTTATTCCTCTTCTTTCGAGAGACTGCAGACTCCATGTTCTCGGGTCATCCCACCCGATGTATTGCCCTGTCTGAACTTCATGGCTTGACTTTGACTTGCTTATCTTAACGCCCTCAAGCTGGACTAATCCTAAATGTATTATTTCCTTGTGCGGCCAGCCCATGATGTTCCAGATGAAACGCTCCATGTCGCTTTCTATCATCAGATCTTTTCCTCGGATGACATGTGTTATTCCGAGCAGATTGTCATCTATCGCCCATGAAAATTCCAACAACGGCCAGACCCTGTATTTTTTCCCAACTTTTGGATGTGGACGCTCGCTAATCCTGAATAGCACTCTGTCCCTGAATGCAGGATTAGGATGAGTCATGCTCGTCTTAATTCTTAGCACTGCTTCTCCTTCTTTGTAAAAGCCGTCGAGCATTTTCTGCCAAGCCGCAAGAGTTTCTGCGACTTCCTGTTTTCTGTGCTCGCAATCTGCAGCAGCTTCTCTTTTTTTGCGAAGCTCTTCAAAAAGGCATGTGCAAACATACGCCTCTCCCTTCTCAATAATTTTTTTGGCGTGGTCGTAATAAACTTGCAGCCTGTCGGACTTGTAAATCATGCTTCCGAACCACTTCACTCCAAGCCAGGATAATCCCTGCGGAATAAGGTCATAAGCCTCCGGCGCAATTTGCTTTTCCTCTGAACCGATTGTGTCATCAATTACAAGGAGAAGCTTGCCATCATATTTTTTTGCGTATTCGTCATTTAATACTGCAGGTCTTGCATTTCCGATGTGCAATGGCCCACTGGGGTAAGGAGCAAAGCGCACAACAACCTTGCCTTGCTCAGCATTATTCAGTTCAGGAAGCCCTTTTTCGACGTGCTTTTTTTTCTCCAGCATTTCAGGAGCAATTTTTTCAAGCTCCTCTCTGAGTCTTTCAACGCCTAGCTTGTTTACTTCAGTTATGGTCTCATTGATATGCTTTCCAATAATTTTCATGTCTTTTTTCAAATCAGGAGCCTCTCCAAGAATTTTACCTATGACCGCACCTTGGCTAGCTTTTCCTTCATACTTTAAAGCGTTGGCGAGCACATGCTTGCGGATTATCAGCATTAGATCCATATGGTTTGTTTTACTGAGGTGTTTATTAAAGTGTTGCGATTATAGCCTGCCCGGCATTTGAGGGCGATTTATTTTTTTAAATTGTTTTTTCATAACTACTTTTGAGAGACAATCTAACGAAATCTATATAAATTAAGGTGGAATCCAGACGAGCATGAACAATCCTTTGACGTTAGAGGAAAAAGTTACTGTTCCGAGGCTTTTAGATCACGATCTCACAGGTGTTCTGGCTGTTCTTCTTGATGCAAATGTTAATCCTGATTTGGATTTCAATTCTATTCAAGCGATGAGATCCTTGTTAGTTGCGACTTTAGAATCAGTCAAAATTCTGACTAGATACGATAATTTCCGCCTAGATACAATTGTTCCCGAACATATAGAATACTTATTATCAAATCATCAATTAGTCCAATCATATTTTGAAAAGGGCACACCACTATCAATTCATTCTAATATAGATAAAGAATTTAGAACCCAACAGGATCTGGTCCAGAGCGCTTTACATAACTTAATAAAAAATAGTTCAACATATACTAGCCGAGAATCTGGACACATCGATATTTATGTTAGGGATTTTTCTGGAGAAGTTCCTTCCCCCGCATATGTTATGCCAGACACACCTTTGGCAGGAGACTTTGTAAAATTCGATGTTCAAGACAACGGACCAGGATTTTCAACAAACCGCCCATTAAATGAATTCCTACAATTAGGGGTGACATCAAGAGAAAGAGGCGGCGGTTTCGGACTTTACTATGTTGGTTTGGTCGCAAAGGTATTAAGGTCACACATAGGAATTGAGTCAGAGCCCGGAAATACAACCGTTTCTTTATATCACCCATTAAACTTGGAATAAATCTGTTAGTCACATTTTTAAATAACTCTTGCATACATAATTACTTATTGGGCTGATGGCGAAGCTCGGTATCGCGCTCCCATGGCATGGGAGAGACCTCGGGTTCAAATCCCGATCAGTCCATTTTCAATTTTAAGTTCAAATTGGTTTTAATTCAACTTCAAATGGACTGAGCGGTTCCGAAAATGCGATCATTTTCGTTATCCATCAGTCCATTTATCCCTGATGTGTTGCTAATTGGCGAGAAAAATAATTTAGTAAGTTACGATTCTTAACCCTTTGATTTTAGAGAAGTCCTTTTTGTTTTTGGTGAGAACTGCTTCGTCATTTTCAAGTGCAATAGCAGCAATCATGCTATCGATTGGACTGATGCGTTCGCCAAGTTTAACTAGCCTCCCATCAAGCTCTCCTGCACGTGCAGCAGCCTTCGCATCTAAGTTAAGGATGATTTGCTTTTCAATAATCCCCAGAATTTTGTTGCGTTCATTTTCAGGACGCGAACTACGCGCAACTCCATGAAATAGCTCAAAAATAGTGGGGGATGTGAGTAATTGCGGTTCATTGCGTCTGATGAGCTCATTCAGTATTTCTATGGCTGAAGTATCATTTCGCATCACATCAATGACAAATGACGTATCGACAATCATGCGCGTACTTCATCAAGATTTTTTCTCATTCGTTTCCTAAAGTCCACAATATTTCGCTCTAATTCGCGCGCGCCATCATTCGAAAGGACACCGATTAAGTCATGCAACGACCCTCTTCCCGCGAGCTTTGTTATTACATCGCTAAAGCTCTCCTTACCGGTCTTATGCATCGCAAGACGAGCGTAGGCATCGGTTGTAATTGTGATTGTTTTTGTGGCCATATGCCCACATAAGTGCACGTACGTGTATTTAAATTTTTCCGCTGATTATCATTAATTCTGCCAGTCTGCATTATCAAATCCGGACAATTTCACCGTAAGAAACTTTTTATACCACTTACCTCGACAGATTCTAAAATGAAATTTGCCGATTACCATGACCACGCAATCTTTTTACTACGAATTTGCCTTGGCGGAATTTTCTTATGGTTCGGCATACACGCTATCTTGAATCCTGCGGAACAGTTTAATTGGATGGCAAAATGGGTTCAAACAATACCAGTTGTTGGTACCCCCACATTCGTGTTCCTCTTCGGGATTGTGGAAACTTTTCTAGGCACGTTATTGGTTCTGGGCATATTCATTCGCTTGGCTGCGCTCGCAACAGCCCTATCACTTATCAGCATCATCATCAACCTTGGCTGGGGAGAGATAGCATTCAGGGATGTTGTTATTTTCATGGCTGCACTTACGCTTGCAACGCAGCCGAAATTTCGATGGGCAATTTATCCATATTTTAAAAAAGACAGTTGAACTCAACAAAAGTTAATACAACAAATCGATTAAAACCTAACAGAAATTTTTTAAACTTTAACTAACTGGTTTGTATGATGGGTATTTTTTCTGATAAAAAAATATTGATTATTAGTGTTGTCATTCTGCTACTTATCGCAATTATAAGTATTTATGCATACATAAACTTATCAAAACCATCTGGAGAAAAAGTCGTTCTAACCGTCGGGCAGTCAGAAAGTTATTGTACAATTCAAAAAATAAATTTAGACAATGTGGAAGCCATCTGCAGCATACCATACCCGGTTGCGCGGGAGGGAGTGTTAAGAACGCTCAGAATTGGTGATGACATAGGGATAGCATGTGAAGGAATTTCAGTAAAACTTACTCAAATTGATATCAATTCAAATACTGTGACGTTTAGCAGAATTACAAGCGAGCCTCCCCCTGGGGGTTGCCCAATTTGCCTTTCTCTGCACACACTAATCTCAACTTCAAACGGCCCAGTTAAAGTTGAAGATGTAAAAGCGGGCATGTTGGTTTGGTCTGTTGAAGACGGTAAAAAAGCGGCTGTGCCAATAATTAAGACTTCTTCCGTCAGTGTTCCATATAATCACATGATAACTCATCTGCTTCTCTCAGATGGAAGGCAAGTCTGGGTGTCTCCAAACCATCCAACAATTGATGGAACTCCAGTTGGCAAACTAAGAGTTGGTGATGTTTATGATGGTTCAGAAATAGTCAGCATAACAACTTCCAAATATGAGTATGATAAAACATATGACATTCTTCCCGACTCAAAAACAGGCTTTTACTGGGCAAATGGAATATTATTAGCAAGTACCCTTCATTAACTATCTTGCCCCAAATATTATATACCTTTAGTTATGCCACGCGTCAATGACTTCCTTAATTGTTTGTTTGGGCGTCGGCAAAGGCACATGGGCTTATGTCAGTAAACTCATAGAGGCGGAGCCATGGAATAAAGTGTTTATCGTAACTGATGAAGCAGGATTATCGTATACTGCAAATAGAGAAATCTCTTTTGTTGTCATAAAAGAGGAACAATTCCTTTCGGAAATGATAGAGACGATAAAAAAACAGCTGGACGGAAAAATCCCTGACACTGAAGCTGCAGTGAACTTTGTTTCAGGAACAGGAAAGGTGCATATGGCAATCCTTTCAGCTTTGTTGAAAATTGGACTTGGAATAAGATTGGTTGCGATGACTCCTGAAGGAATGAAAGAAGTTTGATGTTTAGATTCTGAACCATACTTTTAATAACAAAAACCCTTTTTTAATGTTTAATGGATTGGTGGCGGAAGGCAGATGGGGAGGGATTAGTACATAAAATAGCTTCAGAAGATACTACGTTATTTTATTTCTGGAAAAGTTATGGTAGTGTGACAGCATTACGTATTACGGAGAAGGTCGATGATGATATTGCTTGGGAAGTCTCATTACTTGGAAGAATAGGCATGACAACAGTTTTTAATGCTGCATATGTGATCAATTCTTACACAAAAGGGGGGTTCCCCCAGGCTGGAAAAGCAAATATTCTAATGAAAATCCTATGCTACCCGGAGCTTATAGAGCAAATGGAAGAACAGATTTCAGGACTGCCAATCCGGATGAGATTAGATGAACAAGAAAGAATGAGAAGCATATATGTGCCAAGCAGCGATCCTTGGAATGAAGGACGAGAATTGCATAATAGAACGGTGGATTCCTTCCTTTCAGCAAAAGGCGCTTATCTCGCTAGGATGGTAACAGGAGAAAATTATGCACTTGGAAGAGCCATTCCTGAGACATTCAGAAAACCTGTTGTTGAGGAAAAGGGAGAAAGTACTGGCGAGATACCAGTTGTTGAAGCAATCTTGCAAAGCGAATTAGTTTTTTACAATAGAAACTCGGGAAACACCCCCGATGAGCCAATATTTTATTTAACTTGATTTT
>ERZ1292640.182-Hain-H43-02um-R1-182-length-51284-cov-8_pt2 | contig 37797 bp, 28 predicted proteins | sample MGYA00564404_ERZ1292640 | MGnify/ENA primary metagenome ERZ1292640 (study PRJEB36523, sample SAMEA6512636) | groundwater metagenome | collected 2019-01-08 | study: AquaDiva: Metagenomics assemblies of 32 groundwater samples | reverse complement strand
ACGAGCCGCTCCGGGTGCGCCAGCGGCCGGCCGCGCAGCAGCACCGCGTCGACCAGCGAGAAGATCGAGACGTTGAGGCCGATGCCAAGCGCCAACGAACCGACCGCAGCGGCCGCGAACAGCGGGTGATCGATCAGCTGCCGCACGCCGTGGCGCAGGTCGCGAATCAGCGTCTCCATCTTGACGACGTACGGGCGTCTGGAGCACAGAGATTCATGCTCGCGGTGGTTCCTCGCCGTGTTGGCTGAACCAATGGCGCAGGAACACCAGATCGGCGGCATCCTTCTCGCGATGCGTGACGATCTTCATGCGCCAGAGCAGGCGGGGTGAGGCAAATGGAATCGATACGCCATCGATCTGATGGATGACCACGTCGGCGGCGGCTTCCGCGTAGTCGAGGCCACCGGCCGAGCGCATGACGTCCACTAGAATCTCGTCGGCGACCCGGATGACGTCGTATTGTTGCAGTTCACCCGGCTGCAGTTCGCTCGCTGCGTGGTCCGGCAGAGTGGCCAGCGCGGCAAAGACGCGCGCCTGGTTCTCATGGTCGGCGGCCACGATGACGTCGACATCCATGGTGGAGCGGATGTAGCCGGCGGCGCGGATGGCGAAGCCTCCGACGACGACATACTTGGCACCGCGGTCATTCAGCGCGCGACAGAGCTCGCGCAAATCCTCGACCGTGGGCTCGCGGGAGCTTAGCTCGTTGGACGGGCGATCATCCGCCATAGCCACCGCTCCGCTTCCTCGTGGGTCTTGAAGCGATGCACGCCGCGCGGAATTCGCACGCCGCCAAATGATCGCTGCCAGGCCACGGAATCCGCCTTGCGGCTGGTCGTCGTGGACAGCGCGTCAGGCGCCTGGGTTCGCCTGCCGACAACTCGAGTGAGGGGTTCCTCGGCGTTGACGAAAGCCTTGCTCACAGCCCCTTGAGAATAGGCTGCGGCACCGGACAAAGCAAGCTGGTGGACGACGCCACCAGGTAAGGCTGCTGGCAGGCATCTGGAATGTCAGGAATATCCGTCAACAGAGCAGGGTCCCGCGGTGAATCGTGACGGCGGTGCCACCCAACAGCACGCGATGGCCGTTGTTCGAGACGCGAACCACGCCGCCGCGAGGCGACGCCTGGTAACCAACCAGGTCAGGTTTGTGCAATCGGTGCGCCCAAAACGGCCCCAGGCAGCAATGCGCGGATCCGGTCACCGGATCTTCCGGAATCCCGACCCTCGGGGCGAAGAACCTTGATACAAAGTCGAACTCCGCGGCGGCGGATCGGCTCGTGACAATGATTCCCCGGGCATCATACCCCGTGATCGCGGCCAGATTCGGACGCAGGCTGCGCACACTGGCCTCGGAACTCAACTCCGCGATGTAGTCCATCCGATTCCGGCCAAAGAACACCGGCGACTCGCCCAGAACATCTGCGATGTCGCCGGGCGGCTCGAGTTCTGTCGCAGGCTCCGCGGGAAAGTCGAGCTCAATGAACTCGCCGCGCCGGCTTGCGGTCAACCGGCCGCTCTTGGTATCGAAACCAATCGTCTGACTACTGGGCACGCGTCCTTCGGTCCACAGTAAGTGCGCGGCCGCGAGCGTTGCGTGTCCGCACAACTCCATCTCGGTGGTCGGCGTAAACCATTTGAGCGCGAATCCATCGCCAGGGCCTTGGGAAACGAAGGCGGTCTCAGCCAGATTCATTTCGGTCGCCACCTGTTGCATCCAGTCGTCACCGCGGTTGCCTTCCAGCAGGCAGACCCCCGCGGGATTGCCGCCAAAGGGGCGAGCGGTGAAGGCGTCGACGCAGGCAATCATCACGGACATTGCCGCTCCTCGCTGTGTCACTTCTTGAAGTTGTTGCGCGCTCCCGCCGCCATCAGCGCGGGAATCTTGAGCTCGGGGTATCGCTGCCGCATCGCCATGACAAGCTCCGTCGGCGTGGCCGCCGATTGCATGATGCGATCGAAGTCCGCGAGGTACGCCTGCATGGCTGCCAACACCTCAGGTGTGTCGGGCGCGGCGAGATCGGCCTTGTGGCCGGGCACCACAATCGCGGGTTTCAGGTCGATGATCCGCTGCAGTGATGCCCGCCATGCGGATCGTGAGGCGAGGTCGGAATCGCCGAGCCATGGATGGATGCCGTTGAATGCCAGATCCGCGACGAGCGCTGCCCGAAGCGATGGAATCCAGAGGGCCGCCGAGACCGGCTTCCTCACGTCACCAGCCAGGTCCGCGATCACCTCGAGGCGATGGCCGTCTACCGTCAGTGGCTCCGGCGGTAGCAGTTGCGCCGCCACCAGCGTGTCCGGAGCGTCGGCGCCAGGGCGTTTCCGCTCGGCCGCAAGATCGCGGGGCGACCGTTCGTGGTAATCCGCGAGAGTCGAGGCGGCCATGTACACGGGGGTATTGGGGAACTGTGTCAGCACCGCCATCGCGCCCATGTAGTGATCGTGATCCGCGTGAGAGATCACGATGGCCTTGAGGCGCGTGCCCGTGCCGGCAATGCGATCGGCGAGCCGTTTGCCGTCGCTGATCTTGTACTGCGCATCCCACAGAACCGACTCGGTGGGGCCGACGATGAGCGTCGCCATGACCCGAAACGCTGCGTCGGTCTCGGCGCCCACCTGCTCAAGCCGCAGCTGATGCTGGGCCGCGGCCGGCACCGCAGCCACCAGCCCCGTCAGGATCGCCAAGCTCAGTGCCAACGTGCGCCATCGCGTCTTCGATTCGAGGGTGTCCATGTCTCAGCTCCGGCCGCTAGTATATAAGAACTTAGCTAAATGGCAATGTAACCCGCGCCCCGTGCCCCGGACGCCGGAAGCCCTGCCAGGGCGTCGTGTGCCGCCCCGCCGTTGCAATCTGGACGGTACCGTGACAAGTTTAGCGAGATGCGATCTGAGGCCCTGATCAAGGCGCTTGCGAACGAAAAGAGACTCGCGATTCTCGGGTGGCTGAAAGATCCCGTCGCAAATTTTCCGCCGCAACAGTACGGCGACCTGGTCAAAGACGGCGTGTGTGGGCTGTTCATCGCGCAAAAACTGCGCGTCAGCCAGCCGACCGCCAGCGAGCACCTCCGCGTACTGGTCCAAGCAGGTTTCGTGAGAGGCAAGCGCATTCGCCAATGGACATTCTACCGGCGCGACGAGAAACGCATCGCGGAAGTCAAACGCTTGTTCCGCTCGTCGTGGTAGCCGTGTGAGCGGGAACCTGTCGGCCGTTCCTCATCGCTACGAAACCTGGGCGATCAGGTCCACCTCGACGCAAGCCCCGAAGGGCAACTGCCCCACACCGACTGCAGCCCTGGCGTGGATCCCATGCGGGCCAAACACTGTCCGGAACAGATCCGACGCCCCATTGGCCACCGATGGGTGATCGGTGAAGGTCGGCGCTCCATTGACGAAAACCGTGACCTTCAAGATTCGACTGATCGCTGACAGGTCGCCGATTTCAGCCTGGATCGTTGCCAGGATGTCGATCGCGACCGCGCGGGCCGCGAGGTACGCGTCGTCAGCAGTCACGGTGTCGCCGACGCGGCCGACCCACGGCCGGCCGTCCCGCTTGGCAATGTGCCCCGAAACGTAGAGGAGAGAACCGGCCCGCACGCAGGGGGCGAAGGTTCCGACCGGAGCGGTGGCCGCCGGTAGCGAGATGCCCAGAGCGTCAAGTTCGGCGTACGGAGCGGTTGCTCGATGCGCGTCGGCCATCATGTTGTTCGTTAGTTTGCCATGTGGCTAATTAACAGTCAAGCTGGGGGCGAATCAGCTGGTGGCGTTGAGGCCGTGCCGGCCGCTCGATGACCGGCCGCGTCAGATGAGTGCCTTCGTCATCGTGGCGCCGCAACCGGCGACTATCCGATGCTGACCAGGGCGTAGCCGCGTTCCTGCGCGCGCGTGACGGCGACGATGCCGGCCGGGACGAAGGTGGCGGGGCCGGCCGTGTTGGCGGTGAGCTCCTTGAGCACGGCCTCGGGCTCCGCGCCGGTTTCCTTCGCGATGATCTGCGTGTAGGCCCGCGTGGTGAGGCTGCACACCGCGAGGCGCATGCCCTGTTTCGCGAGGGCGGCCAGCCGGGCAGCGTAGACGTTGGTCGAGGGGTTCGGGTGAGCCACCTTGTCGTTGGCCGACATGTTGGCGGCGAAAATCTTCCCGTATTTCGTCCAGATGGCCTCGTTGAAAGCGAAGGGCGCCGAGCCGTGACGCGCGACGATCACCATCGCGAGGTCGCCGTCGGCCAGGCCGTACTGCTCCTTGTTGATGCGCATCCAGTTGCCGGCGAAGCCCACGGCCTCGCCGAACTTGTCGGCCATCCACGTGTCGAAGATCACGCGGTGGCGCTCGGGCGCCTGGTCGAGCCAGTCGTCCTGGGCATGACGAGCAGGGCCGGCCGGTGATCTCTGCGTGGCGGCCGCGGGCTGCGCCGGCGCCAACAACGCGCCGGCGGCGGTGACGGTGGATAGGAATGCGCGTCTCAGCATGGCGAAAGTCTACCCTTCAACCTTGTCGTCCCTGGACCTGGCGACGCGCGTAGCCTTGGTACTTCGCGGGTGTCGACTACGGCGCGGCCGCATATCTTACAGCGAATTAGTTAGATGATCCCGTGCGTTTCCATCGTAGACTCTGGGACCACATCCCGGATGAGCTACGTGGATCGGTTCGCACCGTTCAGAAATGCGACGGCCGCCGCCCTGCTTCGCGGCCCGGGGGCCACCCCGGCGGAGCTGCGTGAGGCCGTGGCCCGTGGCACACCTCCGCCCGATCTGGTGCCGCTGGTCACCAAGATCCGGCAGCACGCGTACACGGTGACGGACGCCGACCTCGCCGCCCTCCGGCGCCACTACACCGAGGACGAGTTGTTCGAAATCGTGGTGTCGGCCTCGTTCGGCGCCGCGGAGGCGCGCTTGCTGGCGGGGCTGCGGGCTCTGGAGGAGGCATGAGGCTGTCGAATGTCGAGCGTGGCGATCGGCTGTCTTCGAAGCTGCTATTCGCTTTTGTGCGGACCGTCTCCGGCTTCCGCCTTCCGGACGTGGTGCGGACGCTGCGCTTCCACCCCCACTTGTTCGGGACGCCGCACACCGTCCACACGCAGGAGGTAATGCGGGGCTCGTCCGAGTGGTCGGTGTGGGAGCGCGAACTGTTCGCCGCGTTCGTCTCACGGCTCAACCAGTGCCACTTTTGAACCAACTCGCACGCCGCGGTCGCGGCGTCCGCGCTTTGCAACGACGCCCAGATCGAACAGGTGCTGGACGACTATGCGCCCGCGCCGATCGAGGAAGCCCTGCGCGCCACCCTCGGCCTGCTGAAGAAGATGACGCTCGACCACGCCAATCTCGGTCCGGACGATGTCCTTGCCGTCGAGGCGATGGGCGTCTCCAAGCAGGCCATCGCCGAGGCCATGGAAGTCGCGTTCCTCTTCAACATCTACGACCGCCTGGCGGACACGATGGGCTGGGACGTTCCCGCCGTCGAATCCGGGTATTACAAAGGCGCCGCCGAGCGCCTGCTGATGCGCGGTTACCGCTGACCGGATGCAGCGCGCGGCCCGGTTGCGCGCCGGGTGCCGCCGCCGCTCCGGGTTCGAGAACTCCTGGACCATGCCAGTGAATGGGAACAGCGCCCCGGCCCCTGACGGCATCGGCGCCGTGCCATTCGTACGAGCGCGGGCCTCCTATTTCACGCTGGCCCTGGTGGGGCTGGGCGGGCTGTTTGCGGGCGTAACGGGCCCCCTCCTGAGCACGTTCGTCCCCATCGTGGTTCGCGACGCCATCGGCGAGCAGCGCACCGCGATCGGAGCGGTGATGGCGATCGACAACCTCCTGTTGCTGCTGCTGGTGCCATGGGCAGGCCTGCTCTCCGATCGGGCGAGCGCACGCGGTCAGGGACGCGAACGGATCGCGGTTACCGGACTGGTGCTCGCCGCCGCGGGCATGGCGGTGTTCCCCCGCTCGAGCCTGTTCGGGCTCGCGGGCGTCGTCGCGGCCATGGTGCTGCTGTACGCGGGCGTCAACATTCAGCGGTCGCCGTTCCAGGCGCTCACGGCCGACCTCGTGTCGTCACGTTACCGATCACTGGCCACGGCGTCGGTCACGTTCCAGATGTGCGTCGGCGCGATCGCCTTCCTGATGCTCGGACGCATGCTGGGCATGGGGCCGGCGTTCCTGGTCGCGGCCGGCACGGTGCTGCTGATTGCCGCTGCTGTTGCCGTCTACCTGCGCCGCCCCGCGGACGCCCCGCACCACCCTGCCGACGCCACGGCTCAATCCCTCGTCGAGGCCGCTCGGCTCGCGCTACGCGGTAGCACGCCGGGCATGCGAGCCATCTTCGTGGCCACGTTCTTTCTGCAGTTGACCTTTCAGACGTTCACGACGTGGTTCGCGCTGCATGGCACCGAGCGCTTCGGCGTCAGGCCCGAGGACGTCACGGTGGGCTTCATCGCGTGGGCACTTGGCGGCGTGGTCGGCGCGTTGCCTGCCGGTCTGCTCGGCGTGCGGCTCGGCCGGCGGAACACCATGCTCATCGGCTTTGCCCTGATGTTCGCGTGCATGGTGGCTCTCGACCGGGTGACGGACATCGCGCATGTCGGACCACTCCTGGCGTTGGCGTCCGCGAGTTGGACGCTGCCGACCGTCAACGCCTACCCGCTGTTCGTCGAGCCCCTCCCTGCGCACCAGCGCGGCGTCCTGTCGGCGCTGTTTCTGCTGTGCATGGCGCTCGGCGGCGGCATCGGTGACCCGTTGAACGGGCGCCTGTTCGACCTCGCGGGCAGCTACCGCCCCCTGTTCGGGCTGATGGCGGTCTACACCGCGTTGGCCTTCGCCGCGGTGTTCGCGATCCCGCGCGGTGCGGGCGAGGTGAACACCGGGCCTCGCCTCCCGGAACCCGGTGCCGCGACAATTTGCGACAAGACCGGTCTTGCACCTGGCGGGCATGCAGGTATAGGCTCCGACCCGGCGTGCCGCCAGGGCATTTCGACACGGTCAGAAGCGGTTTTGCGTCCGCAGTTGTTTCGACAACCTTTGGGGAAACGGATTTGACACGCACCGATTTCGGACGTTCGTTTGGCACAGTCGTGGCTGTGATGATGGTTGCCCTCGTGCTGTGGGTGCCCGACGCGTGGGCGCAACAGGCGAGCGGCATTGCCGGCGTCGTGCGGGATAGTGCGGGCCTGGCGATGCCTGGCGTGACCGTGGAGGCTGCCAGCCCCGCACTGATCGAGAAAGTCCGCACCGTCACCACCGATGGCGAGGGTCGCTACAACATCGTCGACCTCCGGCCCGGCGCCTATACCGTCACCTTCTCGCTGACCGGGTTTTCCACGGTCCGCCGCGAAGGCATCGAATTGGGGGCCGGCTTCGTCGCGTCGGTGAACATCACGCTGGCGGTCGGCGCGCTCGAAGAGACCGTCACGGTGCTGGGCGGCGCGCCGGTCGTCGACACGCAGTCGATCCGCCAGCAGGAGACGCTCAACACCCGGCAGCTCGAGTCGCTGCCGAGCGGCAGCGTGGGCCTGCAGACGCTGGCCTACATGACGCCCGGCTTCGCCTCGACCCAGGCCGACGTTGGTGGCACGCGCGACACGTGGTCGGCGCAGGGCGCCTACACCTTCTTCCACGGCAAGACCGGCACACGAGCGTCGTTTGATGGCTTCCGCAACCAGTATTTCATCGGCGCGGCCAGCGGCGTCGGCTACATCAGCGACAGCGGGACCATTGAGGAGATGCAGCTCGAGACGAGCGGAATGGGCGGCGAAGCCGGTTCGGGCAGTACGTCGCTCAACATCATCCCGCGCAGCGGCAGCAACCTGTTCCGCGGCGGCATCGACGGCTATATCTCGACTGCCGCGATGCAGGGGGCGAACATCGACGACACCCTGAAGTCCTTCGGCATCACCTCGAGTGCAGAGGTGCAGCGGATCTACCGCCTGGGTGCGCAGTTGGGCGGTCCCATCGTCAAGGACAAGGTGTGGTTCTTCGGCGCGATCGCGCGTTGGGGTTCGCGCGTCAACCAGCCTGGGGCGTTTTACAACGCGCTGCAAGGCAAGTCGGGGATTCCTGGCACGCCGACGATCGCGTTCGCGCCCGACACCAGCCGGCCGGCCGCGAGCTTCGACTGGTACCGGAACCACTCGCTGCGCGCGACCTGGCAGGCGTCGGTGAAACACCGCCTCGCGTTCTTCGGCGACATCCAGAAGTCGTGCCGCTGCACGACCGGCCCGTTCACCGGCGCCAACGCCATCGAATCGGAGCGCGGGTGGGACTGGTGGCCCTCCGGCGTCGTGCAGGGCACCTGGACGGCTCCCCTCACCAGCAAACTGCTCGTGGAAGCCGGCGCTTCGTGGCAGGTCGCCAATTGGGTGAACTTCGCGCAGGAGGGCGTCTCGCGCGACGACCGCTCGATTCTCGAGACCTCCACCAACTTCCGCTACGGCGCCACGGCAGTGTTGACGGCTCCCATCGCGCGCACGGGCCGAAGCGCGCAGCGCTTCACCGTGTCCTACGTCACGGGCAGCCACACGTTCAAGGCCGGCGTCACCAACGAGCAGGCGTTCAACGACGAATCGCGTTCGCGCAATAACGAGGTCGACGGCCTCAACTACGACTTTCTGAACGGCAAGCCGCTGCGGCTCCAGTACCAGGCGCAGCCGTTCCTGCAGCAGGAGCGGCAGAACGCCGAGCTCGGCATCTTCGTGCAGGATGCGTGGACGCTGAAGCGGGTCACGGTCAACCTGGGATTACGACTCGACTACCTTTCGATGGGTTATCCGGCGGCCGATCTCGAGGCCGGCCCCTTCGTGCCGGCGCGCCACGTCGACGAGTTGAAGGGCGTACCCGAGTGGACTGACATCAACCCGCGCCTCGGCGCAGCGGTGGACCTGTTTGGCAACGGCCGCACGGCCGTGAAGGTGTCGTTCGGCCGCTACAACCAGCTCTCGCGCAGCGACCTCACGCGCCGGTTCCACCCGTTCAGCTCGTCGGTGAACACGGCCTTCCGGAACTGGAACGACGCCAACGGCAACTACATTCCCGATTGCGCGCTCGCCAACTTCACCGCCAACGGCGAGTGCGGGCCCATCTCCAACGCCAATTTCGGCAAGTTCATCCCGACGTCGACGCTCTTTGACGAGTCGGTGACGAAGGACAACCGCGACTTCCTCTGGGACATCAACGTCGAAGTGGAGCACGAGATCACCCGGGGGTTGTCGGTCAATCTCGGCTACAACCACAACTGGGACGGCAACTTCACCGTCATGGAGAACACGCTGCTCGGCCCGGCGAGCTACGACGAGTTTTGCATCACGGTGCCCACCGACCCGCGCCTGCCGAATTCCGGACAGCAGCAGTGCGGTTACTACGACGTCAAGCCAGCGCTCTTCGGGCAGGGCACCCTGCGGGTGACCAACGCCAAGGAGTTTGGCGAGCCTCAGCGGTACTGGGACGGCTTCTGGGTCGGCGCGAACGGACGCTTGCCGAAGGGCATCACGATTGGCGGCGGGATCGATATCGGCCGCCAGGTGGATGATCACTGCTACACGGTGGACATCCCGAACCAGCCGGGCGACATCGGCGGCGCAAACATCGGCGGTCCGTTCTGCCGCGTCGAAACGGCGTGGGCCGACTTGCTCGACATACGGCTCCGTGGCAGCGTGCCGATCAAGGGCGGCTTCAATGCGAGCTTCATCTTCCGCAATACGCCCGGCGCCGAGCAGTCGGCGTTGCTCACCGTCACCACGCCTCAGGTCCGCTTCAAGGACCCGACTCGCGTGGCGTTGACGACGGCCAAGTCCCTCAACCTCTACGCGCCGAATTCGGTGTACGGCGACCGGTTTTCGCAGCTCGACGTGGCCGTGAGCAAGACCTTCAGCATCGGCTGGGGCCGCTTGCGGGCCGCGGTCGACGTGTACAACGTGTTGAACTCCAACTCGGTGCAGAGCGTCGTCACTGCTTACAGCGCCCGGTGGCTCAGGCCCGTGACGTTCCTTGACGCCCGTCTGGCGCGCATCACGGCCAGCATCAACTTCTAGCATTGGGGGATAGCGTGAGGGTGACCGTGCGTGTGCTCGTTCTTAGCGGCGTGATGGTGGCTGGCCAGGTGCCCGCCGCTTTCGCCGAGGGCTCGTTGGTGCAATCGGCCATCCGGATGGCGGAGCAGTCGGGCCGGCAAGCGGCGTCCCTGCCGCCGCGGGCGCCGGCGGCCCGCTCGGCCGCGGCGCAGGGCGGCAACCTCGCCACCAGTGGCATGAGCAAAGGGAGGAAGTGGCTCGTGGCCCTCGCGGCCGGCCTCGGCGTGGCCGGCGCGATGTACGCCATCGACCACAGCGTGCTGGACAACACACCGTCGAGCTTGGGCACGCGCAAGGACTGATCACTGATCGCCGGCCGTCCGCGCACAATGACGACGGTGCGCCGCCTTCCCGTGGTGCTGGCGCTCGTGGCGGCGCTCTGGACGCCAGGTCCGGCGCACGGCCAGGGCGCCGAGTCGCGCGACGCGCAAGGCCGGTTCACAATGCGGGCCCACGGCGTCTCCGCGCCCCATCACATCGACGGCACACTCGATGAACCGCACTACACAGTAGTCCCCCCCACCGCCGACTTCGTCCAGATGGAGCCATCCGGCGGCCAGCCGGCCACCGAGAAGACCGAAGTCTGGGTCTTTTTCGACGCGCGCAACCTCTATGTATCGTTCCGCGCGTGGGAGAGCCGGCCCGACCTGGCGATCGTCAACGAGTTGCGGCGCGACAGCAACAACATCCGGCTTGGCGACTGTGTGGGGTTCTCGCTCGACACGTTCCGCGATGGGCGCAACGCGTTCCAGTTTGAAGTGAACCCGCTCGGCGGACGCACCGATGGGCAGAGCTTCAACGAGCGCCAGTACAGCGCCGACTGGAACCCCGTGTGGGACCTGGCGGTCGGCCGCTTCGACGGCGGCTGGACGGTGGAAGCGGCCATCCCGTTCAAGTCGTTGCGCTACCAGCCCGGCGCGACCCAGACCTGGGGATTCAACGCCCGTCGCAACAACAAATGGAAGAACGAGGTCGCGTTCCTCGCGGTGATCCCGCCGGCCTTCGGCATCGGTCGCGGCAGCTTCGCGACGTCGCGGTATCCCACGCTGCTGGGCCTCGAGGTGCCGTCGGGCGCGAGGAACCTCGACTTGAAGCCGTATGTCGTGGGCGATGTCACCACCGACCGAGCCCGGCAACCGCCCCTGTCGAACGAACTGAGTGCGGACGCCGGGCTCGACGCGAAATACGGCCTCACACAGAATCTGACCGCCGATTTCACTTACAACACCGACTTCGCGCAGGTCGAAGCCGACGAACAGCAGATCAACCTCACGCGGTTCAGCCTGTTCTTTCCGGAGAAGCGCGATTTCTTCCTCGAGAACCAGGGCACCTTCGTGTTTGGCTCGTCGGCCACCGCGATCGCCCAGGTCACCGGCGATACCCCCTTGCTCTTCTACAGCCGTCGCATTGGCCTCAATCAGGGCATCGAGGTGCCGATCCTCGGTGGTGGGCGCCTCACGGGGCGAGTGGGCCGATACACCCTTGGCCTGGTCGACATCCGCACGCGGGACGCTCCAGAGGCGAAGGCCGCCGCCGCCAATTTCGCCGTGATCCGGCTGCGGCGAGACCTGCTGCGCCGCAGCAGTATTGGCGTCATGGCAACCGCCCGCTCGGTGAGCCAGAGCGGCACCGGGTCGAACGAGACGTACGGCGTCGACGGCACGTTTGCGTTCTTCGCCAACCTGTCGATGAACGGGTATTGGGCCCGGACGCGAACGAGCGGTGTTGACCACAAGGACGCGAGCTATCGCGGCCAGATCGAGTACGCCGGCGATCGCTACGGCGCCCAGTTCGACCACCTCGTCGTCGGCGAGCACTTCAACCCGGAGGTCGGGTTCGTCCGCCGCCGCAACATCCGGGAATCGGTCGGGCAGGTGCGCTTCAGCCCGCGCCCGCGATCGATACCGTCGGTCCGCAAGCTCTCGAGCATCGGTACCTTCACCTACATCGACGACGGGAGTGGCACGCTGCAGACGCAGTTGGCCGACGGCGAGTTCGCGATCGAGATGCAGAACAGCGACCGGTTCAGCGTTGGCGCCACCGACACCTTCGAGCGGCTGGCGCAGCCCTTCCTGGTGACGCCGGCCGTTCGCATTCCGGCCGGCGACCACCGGTTCGCCACGGCCCGCATGACGTACCTGTTCGGCCAGCAGCGGCCCGTGTCGGGCACGCTCACTCTGGAACACGGGGGCTTCTACAACGGGCGCCGCACCAGCGTGGGCTTCAGCCGCACACGCGTCAACCTGTCACCGCGCCTGTCGTTGGAGCCGACGCTCTCGGTCAACTGGCTCGAGATGCCCGGCGTCTCGGAGAGCACCAACCTCCTCGGGTCTCGCGTCACCTACACGATGACGCCGCTGATGTTCGTGAGCGCGCTCGTGCAGTACAACACCACGACCCATCGCCTGAACGCGAACGTGCGGTTGCGGTGGGAGTACCGTCCGGGCAGCGAGCTGTTCGTGGTGTTCAATGACGAGCGCGACACCGCGGATCCGCGGCTGGTAAACCCGCAAAACCGCGCGGTAATCGTCAAGCTGAACCGCCTGTTCCGTTTTTGACCGCCGCAGGCCCTTGCCAAGTGCGCCGGGCGCGACCACAATACCGGCGATGTCCACCAGTTCCGCGGAACGGAACGCCATGCCGCTTTGGCTCAAGGTCGGTTTCCTGCTGCTCTTGCTGAACTCGGCCGTCCTCACGGGCTTCCCGAGCGCGACGCCGTGGTACTACTCCAACGTCGTGGCCCACCCCCTGCTTGGCATTGCCCTGATGTGGCTGGCCGTGACCGGCCGACGGCGCCTGCCGCGACACTTGCTCGTCGCGATCGTGGCGGCCCTGCTGGCTGCCACCACCCTGTTCGGGTTCGCCCTGCTGGCCCTTGGCGCCACCCGCGCCCAGGCGTGGATCGTGGCCGGCCACGTAGTGGCGGGTGTCGCCGGGTCGGCCCTGGTACTTGGCGCGTTGTGGCGGGCACCCGGCGTGCGTCCGAGGCTGGTGCGGGCGCTGGTGATTGGCGTCGTGGTGGTGGCCGCCGGCTCCACCGCGGTGCGGGCCGGGTGGTTGGCGAGCGCGCGCGACGGTCGCATCGAGAACCCCCTGGTGCCGCCGGCGCAGATGGAGGGCGAAGGTGCGGGCCCCGCGAGCCCGTTCTTTCCCTCGTCGGCCAATACCACTGCCGGCGGCGTGATTCCAGCCAACTTCTTCCTCACCAGTCAGGAGTGCGGGCGCTGTCACACGGAAATCTTCGAGCAGTGGCGGTCGTCCGCGCATCACTTCTCGTCGTTCAACAACCAGTGGTATCGCAAGTCGATCGAGTACATGCAGGACGTGGTCGGCACCAAGCCGTCGAAGTGGTGCGCGGGGTGCCACGACCACGCCGTGTTCTTCAACGGCCGGTTTGACCAGCCGATCAAGGACCAGATCGACACGCCCGAGGCGCAGGCGGGACTGGGCTGCACCTCGTGTCATTCCATGGTGCACGTCGGCAGCACCATGGGGCAGGGCGACTTCGTGATCGAATACCCGCCGCTGCACGACCTGGCAGTGAGCGCCCAGCCGCTGCTGAGGAAGGCCCACGACGCGTTGACGTATCTGGCGCCAGAAGCGCACCGCCGTACGTTCCTGAAACCCTTTCACCGCGAGCAGCAGCCCGAGTTCTGCTCGAGTTGCCACAAGGTGCACCTCGACGTGCCGGTCAACGGCTACCGGTGGATTCGCGGATTCAACGACTACGACAACTGGCAGGCCTCCGGCGTGTCGGGGCAGGGCGCGCGGTCGTTCTACTACCCGGCCACGTCCGCCACTTGCGGCACCTGTCACATGCCGCTCGTGCCCGCGCGCGACCCCGCGGCCAAGAACGGCATGGTCCGCTCGCACCGCTTCCCAGGCGCGAACACGGCGCTGCCGACCGCCAATCGCGACCAGGTGCAACTCGACGTCGTGCAGGACTTTCTGCGCGCCGGCCAGATCTCGATCGATATCTTCGGCCTGATCCGCGGCACGCTGCCCGCTTCCGCCGACCTCGACGCGGCGCCGGCCGAGGCGGTGTTGTCGAGCAGCTTTGCCACGGGCGAGGAGTCTGCGGCGTTCGCGGCGCGCGGCCGGCGCACGGGCCCGGCCGCCGACGTGACCGGACCGATCGATCGGGTGCCGGCCGTGGTCCGGCGCGGCGAATCGGTGACGATCGACGTCGTGGTGCGCACCCGTAAGGTGGGGCACTTCTTCCCGGGCGGAACCGTGGACGCGTTCGACGTGTGGGTGGAGTTCGAGGCCGTCGACAGCCGCGGCCGCGTCCTCCTCCACAGCGGCGACGTGGCCGATGACCGCCGCGGCCCTGTGGATCCCGCGGCGCACTTCTACCGCAGCCTGCAACTCGACGAGCACGGCAACCCGATCAACAAGCGCAATGCCTGGGCCACGCGCTCGGTCGCCTACGTGCGTCTGATTCCGCCGGGCGCAGCCGACACCGTGCACTTCCGGCTCGACGTACCCAAGGACGCGGGCGACCGCATCGAGCTGCGGGCGAGGGTGAACCATCGCAAGTTCTCGTGGTGGAATACCCAGTGGGCGTATGCGGGCGTCCGTGACCCTGCGGTGGCGTCCCCATCCGTTGGACGCTCGTACGACGACGGCAAGTGGGTCTTTACGGGCGACACCTCAAAGGTCTCGGGCGCGGTCAAGGGCATTCCCGACCTGCCCATCACGGTGATGGCCGAAGCGTCGGCCTCGATTGCCGTGGTGGATGCGGGCGCGGTGGTGCCGCCGCCGGCGGCCGTGCTCAACCCGGACACGCGCGAGCGGTGGAACGACCTCGGCATCGGCCTCCTGTTGCAGGGCGACCTGGCGGGCGCCGAAGCAGCGTTTCGACGGGTGATGGTCGCCGAGCCTCGGTATGCCGACGGTCCACTGAACGTGGCCCGCGTGCTGGTGCAGGAAGGCGACGTGCGCGCGGCCATCCCTCTGCTCGAGCAGGCGTTGGCGCTGGCTCCCGGCCTGGCCAGGGCGCACTACTTCATGGGCGCGGCGCTCAAGGCCGACGGGCGGTACGACGAGGCCCTTCGGCACCTCCAGTCGGCGGCGGCGCAGTACCCGCGCGACCGTGTCGTGCTGGGCCAGATCGGCCGTGTGCAGTTTCTGCAGCGGCGTTTCGCAGATGCCATCCAATCGTTTCAACGGGTGCTGGCAATCGACCCGGAGGATCTGCAGGCGCACTACAACTTGATGCTGGCCTACCAGGGCGCCGGCCAGAGCGAGCTGGCCGCGCGCGAGCGCGTCCTGTACGAGCGGTTCAAGGCTGACGAGGCCTCGCAAACGATCACCGGTCCTTACCGCCTGCGCTCGCCGCACGACAACCGCGAGCGCCAGGCCATTCACGTCCACTAGATGATGCGATTCCTCCTGGTAATCGGTGCGGTCGCCGCCGCGCTGTCGTCAACCCCACCCGCGGCGGATGGTGTCTTCGTCGATATCACCACGCAGGCCGGCGTCCGCTTCGTCCACACCAGCGGCGCCTTTGGCAAAAAGTATCTGCCAGAAACGCTGGGCTCAGGTGTGGTCGTGCTGGATGCCGACGCCGATGGCGCGCAGGACATGCTGTACCTGAACGGGAAGGCGTGGCCCGGACGCGGCGGGCGGCCGTCGATGCCCGCGCTCATGCGAAACGCCGGCGGCGGCCGCTTCGTCGACGTCACGCGCGGCTCGGGCCTCGAGATGGAGCTGTACGCGATGGGTGGCACGGCCGGCGACTTCGACAATGACGGTCGCGCCGACCTGTATGTGACGGCCCTCGGCGGCAACCGCCTGTTCAAGGGTCTGGGCGGCGCGAAGTTCCAGGATGTGACGGCGCGCGCCGGCGTCGCTGCCTCCGGCTTCTCGACGAGCGCGCTCTGGTTCGACTACGACAAGGACGGCGCTCTCGACCTGTTCGTGGCGCGCTATGTCGATTGGAGCGAGCAGACCGACCTGCACTGCACGCTGGACGGCCGGAACAAGTCCTATTGCACGCCCGAGTCGTACCAGGGACAAAGTGGCATCCTCTATCGCAATCGCCGCAACGGCACGTTCGACGATGTCACCCGGCGGGCCGGGCTCTTCGACGCGGCGGCCAAGGCGCTTGGCGTGGCCATGCTCGATTACGACGCCGACGGCTGGCTGGATCTGTTCGTGGCCAACGATACGCAGCCCAACCGCCTGTACCGCAATCGCCGGGACGGGACGTTTGTCGATGTGGCGGTGGCGGCCGGGGTGGCCTTCAGCGAAGCCGGCACCGCCCGGGCCGGCATGGGCGTGGACGCAGCCGACTACGACGGCTCCGGCCGCGCCTCTCTAATCGTCGGTAATTTCTCCAACGAGATGATGGCGCTCTACCACAACGAGGGCAACGGGTTGTTCATCGACGAGGCGCCGCGCTCGGCGCTTGGCCGCGCGACGCTGCTGACGCTGACCTTCGGTTGTTTCTTCTTCGACTTCGACCTCGATGGCCGCCCCGACATCTTCGCTGCGAACGGTCACGTGGCCGACGATGTCGAACGGGTGCAGACCCGCGTGGCGTACCGCCAGCGGCCGCACCTCTTCCGCAACGCTGGCGCCGGCCGCTTCGAAGAGGCTGCGGCCCAGTCGGCCTCGGCCCTGGCGGTGCCCATGGTGGCACGCGGAGCCGCGTATCTCGACGCGGACGGTGACGGCGACCTGGATGTGACGGTGACGACCAACAACGGCCCCGCCCGGTTGCTGCGCAACGACAGCGACCTCACTTCGCGCGTGCTTCGCGTGCGTACGGTCGGGGTCGGGTCGAACCGCGATGGCATCGGCGCGCGGGTCGAGGTGAGCGTCGGCGGAAAACGGCAATGGCAGATCGTGAAGACGGGCTCGAGCTACCTGTCGCAGAGCGAACTACCCCTGACCTTCGGTCTGGGCCGTGCGGAGTTGGCCGACGAGGTGCGCGTGACCTGGCCGAGCGGCGCCATCGATGTCGCGGCCCGGGTAACGGGCAACACCGCCATCACCATCCGCGAACGGGCCGGCATCATCAACACGGTCCCCATCCTGCGCGGCGGGGCCGGCGCGCGATGAACCGCTCCGGCGTCCCGTGGTCGCTGGGGGTGCTGGTGGTATCGGTGCTGGCGGCATGTGGCCCCACGGCCTCGACCCTTGATGTCCGTGAGCAGGCGCACCGCCTGAACAACCGCGGCGTGGCCCTGCTCGAGCAGTTGAACTACGCGGAGGCCGAGCGGGCCTTTCGCGATGCCCTCGCCTCGGACCACTCACTGGCGCAGGCCCGTGTCAACCTGAGCCTGGCGTTGCTCTACCAGCAGCAATTGGACGCCGCGGCCGGCGAGGCGGCACACGCCGCCCGCCTGTGGCCGGCGGCGCTGCAGCCCCTGTACATCCAGGGCCTGGTGGCACGAGCGCAGGGCCGCAGCGACATCGCGCGGTCGCGGTTCAGCGAGGTGCACCTCAAGGACGGCAGCGACACCGGCACCGGCGTGCAGCTGGCGCAGATCGCCCTCGAGGAGCGCCGCTACGACGAAGCCATCGAGCTGCTGCGGCCAGTGGTGGCGGCCGAGCCGCATCACGTCACCGCGGCCTACGTACTCGGGCTGGCTCTCGTGCGCGCCGGCCAGGCCGAAGGCCAGCAGTGGCTCGATCGGTCGCAGGCCTTGCGCGAGGCGGGCACGGGCGTGACGTTCGGGACGGGGTACCTCGAGCAGGGACGCTACGGCGAGGCGATGAGCGCCACGGGCACCGAGATGGCATTGGTGGACACGACGCCGGCGCGGGCTGCCTTCAGCGTGACGCGGCTCGGCGAGCTGCGTCCCCAGCCCGCGCCGCCCTCCCCATTCGGCCTTCGACACCAGCCATCGAGTCTCGGTGAGGAAGGCGCCGCCGGCCTGGCGGCCGGTCTCGGCGGCGGCGTGACGCTACTCGATGCCGATGCCGACGGCGATCTCGACGTCGTTGGCGTGTCATCTGGCGTTCAGCAATTGTGGCGAAACGACGGTGCCGCGTGGATCGACATAACAGCATCGGCGGGCCTCCAGACCGTGCCGGCCGGATCGGTGGCGGTCGGCGCCCTGGCCGCTGACTACGACAACGACGGCCGGCCCGACTTGTTGGTGCTGAGGTTCGGCACGAGCAGTCTGTATCACAACGAAGGTGGCGGACGATTTCGAGACGTCACCAGAGAGGCGCGGCTGCCGCCGTATCCCTTCCTCCCGGGCGCCGCGGCCTTTGCCGACCTCGATCACGACGGCGACCTCGATCTCGTCGTGGTGGGGCTGGCCGACATCGCCGCGACCAGCCGCGTGAGCGGACCGGCGCGGCTGTTTCCACAGGAGTTCGTCGCGGCGCCGTGGCAGGTCCTGCGCAACAACGGCAACGGATCGTTCACCGATGTCTCGCGCGACACCGGCTTCACTCGGGCGGGCCACGCGGTGGCGGTGGTGCCCGCGGACTTCGACAACCGGCGCGACTCGGATCTCCTCGTCGTCTATGCCGACGCGGCACCCGCGCTTCTCGCCAACCAGCGCGACGGGACGTTTCACGATATCGCGGGACAGACCGGCCTTGGTGCCGTGAGCGGGGCTGCCTCGGTGACCACCGCTGACGTGAACCACGACGACTGGCCCGACCTGTTCTTCGGCGGGCCCGGGGGCGGCGTATTCGCGCTCAGCGATGGCCAGGGACGATTCACCATGACCCGCGGCCCGGCCGGTGCGGGCGCCCTCGACGCCTCACAGTCGATCGATTACGACGGCGACGGTCTGCTCGATCTCGTCGGCTGGACCGGCGGCACGCCCAGCGTCTGGCGCCACGTCGGCCCCGACTGGCGCGACGAGACCGCGCGCGCCGTGCCTCCCACCGATCTCCGTGTCGCGCGGCGGCTCGAGTCGCCGCGCGGCGTCGCCGTGGCCGACCTCGATGGGGACGGTGACACCGACATGGTGTCCCAGGGATCTGGGGCCCTCTGGTTGTGGCGCAACACCGGCGATCCGCGCCATGCTTCGGTCCGCGTCACCCTGCAAGGGCGAGCCAGCAACCGGACGGGCGTGGGAGCCAAGGTGCAGATTCGAGCCGGCAGCCTCTGGAGCCGGCGCGACCTGTCGGCCGCCACGCCCGCCGTCGGTGCCTCGGACCTCGTCTTCGGACTTGGCGCTCGGCGTAATGCCGACGCCGTCCGGGTGTTGTGGCCGTCGGGCATCGTGCAGGCCGAGTTGCCGACGTTCGAGCCCGGCGCGACGCTCTCGAGTGCGGTGCGGGTCGAAGAACTCGACCGCAAGCCTTCGTCGTGCCCGCTGCTGTTCACCTGGAACGGCGAACGGTTCGAGTTCGTGACCGACTTTCTTGGCGGGGGTGAGATGGGAGCGTGGATCGGGCCGCGAGCCTACGCCCCGCCCGACCCGGTGGAGCTGGTGCGGATCAGCGGGGAACAACTGCGACCGAGGAACGGGCGCCTGGAGCTACGGCTCACCAACGAACTCGAGGAGGTCCTGTTTCTCGACCGCGTGCAACTGCTGGCCGTTGACCACGCGAACGACGTGACCGTGTTCCCGGACGAGGGCATGACCATTCCGCCCAAGCCCGACCGGCTATTGGCGGTGCGCCGGCTGCGCCCGCCGGCCGCGGTGCACGATGAGCGCGGGCACGACATGATGGCGCGACTTGCCGGCATCGACCGGGTGTATGCGGACGGCTTTGCCCTGGCGCCGATTCGCGGCTACGCCGCGCCGCATGCCTTGACCATCGACCTGGGCGCGGACGGCGCCGACGTTCTGCTACTCACCGGGTGGACCGACTACGCGTTCTCGAGCGACAACGTGGCGGCCCGCCAGGCGGGGATGCGGCAGCAGCCGCCGATCATCGAGGTCAAGACACCGGCCGGACGCTGGCGTGCCCTGGATGTGCCCGTTGGCATGCCGGTGGGGCGGCCGCAGACGGTGCCGATCGTGCTCACGGGCCAGTTGCGCGCGGGCGAGCGGGAGCTTCGACTCACCACCAACCTCCGCATCTATTGGGACCGCGCAGTGGTGGGCGAACTCGTCGCCGGGCGTCCGCCGGCGTCTCGCCCGGTTGTGTTGCGCTCGGCCAGCCTGGCCGAGCGGGGCTTCTCGGCGGTCGTTCGCCCCGATGGCCGTGGGCCCGAAGGGTACGACTATGCCCGCGTGAGCCACGACTCGCCGTGGAAGGCGTTCCCCGGCTGGTACACACCCACTGGAGACGTGCGCGCACTCGTGGAGAACGGCGATGACCGTCTTGTGGTGGCGCGAAGCGGCGACGAAGTGGCGTTAGTGTTTGACGCGCCTGAGGCTCTCGACCGTGCTTCGGGCCTGACCCGCACCTGGGTATTGCGCGCGGAGGGGTACAGCAAGGAAATGGACATCAACTCGGCTGGTCCGGATGCGGTGGGGCCGCTTCCGTTCCGGCACATGTCTGGTTATCCGTACCCGTCGTCCGAGCAACGGCCACCCGACCCCGATGCGTCGCGGCGCAGCCGGCGCGTCGTGCGGATGCTGCCGCCGCTATCGGGCGGGGCGCGATGACGGCCCATTTGCGCTACTCGGCGGCCGCGTGCCAGACCGACCTGCCCAATCCGAAGGACCGGCTGGCCATGCGCGGCAACACCGATCGCATGGTCGAGATGGTCGACGCCGCGGTCGCGGGCAGCGCCCCCTTCTTGCCCGTGCGGCTGGTGGTGTTCCCGGAGTTCGCCCACGCAGCACCCGTGTATGCCACCGTCGCCGAGCTCCAGCGTCACCTGACCGTCGAGATCCCGAACGAGCACACCGATCGGCTTGCCGCGAAGGCCCGCGAGCATGACGTGTACATCCAGAGCGGATCGATGCTCGAGGAGGATCCGCGGTGGCCCGGGGCGGTCTTCAACACAACGTGCCTGATCGGGCCTGAAGGCATCCGGTACCGGTATCGGAAGGTCAATACCTGGATTCCGTATGAGGTGCACACGAGCCCGGCCGACCTGCCCGAGTACGACGAGCCCCTGTTTCCGGTCGCCGACACGCCGATCGGCCGCATCGGCTGTGCGATCTGTTACGACTGGTTGTTTCCCGAGGTGATGCGGCAGCTCGCCGCAGATGGGGCCGAGGTGCTGGTGCGAGTGTCTGCATACATGGACCCGTGGGGCGCCACCGAGCCGATGAACTGGTGGACCGTCATCAACCGGGCCCGGGCCATTGAGACACTCGCCTACGTGGTGGCCGCGAACCAGGGGGCCAGTCTTCGGCACTACCCGCCGTACTCGTGGCCCGGTGGATCGCAGGTGGTGGACTTCGACGGACGTCTGGTAGCCGAGGCGTCACCCGGCCCCGGCGAGCGCATTGTCGTGGCGCCGATCGACGTGTCGGCCCTCCGCCACGAGCGGGCCACGCGGATTGGCCACCACATGCCTTCGCACCTGCGCGTCGAGGCCTACGATGTGTACCGCCGCCCGGCCTATCCCGGCCGAGCCCGCCACGACGTGGCGCTGTCGTATGACGAGAACGTGCGGCGCATCGTCGAGGCCAAGCAGCGGCATGAGCACGAGGCCCGTCGCGCGCTCGATCGGGGCGCCCTTCCTCGCCAGTGATCGGTCTGCTTTGCGGCGCGTCGGATATGCTATCGAGGCTATGGCGAGACCGCTCGCGCTGGCAGTAGTGATCGGGTTGCTGGCGAGTGCGTGTTCGGGCCAGCCGGGCGTGCCAGACGGCGCACGGCCCGCGCCGGATGAACCGCCCGCCTGGTTCACCGACGACGCCTCTGCCGTGGGTCTGGCGTTTGTTCACGCCAACGGCCGATCGGGCCGCCTCCTCTATCCAGAGATCCTCCCACCCGGCGTGGCGCTCCTCGACTTCGATCGCGACGATGATCTCGATGTGTTTGTCGTGCAGGGGGGACCGCTTGCACCGCAGGCCGACGGCAGTGCCCCAGCGAAGGCCGGCCGCCTGTATCGCAACGACCTCACGGTGCGCCGCGATGGTGGCCGCGACGTTCGCTTCGTGGACGTGACGGACCAGAGCGGCCTGTTGGCCAGTGCCTACGGCCTCGGCGTCGCCACGGGCGATATCGACAACGACGGCTGGGTCGACATCTACCTGACGCAGTTTGGCGGCTCGCAACTCTATCGCAACAACGGAAATGGCACCTTCACCGACGTGACCGCGCACAGCGGCACGGGCAACGCCGGAGGATTTGGCGTCTCCGCGGCCTTCGTCGACATCGATCGTGACGGGTGGCTCGATCTGTATGTCGGCAACAACGTTCGATATCGCCTCGACAACAGCACGGTCTGTCCCAATCCTGCGGGAGCGCCCGACTACTGTCCGCCGCAGATCTATGGCGGCCTGCCCGACCGGCTGTACCGCAACACCGGCGGCGGGACGTTCGTCGATGTCTCCCGCGCGGCACTGGTCGGCGGCAAGTTCGGTCCTGCCCTGGGCGTGTCGACGGCGGATTTCAACGGCGATGGCTGGATGGATATCTTCGTGGCCAACGACGGCGACGACAACCTGCTGTGGCTGAACCAGCACGACGGCAGGTTTGTCGAGGCCGGTCTCACCTCGGGCGTGGCGATCACGGCCGAGGGCAAGGCCGAGGCCAGCATGGGTGTGGACGCCGGCGACGTGGACAACGATGGCGATGAAGACATCGTCATCGCCGAACTCACCGGCCAGGGCACCAACCTGTATCTCAACGACGGCGCGGCCAGGTTCACCGATGCCGGCGCCGCTTCGGGCATCGGACCGTTGAGCCTGCCGTACACCGGATGGGGCACGGCCTGGTTCGACTACGACAACGATTCCTGGCTCGATGTGCTCACCGTCAACGGGACCATCATCACGCAGGAGGGCAGCCGGCACCCGTTTCCTTACGATCAGCACAAGCTCCTGCTTCGCAACCTGGGCACGGGCCGCTTTGAGTCGGTGGGGCCGCGGGCCGGGCCGGCCTTCGCATTGTCGGAGTCGGGCCGCGGCGCCGCGTTTGGCGACATCGACAACGATGGCGACGTGGATGTCGTGGTGGGCAACGACAATGGGCCCATACGGCTGCTTCGCAACCAGGTCGGGAACCGTCGGCACTGGATCGGCGTGCGGCTGGCTGGCTCGGGCGGGCGGGACATGCTGGGAGCGCGAATGGCCATCATCAGAAGGGGCCAGGCGCCACTGTGGCGGCGCGCGCGCGCGGATGGCAGCTATGCATCGGCCCATGACCCGCGTGTGCTCGTGGGGCTCGGATCGTGGAGCGAGCCGGTTGCCATCGAGGTGCGCTGGCCCGACGGGCGGCAAGAGGCGTGGCCCGACGTCGCCGTGGACCGATGGTTGACGCTCACTCAAGGCAGCGGACGATGAGCGCATTCCGCCGGGGCAGCTGGTGGATCGTCATGGCGATGGCGGTGGCCTGTGGTCCGCGAGGAACTGAGGTCGCTACCGTGAAGGACGCGAGGCCGGCGATTGCGCTGCCCGACCTGTCGAAGGCCGCCGAGTCGGTCCAGCGCCAGGTTCGCGAGCGCCACGCCACTCTCGAGACCCTGGCCGCCAATGCCACGGTGAGCCCGGCCGACCTGGGTCTCGCGTACGGCGAACTCGGCAAGGTGCTGATGGCGGCGCAGTATGCCGATGCCGCCGAGGCCAGCTTTCGTGCCGCTCAGCAGGTGAACCCGGACGACTATCGCTGGCCGTACTACCTGGCCCATCTGCGTCGATCGCGCGGCGACGCGCCGCAGGCCCTCGCCTTGTTCGAGCGAACGAGCCAGCTTCGCCCGGATGATGTGGCAACGCGCGTGTGGCTGGGGGAAACCTACCTGCAATTGGGCCAACCCGCGGCGGCCGAGATACAGTTCAGCGCGGCGCTCCAGCGGCTGCCCACCTCGGTGTCGGCGCGTTTCGGTTTGGGCCGCGCGGCGCTGGCGCGGCGCGACTACAAGGGTGCGGTGGTGCAGCTCGAGGACGTGCTGGCGCGCGACCCCAAGGCCGCGGGCGCGCACTACCCGCTGTCGTTGGCCTATGCCGGCCTGGGCGACACCAAGAAGGCCGACCAACACCTTCGGCTGCGCGCCAACCACGAAATCCTGCCGGCCGATCCGCTCCTGGTCGAACTCGAAGCCCTGCTGGAGAGTCCCCAGACCTACGAATCGCAGGGCATCCGCGCGCTCGAGCGCGAAGACTGGGCCGCGGCCGCGGACCAGTTCCGAAAGGGCCTGGCCCTGGCGCCAACCAGCGCGGCCCTGCACCACCGCCTGGGCACGGCCCTCGGCATGCTGGGCGATCGGGCCGCAGCCCGCAGCGAGTTCGAGACGGCGGTGCGTCTCTCGCCGGACACTTTCCTGGCACAGTACAGCCTGGGCCTGCTCCTGCAGGAGGACGGCCTTCATCAAGAGGCCATCAAACGGTTCCAGGCGGCACTGGATGTGCGGCCCATCTACACCCCGGCGCGGCTCCGCCTGGCCTCGAGCCTTCGGCGCACGGGACGCGTGGCTGCGGCGCTGGCCGAATACCAGCGGACACTCGATGGCGCGGCCGACCTCGTCGAGGCCCGGCTGGGCCGGGCCACCGTGCTCGCTCAACTCGGTCGCGACAAGGAGGCGCGGGACGAACTTGCCACCGCCGCTCGAGAGACCGAATCCCCGGTGTTCAAGCACGGACTCGCGCGGTTACTGGCCACATCGCCCGACGACACGGTGCGTGACGGCACGCGTGCGATGATGCTGGTGCAGGAGCTGATGGCCGAAGGCCGAACACTGGACCTTGGCGAGACGATGGCGATGACTCTGGCCGAGTTGGGCCAGTTCGATCGGGCGATGTCGGTGCAGCGCGATCTGATGGTCGCGGCGAAGAAGGCACAGTTGCCGGCGGTAGTGGCGCGTCTCAGCGTCAACCTGGCCCGCTACGAACGGCGCGAGCCGTGCCGCACGCCCTGGACGCTTGCGGAGGTGCCATGACGACAGGTGTGTTCGAGAGGCGCCGGATGGCCGTCCGTGGCGCGGTCATCGTCCTGCTGGCGGTGCTGTCGGCGGTCCTGCCCGCGCGCCCCGCGGCACAAGTCGCCGTCCCCCTCGCAATTCGGGAGACGATCCCCGACCCCGCCACCGACACCCTGACCATTGTGGGCGAGCACTTCGGCGCGGCCGCGTTCGTTACCCTGGACCTGGTGCCGCTCGAGGTCCGGTTGACGATCGACACGCGGGTCGTCGTGGCCGTGCCCCTGGGCGCGATGCCGCGCGGGGCGTACCTGCTCACGGTGAGCCGCGGCGGGGCGTCCGGCGAGAGCGCCTCGGTGGTGGTCGACGTCGGAGGCGGCCCCCCGGCCGAGCCGCGTCCTGCCCGAGCGGCCCCGCCCCCCGGCACCAAGGCCCCGGCGCCCACCGACGTTGCCGCACGCGTCGGCGATCGCGCGATCACGGTGGCCGACGTCGATCGCGAGTGGCAGCGCACCGACCCGGGGACGTTCGCGGCGCTGGCGCAGCAGATCTACGAGCATCGACGCCGCGTGACCGATGCGATGGTCAGCGACGAACTGCTCGCGCGCGAAGCCGCCGCGAGAGGCGTCGCGCCGGAGGCCCTGCTGGCGGAGGAAGTGCCGCGCCGCCGCATTCCCATGCCCGATAGCGCGGTGACCTCGCTCTTTCTGAGCCTGGGCGACCGCGCGCGCGGCGCCACCCTCGACCAGATGCGTCCGGCCTTGCGTGCCTGGCTCGAGCGCAACACCGAGCCAGAGCTCGCCCGGATGGCGTATCTCGAGGAACTCATGAAGACCTCCACGCGCGTCGACGTGGGCCTGGCCGCTCCTCGCACGCCGGTGGAACGGTCGCCCCGCGATCCCGTGCTGGGGCCGGAGTCAGCCGCCATCGAGATCGTGGCCTTCGGCGACCTGCAGAGCACCGACTACGTGCGGCTGGCGCAGGTCTTCGGACGAGTGCGGGAGACGTTTGGCGACCGCGTGCGCATCGTGTTCAAGACCCTGCCGATGTTTGGCGCGCAGTCGGTGCCCATTGCCGAGGCCGCCGCCTGCGCCCACGAACAGGGCCGGTTCTGGGCGTATCACGACGCGGCGATTAAGCCCGGGGTGCTCGACGAGGCGCGGCTCAAGGCGATCGCGGAGCAGGCGGGTCTGGAGTCGAAGCGGTTCGAGGCGTGCATCGGGGGCGGCGCCTTCCGCGGGCACGCCGACGCCGGCCTGGCCGAAGCCGAACGCTACGGCATCACGCGCGGCCCGCGCGTGCTCGTCAATGGGCGGCAGGCGCCCGAGCCGCCGGCCTTCCTGCCGCCGTTTGAATACCTGACCCGGCTGATCGAGGAAGAACTGCAGCGCCAGAGCCGGGCCGCGGTCAAGGGCGGCCGGTGATCTGGAGGCCCCGGGCCTCGTCGATGCCGATCAGCTGATTGCCGCGCACGTCCCGAAACACCTGCGACGTACCCGACGGCCACACGACGTCCACCCGGGCGACGCCCGTCTCGGCGCCCAGGCCGAAGGTGAGCACCAGCTCGCTTTGCGACGCGTAGCTCGATCCGCTCCGCACCACCTGCGTCTGCGCGCCGGCGCGCGTGGTGACGGTGACCCGTGCGCCCAGTCCGCTGCGATTCGAGCGCGAGCCCGACAGCCGCACCCGGAGCCACCGCCGAGGGTCCGCCGCGTCGTTGCGAAAGAGAAAGGCGGGGCCGCCCAGCGTGGTGGTCACCAGGTCGAGGTCGCCGTCGCCATCGAAGTCCGCATAAGCGGCGCCGCGGCCCATCACCGGCCGGTTGAACGCCGGGCCGAGCGTGGCCGTGATGTCCGTGAACACGTGGCCGGCGCCCTGTCGCAGCACGACGGGCCGCTGGCTCACACGCGCGCGTGCGTCCATGCCCTGTGATTCGTCAGTGCCTCCGTTCCACGCGAAGATGTCGAGCCAGCCGTCGAGATCGAGGTCGAGAAAGAACGCCGCCCACGTCACCGACAGCAGGCTGGCGCGCCCGATGGCCGACCGCGGCGCCACGTCCGCGAACGTCCGGCCGTCGCTGTTGCGATAGAGGCCCAGCATCTCGTTGAGGAAGTTGCCGACGAGGATGTCCGGATGGCCAGACCGGTCGTAGTCGGCCGCATCCACACCCATGTTGGCCCGGGCCACGCCGTACTCGCTAAGGGCCACACCGGCCGTCACGGCTTCGTCCCTGTACCCGCCGCGGCCGTTGTGGTGATGGAGCTTCGCGGGCACGCGGTCGTTGGCCACGAAGATGTCGGGCCACCCGTCGCCGTCGTAGTCGAGGACCGCGACCCCCATCGCCTTGTCCGTCGCCGCCCCAAGCCCCGCCCGTTCCGTGATGTCCTCGAATCGACCCGCGCCGCGATTGCGATAGAGCCTGGGCGCCGTGGGGCCGTAGGCGGCTGGACCGCAATAGCCGAGCACACCGCCGGCCGCGCAGCGCACCTCGAGCGCGGACGACCAGCGCACGTAATTGCCGATGAAGAGGTCGGCCAGGCCGTCACGGTCGTAGTCAAGCCACGCCGCGCTGACGGTGAAGTCGGCGTTACGCAGGCCCGCCTGCGCCGTGACATCACGGAAGCGGCTGCCACCCTCGTTGTGAAACAGGCGGCCCCCGTCGACGGTGGTCATGAAGATGTCGTCGCGCCCGTCGTTGTCGTAGTCGGCGACCGACGCTCCCAGGCCGTAGACGGCGGCGGTGTCGAGGCCACTGCCCGCGAGCACATCGCGAAACGTGCCGTCGCCGTTGTTGCGATAAAGACCGTGGCTGGCGCCAGGCGGACCTGGCTTCCAGTCCCGCCCGTTGACCAGGAGCACGTCGGGCCGGGCGTCGCTGTCGACGTCAAGGATGGCGACGCCACCGCCGAACAGCTCGGGATACCACTTGGCGCCCGCGGCGCCGTTGTGGTGCACGAAGCGGATACCCGCATGCATGGTGACATCGGTCATCGTCAGGGGCGGTGCCGGCTGCGCCGCATCGAGGGCGGCGATCGCGAGGCCGGCCACCAAGCCTGCCGCGAGGGCCGCCCAACTCCCGGCCGGTGCGGGTGTGAGGGTCACTCGCCTTCCGGAGACAGATAGTAGCCGTCGCCGTGGACGGTGTGGATGAACCGCGGCTTCTGTGGCGTCACTTCGATCTTCTTGCGCAGCCTCGCAATTGCGTGGTCGACCGCCCGCGTCTGCGCCGTGTCGGGGTAACCCCAGACGGTGCGGAGCAGTTCGTCGCGGCGAACGATGCTGTTCGGCCGTTCCGCGAGATACTGCAGCAGTTCGAATTCGCGGTGAGTCAGCTCGATTTCCCGCGGGCCGTTCCACGCCGTCAGCTTCAGGAAGTCGATCGTGACGGGGCCGAGCGTGAGCCGCGTGATGTCGGGGCGCGCCCGGCGCAGCACGGCGTGGATGCGGGCCCGAAGCTCTTCGAGGTCGAAGGGCTTGGTGACGTAGTCGTCGGCGCCAATCCGCAGGCCTTCGAGCTTGTCGCGCTTCTGCCCCATGGCGGTCAGGAAGATGATCGGCGTGCGCGATCCCCGCCGCCATTGTTCGCACAGATCCAGGCCGCTCTTGCCGGGCAGATTGATGTCGAGCAGCACGAGATCCGGAGCGAACTCGCGGGCGACGTTGGGGGCGAGCCGGCCGTCGGCCACCACGCGGACTTCGAAACCGTCAAAGGTCAGGTTGTCGTCCAGGACCCGCGACAGCACCGGGTCGTCTTCGACGACGAGCACACGCTTCTTCATGAGGACGCCCCCGGCAGGGTGACCGACACCGTGGTGCCGGCACCGGGCACGCTGGCGATGGCCAGGCTGCCCCGATGGTCGGCCACGATGCGGCCGACGATGGCCAGGCCCAGGCCGCTGCCACCGGTGCTGGTGTTGCGGCCCCGGAAGAACCGGTCGGTCACGCGGCCGACCTCGTCTTCGGGAATCCCGATGCCCTGGTCGGCGACCGACAGCACGACGTCGGTCCCCGATTGATGGGCGGCCACGGTGAGGTGGCGGCGCGTCGGCGAGTAGCGAATGGCGTTATCCACCAGGTTGTTCAGCAACAGGCTCAGCGCCGTCGCATCGCCGCGGATCATCGGCAGCTCTTCGGGGACGTCGACGTGCACTTCAAAGCCCCCGTCCGTCAGAACGGGGGCAAACTCCTGCAGGCTTCGGTCGACCACCGTCTCGAGCGACAGCGGCACCATCGTGTACGCGTCGGCGAGGTCGGTAATCCGCGCATACGCCAGCAGGTTGTCGACGAGGCGCGTCAGCCGGGCCGCCTCTCGGCTGCCCATCCTGGCGTACTCGCGAGTCATCTCCGCGGAACCGCGCCCGGCGGCGAGCGTTTCGTTGATCGCGCGCATGTTCGCGATCGGCGTCTTCAATTCGTGCGTGACGGCCGACACGAAATCGGCGCGCATGGCGGCCAGCGCGGCGTTGGCTTGGACCGCTCGCACGCTCAGCACGAGGCCGGCGCCGAGCACCAACCACATCGCGGCTGCCACGCCCAGCGCGCGCCGGGTTCCCCGCCCCGCAGCCACCAGCGTGGCATCGTCGCTGGCGTCGACCGCCACCGTCCACGATGCGAGTTCGAGATCGCCGGGCGGGTCGACGGCAACCACCAGCGGATCAAAAAACGCCAGGGCGAACGTGCGCCGGTCGCCGGGCATGCCGCGGTCGGACACCGGGCCGCCCGCGACCACGCGGTCCCGGCCGTCAATGATCGCGAACACCAGGTCACGATCCTGACTCTCGATTCGCGCCACTTCCTCGATGAGGGCGCCAAAGTAGTCCTCGCGTACCCAATCGAGGCTGACCAGGAATCCCAGCACTGCCGGGGAACGCTGCTGCCGCGAATCCGCGTAGGAGAGGGCGGCCACGGCCTGGTAGCGCGCACCAGCCACCTCGATTGTGAACACCGAAAAGCGGTGCCCCTGGGCGGTGTCTTTCGCCACGCGATCGATCAGGCGCGCGCTCAACTCGGGTGCGGACGTCAGCACCAGCGGCGCGGTGGTCGCCGCCGGCCGTGCGGTCAACCAGCGGGGTGGCCGTTCCGATCGGCTGTAGAACGTCACGGAATCGGGGTCGCTGGTGTCGGGCGACGAGAAATACGCCTCGGCGTATCCGTAGCGGGCCAGCCCGCTGCCGATCGGATCCAGGAACTCCTCCTCCGAATCCGCCGCCAGTGCCTCGCGTTCGAGCGCCGAGAGCACCAGAAACTGCGCCCCGCGCATGTCACGGGTCAGTGCCGCCACCATCAACTCAGACGCCGACTGCGCCCGCTTCCACGCGACCATCTCCGCCGCGTGTTCCCACTCGGCGATTGCACGATAACCGAGCCACACCAGCGCTGCGGCCGGGATGCACGCGCCGAGGGCGAGCCATGTGGTCGTGCGCCGCCACATGAACCAGGACGTCACCGCGACAGCTCTCGCTCGCGGAAATAGCGCGAGGCGCCGGGATGAAGGACGATCGGGCTGGCTGGCACCCGTTCGACGTCCAGGAACCGCAGCGAGGCCTCGACGCCCGACAGCCGTGGGAGCGCGTCGAAGAGCGTGCCGGTGAGGGCGTGCACCACCGCTTCGTCGAGATCGCGGCGGCAGATCACCACGACGTCGAGTCCAACGGTGGGAATCAAGCGATCCTGCCCTGGGTAAATGTGACGGGGAATGGTGGTCGCCCTCACGAACGGATGCGAGCGGCGAAGCCGCCGGACGGCGGCACCTTCGATCGGGATCAGGTAGGCGCCGTCGCGGATGGCGGAATAGGTGGTTTCGTCCGGATAGGTGTAACCCGGGAAGAAGATGGCGTCTGCCGAGCCGTCCTTGAGCGCGGCCGCCGCCTCCGCCCTGGTGTTCATGCTTCTGACGAGCGCCGGCCTCACGTCCGCGGCTTCGATCACCAGCATGCCGAGCGTCCAACTCGACGAGTGGCGCGGACCGAGCCCGACAACGCGTCCGGTGAGGTCGGTGACCTGGTGGATGTTGGAGCCCGGTCGCACCAGGACGTAGGCAGAGAGCGGCTGCAACAGCGCCACCCCCCGCAGCGGACTTTCGGCGCGGGCGGCGCCGGGTGCTTTCCAGTACGCGGAATACACACGGTCCGCCGTCGAGATGCCGAGGTCGGCTGTGCCCTCCTCGATGGCCGTGATCGCATCCGTGGCCACGGCTGCCCGAACGTCCAGGTTGGGCAGCGTCCGCCCGTATTCCTCGACCAGCCGGTCGCTCAGGGGTGCAAATGCCGTGGCAATTCGGACCACCGGCCGCGGGTGTCCGGCGGCGGATGGGGCCCCGCAGGCGGCCGCGATCGCGCACGCCAGCGCAATTGCGGACAAGCTCCACAGGAGCCCGCCGCCAGGCCCGACGCGTTCCCAGCCCGGTCTCATAGGTGTCGGTGGTGCGACAAAACGCCGCAGGCGTAGAGCCTTACAGAACGGGAACGGCAGATCAAGGCCCGCCGCGCGACATCTTGCGACACGCCGCGGGCGGCAGAGGATGGTATTACAGTGACTGGATACGGCGGTTTCGTGGCAACTGACAGGAGCGCACAGTGATGGAATTAGGACGACGACCCGGCTGGAACATCGCAATCGGCCTGTCGATGGCCGTGTTGACGGTCACCGGACTTGTGGCCGCACAGTCGAGTGCCCCCGGACAGGCGGCACCCGAGGTTACCTACACCAGGGACATCGCGCCGATTCTGCAGCGCAGCTGCGAAAACTGCCATCGGCCCGACGGCGTGGCCCCCATGTCGTTTGTGACCTATGAGGATACCCGCCCGTGGGCGCGGGCCATCAAGCAGCGCACCGGCATCGGCCCCAAGGCCGGCGTGATGCCTCCGTGGTATGTCGAGAAGAACATCGGCATCCAGCATTTCAAGAACGACCCGTCGTTGAGCGAGGCCGAGATCGCCAAGATTGCCAGGTGGGCGGACCTCGGCGCGCCGCGCGGCAACCCGGCTGACATGCCGCCCGCGCGGGTGTGGAGCGACGCCACCAAGTGGGCCATCGGCGAGCCGGACCTGATCGTCACCACGACCGAAATCCTCGTGAAGACCGGGTCGCCCGACTGGTGGGGCGAAATCCCGCGCGTGCCGACCGGGCTCACCGAAGACCGCTACGTGGCCGCGCTCGAGGTCAAGGAAATCAACGACGTGCCTCCCGCGGGGACGGGCCGCGACACCGTGGGCGGCCGCTACGTGTTTCATCACATGATCTGGAGCACGCGCCAATTGAACGATGAGGACTCGGCCGATTCGTCCGCCGATGACGGCAGCACGTCGTGGCCGGTGCACGAAGTGGGCCGCCAGGCCGATTTCTTCGATTCGAAGTCGGCGCGCCTCCTCCGGGCGGGTTCGAGCATCGTCTCCGACTCGGTGCACCTGCACTCCAACGGCCGCGACACCAAGGCCAAGCTGCAGATCGGCTTCAAGTTCATGCCGAAGGGCTACAAGCCCGAGTACCGCCGCTCGACCGTGGCGCTGGGCAACGGCGTCGACATCGACGTCAAGAGCCTGGAGGCCGGACAGGAGCTGCACGCCTACGCCGTGCTGAAGGAAAACACCAAGATCCTTTCCTTCGAGCCCCACCTGCACGCCCCCGGCGAGCGCATGTGCCTCGAGGCCATCTGGGGCTACAACATCCAGACGCTCAGTTGCGTCGGCTACGATCACAGCTGGGTCCGCGGCTACAACTTCGCCGACGACCACGCGCCGCTCCTGCCGAAGGACACGATCCTGCACATCGTCGGCTACATGAACAACACGCCGTCCAACAAGAACCTCCCCGATCCGCGCAACTGGCAGGGCTCGGGCAACCGCTCCGTCTCGAACATGTTCATCGACCTGGGTAACCGCGTGTCGCTGACCGACGAGCAGTTCCAGGCCGAGATGGCCGCGCGCCGGGAGAAGCTGAAGCTCACACGCAACAGCGTCGTGATCGGATGTCCCCTGTGCAATATTCTCCCGCCGGCGCCAGCCACCACGGCGCCGCGGCAGCAGCAGTAGGGGGCGATATGCGACGGATCGTGATCACAGCGGCATGGCTGGCAGCCTTCCTCGCGGGAGGCGACCTCCTGCTGGCGCAGTCACTGTCGTACACGAGCGGACAGACCGTCTCGCCCGCCTACGAGGGGTGGGAGCAGGATGCCGACGGCACCAAGCACTTCGTGTTCGGCTACATGAACCGCAATTGGCAAGAGGAGGTCGACGTTCCGGTCGGCCCTGACAATAGCTTCAACCTGGGTGGTGCCGACCATGGGCAGCCCACCCACTTCCTGCCGCGGCGCAACCGCTTCGTGTTTCGCGTGCCGGTGCCCGCGGGCTTCACCGAGAAGGACGAACTGGTCTGGACCCTTACGACCAAAGGGAAGACCGAGCACGCCTATGCGCGTCTGCACGTCGACTACAAGATCGACGACCTGGTTCGCGCGTCCGAAACCGGCGCGCTGGGGGCCGGGAGCAGCAGTCCCGAGGTTCGCGCCAACAAGCCCCCCAAGCTCGAGGTCCAGGGCAGGAAGGCGCTGACCGTGAAGGCGGGCGAGTCCGTCACGCTGTCGGCCATCGTCACCGACGATGGCATTCCCAAGCGCCGCGCGGCGGGCCTGGCCGGGGCCGCCGTCGCCAACCCGGGGTCGCGTGGCGACACCCGGTTGACCGAATCGAGCGCCGAAAATCCAGTTCGCGTCAATCGCGCCTGGATGCCGCCCGCCCGTGTCACGGTGGGCAAGAACGTGGGCCTGCACGTCACGTGGTACGTCTATCGGGGCAAGGGGAAGGTGACCTTCAGTCCCGACCAGGTGATGGCGTGGGAAGACACGCGCGCGGGCGCCAACTCGCCCTGGGCGCCCATCTGGGCGCCGCCCGAACTGCCGGCCGACGGTAAGACGTCGGTGCAGGTGACCTTCCACGAGCCCGGCATCTACGTACTGCGATCGCACGCCGACGACGGCGGGCTCACGACTGATGGCCAGGTGACGGTCACCGTCACACCGTAGGTTCGGCGAGGGGCGGTTAACGCAATCCGCCCCTCGTCCTTTCCGTCCTACTTCGTCTCGCTGTAGATCACCGCGGCATAGGCCTTGGCCCGATCGGCGTTGGCAGGGGCGTAGCCCTTGTACTTCGCCGGCGTCGACCACGCGGCTGCCGCTTCATCCGACGTCTTGCCGGCTTTCTTCGCCGCCTGGATCGTCGTCACGAACTCGCGCACGAACTCCGCGAACTCCTTCGTCTCGGCGGGCGTCGTCTGCGCCGGGGTGTGGCCGTTGATCAGGGTATCGACGTTTGGCACGCCGGCCACCGCCTTGCTGATGGTGTTGGCATATTCGACGCCCGAGCCGCCGTTGCTCTTGTCCATGATCGGCATGCCCTTGTTGGGGAACGTGTCGCCGACGTGCATCACGCGCAGCGCGGCGAACTCGACGAACGCGTCACCGCCGGTGTGGGCGGGGCCGAAGTGGTAGAGGTTGATCTGGTCCGCACCCGAACCAATGGTCATCTTGTCCGTGAAGGTGCGCTTGATCAGGCCCTTGCCGGGGTTGTCCTTGAACACGTTGGGCGTCGCGCCGAGACCGGTCACCGGGTTGCCGGCGGCGATGTTCTTCGAGGTCATCTCGTGTGCGACGATCTCGACCGTGGCCGGCATGGCGACGTTGCCGCTGGTGTGGTCGTAGTGGGTGTGCGTGTTGATCACGCGCGTCACCGGCTTGTCGGTAAGGGTCTTCACCTTGTCGAGCAGGGGCTGGCCCCAGCCCGGGTTCTTGGTGTCGACCAGCGTGACGCCGGTGGCGGTGACGAACACCGCGGTGTTGCCGCCGCCGCCGCGCAGCACGAACAGGTTGTCTTTCACTTTCTCAACGGTAAGGTTGTCGACCGACGGCTGCGGCGCGGGCTGCTGTGCCGCCGTGACGGCGATCGACAGGCCGCCCGCCAGTACGAGGGTTCCAAGCACGATAAGACGCTTCACGGGTTGATCCTTTCACGCGGTGCGCGATCGACCGCAGACACGAAGAATGCAAGAAAACGGGCGATTCGTTCAAGCCCTGGCGCGGAGATGACGTCCAGCACCTCGCCGGTCGTATGGTACAGCGGCGGCGCCTGCATCACGCTGACTTTCGCCACCTTGAGCTCGGCCCAGCCGCCGGTCTCGCCGCTCTGGAACGTCGATCGCTCCGAGATGAAGTTCACGCCGTGGCTGGCCGGCCCGCGATCGATCAAGTCCTGCAGGAACGGGGCGCCGTTGGTGACGCCGACGGCAATGGGGGCCTCGCCCGAGTCGGCCACGGCCTCGCGGTAGCCATCGGCCGAGGTGGTGCGGGCAGGGGAGAAATTGCGCTGCGCCACGTGCTCGATGTTCACCAGCATCACGGCCTGCTTTGCCAGCTCGGGATTGGCCGCGACGAAGCTGCGCGGGCCGTTGATGCCCGGCGTGTGGTGGCCGGCGCTGGCGACGAAGACCAGCGTCCGCGCCGGAGCATTGGCGGGCTTGCCGTAGTGCCGCGCCAGTGCCACCAGCACGGCCAATCCGTCGGCGTTGTCGCCCGCGCCGTCGAACCAGCCGTCGACGTGCGCGTTCAGCACGATGGCCTCGGTGCTCCGGCCGGGGATGACCGCCACCGCGTTGGTCGCCTTCAGGCCGCGAAAGGTCTCGGTCTTGAGTTCGATCTGGACGCGCACCTTGTCTTGCGTGCCGGTCTGCACGGCGCGATCGAGCAGGCGTTCCAGGAACCAGCCGTCGCGCCCGCCGATGTTGAAGCAGGGATTCCCGCAGTCGGTGAAGTCGCGCGACAGCTCGTTGCCTGGCAGCCGGACGAGGTTGAAGACGCCGACCGCGCCGCGCTTGATCAGGTCCTCGGAGCGCGAATCCACGGCGCCGCGCTCGAACAGCATGTGGCCCTGCGGCACCACCAGTTGCACGGCGATCTTTCCCTTCACGTCGATGTGGTTCAGCACCGCCGGACTTGCCGCGCCGACATACACCAGCGGCGCCGTCATCGCCCCGGTTGCGAGGTTGGATGGACCGACCGGCAGCGCCGATTCGAGGACCAGATCCGCGGTGCCGGGACCGAAAGCCGGATCGGCCAGCAGCTTGACCTGCCACGACAGCGGCAGCCACAGTCCCGAACGCGCATCCTGTGCGATCGGCTGGATGCGGACGTCCTTGATGCCTGCCTGGCGGAACTGATCGGCGGCCCACGCCGCCGTCTTGTCACTCGACGGGAAGCCCGCAACGCGGCCCCACATCTGGCCGTTGCCGATCTCCTTCGTTGCGAGCGACTGGCGGGCGAACCGGACGATGGTCTCGACGTCGGCTTTCAGGGTGGCGGCGGCGAACTCGGCCGCCATCGATTCCGATGGCGGCGGCACGACGGGCCTGGGTGGGCGCGCGCCGACCCGGACGGCGGGGGTGGCCTCGGAAGCGGCGGGCAGCGTGAGACCGAGCCACGGCCCCGCTGGTGGGGCGGTGGCCTGGGCGACGGCGTGATTGGTCCAGAGAAGCAGCGTGAGGCCGAGGATCAGCGTGGTGCGCACGCCGGGATTGTAGACTTGGCGGAGCCTGGCCGCGCGGGCGGCGCGCCTGGCCTCCAGCCGTTTTCTCTGCGATGCGGACAGCTTGCGGGTGGCCTCGCGCCAGGTGACTCCCGACAGTCGCCTGGCGCGCGGTTCCACGAACGCCACGACGCGATCGGGTTCCGCCTTGACCGCCTCGCGCAGCAGCCAGCCGATCGCCTTGCGGATGAAGAACTCGCGATCCGCCAGCAACGGGTCGGCGTAACGCTCGAACCGCTTCCAGTCGCCCTCACCGCGCCGCATGGGCAGGAGCAGCGCCAGCAGGGCCGCGCGCCGGATCCAGAAGTCGGCGTCGATCGCCCAGCGGTCGAGTACTCGCCCCACTTCACGCGGGTGGCGCACGAGCAGCGGACCGACGAGCCGTGGCGCGATCTCGTCGACGAGCGCCCAGGTGTGCGAGTCGCGAAGCAGCCGCTCGAGAAAGGGGAGATGCCGGGGTTCGAGTGCAGCGGCCTGCTGCACCAACAGCACCAGTGCGAAGCTTCGCAGTTCGAACACCTGCCGGCGCCACAGCGCTTCCGTCAGCCCGCACAACGCGTCGACGTCCCAGTCGGCATGAGCGGTGCGCCAGGCGCGCGCTTCCCGCCGCAGCGTGGCCGTGTCGTTGCCGAGAAAGCGGATGGCGCTCTTGAGGTACGCCTTCGACCCGGCAGCGCGCCGGGTCGTGCCGAGGGGAGCTAACCTGGTCTCGATCGCGGCCGCCTCGCGCGCCAGCGCCGTCCGTGTCATGCGACGAGAATGTCGTCCCGCGCTGCGCGAGTCAAGGTAGAGTGCGCGGATGCTGACTCTCGCCGCCGTCGCCCTCACGATCAACCTCGACCTGCTGAGCGCCGAACAAGCCCCGCAGGCCCCGGTGCCCGCTGTCTTCATCACCAGGGAAGAGCACGAGAAAGTGCTCGCCGAGTCGACCGCCAGGAACGTGGTCGATCAGCCGATCAAGGCCACCGACGTGCCGGGCGGCAAGGCCTCGGTGGCCATGCTGCACCGCACCAAGCCCGAGGTGAGCGCGCTGATCCACAACGACGTGACCGAGACCTACTACATCCTGTCTGGATCGGGGACTCTGGTGACCGGTGGGTCGCTGGGCACGCCGAAGCCCACGGACCTGACGCGGGTCAACGCCGGCATGAGCCAGACCGGCACCCGCGTGGGTGGCGAGAGTAATAAGGTGAAGCCGGGCGACATCATCATCATCCCGGCCGGCACGCCGCACAGCTTCAGCGAGCTGGATGCGCCGATCAGCTACCTGGTCTA
>ERZ1292640.332-Hain-H43-02um-R1-332-length-38038-cov-43_pt1 | contig 38038 bp, 31 predicted proteins | sample MGYA00564404_ERZ1292640 | MGnify/ENA primary metagenome ERZ1292640 (study PRJEB36523, sample SAMEA6512636) | groundwater metagenome | collected 2019-01-08 | study: AquaDiva: Metagenomics assemblies of 32 groundwater samples | reverse complement strand
TTCGCGCAGCCGGCGAAGGAGCTGGTGGCCGCGCGCCCGCGGTTGTATTTTAACCAGGCCGCTGTCACACGGCTCCGGGCGCGAATCGCCAAGGAACCCGTCATCGGGCAACGATGGTCGAAGCTCGTGGAGCGAGCCGAGGCGCTGCTCGGCGCTCGCCTTGTACCCGAGACAGTCGCGGAGGAGGGCGGCGGCCAGCACGCCAACTACGGGCGTCCGAGCGGCCAGATCTCCGAGATGGGCCTCACGCTTGGCCTGACCTTCCACGTGACCGGGGAGAAACGGTTTGCGGAGAAACTGCGCGAGAGGATGCTCGCCTATGTCGAGTACAAGCGCTGGGGTGGGCAGGGACTGGCGGACCGGGTTCCCCCGTGGCACTCGGAACTGAACACGGCGCGCTTCTGTTTCGGATACGGGTGCGCGTACGACGCGCTGCACGACTTCCTCCGGGCGCCGGAGCGGAAGAAGATCGCCGAAGGAATGGTGCGGCTGGGGATACTGCCGACGCTCGACGACTGGATCCTGCCAGAGAAGCGGATCCACGCGCTGGACTCGATGGGCCACAACTGGTGGAGCGTCTGCGTGGCCATGGCCGGGGTGGCGGCACTGTCGCTCATCGGCGATGACGCGAGAGCTCTTGAGTGGGTGGACCGGGTCTCGCGTGGGCTGGCGCTCTGGTTCGATTACCGGGGCAACGTCCTTCAGAACAAGCCGGCCAATTTCGACCCCGCCGGAGCGTTCTACGAGAGCCTCGGGTACACCAACTACGCTCTTTCCGAGTACCTGCGGTTCCGGCTGGCGCACTCGAACGTCTTCCCGGCGCTGCGGCAGCCGAGGTTCGCGCCGCTGGAGAAGACGACCGATTTTTTCCTGAAGACGCTGTATCCGACGTCGTCCTCTTTTCTCACGCCCAATATCGGCGACGGCTCGCTGCACCAGAACTGCGCGGCGACGGTGCGGCTGCTGGTGGAGACCGGTTTCGCGCATCCGTCGTCGGGCTGGTACCTGGCTAAGGTGGAAAGCCCCGAACGGCCCGATCCGCTGGCACTGCTGGCCACGAAGCCTGTGCCCGCGGAGCCGCCGGACCGGCTGCCGCTCTCAGTCACTTACCCGGAGATCGGGTGGGCAGCGATGCGTTCCTCGTGGAAGGACGACGCTACCTTCCTGGCGATGAAGTCCGGCTTCGCATGGAACCACGCGCACGCCGATGCGGGCTCGTTCATTCTGTTCCACGCGGGCGAGCAACTGATCACCGACTCGGGTACGTGCAGTTATAGCAGTCCCGAGTACGGCGGCTACTACGTGCAGAGCCGGGCTCACAACGTAATCCTGTTCGACGGGCAAGGCGAGCCGCGCGAGGACATCCGCCGCGGGGTGAAGTTTCCGGGGCGCATGCACTGCCTCATCGACCGGCACGGCCTGAAGTACGTGTACGCCGACGCCACCGGCCCCATGTCGCGCTACTTCTCGCGCAACTACCGCCACTGGCTCTGGCTGGGCGGCGCCATCCTCGTCTTCGACGACATTCTGGCGCACGAGGAAGGCCGCATCGACTGGCTGCTGCACTACGCCGGGAAAGCCGAGGTCAGCGGCAACAACATCCTGCTGGTGAGCGGAAAGGCCAGGGCGGCGGTGCGGTTCGTGTTCCCGCAAGAGGTGGTTGTACGTGAAGAGATCGGCATGCTCGACCACCAGCCCAAGACCAAGGCGCCGTACTTCGCGTTTTCGCCGCGGGTGGCCGCGCGCGAGCAGAAGTTCGTGACGGCGATTCTACCTTACGGTCCGGGAGGGGAGCCGAAGCTGCCGGCGATCGAGCCGCTGAGCGGGCCGGAAATGCTCGGGGTGCGCGTGCGGGAAGCGGGCGAGGTGACCGAGGTGTACCTCAACCTTCAGGCCGACGGGCGGCGGATGCACGTCAACACGAACAACATCATCGACGGGTGGGATACGGACGCCTACCTGCTGGCGCTCACGCGGCCGGAGTCGTCGCGCGAGGCGACGCCGGAGACGGTGACGCGGTACTTCGTTGCGTGCGGCAGCTATCTGCGCAAGAGCGGCCGCGTGGCGCTCGATTCGCTCTCGAAAGTGGACGCGGCGTGGCGGCCAGGCGAGAGGACTGACTGGTACAGGAGATCAAAATGAACCGGGTTGCATTGGCGGTGCTCGTGGTGGTGACCGCTGCCTGGTCACAGAGGATCACCGCATCGCTGGAGGGGATTGTCCGCGACCCGACCGGGGCGGTGATTCCGAATGCCAGGGTGCGTGTGGTGAATGTCGATACGAACGCCGAGACGGTGACGCAGACGAACGCCGAAGGCAGATTCCTGGCTCCGGCGCTGCTCGCCGGGCCGTACAACGCGATGGTCGAAGCGCCTGGTTTCAAGAAGACCGAGCGCAGCGGAATAGTACTGACCGTAAACCAGGCGCTGCGGATCGAGGTGGTGCTCGAGGTCGGAGCGGTGACCGAGTCAGTGGAGGTCACCGGGCAGACACCGTTGCTGGAGGCGACCCGGTCGTCGGTCGGGCACATGATCACGAACCAGAGCATCGTGAACCTGCCGTTGAACCAGCGCAATCCTTACTCGCTGGTGCTGCTGGTGCCGGGGGTGACGGGGAGCGTGGGCTGGGACTGGAACGGGGCGCAGTTCTCGGTGAATGGGGGCCGCCAGGGCACCAACGAAGTGATGATCGACGGCATCCCCTCGGCGCCGACGCACGACTACGCCAACCGCACCGCGGTGTATCCTTCGGTGGACGCCGTCCAGGAATTCAAGGTGGAGACCAACAACTACTCGGCCGAGTTCGGCATGAGCGGCGGCGGCATCGTGAACCTCATCTACAAGTCGGGGGGCAACCAGTTTCACGGCAGCCTGTTCGAGTTCCTGCGCAATTCGGTGCTGGACTCCAACAACTTCTTCGCCAATTTGAACGGCGTTCCGCTGGCGAGCTTCAAGCGGAACCAGTTTGGGGCCAGCGCGGGCGGGCCAGCGCACCCAGATCTACGACCCGCTGACCAGCACGCGGCAGGGCAGCGGTTTCGTACGCCAGCTTTTCCCCGGGAACCGCATTCCCGACAACCGCATCGACCCCGTGTCACGCAACGTGCTGAAGTACTGGCCGGCGCCGAACCGGCCCGGCAATCAGTACACGCAGATCAACAACTACGCGGCGTCGGGCGCAAACCCCGGCACGAACAACCAGCTCGATGGCAAGCTGGACCAGATGGTTTCGGACCGCACCCGGTTCTCGCTGCGCCTGTCGCGGCGCTACTACGAGAACAGCGGGGCAGCCTATTTCCCGGCGGAGATTTCGATCGCTCAGCCCGGCACCACAACGCGCGAGACCGGCAGCGGCGCGGCATTCGATTTCAACTACACGGCCGGGCCGCGGTGGCTGGTCAACGTTCGCTACGGCGCTGCCAGGATACTGCGGCGGGTCAAGGCCCGCAGCGAAGGGTTCGACCCGAGCCAGTTGGGGCTTCCGTCGTACATTGCCGCCAAGGCGGACGTGCTCATGATGCCGGCGTTCAGCCCATCGGGATATTACGGGATCGGCCATGGCAGCGCCATCGGCGGGCGCACAGGGCTGGATTCCCATGCCTGGCAGCCGGCGCTCACCCGTGTGGCCGACCGGCACCTGCTGAAACTCGGCTTTGATGCGAGGCTTCAGCGCAACAACCTGGCGCAATTCGGATACGCGACCGGAAACTGGAGCTTCGGCACGGGCATGACGCAGGGCCCCGATCCACTGCGCGCATCGAGCACCGCCGGCGACGGTTTCGCGACATTCCTGCTGGGGCTTGGCAGCGGAAGCCTGACAAGGAACTTCAAGGTCGTCTCGACACAGAGCACCCACTATGCCGGCTACGTGGCCGACGATTGGAAGGTCAGCTCGAAGCTGACGCTCAATCTCGGGTTTCGCTACGAGCTGAACATCCCGCGCACGGAGCGGTACGACCGGACCAACTACTTCGACACGCAGATCGCGAGCCCGCTGGCCGGGCCGGCCGGCCTGCCGAACCTGAAAGGGGGCCTGGTCTACGTCGGCGTGGGCGGGAGCGACCGCAAGCAGTTCCGGACCGAGTACAACAACGTGTCGCCGCGGTTCGGGTTCGCCTATCACGCCTCGCAGAAGACGGTCGTGCGCGGCGCGTACGGGATCTTCTGGGCGCCTCCCATATCGGCGGCTGCCGGCACCATCGGGCTTCAGGGTTTCCGCACCGATACGCCGTTCCGAAGCAGCCTGGATGGCGTCACGCCATACGCTTACTTGCGCGATCCTTACCCGGACGGGTTCGTCGAACCTACCGGAAGTTCTCTCGGGCTGCTGACCTATCTCGGGCAGGGCGTGGCCGCGCCGCTGCGGGAGACCTTGACTGCGTACAGCCAGAACTGGAACTTCGGCGTGCAGCGGGAAATCCCGGGGGCGATTCTCATCGAGGCGAGCTACGTCGGCAACCGCGGCATCCAGCTTCCGGCCGGCGACCGGGGGTACAACCAGCTTCCCATCGCGTTGCTGGCGCGGGGCAACGAGCTGCTGCAATCGGTGCGGAACCCGCTTTACGGACTGGTTCCGGCCGGTACGATGTCACAGCCGACGGTGCAGTTGCGCTACCTGCTCAGGCCGTTCCCGCAGTTCGACGGGGTGACGGCGATCGAGACCTCAGGCGCGTCGGCGACCTATCATTCGTTCCAGCTCAAGGCGGAGAGGCGGCTGGCGCAGGGACTCAGCCTGCTGCTGGCCTACACGAACGCGAAGCTGATTGACGACTCTTCGCAGACCCAGGGGAACTACGGTTCCAACGGAGCGCAGCAGGACATCTATTACCGGCGAGGCGACCGGACCGTTTCGCCACAGGACGTGTCGCAGCGGCTGGTCATCAGCTACATCTGCCAGTTGCCGGTGGGGCGCGGCCGCAAGTTCGGCGGTGGCTGGAATCGCGCGCTCGACCCATTGCTCGGCGGCTGGGAGGTGAACGGCATCACCACGATAGCCCGCGGTCTGCCGCTGGCGGTCAGCGCCTCGAACAACAGCAATGGGTTCACGCCGGGAGTGAGACCGCACAACAACGGCAGGAGCGCGAGGTTGTCCGGCTCGGTCGATAGCCGCTTCAACCGCTATTTCGACACGTCGGTGTTCTCGCAGCCGGCTCCCTACACGCTGGGCAACGTGGCGCGGACGCTGCCGGACGTGCGCGCTGACGGCGAGCGGAACTTCGACCTTTCGGTCTTCAAGGTGTTGCGCGTCACCGAGAAGCTGACCTTCCAGTTCCGCACCGAGACCTTCAACGCGTTCAACACACCGCGATTCGGCGGCCCCGGCACGGGCCTGAACAGCAACAACTTCGGGATGATCTCGTCGCAGGCGAACTCGCCGCGGCAGATGCAGTTCGGGTTGAAGGCGCTGTTCTAAGGCACCCGCGCGGCGGCCCTGGCTGCGGGCTGAAGCCCGCGGCGGCACGCGCGGCTGGCGCCAGGCCAGCGATGGTTCACGAAAGGACGCAAGGATTTATCAGGCGTGTTTTCAATGTGATAGAGGAATTAAGGTGCAAGGAGGGGAGGGGTGGGGTGATAAGGTCAAACCAGAGTGCAGTGCTTGCCGGGTGACCGGCTGCGATGAGATTGCCAGCGAGGGGCTACCGATGAGCGCGACTCGCAAGCCGAAAGAAGCGGAGACAAAGGGCCGCGCGAAGCGCAAGAAGGCCCTGGTGGACAAAGTGATCCACAGCATCGAGGAGAGGCTGAATAAGAACGAATTGAAAGCGACGCTGGGGGACTTCATCCGGTTGGTGCAGCTCGAGAAGGAGCTGGAAGAAGAGCAGCCAAGGGAGATCAAGGTCACATGGATCGAGCCGGCCCCGGAGGAGAATGCCTCAGAAACATAGAGTACCATCCGCTTCCTTCGCAGGCGCGGTTTCACCAGTCAACGGCGCGGTTTAAGGGATTCTCGGGACCGATTGGCTCAGGTAAGAGCCAGGCGCTGTGCCAGGAGGCGATCAAGCTGAGTTACCTGAACGCCGGGAGGCTGGGCTTGCTGGGCGCACCAACTTATCCGATGCTACGCGACGCGACGCAGAACACGTTACTGGAGATACTCGGGCGGAACCGTATTCCTTACGAGTTCAACAAGGCCGAGAACATCCTGACCATGCGGGACACGGCTTCACGGATGCTGTTTCGGCCAGTGGAAGAATTCGAGCGGCTGCGAGGGACGAACCTGGCCTGGTTCGGGCTGGACGAGCTGACCTACACGCAGGAAGAGGCCTGGGTGGTTCTGGAGGGGCGGCTGAGGGACCCGCGGGCCAAGCGGCTGTGCGGTTTCGCGGCCTGGACGCCGAAAGGGTACGACTGGGTGTACCGGCGCTTCCTTTCGTCGCCGGTGGAAGGCTACGAGGCGATCGTCGCCGAGCCGTTTGAGAATCGTTACGTGCTGGAGAGGGTGCCTGACTTCTACGAGCGGCTGAAGCGGAGCTACGACGAGAAGTTCTACCAGCAGGAAGTGCTGGGCCTGTACGTGAACCTGTCCGGCGGGTTCGTCTACCACGCATTCCGGCGAACGGAGCACCCGGACGACCTAAAGGTAAAGCCAGAACTACCGTTGCTGTGGGCGCTGGATTTCAACGTAGACCCGATGTGCTCGATCGTGGCGCAGATCGAGGGCGAGACGGTGCGGGTAGTGGACGAGATCGTGATCAGCCGGGCGACGACGGAAGAGGCATGCGGGGAGTTTCAGGCGCGGTTCCCGCAGCACACGAGCGGGATCTGGATCTACGGAGACGCTTCGGGCAGCCACCGTCAGACGACCGGAACGAGCGACTACCAGATCATCCGGGAGTTCTTCCGGCGGGCGGGCTACACGAAAGTGACATACAAGATACCGCGATCGAACCCGCTGGTGCGGGAACGGGTAGCGCTGGTGAACGCCAAGCTGAGGGCGGCGTCGGGCGAAAAGCACCTGCTGGTGAACCGGAAGTGCAACGAGCTGGTGCGGGACCTGGAAGAAGTGACTTACAAGCCTGACACTACGGTGATTGACAAAGACAAGGATCCGCGGCGGACGCACCTATCGGACGCGCTGGGGTACCTGATCTGGCAAGAGTGCCGGGCGGGGCGGGAGGTCGGGGAGCAGAGAGAGCGGCTGCTGTAGGGAGTCAAGGAATGGAGATCGACAGAGAGCATCCGGAATACACGGCCAGGAAGGCGATGTGGCAGGCGTACCGGGACCTGTATGCCGGCGGGGAACAGTTCCGGGCGAACGCGACGCAGTACCTGATCGGGCGGCAGAAGGAGCCGCTGACGGTGTTCAACGAGCGGCTGGCGCGGGTCTTTTACGAGAACTACATCGGCTCGATCATCGACTGGTACGCGGCGACGCTGTTCCGGCGGGAGCCGATACTGAGCTTCGAGGGCGAAGACGAGACGGGCAAGCGGTTCTTCCGCGCGTTCGCCGAGGACTGCGACCGGAAGGGGACGGCGCTGAGCGATTTCTTCCGGCCGCTGCTGACAGAGGCGCTGGTGTGCGGGTCGGCGGCGGTGGTGGTGGATTTCCCCCGGTTCAAGTCGCCGGCGGGGAACCGGGCGGAAGAGGAGGCCAGCGGGGTCTCGCGGGCCTACCTGGTGAGATACGGCGCCGACGAGCTGGTCAACTGGAGCCACGACGACGAGGGCAACTACGAATGGGTGGTGCTGCGGACCTCGTCGGAGCGGCGCCTGAGGCCGGGCGACGCGGAGCCGGTCAAGGAGACGCGGTGGATCTATTACGACAAGGAGCAGTACAAGATCTACCGCGCGGTGCGGAGAAAGGACAAGACGACGAGGCCAGAGCCGGTGGACGAGGGGCGGCACGGGCTGGCCGGGCTGGGGCGAGTACCGCTGCTGGAGCTGAGGGTGAGTGAAGGGCTCTGGCTGATGAACAAGGCGGCGTTGCTGCAACTCGAGCACTTCAACAAGTCGAACGCGCTGGGCTGGGCGCTGACGATGGGCCTGTTCGCGATGCCGGTGGTGTACTCGGAGCGCGACTTCAAGCAGGTGGTCGGGGAGTCCTATTACATCCAGTTGGGACCGGAAGACCGGTTCGGGTGGACGGAGCCGGAAGGGCACGTCTACCAGATCGCGGCCGACAACCTGGTGCGCTTGAAGGACGAGATCTACCGCGTGTGCTACCTGATGACGCAGGCGGGCGGGGGGCTGGCGGCGGGGACGCCGCAATCGGGGCTGAGCAAGCAGCGGGATTTCACCATCACGCAGGAAGTGCTGCGGGCGTACGGGGACGTGGTCAAGGACATGCTGAAGCGGGTGCTGCGTACGGTCGCGCAAGCCAGGCAGGACGCGGTGACGGTGCACGTTTCCGGGCTGGACGAGTTCGACATCGGGGACTTCTCGAGCGAACTGGAGGACGCGCGGAAGCTGCTGGATATGAATATCGAGTCGCCGACGCTGCGGAAGCAGGTGCTCAAGAAGCTGGCGTTCAAGTACCTCTGCGATGTGCGGCAAGAGGTGAAGGACCAGATTGCGGCGGAGATTGAGGAGGGCGTCGCGGCCGAGAAGGAAGGCGAATGAACTCGGGAGAGAAGGGTTATGCAGGAAGAGAAGAGCGAGACGGCTGGTGCCGACGAGAAGAGGACGATCATCCGCGAGGTGATCGAGGAGTTTGTGCGGCGGGAGCAAGCGAAGGTTGAGCCGGCGTACAAAGTGGAGCTGCTGGAGGAGCGGAAGCGGCGCGAGCAGCTCGAGCACAAGTTGGACGAGCTGGTGGACGAGAACCGGCGGCAGCGCGAGCTGAGGGAAGAAGCGGAGCGAAACTCGGCGATCCGGGCGGAGCTGCAACGGCTGGGGGTGGCGAAGGTCGATCTGGCCTTCCGGGCGGTGAAGGACGACGTCTGCCGGTTGGAGGACGGGCGGCTGGTGGCGCGAGGGGAGCAGGGTGAAGTGGGCCTGCGGGAGCACCTGGCTCAGTTTGTGAGCGAGAACCCGGAGTTTCTGCCGGCGCGGATCGCGGGAGGTTCCGGGACATCGGCGGGACACCGGGCGCCGGCGGTTTCCGGCGGGACGGTGGAACTGGACAAGATCCGGCCGGGGATGAGCGCGGAGGAAGTGGAGAGGGTGCGCGAGGAAATCGTGCGGGTGACCTCGCAGGTGCTGAAGGGTCATTGAGAGACAGAGAAGAACTACTGGGAGTTTAAGGAGGCTAAATGCCAGCAATCACATCAGCGAACGTGGCAAACGCGATTGTCAAGCTGGTGGCAGTGGATGCGCTGCCAACACTAATAGGGAACCTTGTCATGGGCAACCTGGTCAATCGCGACTTCGAACCGACGCTAGCGCAGGCGGGGGACACGGTGAACGTGCCGATCCCGCCGACGCTGGTGGCGTACAACCTGGCTGAGGGCGGAAGCGTTCAGCCGCAGAATCCGAACCTGGGGAACGCACAGATCGTGCTGAACACGCATGCCGAAGCGACGTTCCAGGTGCCGGACGTGACTAAGGTCCTGGCGGTGCCGGACCTGTTGATGCTGTACCTGCAGCCGGCGATGGCCGCGCTGGCGGAGAAGATCGAGACCGATCTGCTGAATCTCTACGCCAGTTTCACGGCGAACGCGCCGGTAGGCACGGCGGGGACGGTGGTCACCGAAGCAGTGATCGACGCCGCGGAGACGGCGCTGTTCGCCGCCAAGGTCCCGGCGGGGGAGCCGAAGCACCTGGTGGTGGACGCGGCGACCTACTCGCAGTTGCGGCAGATTCCGCGGTTCAGCGAGTACCAGACGGCCGGTGCGGCGGGGTTTCGTGCCCTGGTGGAAGGGACGGTCGGGAAGATCAAGGACTTCTTCGTGTTCCGATCCCAGTTCGTGGCCAAAACGGGCAGCGCGCCGGTCACCACGCACAACCTGGCGTTCGCGCGCAGCGCGCTCGGCCTGGTGATGAGGCGGCTGCCGCAGCCGCTGCCGGGGACGGGCGCGGTAGCCGAGTACGCCGAGCTGGGCAACTTCGGGATGCGGGTCATCCTGAGCTACCAGCCGAACACGCTGGCGCAACAGTTCACGGTGGACGTGCTGTACGGCGCGGGCGTGCTGCGGAACGCCGCCGGGGTGGAAGTGAAGACCTGAAGAGAGGTTGTGGATCGTGGGCTGTGGGTTGTTGGGCGCGGGCCCGGCAACCCACGGCTTACGGCGTGTGGCGAAGAACGCGGGGCGAGGCCGGAGTGAGTTATGGACCTGAAGGTTTTCTATCGCAAACTGCGGGAGCTGGAGGCGAGCATCGCCGAGGCTTACGTGGTGATCGTGAGCCAGGAGACCCCGGACGGGGGCCGGGCAGGGGTGCGGACCGAGGCGCCGCGAGAGGTGGCGGCCCGGATGGTGGTGGAAGGCAAGGCGCGGCTAGCGACGCCGGAGGAAGCGGCCGAATACCTGGTCCAGATGGCGGAGGCCAAGAAGGCGGCCGAGCAACTGGCGGCGGCGAGCCGGGTGCAGTTCACGGTGCTGTCGGAGGCGGAACTGCGGGCGCTGAGGGGCGCGGTGCGGAGCGGGAAGTGAGAGGAGACAAGTCAGGAGACTTATCCTACTCGTAAGGAATACGGGAATGGCTCTATTCACAGATGGCGGGATCTCGACGATTGACGACTTACTGGCATACGAGTCGTCGATTCTGGAGGTGGCGCGGACGGAAGGGATCGATCTTGCGGTGAAGCTGGAACTGGCGCAAGACGAGCTGGGGATCGAGCTGACGAGATTCCTGGTGCAGGAGGCGGGGTCGGGGACGGGCCTGGAGAACGTGGTGGTCACGGAGCCGTTGCAGAAGTGGCACACCTTTCAGGCGCTGGGGCTGGTCTACCGGGACGCGTACAACAGCCAGCTCAACGACCGTCACCTGGCTAAATGGAAGGAATGGGGGCAGCGGGCAAAGTGGGCGTCGACGATGCTATTCGACTCGGGAGTGGGCGTAGTGGATGACCCGGTTCCGAAAGCGGAATTGCCAGAGCTGGGCAGCAGCGCGGGACCACTGGCGGCGGCGACTTACTATGTTCGGGCCGCCTGGCTGAACGGGGAAGGCGAGGAGGGATGCCCGAGCGAGCTGGCGATCCTGACGGCGGCCGACGGCCACCGGCTGACGGCGCAGGCGGTGAATCCGCCGGCGGTGGTACGGACGTGGAACCTTTACGCCGGATTCTCGCACGCCGACACAACACTGCAAACCGAGGCGCCGCTGGGGCCGGGCGCCATCTGGGTAGAAAGCGACAGCGGCCTAAGGCAGGGCAGGAAAGCGGGCAGCGGGCAGGCGCCGGACTACTACATTCTGCGCGGCGGCCAGACCCGGGACCAGGACGAGCCGGAAGTGCCGGGGCTTCTGCTGAGGGGATAGCGACAGGTGGCGTGCCATGGCGGCAGTCGGAAACAAAGCGGTAAGTAAGGCGGTAGAGAAGCTGACGGCGACGGAGGGACTGGCGTCCTCTGTCGCGGCCATTGCCGAGCGGGAGCAACTGGAGCTAAGCGCGATCAGCGCAAGCCAGGTGGTGGCGCAGAACGTGGCTTTCGAGCTGGCCGAAAAAACGGCCGGCGTGAAGTACCCGGCAGTGTACGTTTACTGCGAGGGGCTGGCGAACTTACTGAAAGAGAAGTTTCGCACTTTCTCGGGGAAAGTCTACATGGCGGTCGAGGTAAGAGCTTCGCACGACCGGCTGGAAGGCGTTGGAGCCAGCACGCAGTATTATGTCGAGGCGGTAACCGAGGTACTGGACAACAACCGCGGCGAATGGTCGCCGGGGGTGTACTACACGGGCGGGTACAAGGTGGAGTTCGGACCGATCAGGCACGGCGGGAAGAACTTCTTGCAAGCGGCCAAGGTGCGGTTTGAGCTGGAAGTGAGCATGAATTAGGGCGGGGGAAGCGGCGCGCTGGGCGCAGCAGAGAGAGTGAGTATGTCCTCTTACATTTCATCGAACGCCAACCGCTGGTATGTGGGGTTGGAGCAGAGCTACGGGCGGATACCGGCGATCACGAGCGGCAACCGGATCCCGGCGGTGAAGCTGACGGCGAGACAGCAAGTCGATCGGGCCGAGCGGCGGGACAAGACCGGCAGCCGGACGTTTCCCGGACTGCCGTCGGGGCTTAGGAAGCGGACGAGCTTCGAACTGAAGACCTACCTGACGGCGTGGGGCTCGCAGAGCGGGGAACCGGGATACGGTCCGCTGTTCCGGGCCAGCCTGGGCGGCGGGCCGCTGTTCTTCAACGGCGGCGCGGCTGGGACGGGTTCGACGGCCACGACGCTGAAGTTCGCGACGGCGCACGGGCTGGCGGCGGGCCAGGCGGTGACGAGCGGGGGCGAGCTGAGGTTCGCGGCCGCGATCGTGGACGCGACGACGGTGGTGTTGAACGCGCCCCTAAGCGCGGCGCCGCCGCCGGGAGCACCGATCGGGCCAACGATGTGCTACCAGCCGGCGCTGGAACTGCCGAGCGTGAGCATTCTTGACTACTGGACGCCGGGCTCGGCGGTGCAGCGGATCCTGTGCGGGGCGGCGGTGGACACGCTGCGGATCCGGGTGAACGCGGACTTTCACGAGTTCGAGTTCAGCGGGGCGGCGCGCGACCTGATCGACAGCAGCAGCTTCACCAGCGGGCAAGGCGAACTGGTGAGTTTCCCGGCGGAGCCGGCGCTCGGGGACTTCGACTATTCAGTGATTCCGGGACATCTGGGCCAGGTGTGGCTGGGGAGTGTCCCGGAGCGGTTCTACACGCTGACCAGCGCGGAACTGGAGGTGGAGAACCAGATCGACTTGAGGAACCGCGAGTTCGGGTCGGAGCACCCGCGGAGCTTTACGGCGGGGATGCGGGTGGTGACGCTGGACCTGGGAATGTACGAGCAGGACGACGCGGCGACCCAGGCGCTGTACCAGGCGGCGCGGCAGCGCTCGCCGGTGAGCGTGATGTTCCAGTTGGGCCAGACAGAGGGCCAGCTCTTCGGGGTGTACCTGAAGAGTTTCGCTCCGGAGGTACCGGAGTTTGACGACACGGAGGCGCGCCTCGAATGGCGATTCGCGAGTTGCCGGGCGCAGGGGACGCTGGATGACGAGATCTACGTGGCGTTTGGGTGAGGAGCGGGATGAAATATCAGAGCGTCGTTGCGGTGGAAGCGAAGTGCTGCCCGGGGGTCAGTTACACGATCCGGCGGGTGTCGTTCGGGCGGCGGATCGAGTTGATCCGGCAAGTGCGGGAACTGGCGGGGAAGGTCGAGTTTCTGGAAGCGGGCAGCGACCCGCGGGAGAAAATCGAGGCGAGCCTGCTGGCGAGCGAGATCGACCGGTTGTACCTGCTGTGGGGGCTGGTGAAGGTCGAGGGGCTGGACGTGGACGGGGAGCCGGCGACGCCGGAGTCGCTGGCGGCGTCCGGGCCGGAGGCGCTGTGCGGGGAGATCCTGGCGGCGATCAAGGCTGAGTTTGGCCTGAACGAAGACGAACGAAAAAACTGATCGTCGCCTTCCACTTTCAGTTCTCAGACCAGGCCGGGTGGAAGTGCGCGGAATGCAGGGCGAAGGGCCTGGAGAGGCAGCGCCGGTGCGGCTGGATGCCGCGGGCGCTGGAGACGCCCCGGCGGGTGGTTTGGGCGCGGAGGAGAGTTTCGACGAGCGTCTGCCCGAAGTCGTTCATCACCGCGGAGAGCGCGGCCTGGCTGGAAGCGTATTACGCGTGGAAGCAACTGGGGGGCCGGGTCCTGGCCGGCCTGGGCGCACGTGAAGCGGAGGCATTCCTGATCCTGGAGCAGGAGTTGGCGGAGACCGATGGCGAATAAGACACCAGAGTGGCGGCCAGTGGTTTGGGCAAGCGGCGGAGTGGCCGAGATGCTGGCGGCGGTCAGCCGGGAAGTGGCGCTTCCTTCAGGCGAGGGCTTTGGAGAAGCGGTGAACCGGCTGGCACTGCAACTGGAGATGCTGCGCGCGGCGAGCCAGGGGCAGGCGACGGCTGTGGGGGACAACACGGCGGCCGTGATCCAGAACACGGTGGCGCACGCGACGTCGGGGGCGGGTTCGGCGGCGTCGAGCGTGGGCCGGGCGGCGCGGTCCGCGCTCGGCAGCGGGCTGGTGCTGTCGCCGCTGATCACGGGCCTGGCGCGGCTGTTCGGGGCTGGGAAGACTGAGGCACCTCCGCCGCTGGTGACGCAGACGCGGCCGCCGTCGATTCACCTCGAAGGCGCGGTGATCAGGGCCGCGAGCCGGGAGACGGCGGTTGTGGAGCGGGTCCGGGAGCCGTCGGCGGGCGCGGTGGCGGAACGCGTCGAGATGACCAGGCCGGTCAACGTGACGGTCCAGGTGCAGGCGATGGACAGCCGGTCGTTCCTGGACCACAGCGGCGAAATCGCGCGGGCGGTGCGGGAGGCGATGCTGCACTCCCACGCGCTTAATGACATCGTGAGCGAACTATGAGCGACTTTCCGCGGCTTAAGACGGGGGCGGCGGCGCAGTATCCGGCGAGCAAGGCGGTGAGTTACTCGACGCAGGTGTTTCGGTTTCTGGACGGCAGCGAGCAACGCTACCGCGAGCACAGCACCGCGAGCCGGCAGTGGACGCTGCGGCTGGACCTGCTGGATGAAGAAGAACTGGCGCGACTGCGGGAGTTTTTCGAGGCCAACCAGGGGCGATTCGGCGCGTTCCGGTTCGAGGATCCGTGGGACGGAACGGTGTATGGGGAGTGCAGCCTGGAGGAGGACGAGATGGGCTGCGAGTTCCACGGCGAATCGCGTGGCGGGACGTCGGTGGTGGTAAGGGAAAACAGGACGTGAGATGCCGCACTTCCCGCAATTAGCGACGGGGGCCACCGGCCAGTACCCGATGACGAGGCGGGTGCTGAAGAGGACGGTGGTGAACCCGCAGGCCGACGGGCGAATGTGGAAGCTGGCGGATGCGGCGTGGTCGCAAGTGGAATGGCGGCTGGAACTGAAGGGTCTGACAGAGGCGGAGTGGGGTGCGCTGGAGAGCCTCTTCCATGCGGTCGAGGGGCGGCTGAAGAGCTTCACGTTTCTCGATCCCACCGACAACCTGCTGGCATGGAGCGAACAACTGGGGACGCCGGCGTGGACGATTGAGCCGCTGCTCCAGTTGACGACAAACATAGCGGACCCGCTCGGCTCGTCGCGGGCGACGCGGGTGTTCAACAGCGGGGCTGCGCCACAGAAAATCGAGCAGACGCTGAGCATTCCGGGCTGGCGCCAGTATTGCGTGAGCCTGTACGCGCGCCGTGAACAGGCGGGCGAGGTATGGGTGTTCGCGAGGACGGGGACGGCGATGGCGGCCCAGCCGTTTGCCATTGGGCCGGCGTGGAAGCGGCTTGAGTATCCGGTCAAGCTGAGCACGGCCGACGAACTGATTCACTTCGGCGTGGAACTGGAGGCGGGAGCCAGCGCCGAGGTGTTCGGGATACAAGTGGAGGCGCAGCCGGGCGCCTCGAAATACAAGAAGACGCTGGGGCGAAACGGCGTGTACGCAGAGGCGCGGTTCCTGGACGATGCGCTGGTGGTGAGAGCGGAAGGGCCGGAGCAGTATGCGTGCGTGGTCCACGTGGGGGCGCGCCTGTGACAATTGCGGAGCTGAAGGAACGGAGCGTCACCGAGACGCCGCTGCTGTTGTTTGAGTGCGCGCTGGCGTCGGGAGCGGTGGAGCGGTGGAGCACGCACCGGGTCTCGTACAGCGGCGAGGTCTACGAGGCGCGGGTGGTGCGGCACAGCGTGTTCGAGCTGCGGTCGGCGGCCGAGGAAGGGATCGACGCGATCGCCAAGATCACGCTGATCCTGGCCAACGCGGATTCTCACTTTTCCCAGATCGAGCGCAACACCGGCTTTAAGGGGAGCAAGGTCACCGTCCGTTTCGTGTTCTTCGACGTCAAGGGGGGCGCGGCGGCTTCCGAGAGCGTGGTGGTGTTTCAAGGCACGGCCAACGCGCCGGACGAGATCACCGAGGCCACCTTCCGGCTGACGGCGATAAACAGCCTGAGCTTGCAGCGGGTCCTGTTACCGGAGGTGCGGGTACAGAAGCGCTGCCCGTGGAACTTCCCGGCGACTGCGGCGCAAAGAGAAGAGGGGGTAACAGGGGAGTCGCGGGGCGCCTATTCGCCGTTCTACCGTTGCGGTTACTCGCCGGGCGTGGCTGACGGCGTGGGGAACCTGAAGGCCAGCGAGCCGTACGCGAGCTGCGACCGCACGCGGGCGCAGTGCGAAGAGCGGGGGATGTTCCGGCAGGACGCGGCCGGGAACCCGACGCGGCGGTTCGGCGGCATCGAGTTCGTCCCGGCGACCACGCTGGTACGGAGCCACGGCGAGAAGGGACGCCACGTCTCGCAGCCGCTGGAGAACGAAGCCCGCTACAACGATTTCGTGCCGCTGATCTACGGGACGGTGTGGTGCGCTCCGCTGATCGTGTTCGCGAAGAACGACGGGAACCTGACGCGGATGGAAGCGCTGGTGGGGATGGGCGAGATCCAGGGCGTGGTGAAGCTGCTGGTGAACGACATCGAGATCCCGGCGGGGCAGGCGGGCGCGAACATGACGGCGACGGGCTGGTACAACGTGATCAGCCTGGGCGGGCGCACGGGCGGCTTCAACCTGGATTACGTCGATGCAGAAGGGAACCCGCTGGGCGACTGCTACGGCAGCATGGCGGTGCTGTCGGTCGTGGCGCCGAACCGGATCAACGACGGGCGCTCGCTGCCGCGGATCCAGGCGCTGGTGGAGGGGCTGAAGCTGCCGCGGTTCGCCACGGACGGAACCTACCTGGGCGAGAGCTTCACCAACAATCCGGCCTGGGGGGTGCTGGACATTCTGCGCCGATGCGGCTGGGAACCGGACGCGATCGATATCGAAAGCTTCGCCAGGGCGGCGGCTTACTGCGCCGCCGAAATCGAGACGCAGGACCTGTACGGCAACGCGGTGAGAGTGGCGCGGTTTCAATGCAACCTGGCGCTGCGGCAGAGGCGGAGCGCGGCCGAAGTAATCCGGGGGATCCGGAACGGGTCGCGGCTGTACCTGACGTTCAGCGCCGGGGGCCGGATCCAGGTGCGGTGCGAGAACACGCTGGCGTTAGAGCAGCCGGCGAAGCCGGAGGGGAGCAACAGCCGGGAGCCGCTGAACGGGGGCTGGCCGGCGTACGAGTTCGGCGACGGCTCGACGTGGTTTTCGGGGATCCTCAGGCGCGAGGAGGGTGCGCCGTCGATCCGGCTGTGGTCGAGGAGCACGGCGGAGACGCCGAACCGGTTCACGGTGGAGTTCCAGGACGCGTTCAACGAGTACCAGCAGGACAGCGTGTCGCTGGTGGACGTGGGCGACGCGCTGAAGAGCGGGCAGGAAGTGAGCGCGACGCTCGCGGCGCTCGGACTGGCGAACTTCGACCAGGCCGCGCGGGTGGTGAAGTTCCACCTGGACAAATCGACGCAAGGCAACACGTACCTGGAGCTGGAGACCACAGTGCGGGGCTTCGGGCTGAAGCCGGGCGACCTGATCACGGTGACCTACCTGAAAGAGGGATTCTCGCGGCAGCCGTTCCGGATCCTGAAGATCGCGCCGGGGCCGAACTACCGCACGGCGCTGATCACGGCGCAGATTCATGACGACGGGTGGTACAGCGACGACGCGGGTCTGGGGAGCGGGGCGGGGCGGCGGCAACCAGGGGCCGGCGTCGGGCTGCCGCGGCCACTGGGCGGCAGCGAACTGGACGCGGAGGGGATGCCGCGGTTCGGCATCGTGGAGAAGTTCGCGGAGAGCACCGACGGGCGCACCGACGTGAGCCTGGAAGTCAGCTTCACCGCGCCGGCGAAGCCGGCCCTGGCCAGCGTGGGGATTCCAATGGTGAGCCTGGCGGCGCAGATCGCGACCTCGGGCGGAACCCTGAAAAGCAGCCAGACGCTCTACTACGCGGTGAGCGCGGTGGATGACAGCGGCGCGGAGAGCGCCCTGACGTTCCTGGTGCGGGCGGCCATCCCGGCGGGCGGCGACACGAACGCGGTGACACTCGCCGGGTTGAGCTTCTCGGCGGGGACGGCGGGTTTCCATGTCTATCGGGGAACACGGCCGAGCGATCTGCACCGCATCGCCGAGAACCATGCGCCGGCCAACAGCTTCACCGATACCGGCCTGGCGAATACGCTGGCGCCGCCGCCGGACGAGAATTACGACCACGCCAACTTCTACTGGCGGTTTGAGTTGCAGCCGGAGTATGCGGCCAACATCCATTCGGCGGAGACGATCGGGAACACCACGGCGCAGATGGTCACGGACGCCTACCAGGGCATGGCGGTCCGCATCAGCCGGGGCCGAGGCGCGGGGCAGGAGCGGGCGGTGGTCGCGAACGACGCGACCACGCTGGTGGTGACGCCGAAGTGGGAGGTGACCCCAGACAGCACGAGCTACTTCGTAGTAGGGGAAGCAGGCTGGCACTTCGCGGCGGTGGCGCGGACGAGTCCGGTGGAATTCCAGGTGGCGAACCGGGTGGGTGCGACGGTGCACGTGACCGGGCGGGCGGCCAACGCGCGCGACGAGGAATGCGCCGCCGAGCTCTCGCCGGTTACGCGGTATCAGATCCGGGGCGCCGGGGCGCCGTTCGACCTGGATGTGCCGCCGAAGCCGGGCTTCGGGCTGGCGGCTTTGGGCGGGGGCACGGTGGAACTGGCGGGGATCGCGTTCCAGGACCTCACCAACACGCGGACGATCACGGCGGCGACGCTCACGCTGCACTACTGGAACGAGATGAACAGCCCGTCGCCATATCTGCTGGCCGCGAGCGTGGCGGGCAGCGACGAATACCTTGACCTGTCGGCCGCCGGCGGGGCGCAGGCGGACAGCCTGGTGCAGATCGACGCCGAGCTGATGCGGGTGGTGGAAACGCTCAATGGCGGGCTGCGGTACCGCGTCGAGCGCGGCGCAAACGGCAGCACGGCGGCGCCGCACGCGGCCGAGACGGCGGTCTATCACCTGGAGAACAGCGTCTTCATCGTCCCGTTGGTGAAAGACTTCTTCGGAAGCCGGGCGAGCGGCAACTTCGCCTATCCGATCTTCCTGCCGGACGTGCGGATCGCGAGCGCGGAGTTGTTCGTCACCAACACGCACGGCAACGGCGAACCGGAGGCGCTGTCATTCACCAACACCTTCGACTCGGGGCTGAGGACGCTCTCCGGCGGCCAGATATCGATCCAGGTGGAGGGGGACCTGGCGATTCAGACGAAGGCCGCGCCACCGCTGGTGATCGAGAGCTGGCACAGCGTGGGAGACATCTTCGCGGTGGTGCACGATGCACCCACGGGTTCGGCGATCGGGCTCCGGCTGAAGCAGGACCAGACGACCTACTGCACGCTGACGATTCCGGCGGGGCAGACGATATCGAACGTGGTGAACGGGTTTGGGCTGGCGCCGCTCAAGGCCGACTCGCGGCTCGACCTCGACATTGTGGCGGTCGGTAGCGAGACGCCGGGGCGGGATTTGACGGTGACCATCAGGCTGTAAGGAAGTCGAGGAAGTGCCTGAGACGCTCCAGAAGCTAAGGCCGGACAGGGATCTACAGTGCTATTTTGAGCGGCCGTCGGCGATTGCGGCGCTGAGCGAAGCGAGCGCCGGCGGGTTCACCATCTCGGGTTCGTTCCGGCAGCAGTTCGACTGGGCGGTGCTGGATTGGAACCGCGACAACGTCTTCGAACATCCGGCCTTTCGCAACCTACCCGACGGAGACCTCAGCGGGCTGGTACTCTCCTACGAAGAAACGCGGGTCAACTGCGTGCCGGTCGATTCCGACCTGTATCCCACCATAGATTGGCCGTACTTGCGTATCTGGGCGGAGGACCAAGGAGCAGAGAGTATCTACAAGGTGCGGTTGAAGAACTACGCCACCGCGGTCGAGGGCGCCTATCAACCGGCCACCGCCGAGTTCGAGCTGCGCGGCTCGGTGACGCCGGGCGACTACGCCGGGCTGGCGTGGCTGACGGAACATCACACTTGCCAGATAGTCGCCGGGGACACGCCAGAGACGGTGGCGCAGCGGATCGTCGAGAGCGTCGAGGCCTTTTCGCCGACGACGAGGGCGACGCGCAGCGGCGCGCGCATCCGGCTTACCTACGTGGGAGTGGGGCAAACGCCGGAGAACAGCACCACCGGGGCCAACGGCAATCGCGTCGGCGCCTACGGGCACGTGAGCGGGGCGATGACGGAGTGGTGGGAGCCGCAGTGGCAGCGGTTCAGCGGCGGCGCCTCGCCGACGAAGTGGCGGATCACGCTGAACTTCGGGGCGCTGACGGACACATTGGGTCGGACGGCGCCGATGACCGCGGTGCGCAAGGTGCGGTGGACCTATGCGGCCGACATGCAGGCTGGCGCGTTCGCGCGGTGCGAGTTCCAGGTGCGGGTCACCAACTGGGCGGTGAATGGCACGGGCAAGGGGTACACGGCGCCGGGGCCCGGCAGCCGCCGGATCGAGGATGACGCGCCGGAGATCACTTACACCGGGAACTGGGCGGCGTCCAAGGGCAATTTCTCGGGCGGCTCGATTCACTACACCAGCAGCGCGGCGGCGAGGTTGAGCTGCACGTACGAGGCGGCCGGGACGCACACGCTGTATCTGGGCGCGCGGCGGGCGGACAACGGCGGGCAGGTGGCGGTGAAAGTCGATGGCGGCGCGGAGCGGACGCTGGACCTGAGGATTCCCGGCGAGGATGCGCTGGTGCGGCTGAAGATCGGCGAGTACGGCGGCGGCAGTCACGCGGTGGAGATCAGGAGCCTCGGGCCGGAGGGACGGTATTTCTACTTTGACTTTCTGGAAATCGCCGTGCCGGCCCAGGCGCTGCCGGCGATCGCGGCAGACGCGAAGAACGCCCTGGCGACGGATTGGGACACGGACCACTCGATGGCGCTGGCGCCGGAGCGGACGGCCTGGATGATCCACTCACTAGGTTTTCACGGGCGGGTGAACCATTACGTGGGCGCACTGTGGTTCTATGAGCTTTGCCGGGCGGGGCATCAGTACGCGTCGGCGACGGTGGAGTTCACCGGCACACCGGAGTTCAGCGCGGTCACCGCAATCCGGATCGGGCGGACCGACGAGCCGCCGGAGAACGACACGATCCTCCAGCACCTGAACCTGATCGGCGATACGGCGGAGACGATCGCGCGGGCGTTCGAGCTGGAGATCAACCGGGGATACATGGCGATTCGCGCCGCGGTAAGCGGCGCGGTGCTGACCATATATGCGCGTGCGATGGGGGCGGAGGGGAACAAGATCACGCTGGCGGCCAGCCCCACCTCGGGCGCGTTCGTGGCGCAGGCCAGCGGGCCGACGCTCGCGGGCGGCGCGGACGGCGACTGGCGCACCGACCTGGCGGCCACGCCGCGGCTGAACCGGGCGGCGCGGGACTGGCACGTCAGCTTCTACCGGGCGCTCCACGGCTACGGGCTGGACGCGGTGAGCGCGCTGAGCATGGAGATCCAGCACGGAGACCCGTCGGCGGAGGCGGGGATCGCGCAGCGGTACCCGGACGGCGCGCCGGCGCTGCTCAACACGCCGGCCCTGCAAACGAATTTCTCGCCGGCGAGCCTGGCGTTCTGGAAGGAGGCGCACCGCGAACTGGCGGATCTGATGCAGCAGGCGGGCTTGCAGCCGTACCTGCAATTCGGCGAGGCGCAGTGGTGGTACTTCCCGAACGCAAGCGGCATGCCTTACTACGATGCGCACACGAAGGACACCTTCCGGGCGACGTATGGCCGGGAGATGAGCGTGATTGCGCGCAACGACGCATTGCCGGCGCTGCACCCGGAAGAGGCGGCGTTTCTGCCGGGGCTGATCGGCGCGTTCACCAACCAGATCATCGCCCACGTTCGGCAGACGCTGCCGGGTTGCCGGTTCGAGGTGCTGTACCCGCATGACGTGAACGAGCCCGCGTTCAACAAGGCGGTAAACCTGCCGGCGGCGAGCTGGGGTCCGGCGACGCTGGACTGCTTCAAGACGGAGAGCTTCCTGCACACTTACGCGCGGAACCTCGACAAGAGCCTCGAGTCGATCTCCGTGTCCAAGGGTCTGGGATTCCCCCACCACAAGCGAGCCCACCTGATCGGCATCAGCGACTACACCACCGCGTGGCCGAAGGAGCTGATGCTGGGGCGGGCCGAAGGGCTGGAGTCGGTGGTGCTGTTTGCGCTGGACCAGTTCAGCCTGATCGGCTACCCGGCGCCAGTGCGGCCGGGGATGCGGCGGGCGGTGTATCTGGGTGGGTGAGTCAGCGCCGGACCCAGATGGGCGACGACCAGGCCATCTGGTCGTCCACCTGGTGGACACGGACGTAGTAGTAGCTCTCGCCGGGGCTGGGGTCGTTGTCCACGAAGGTGAAGCTCGCCTCCGGGCCCAGGTTCTGCCGATTGTGGATGAAGCGGTTGTTCTTGATGATGTCGATCTGGCGGATGGGCGCGGTGCCGATCACTTTCACCCACAGTCTGAACTCGCCTGGGACGCTCACGATGTCGCCCTGCAAGTGCTCCTTGCCGGCGGCCTGGAGCCGGTAATCCAGGAGGATGTTGTCGGTGGCGCCGTAAGAGTGGCGCTGGCGCATGGCGTCGAGCAGGCCCTCGCGAGTGAACTCCGTGGCCAGCGTGCTGGCATAGGAGATGTGCGTCGATAGGTGATCCGAGGAAGACTGCACGCCGAGCTTGTAGCCCTTGGCCCAAGCGTTCCATACGTAGCCGGCGGGGCGGAAGCCGCCGGGGGCCGAGGCCAGGTTGCCGGAGTGGGCCGCCTTGGGCGCGCCCTCGTACTCGGCCGAGACGCGGTCGCCCTGATAGATCTCCACCAGCGGCTCGACTTCGGGTTCGTTGTCGCGCCAATCAGTGCCCATGCCGGTCGCCGAGGTGTGCGAGAAGGCTACGCCACGATAGCGCTTCAGGTAGTCATACAGCGCTTTGGCGCCGGCCTTGGCCTTCTGCTCCTCCGGCGGGATGGGCAGCGTGGGGTTACCGCGCCGCGCGAACATCACGTTGCGGTGGCCGTTGGGGTAACCGACGCTGCGCTCGTAGCCGTACAGCGGCGTGAACGTCTTCGGCAGCATGAACAGGTCGGCCGCCTGCTGCAACAGCCAGTTGATGTACTCGACGTCGGGGCCGCCGGCGCCGTTGTGCTCGCTGACGCCGAGGAAATCGAGCGAGGCGGCGTCAAGCGCGTACCGGTAGCAATCGAGCAGCGTGCCGTCGTTGTTGCCGTCCATCGAGAACTCGGTGTGGCGGTGGGTGTCGCCGCGGTAGATCCGATAGCTGTTGCCACCCGATTCGATCGCGTACTGGCGGATGCGCGCCAGGTCCTCGCCCTCCCGCGCGTGAACGGGATTGACCTTCAACTGCGGGATCGTCCTGGCCTTCAGCTTCGGGCCGGCCGGCGCGCCGGGCAGAGCGGGCAGGCAGCCGGCGTAGACGTCGGCGTGCTCGAAGAGGAACTCCTCGAAGTCACGGTTGTCGGTCGGCCAGGCGGCGAAGAGGTTGCCGCGCCCGTCCAGCGCGAAGCCGCCACGCACGTCACTGCGCCCCTGGCTGAAGGGGACGCGCAGCGGTGCGCTCCAGCGGTCGCCGTCGTAAGCCACTCCGACGATCTCCCAGGCGGCCCTGTGAGCGGGTGCGTAGCTGGGCACGTCGCGGATGCGCAGCGTGCGGTGGCGGAAGAACACCCACGGGCGGCCGGCGCCATCCATTTGCAGCGCGGGCAGGTCGTTGTAGCCGCGCACATCCTCGGGCAGCGCGAGGTCCAGATCGGCCAGCGGCTCCTGCCAACTCTTGCCGTCCCAGACGGCCACGGCCAGGTTGCGCCATTGATAGAGCCTGTTGCCCTGCTTGATCACCAGGAAGCCGGTGTCCTTGCCCCAGTTCATGCCGCTCTCGTTCCAGGTTGCCCAGAGGCGGTTCTGGCGGTCGCAGGCGAGACTGGCGTGCGCCTCGAACTTCCCGGTGCGGGCCACCGCGACCGGCTCCGACCACTTGCCGCCGCTGTAGTGGCGCATCAGGATGTCGTAGTTGCCCTGGTCGTAGGTGTCCCAGGCCACGTAGACGCGGCCGGCCGAGTCGGCGGCGACGGCCGGCTCCCAGTCGTTGGCCGGAGACGTCGAAACGCGCTCGGCCGGCGACCACGCGCTGCCGTCGTAGCGTCGGGCGAGGATGTCCGACTTGCCTGCGCGGAAGCCCTGCCACACCAGCCACAGGCTCCCGTTGGAATCGGTGGCCAGATTGTGGAAGATGTCCGGCTGCGGCTCTTCGGTGAGCCGTTCGACCGCTGACCACGCCTTGCCGTCGAAGCGGCGCCCATAGAGGTCCCAGTTGCCATTGACCTGGGCCGACCAGACCGCCCAGGGATTGCCGCCGCGGTCCCGCCCCATCTTGACGAGGAAGATGTCGCCCGGCCGTTCGGTAACTTTCTGGACCGGCCCCCAGGCGGCGCCGTCGAAGCGCCGGGCCAGCACTTCGCTGGTGTTGCCGCGGTAGGCCACCCAGGCGGCCCACAACTCGCCGCCCGAGCCGCCGAGCAGGGTGGCGAAGTCATCCTGATACTCGGCAGTGGAGAGAAGCTGGGCAGCCGGCGTGCGGTCCACGACCACGCGCCCGCCCAGCAGGCGCAACGGCTTGCCCGGCACCAGATCCTGGAGCGCGAATCCGAAGTTGCCCTGGCGCGTCTGGAAGCTGACGCGGGCCGCGGGCGAACCCTTGATCTCCACCACCAGCCCCGGTATGAGCAGGTAGTCCGGCGGGTGAGTGAGGCGCTCCTCCGGCTCCCAGGGGCGGAACACGAACGTCTGGCCTTTGCGCGTGGAGAGCGACCAGCCGGTCTTGCCGACGATCTTGTCGCCGGGGCGGGGATGCCAGTTTCGCAACTCCAGAACCTCGCCGTTCGTCACACCAAGTGTGCCGTCCCAGGGGGCCGGCGCAGCGTCAGTGACGCCGAACTCAACGCGGAAGGAAACAGCCGAATCGGCGGCCACGGCCGGAAGCGCAAGGAGCAAGAAGAAGAGGAAGCAGCGTCGCCAGTGCATGCGTTAATTCTAGTCCCGCACGGAGGCAACCGGGTATAATCTCAGTTCCCGGTGAACCGGGCCAATGCTGTTGTACGCGATCACCATCTTCCTGGCGGCGTTTCTGGTGTTCCAGATCCAGCCGATCATCGCCAAGATGATACTGCCCTGGTTTGGCGGCGGCTCGGCGGTGTGGACCACCTGCATGTTGTTCTTCCAGGCGGCGCTGCTGCTGGGCTACCTTTATGCGCACTGGGTGCATGAATACCTGGGCGCGCGCAAGCAGGCGGTGCTTCACGCCGCCGTGCTGGTGGCGAGCTTTTTGGCGCTGCCGGTGGCGCCTGACCCCTCTTGGGCGAACGGGGGACAGGGGGACCCTTCGTGGCGGATTCTGGGCCTGCTTGCGGTGACGATCGGCTTGCCTTACCTGCTGCTTTCCACCACCAGCCCGCTGCTCCAGGCCTGGTACGCACGCACGCACACTGGCGCGACTCCATATCGGCTTTATGCGCTCTCGAATCTGGCCTCCCTGCTGGCGCTGGTGAGCTACCCGGTGCTGGTGGAGCCGCACCTATCGTTGCGCACGCAAGCGTGGGTCTGGTCGGCCGCGTACGCCGCCTTTGTCCTATTGGGCGGCTGGGCCGCCTGCCGAAGCCTGGGGGTATCCGGGCAGGCGTCGGGCGGGTGCGCCGGGGAGGAGACGGCCCCACCGCCGGCGCCGGGCTGGGGACTGCGGCTGTTGTGGATGGCGCTGGCGAGCTGCACTTCGACGCTGCTGCTGGCCGTTACCGCCCACCTGACCCGCGATGTTGCGGCCGTCCCCTTCCTGTGGATCCTGCCCCTCAGCGTCTACCTGCTGAGCTTCATCATTTGCTTCGACACACCCCGCCTCTACTACCGCCCCGTCTATCTGCCGCTGCTGGCGGTGGCGCTGGGGCTGATGGCTCACCTGGTGTGGCCGGGGACGGAGAAGTCCGATGCGATGCCGGTGATCCTGCTGTGCGCGGGCGCGCTGTTCGTGATCTCGATGGTCTGTCACGGTGAGCTGGTGCGATCGAAGCCCCACCCACGCCACCTCACCGTCTTCTACCTCATGCTGTGCCTGGGCGGGGCGGGCGGCGGCGTGTTCGTGGGATTAGTGGCTCCCAACTTTTTTGCCCTTGACCACGAGTTCCCGATCGGTCTCGGCTGGTGCGCCGCGCTGGTGGTGCTGGTGCTGTTACGCGAGTACCGCGAATTGTTTCGGTGTGGCTGGTGGCGGCTGGCCCCGTCCGCCCTGGCGGCCGGGTTAGGCGCTTACCTGGTGGTGCTGGGCGCCGGGATGTGGAAATCGATCGAGGGTTACCGCGTGGTGGCGCGCAATTTCTACGGCCAGCTCCGCGTCTATGACCGGGACGAGGACGACGGGGCGGGCGTCCGCCGCAAGTTGCTGCACGGGGTGATCAACCACGGCGAGCAGGTTCTGGACGAGGCGTACCGGCGGAAGCCCGGCACCTATTACTGCCCGGAGGCAGGGATTGGGCGCGTCATGACCGCCGGGCGGCAGGGCCCGCCGCGCCGCATCGGCGTACTCGGTCTGGGCACCGGCACGCTGACGGTGTACGGGCGCCGGGGAGACGTGTTCCGCATCTACGAGATCAACCCGCTGGTGATACAACTGGCCCGCACCGAGTTCACTTATCTGCGGGACACGGCGGCCCGGGTGGAAATCGCGCTCGGCGACGGGCGGCTGGCGCTGGAGCGGGAGCCGGGCCAGCAGTTGGACGTGCTGGTGATGGACGCCTTCTCGGGCGACTCGGTTCCGGTCCACTTGCTTACCCGCGAAGCCGTTCGCACCTACCTGCGCCACCTCAAACCGGGCGGGATACTGGCGCTGAACATCTCCAACAGGTACATCGATCTGCGCCCGGTGATGGCGCGGATGGCCCGCGAATTCGGCAAGCTGGCGCTGTGCTTCGACTTCGACGCCGAGGAAGAGGATCTGCTCTGTTTCGGCTCCACCTGGGTGCTGATCGTGGATGCGGCCACGCGGCAGGCGCTCGCCGGCGCGCTGGACGGGGGCAAGGTGCTGGAAAGCCGGCCCGGCTTCCGCCTCTGGACCGACGACTTCTCCAACTTGTGGGGCATTCTGGAGTGAGCCGCGCCCATGTTAGCATGGGCCTGATGTTTGCCAACTTCCGCAGCTTCGAGGCGGGGCCGGACGCTTTCGGCCAGACCTGGCGCGTGGAGTTCCTCTGGCACCAGAACGGCATCGCCATCCGGCACAGCGACACGGTGGATGTGAAGTTCGCGCTCTGGTGCGGCCAAACCCGGTTGGAGAAGGTGATCGCGCTCCGGCACGCGGACCTGCTGGAGCTGAGCCGGCAGGCGGGGCGCCCGGTCACCGATCCCTGGTCGATCCGACTGGCGGCGCTGCACCTCAAGCACATGATCGAGACAGGCGAGGACGTGGAGAAGGCGCTGGTCACGCCGCCGCTGGCGGCGCTGGAAGCGCACGCCGGCGAACTGGGGAGGGCGGAGCGCCGATGAGAACGGCGGCGCCAGCGGCGGGACCCTCGGATTCCTGGGGGAAAAGCCTGGGGCTTGGCAAGGACGCCAGAGTTTCGTATAAACAGAGTTGCATGACTTGGGGAGGCAGAGATGGTCACGTGTCCTGTCTGCGACGCTGAAGTTGACATCGAGGAAGCCGAACTTGACGAGGGCGACACCCTGACCTGCGAGGAATGCGGAGCTGATTTGCGCGTCGCGGGAGTGGATCCGCTGGAGTTGGAGTCCATCGAGGAAGAAGAGGAAGAAGAGGGCCTCGACGACGATGAGGACGAAGAGGAGGACGAGCCCTGGAGGTGACCCGGGCGCCGGCGCCGCCAGTCTGTTTGTCGCGGCGGTGGTGGTGGCCTGCGGGATGGCTGCCGGGGGGCTTGCCTTCCAGCCGCAATCCTACGCGCTGGTCGCCGGCACGGTCTTCCGCGACACCGGCTTGAGCCTGCCCGGGGCCCAGATCCGGCTGGAGCCAGTGGGAGATGCCAAGGCAGCCCGCAAGATCAAGAAACAAGAGGCGATCACCGACGCCCGGGGCGAGTTCGCGATCCGGGTGCCGGCCGGCCCCATGCAGTACAAGCTGAGGACGCGGGCGCCGGGCTACCAGCCTCAGGAGAAGCCGGTTTCAGTCAGCGGCGAGGAGAGGATTGATGTATTTTTTCGTCTCGAGCCCGCATCTAATAGGGAGAGGACATCGAAATGAGGAAGCTGCTGGCCCTGGCTAGCCTGGGGGGAGTGTTAGTGTGGCTCAGCCCCGGCGCGTCCGCCCAGCGGAGGGATCGTGAGCAGGAAAGCACTGTGCGTTCGGTACAAGGCGTGGTTACTGATCCAGCCGGGAACCCGGTCGAAGGCGCGGTGGTGCACCTGAAGAACACCAAGACCTTGCAGATCCGGTCCTACATCACCAAGGGCGACGGCGCATATTCATTCCACGGTCTCAGCACGAACATCGACTACGAGCTGAAGGCCGAGCACCAAGGTCTATCGAGCGACGTCAGGACGCTCAGCGTCTTCGACTCGCGCAAGAGTGCGGTTATCAACTTGCGGCTGAACAAGAAGTAGGGAGGGGCCGCACGGGCCACGGGATGCGGCCCGCAGTTCCGATTCAGGAGAGGAAAAACTCAATGAAACGCTTGCTGTTATTTGGCGCGCTGCTGGCGCTGGCCGCCTGGCTGCCGGCGCAGGAGTTCAAGCTGGGCTCGGCAGTCGGTGACTTCCCCGTGCAGGATACGGAGAGCAACACGGTGCGGCTGTCCGCGCTCAAGGGAGAGGTGACGGTGATTGCCTTTATCGCCACCCAGTGCCCGATCTCGAACGACTACAACGAGCGCATGAAGGCAGCGTACAAGGAGTACACGCCGCGGGGCGTGAAGTTCGTTTTCATCAACTCGAACAACAGCGAGCCGGCGGCCGAGGTGGTCGAGCACGCCGGCAAGTGGGGCTTCGAATTCAAGGTTTACAAGGACAACCAGAACGTGGTGGCCGACCGCTTCGGCGCCGAGTTCACCCCGGAGTTCTTCGTGCTCGATAAGGGAGGGGTGATCCGCTATCACGGCGCGCTGGACAATTCGCGCAACCTCGCCGGGGTGAAGTCGCAATGGCTGGGCGGCGCGCTGGACGCCATGCTTGGCGGCCAAACGGTTGCACCGGCCGAAACCAAGGCGTTTGGCTGCACCATCAAGCGGGTGAAGAAGGCGTCGTGAGACGCCTGGCTGTTCTGTTGTTCTTGGGGGTGGCTTGGCTGGCAGCCCAGCCGGGCCTCACGCCGCTGGACGAGGCCGGCTACCGGAAACTGCTGGCCTCGCATAAGGGGCGGATCCTGCTGGTGGACTTCTGGGCCACCTGGTGCGAGCCGTGCCTGGCCGAGCTGCCGCAGCTCGTCCAGCTCGAGAAGAAGCTGAGGGGCGGGTTCAAGCTGGTCACCATCTCGGCCGACGATCCCGAGCAGGAAGCCGACGCCGCGAAGTTCCTCCGTAAGTCCGGCGTGCCGCTGCCCGCCTACATCAAGCGCGCGGCCGACGACGAGAAGTTCATCACCTCGGTCGATCTGAAGTGGAGCGGCGCGCTGCCGGCCTTGTTCCTGTACGATCGCCAGGGCCGCAAGGTGCGCTCGCTCGTGGGCGAAACCGAGATGGCGGTGTTGGAAGCGGCCATCGGCAAGCTTCAGTGACGGCGCCGGTGACGATACTCCGGAAGCATCTGCAACGGCTGCGGGGCCGAACCGCCTTTATAACTGGCGGCAAACGGATCGGCCAGACGGTCGCCCGCATCCTGGCCGAGCAGGGCGTCAACATAGTCGTCAGCTTTCGTCATTCCAAGAAAGAGGCGGCCGTGACGGTCGCAGCCTGCCGCCGGCTGGGCGTCGAGGCCATGGCCGTCGAAGCCGAGGTCTCCTCTCAGGAGAGCGTGCGGGCAGCCATCGGCCGCATTCAGGCCCGGTTTGGCAGGATCGACATTCTCGTGAACATGGCGTCGGTCTACCGGCCGGTGGCGGTCGAGAAGATCACCGCGGATGACTGGGATAAGAACATCGGCGCGCACGTGCTGGGCGCCTTCTGGCCGGCGCAGCTCGCCGTGCCGCTGATGCCGCCGGGATCGCACATCATCAACATCGCCGACGCCTGCGTGGTGGGCAAGATGCGCAAGCGAAACCTGCCTTACCAGGTGACCAAGGCGGCGGTGGCGGCGATGACGCGGGCGATGGCCGTCGAGTACGGCGAGCGCGGCATTTTCGTCAACGCGATCGCGCCCGGACCGATCCTGCCGCCGGAGGATTTCCCGCCCGAGACCTGGAAGGCCATCCGCCGGAGTTCGCCGGTGAAGTACCCGATGAGCGACGCGGAGGCCGTCTCGCAGTTTGCGCTCCTGGTGCTGTACCTTTCCCTGGTCACCATGGCCAGCGGCCACACCTACCCGCTGGACCAGGGCCAGGACCTGTAATCAGCCGCAAGGCGGGCGCGAGTTCAGGGTACTGGAAGAGGAAACCCGCTGCCAGAGCCGCCTGGGGCAGCGCGCGCTGGCTGTCGAGCAGGATGCTCGCCATCTCGCCGAACAGGGCCTTCAGAGCCAGGGCCGGCACGGGGAAGATCGCGGGCCTGTGGAGCGCAGCCGCGAGTTCGCGGGTGAACTCCCGATTGGTGACCGGATTCGGCGCGGTGGCGTTGACCGGGCCGCTGAGGGCCGGTTCGAGGATGGCGAAGCGGATCAGTTCCACCAGGTCGTCGAGGTGGAGCCAGGACATCCACTGGCGGCCGGAGCCCAGCCGCCCGCCGGCGCCCATCCGGAAGGCGGGCAGCATGCGCGCCAGCGCGCCGCCGCCACGCCCGAGCACCACGCCGATGCGCAGGCTGACCACGCGCAGCCCGAGCGGCTCGGCGGCAGCCGCCGCGCGCTCCCACTCGCCGCAGACCTCGGCGAGGAAGCCCTCGCCCGGCGGGGAGGATTCCGTCAGCACCTCAGCGCCGCGCGAACCGTAGATACCGACCGCGGAGGCCGAGACCAGCACCGCCGGGCACCGTGGAAGCGCCGCGACCAGCCGGCGCGTGCCCTCGACGCGGCTGGCACGAATCCGCTGCTTCGCGGCTCTCGTCCAGCGCTGCGCCACCGGCTCGCCGGCCAGGTTTACGATGGCTTCAGCGTCCGCGAGGCTCTCCGGCGGCCAGTTGCGCCCGAGCAGGTGCAGCGAGTGCCCATCCGCCAGCAGGCGGCGCGCCAGCGGCCGCCCGATGAAACCGCTGCCGCCAGTGAGAGCGATGTTCATGGCCCCAGTTACAATGATAGTAGCTTCATGCGCGCTACAAACCGATGGCGGCTGCTCTGGGGCTATCTGCGGCGCCACACGAAACTGAACGCCCTGCCGGTGGAGTACATCGTCGAGACGACGGCGAAGTGCAACCTGTACTGCCCGATGTGCCCGCGCGAGACGCTCCCGCAGCCCAAGGAGGACATGACGGAGGAGATCTTCGACCGGCTGGTGCGCGAGACCGGCCCGAGCGCCGAGCACATGATGCTGATCGGACTGGGCGAGCCCCTGCTGGATCCGAAGATATTCGACCGCGTCGAGCACTGCGCGCGGCACGGCATCGCGACGCTGCTTTCGACCAACGGCACGCTGCTCGACGCGGCGGCCTCGGAGAAGCTGCTGCGCTCGCCGCTGGAGCACATCACGCTCAGCTTCGACGGCACAACCAAAGAGACCTTCGAGTTCTACCGCAAGGGAGCGCGGTTCGAGAAGGTGCGCGACAACTTCGTGCGCTTCTGCCGGATGAAGAAGGAGCGTGGGGCGAGGGTTCAGGTGGTGGTGCAGATGGTGCGGCTGGAGCGCAATGCCGGCGAGGTGGAGGAGTTCGCGCGCTTCTGGAGCGCGGTGCCGGGCGTGGACCAGGTGCGCATCAAGGAGGACGAGACCAACCTGATGCGGCCAGGGATGGGACATGAGGCCGGCGACTGGAAGTATCCCTGCCACTACCTCTGGCGCGGCCCGCTGTACGTCAAGCACAACGGCGACGTGTATCCGTGCTGCCAGAGCTACATGCTGGGCGGCGGCCCGGTGGGCCGCGTCGGCGCGCAGCCCGTCGCCGAGATATGGAACTCAGGCGAGATGCAGCGGATGCGCCGGCTGCACGCGGCGGGGCGCGCGGGAGAGATCGACGTGTGCGCGCGCTGCTGCACGACGATCCCGCACCCGGCGCTGGTGGCCGGCAGCCTCATCTTTCACGGCCGGACAGTGCGGCGCGCGCTGCCCCGGGTGGAGCGGCTCGCACGGCTGTTCGGGCGCCTGCTGCGCCCCCCGAAGCCGCGGGAGTAGCCAGCGGGTTGGGCAAGCCGTGCTCGGCGTAGTAGCCGGGCCGCACGCGCTCGACGACCTGGGCCGCCGGCCGCTCCAGCACGCGGAAGAACGGCTTGGGATACAGGCCGATCCAGAACGCCCACACGATCAGCGGAGCGAACACGGCGATCTCGCGAGCGGAGAGATCCACCAGGCCGGTGTTCTCGGCCGAGAGCTCGCCGAGCATGGTGCGCTGGAACAGCCAGATCAGGTAGGCGGCCCCGAGCGCGATACCAGCCACCGCCCACAAGGCCCAGTTGAACGACATCAGGTAAGCGCCCTGGAGGATGGTGATCTCGCCGATGAAACCGTTCAGCCCCGGCATGCCCATCGAGCTGAGCGCGGCGATGAAGAAGACGATGGTGAAGACGGGCATCACCCGCAGCAGGCCGGTGTATGAGGCGATCAGCCGCGTGTGCCGCCGCTCGTAAACGATGCCGACGATTAGGAACAGCATGCCGGTCGAGATGCCGTGGTTGATCTGCTGGAGGATGGAACCGGCGATGCCGGCCGGGTTCAGCGCGAAGATGCCCAGCGTGCAGAAGCCGAGGTGGCTGACCGAGGAGTAGGCGATCAGCTTCTTCCAGTCCTTCTGCATCAGACAGACCAGCGCCCCGTAGACGATGGCGATGATCGACAGCACCGCCATGACGTTGACGATGGTCGGGTCCTTGGCGGCGTCGGGCAGCATCGGCAGCGAGAAGCGCAGGAAACCGTAGGTGCCCATCTTCAGCAGCACGCTGGCCAGGATGACCGAGCCGGCGGTGGGCGCCTCGGTGTGGGCGTCGGGCAGCCAGGTGTGCAGCGGGAACATCGGCACCTTGACCGCGAAGCCGAGGAAAAACGCCCAGAAGACCCACCACTGGACACCGAGCGGCACGCTGATGCGCATCAGCGCGGCGATGTCGAAGGTAAGGACATGGAACTGGCGGTAATGCTCGAAGTAGAGGGCCAGGATGCCGAGCAGCATCAGCACCGAGCCGATCAGCGTGAAGAGGATGAACTTGAAGGCGGAGTAGACGCGGCGCTCGCCGCCCCAGATGGCGATGATGAAGTACATCGGCACCAGCACCAGCTCCCAGCACACGAAGAACAGGAAGAAATCCAGCGCCATGAAGACGCCGAGCATGCCGACCTGGAGCACCAGGAAGTTGGCGTAGTATTCCTTCAGCCGCTGCTGGATGACGCGCCAGCTCGAAAGGATCGACAGGAACCCGAGCAGCGTGGTGAGCATCACCAGCAGCAGGCTGTAGCCGTCGATGCCGAGATGGTAGGAAGCGCCGATCGAGGGGACCCAGGGCAGCTTCTCGATGAACTGGAAGTCCTTGGCCGAGTCAAACCGGAACACCAGCGGGAGCGAGACCAGGAAGCCGAGGAACGAAGCGATGTTGGCCCAGAGCCGGATCGCGTTCGGTTTCGAGGAGGGAATTAAGAGCAGGACGATCAGCCCGGCCAGGGGCGTCAACAGGACGAGCGACAAGAGGTGGTCCATAGCAGACGAGAGCAGTCCACCATCTTATCATCAGCGGGATAAAGCTCCAGACTGCCGGGGCGCCCGCGCCCCACAACCTGGCTACCAGATCACGCGCGCGGTGAGCTGGACGTTGCGGTTGCCGTCGTCGGATATAGTGCCCATGACGCGGCCGTAGGTGCTGGTGCCGATGGTCGCGGCCGGGTTGGTGAAGTTGGGATGGTTCAAAAAGTCGGTCGAAACTATCTCCAGCTTCAGCCTGAGGCTCTCGCGAATCGGGATCTCCTTGGTTGTGCCGAAATGGAAGACATTCATGCCGGGCCCTTCGAGGACAAAGGCGCCGGAGTTGCCGAAGCGGCCGATGCCCGCCGCCGGGGCCACGAAGGCGGTGGTGTCGAACCAGCGATCGAGCGTGCGCTGGCCGGCCGGGAGGTTGCCGTTGCCGACGCGGTCAGGCCGGCCGCCGCGGCGGTTGGTGTTGGAGGGGTCCACCCCGGAGAAGGCGGGTGTGAAATACAGACCGGTCTGGCAGACATAGGTGCCGGCCAAAGTCCAGTTCCCGATGAGGTAGTGGACCGGCTTGGGAACGGCGGAGGCGAAGCGTTTCCCTTTGCCGAACGGCAGCTCGTAGATCCCGATGGAGACGAAACGGAAGCGCGGGATCATCCCTCCCTGAGACCGGTCGCGGCGGCGGTCGAAGCCATCCTCCGGGGAACCGCTCCAGTCGTCAGCGAGGCTCCTGGCCCAGGTCAGATGCGCCTGGTAGTAGAGGCCCTGTTTGGCCTTGCGCTCGAACTTGAGCACGCCGGCGTGGTAGCTGTGTGCACCGCCATTGGCGGTCTCACTGACAGAGAACAAATAGGGGAAAGGCACGAGGGGGAGCTTCTCGGCGTAGGGCCTGCGGTCGGCGGGGACCTGGTTCAGGTCGCGCGACCAGGGGTACTTGCGGCCCAAGGTGGACAGGTAGGTGAGCGAGACGCCCATGTCGAACATCTGCTTCTCAAGCGTGAGGTTGTACTGGGTGCTGTACGGAGTGCGGAGGTACGGGTCCATGCCGCCGCCGCCGGTGCCGCCCAGCAAGTAGGTGGCGCCGGGGAAGGGGCGCGGGAAGCTGAAGGCGGGCACGCCGCCGGTGATGGAATTGGTGAAGCTCTCGCGGAGCTCAAAGGGTGCGCCGCCGCCGTCGGAGACGTAGGGCTGCATGGCGACGTAGTAAACGCCGGCGCCGCCGCGAATGACGAAATCTTCCCAGGCGGCGGGACGCCAGGCGAAGCCGACACGGGGCGCAAAGTTGTTGCGGTCCATGTTCAGCAGTTTGTGGCTCAAGCCGGCTGACGCTGCGGTGGTGATGGGGACGTTTTTCGGGAAGCCGGGATGGATCCGGGTTTTGGCGGATTCATCGGGGACCACCAGCGCGTTCTTGGCCGGATAGAAGTTGGCGATGAGGTTCTGCTCGATGGTGCCGGGGTCGAGCAGGGAGTAGCGCAAGCCGAACTCCAGCGACAGTCGCGTCGTCGCTTTGAAGGCGTCGGTGAAGTACCCCTCCCAGTTCAGGCGATGGGGATAGACGGGGCCGACGGAGGTGGAGCGGGCGCTCGAATCCATGATGCCGAGCAGGAAATCGGCGTACGGGTGACCGGAGAAACGCCCAATGAAGGAGTATTGACCGTAGACGGCGCTGGGCGAGGTAGCGTACTGCTTGCCGTTGAACTTGCCCATCTCGAGGCCGAAGCGGAAATTGTGGCGCCCGCGCGTCAGGTGCAAGATCTCCTGGAGGTGGAAGTTGCTCCACAACCAGCCGTTCTGGTCGCCCTGGTAGATGGCAGCGAAGCCGGTGACGTTGACGCGGGGCAGGCCCTTGGAATCCTGCAAGTCGCTGAGCTGAAGGCCGGCGGCCTTGACCACGTCGAGGCCGCGCAACGGCCCGCCGTACTCGCTGCGGTCCTGCGCCCAGCCGAAGCGCACTTCATTGAGCATGGTGGGGGAGATGACGTGGGTGTCGGAAAGCACGGTGTGGTACTGGTGGCGCCACTGCTTGTACTTGCCGATCCTGGAGTTGTTCTCGCCATCCCAGCGCTCGAACTCATAGTTCTGAAACATGAACCGCCCGAACAGCGAGTTGGAATCGCTGATCTTGTGGTCCACCCGCGCCGCGTGCTGGTCGCTCTTGTTGGGGAAAACGGCGATGGCGGTGTAACGGTCCGCGCCGGTGTTGGGCGTCGGGTACCAGGTTTCCTGGTAGTATTTCGAAACCGGGCTGATGCGGCTGGCGGGGATGCGGCCGGCGGCGAACGGGGCGCCGCTCAACGGGTCCGTCAGGCCCCTGGCGAGCGAGGAGAAATCGCCGTCGCGGAAAGCCGGCGTGGGCACGACCATGTTGGTGACGTAGGGGAGCTGGCTGCCGCGCAGCGCCTGCCAACTGTAGTGGAAGAAGGTGCGGTTGCGCCCGTCGTAAAGCTTGCCGAGGTAAACCGGGCCGCCCAGCTTCACGTTGGGACGGAAAATCGGCGGCCCCTTGGGCCTGGCGGGAGCAAAGAACGGCCGCGCCACGAACCCGATGGCGTTGTAGTGCAGCCATCCCTCGCCGTGCAGCGTGTTGGTCCCGCTTTCGGAGACGACGGCCACATTGGACGAGGTGCCGCCGGCGGCGTTGACGCTGACGAGGTCGATGCGGAACTCGCGGTAGGAATCCAGGTAGGTGAGGGCCGGGCCGAAGCCGCCCCCGGTCCAGCCGTCGCGGACGGGAATGCCGTCGATCGAGAAAGTGGTGTTGCGGCCCTGCCCGTTGCCCGCATAGGTGCTGCCGGTGACCGCCGGGCTCAGCAGCAGCATGCGCCAGATCGAACGGTAGTTGGAGACCACAGGCATGTTGGCGAAGACGTAGTTCGAGCGCACCTCGGAGACCGTGGCCCGCTCGGTCTCGATTAACTGCGCCCCGGCGCTGACGGTGACCGATTCGGTGACGGCCCCGACTTCCATCCGGATGTCCACACGGCGGTCGGCGGTGGCGACCAGCTCGACGTCCTCGGCCACGAACTTCTTGAAGCCGGGGCTTTCCGCCGATACCTGGTAGCGGCCCGGTACCAGGCTGGGCGCGACGTAGTTGCCCACCTCGTTGCTGGTCGCCTTGGTGACGACGTTGGTGTCGAGGTTCTTCAGCGTGACCTCGACGCGCGGGTAAATGGCTCCGGTGCTGTCCATCACGGTTCCCCGGATGGTCCCGTAGTAGATCTGAGCGAACAGGGCAGCGGGCAAGAGCGACGCCGCGACGATCAGGCGGTTCATTTAAGCCCTCCAGTGCCTCCCAGTTTATGCACACGGCGAGTGCGGAGCGCAACCGCCCCTCGGCCGGGCCGAATCAGTGGTACCATCGAAAGTTTAGGACAGTGGGGTCTGTTGAAACCTGCTGGAGTGTTTTTCAATCCACCCAATTGGAGGTTATTGATGCGGTTGTTCATCGCGTTTGCAGCAACGGTTGCCCTGGTTCTGACCCTCGGTCCCCTTGGCAGCCAGGCTCAGGAGAAGAAGGCCCAGGAGAAGCTCATCTTCGAGTCGAAGATGGGCAACGTCACCTTCCTGCACGTCAAGCACACGGAGCGGGAAAAGGCAGACTGCAAGGTCTGCCACGACAAGCTGTTTCCCCAGGACGCCAAGGCGCCGCTGAACTTCAAGCTAGGCATGCACAAGCCGGCCGAGGCGAAGAAGACTGGCTGCACCGCCTGCCACATCGCCGGCGGGAAGGCCTTCGCCGTTACCGTGACCGCGAATTGCGGCAAGTGCCACGTTAAGGCCGCGGCCAAGGGCTGAGGCCGGCCCAGCGGGCAACGCGAGAGCGTTGAACCGATGGCGGCACGCCTGGCGCCGGACAATGTGCGGCGGGCCCACCAGTCATTGCATCACTTGGTCGCGGACGCCCCGTGGGAGGATGAAGCGATTCTTCAGCAGGTCCGCGATTATGTTCTGCCGGCGATGCGGAAGCAATCGCCGGTGGCAGCCTGGATCGTCGACAAGACCAGTTTCGTGAAGAAGGGCACGCACTCGGTGGGCGTGGGGCGGCAGTATTGCGGCCGGCTGGGGAAGAAGGAGAACTGCCAGGTGGCCGCGAGTTTGTCGGTGGCCACCGCGACCGCCAGTCTGCCCATCGCCTGGCGACTGTACTTAGAGTCTGTCCCATTTCCCCCTTTTTTGACAAGAGCGCGGTGCAGATGTCGTCT
>ERZ1292640.331-Hain-H43-02um-R1-331-length-38041-cov-9_pt1 | contig 38041 bp, 43 predicted proteins | sample MGYA00564404_ERZ1292640 | MGnify/ENA primary metagenome ERZ1292640 (study PRJEB36523, sample SAMEA6512636) | groundwater metagenome | collected 2019-01-08 | study: AquaDiva: Metagenomics assemblies of 32 groundwater samples | reverse complement strand
CTCGGCCGGACCTTCCGGTTCGGCAACCGCACCCGCATCCAGGGCTTCGCTGACTTCTTCAATATCCTGAACGCGGGGACCGTCACCAGGGTCAACGAGACGTTTGGCGCCAATCCGGCGACCAACGCGTGGATGCGGCCGACGGCGATCATGGACGCCCGCTACGTCCGCTTCGGCATGCAGATGTCGTTCTAGAGATCAAGAGGTTCAACAGGAGATCAAGAGATCAGGAGATCAGGAGATAGCGATTCTTCTGATCTCTTCTCCTCTTGTTACTTGATCACCTTCACCTCGGCCGATCGCCGCACCGGCGAGACGTAGGCGCTGACCAGGCTCTCGTGGCCGTCGGCGGCGATCGCCGCGACGCCAAACACAAAATCATCGATCGACACGTTGGGCAGGACGAACTGCGTGACGTTGCCAATGGTCTGCTGGCGTTGCCAGTCGTTCGACCAGGTGTCGCGCCAGTAGATGCGGTAGGCCACCGCGCCCGGCGAAGCGGCCCAGCGCATGTCCGCGTCGTAGCCCGACTTGCCGCGCGACAGCAGGTTCTGTCCGCGCTCGCCGGTCACCTTTGGAGCCGGCGGCGCGAAGCCCAGCGACGCCACCCCGGCGGCGTTGACGCGGGCGTTCTGCGCGAGATAGGCGAAGTCGACGCCGTCGATCGTGTCGCGGGCCGAGTGCTGCTTGCTGAAATTCTCGTTCGCTTCGCGGAACACGATCGCCGGGAAGCCGGCCTGGGTGAACGACGACTGGTCGCTGCCGCGGCCAAAGCGATCCTCGCGTGCCATCAGGCGAATCTGGTGCGACGGCACGTAAGTGCCGGCGGCGCGCGCGATGTAGCGCGCGAGCGACCGCGCCATCGAATCTTCCGGACCCACCGCATACACGCGCACGCTCTCGGCATCAACCACGCCGTTGCCGCCGTGGCTGTTACCGACAATGTCGTTGTTGAACATGGCTTCGACGACCGCCTTGGTCGCGACCAGGTCCTGGGCGTGCGCCGCCGATCCAATCAGGCCCTGCTCTTCGCCGGCCCAGCAGATGAACACCAGCGTCGCATCGAACTCGAGCCCGCTTTCCGCAAACACCCGCGCCAGCTCCATGGTCAACACCGTGCCGCTGCCATCGTCGTTGGCGCCCGGCGCCTCGGCGTCGTGATTGAACTCGGCCGAGGCCTGCGGATTGGCGGCGGCGCCCGTGTTGAGGCCGGTCTGGCCGCGCTCGCCGAGGTTCAGCGAGTCGTAGTGGCCGCTGACGTAGATGCGCCGCGGCGACCTGCCCGGCAGCACGGCCATCACGTTGCGCAGTTCGACCTGGCGCGTGATGCGGCCCTGCGGCGCGATCTGGTGGCTGTCGAACGACACCTGCAGCCGCGGGCTCGAGCGCTTCAGCTCGTCGAAGATCCACTGCCGCGCGCCGCCAATGGCGCGGGTGGTCCCGTCCTGGTTGGACAGGGTCTCGCGGGTGCCGAAGCTGACCAGCCGGGTCAGCAACTGCTGCAGCCGCTCTGGCGAGACCGCGGCGACGATCTTCTCGACGCGCGGGTCGGCGTCTGGCCGGACCGGACCTTGAGCCGCGGCGACAGTTGGCAGGACCACGACGCCGGCGACGAGCAGGGCTTTGAGCAGCGATTTCTTCATGACTTCTCCGTCAGGGCGCCGAGTTTGAGCACGGTGTTCCAGTTGCGGGCAGTGCCAAGCGTTGCGAGCTTCTTTTCGATCACCTTAATCGTGAGCTGCGACGAGCCGATGCCATCAGGGTAGTGAAAATAGGCGTGCCGGCCCTTGACCCTCACGACCTCGCGACCCTTGATCGCGTCTTGCAGCGCCTTGACCGCGGCCGGCGACGGTGCATCTTTCAGGCACATTAGCACCGTATGGCCGGGATCGAGCTTCGCCTCCTTCGGAAATGGGTTGTCAGCAATAGCCTGCTGCCATTCACTTCCGGTGCGAACGAAGAATGCCGTCTCGAGTCCGAGTTTCCTTGCCGCGCTCGCTTCCAGGAGCTTTTCGAGCGGCGCGGTGGCGCGAACGGAACTATCGAAGACCAGGTTGCCGCTCTGCAGCAGGGTCTGCGCGTTCGTCATGCCGATGTCAGTGAGCAACGCCTTCAGGTCGGGCATCGAGACCTTGTTATGGGCGCCAAGGTTGATGGCACGGAGCAAGCCGATGAAGGTCGCCACGCCTATCCCTTACCGCGCCCGGCCGGCGGCCAGCAGGTGAACTCCGGCTGGTGGCACACGCCCTCGAGATCTTCGACGCGGCCCTGGAAGTATTTCTGCGCGTCGGCAATGGCCTGGTTATAGACGGCCGGGCCGATCTCCTTGAGGCAGTAGTCAAGGAACAGGCCGGCCTTCAGGTCGCCCATCTCCTCGTCGAGGTGTTCGGCGGCGTAGCGCTTGATCGAGGCTTGAAGTTTCTTGGTGGTTTCAGACGAGAGGGTAATCGCCATCGTGGTGACCCGCGATTGTACTCACCCGACGCTGACCCGCAAGTGGGAGGGCGTTTCGACGTCAGCGGGTCACTTCCATCGTGGGGCTGCGCCTCTTGAGGACGGCTTCCGTCACGGCCCGAAATAGCCGCGCACGACGAGACCGGAAGTCATCCGACTCGACTGAAGCGCGCTCCAAGTCGGCAATGGCCTTGGCGACCACCCCCTGGGCCGCGTCGGCCGGAAGGAGTAGAAGCTCCGCATACTTGACTAGTTCCGTGATCTCATCATCGTCGCGGGCCACGGGTCTCGACCTGCTCAAGCGCCGATCGACCGGCGATCGTGCGCCGCGGTCCGGATCGATTCCGCGATTGCGGACGCAACCAGGAAAGGCTGTTCCTGGGGAACGAAGTGGCCGCATTGGGCAAACTCGAGATAGCGAGCTCCTGGAATCGCTGCGGCTGTTCGCTTGCCGACTGAGACCGGAAAGAATGGATCAGAATCGCCCCAAATGACGGTCGCCGGAGCAGCGACGGACGACAATGATTCTTCAATTGGTTTGTAGAGCACGTCAAGATTCCTCAGACTGTTAATGAAGATCTGTCGCGTCCACTTGACGCCGGCTGGAAACTGCAGCGCCTGCCGGTAGCGATCTCGCTTGAACGTCTCTTTGTTGCGGACTGCCGCGAACCACATCATGGACAGCCCGGTCTTACCCATGATCAGGCGAAACGCTGCCTCACCAAGTATGGGGACCTTGGCTATTCTCAAGGGCGCCGGTATTGGAGTGTCTCTAAAGACGTTGGTCGCCAGCAAGGTCAGCGAGGCGAAGCGCTGTGGTTGTGTTCGTAACAGGCTCACTGCCACAGGGCCGCCAAAGTCAAATCCCGCAAGATGCACTGACTTGAGGCCCAGCGAATCCAGCAGCGCGGCAATCGCCTTCGCCTGACCATCGGCATGGCAACCCGCAGGTGGCTCTGCGGAGTCCCCGAAGCCAAGCAGGTCTGGCGCTATCACGTCGCATTCTTGAGCCAAAATGCCTCCGGCCTCGTGCCAGGTCCCTCTCCATCCGGGGATTCCATGAAGCAGGAGTACCGGCGGGCGGCCGATTTGACCAGCTCGATCGAACGTCATCCGTCGGCCGTCGACCGACGTCTCTAAAGTGCGCCACACAGGCATTGTTTGCTCCAGGGTTGGCGGCTAGTATCGAATCGCCGCTGTAACGCTCTCCGGCCGGTCGAACGCCCTCCGCGGCAACTTCGCGTGAATTCGCCGCCCGCTCCAGAAGTGCCTTTCCAAGGCGGACCCATTCCTGCCGGTGATCGACTCGTGCCCGTCTCTTTTGCTCAACGGCCGAGCCTCCCCAAGTGGATGCGGTCGATCATGCCATCCGCGGAACCCCCTACGAACGTTGGTCGATCCAGGAGGCGCGAAGATGTTGCTTAAGGGAAAGACGGCAGTCGTGTTTGCCGCAGGCGGAGCGATTTCAACGGCCGTGGCGCGAAAGTTCGCGGCGGAAGGCGCGCGGGTGTACTTGTCCGGTCGTTCGAACATAACCGTCGAGCCGCTGGCTGCGGCGCTGAAGGCCCCTTGGAAGGAGGTCGACGCGGCCGATGAAGGCCAGGTCGTCGCGTGGGTCGACGAAGTCGTTGACGACGCCGGGCGCATCGACATCGTTTTCAATGGGATAGGTCCGAGAGCCGGAGACGCCAGCTACGCCACCTCCTCATTCGCGATTCCGTACGAGCATTTCCTGATGCCAGTGCAGATGATCGCGGGTTCGCAGTTCCTCACTGCTCGGACCGTCGGCAGGCACATGGTTCGTCAGGGCGGCGGCGCCATTGTGTTTCTTTCGGCCAGCCTGTCTGGATCATTCGTTCCCTTCATGTCTGGCATCACTGCGGCCTGCGGCGCCACGGAGGCGCTGTCGAGAACGCTCGCCGCCGAGTTTGCCCAAGCCGGTGTCCGGGTGAATTGCGTTCGTGCGGGGGGCATGCCTGAAACGCGAACCATTCTCGAAACGACGGCAAACATGGGCAGAACCCTTGGGCAGTCGCAAGAAGAGGCGTCCAGAGCTGCGATGGCCAACCTTCGAGGGCGGCCTTTGACGGTCGGCGAGACCGCTAATATGGTGGCGTGGGTAGCGTCCGACCAGGCGAGCGGAGTGGTCGGCCAGGTCGTCAACGTCTGCGCGGGATCAATTGTCTCGCGGTAGGAGGTTGAAGTGGAGCCAGGTCGCGCGGATCGATTGGCGGTGATCTACGAACGGCACCGGAAGGAGCTCGTGTCTTTTGCCACGCGGCTCGTGGTCCGGGGCGCCATCGCCGAGGACATCGCGCAAGAGGCGGCGCTTCGCTTGCTTCAACAGGATTCACTTCCTGTTGATGACGAGAATGTCCGCGCTTGGTTATTCCGAGTGGTGACGAATCTCGGCATCGACCACCTGCGACGGCATTCAACGAGAAAGGAGCTCGTGCTCTTGGACATCAGGGTGCGTGCCGAGGGCGACACCCAGTTCATGGCCGAATCGTCCGCGCTGCGCGGCTCGCCGGAGACGCGGGCGATCGCGCGCGAGCACTTGATCGCCTGTTTCGCCTGCACTCTACGAAACCTTCCCGCACAGCACGCGGTGTCGCTGCTCCTGAAGGAGGTTTACGGTTTCACCGTCCGCGAGGTCGCCGATCTGCTGAACGCGACGTTTCCGCAGGTGAAGAACTGGATTCAAGACGCCAGGCGCGACCTCGACTCGAAGTACTCGACGACCTGTGCGCTGATCGCGAAACAGGGCGTGTGCTATCAGTGCGTCGAACTGGACCAGTTCTTCAACGGCACAACCACCGATCCCCTGGAGGGCACCTCGCGGGACCTCGATGCACGACTGGCGATTCTTCGCGAACATCGGGCGTCTCCATTGGGTCCATGGCACGCCAAGATGCTTCAACTGGTTCAGGACGTGATCAACTAGATGCAGAGTCGACGGGTCCGCGCGTCTCGGTTCAAGTTCCCGCGCGATGACGGCAAGACAATGCCGCCGCTTGATCCGCACGGAGAGTGAAGCGGTATCAGCGCCACGCAGCTCCGCAATCGGCTGCGCGCAGGCCGCGGCGACCGGTTCGCACTCGATGATTTGACGATGAAGGACGCGCGCTTGAGCCTTGAGATCGAAAATGACACCCGCCATTGAGCCCTCCCGTGACTCAGAATGTTCACGTGTGACCTCTACGGGACCATGCTGACTGGTGACTTTCGGGGCGGGCGATGTAGAGTCCGCGACCCGTGGCACCCGCCACGCTGCGGGTCGCAACCAGTCCAGCGCTTCTGAAGCTGCTCAGCAACTCCCGGTCGGTGAACAATCCCAATTCGTGCACCTCATGCGCTGTGCGGACGCCATCATGGTCTTCGATGCGGTACGTGAACCTCAGGGACGATAGATTTCCGGTGATAACCACGTCGCTCGTGCGCTCCACGCAGACGCCATAGGCGTCGATTCGCTCTGTGGACCGTGGTCCCTCACACAGCACGCCTGGCGGGAACCACGGTTCGACCAGAATCACCCCGTTGGCGCTCAGATGATGACGGAAGCAGCGCCACGCCGCGATGACCCGATCGATCGTCTTGAGGTAGCCGATCGAGCTGAACAAGCACATCACGACGTCGTAACGGCCAGGCAACTCGAAGTTGCTCATGTCTGCTTCGAAGAATTGCGCGTCTGGCACTTTTCGTCTGGCCACACTCAGGAGGACGTGGTCAAGGTCCAGGCCGTCAACCGCAAAGCCGTGGGACATTCGCAAGTGTTTGGCGTGTTCGCCTGTCGCGCACCCTACGTCGAGGATCCGGTGTGCGCCGGGCTGGATGGCGCGCACCAGTGCCGCGATTGCCGCCGCCTCGGCGGCGTTGTCCCTGAACGACCCGTAGATCGCGTCGTACAACTCAGCGGTCTGGGAGAACATGAACTTGGACAGCCTAATCTACTCTCGGCGGCCGCCATCGCCGTCCTCTGTGGACGGCGATATCGAGGAGGTCAACGGTCGAAGGCGGCGGTGAGCGATCGGGACGGCGAGCCACGGAGTAATTGAGCGACGACCAACGAGGCCTACCGGCCCGTCAGTCGATCGAGCAGGACGACGGCCATCGCGCGCGCACCGAACGCGATCGCGCCTTCGTCGGCCACGTACGCCGGCGAGTGTGGCATGCCGGCGATCCCTTTGGCGGCGTTGCTCACTCCCAGAAAGAAGAAGACACCCGGAACCTCGTCCTGAAAAGAACCGAAGTCTTCGCTGAACGCCGGGAAGATGTCACGCACGGTCGGCACAGCAGCAGGGCCGAGGGCAGCCGTGAGGTTCGCAACCGCCGCGGCCGTAAGGCCCGAGTCGTTGGTGACGCCCGCTATGACCCGGTCTTGGTATTGGTATGACACCGAGACACCGGGCACGGCGATGGCGCCCAGGCCTTTGCCGAGCGCCTCCTTCACGCGCTCGCGGGCCGCGGCGCCGGCGACCGTGATCGAGCCCCGCATTGTCAATTCCCCGTCTGCGGGAGCGGGAGCCGCTAACTGGACCAGCGAGAAGCCCTCGGGGGCCGGCTGGAACGCCTGCTGCGGGGTCAGCGTCGACACTCCCATGACGACTGCCTGAGCCGCCGCCATCGCGCCGGCTTGATCGCCCGCGCCCGACACGGTCACTCGCAGGCCATCGCGGGCCGCCATCAAGACGCCGGAACGGGTGCCAATTTGGCCAATCGCAAGCGGTGAGGTGTGAACACCATAGATCGCGACCGGTTTTCCGGCTCCGAACACTCCTGCCGCCAACATTGCCTTGGCGCCCGTCGCGTTTTCCTCAGCGGGCTGAAAGACAAACAAGACGGAGCCTTGAAGGTCAGCGCGCACGCTCGCGAGGGCCGAAGCGAGGGCGAGTCCGATCGTCGTGTGCACATCGTGTCCGCACTGATGGCGCACGCCGGGAGTCTCCGACGCGAAGTCCACCGGGTCTGGATCGCGGGACGGCACGGCGTCCAAATCGGCACGATAAGCGACGAGCGGACCTGGATGGCCGCCCTTGAGCAAGGCCACCACTCCATGCCCCCCGACGCCGGTGCGGACGTCCAGCCCCAGCGCCTTCAGTCGGCCGGCGACCAGGCCAGCGGTGCGCACTTCCGAACCGGACACCTCCGGATGCCTGTGTAGATCGCGATGCACGTCGATAAATTCCGCCGCGTGCGAAACGATCTGGTCACTGATGCGCTCCGACAGCGATCGATCCTGAGCCGAAGCGTCGATGGCCAAGGCCGAGAGGACCATGAAGACGCCGATCGCAGGAATGAGTCTCATCATCGTAGCCTGTCGCCCCCTTCTCGTCTGGTAAACATATCCTCGATTTTGACGACCGCAGTGCCGGATTCTTGCGAAAGTGGCGACAGGACTCGAAGACGACTCGGGGCCAAGGGTATGCACCGGCGGCCTTCAGGCACTGCCGTCGCGCCACGCTGTTCACCGCCGCAGATGCCTATTAGCCTGGTGCAGAGGCGGTTCAACGATTCCCGGGAGGATGGGGCTTGGCGATCGCGTTAGTCTTCCTCGCTGGCCCGCCTGGCGTTGGAGGACATGAGATGGCCATCGTGATTGCCGGCTTAGCGTTTGCGTGTGTCTTGGCGATGGTCGCGGTCCACGGCTTGAGGGAAGCCTACGCTCGGCAGCCGCGGTCGCGCCGGCTCCTGGCGCACGCAGCCTGGCCGCTAGCGGCCATCGGTGCCATCTTCGTCGCCCGCTTCTGGACGCCAACCAACGGACCATATATCGCCGACGTCAGATACCCCTTCGGCAGCGCCGTCGATTCATGGGCGGTCTCCTTCGGGTTCACCTGGATTGCATTCGGCCTGCTGTTTGGTTCGCTGGCCGTGCTGGCGCCTTCACCGCCATCACGGCCGACCTTCGTCGTACTCCTGTTCACCTGGGCGCTGTGCTGGCTGCCCCACGGTGTGATTGGCTTGGGCGTGGCGCTCGAGGGGACGACGGCAGAGAGCGCGAACCGTTACCATGCCTGGGCCGGGCACCCGCTTGGCGCGGCGGTCCTGGCAGTTGATGCCGCGCTCCTCCTGCTCCATTTCGGGCTGAGCCTTGCTGGTTTTGCGCTCGAAGGCCGAGCCACGATGTCGCGGCCGGCGCCGAATGGCGACGACGTGCTGAGGCGAAACCGGCACGCGGCACGAATCCTCGCACTCGACCAGGCTTGGAAGGTGGCCGCGGCACGCCACGATCTCGACGGGATGATGTCCATCTACGCGCCCGACGCCCAGGAACTGCTGGCGGGCGTCCCCGCCATCGCCGGACGCCAGGCGATCCGGGATTTCTATCGTCGTCTCGTCAACCAACTGCCACAGTTCCAGCATCAGTTCGACGCCGAGGAGATTGTGGTGGCAGCCTCTGGAGACCTCGCCGTGGTTCGCGGGCGATATTGCTTTACCGCCGACACGCGACACCCGGACGTGACCGAGGCCGGCAAGTTCGTCGGGGTGTGGCGCTACCGGGAAGGCGACTGGCGCTTGCAGACGAATATCTCCAATGGCAATGGTCACAGCGGGCCGTGAGCACGGCGAGACGACGCCCCGAGTGGTCGCCCGGAAAGCGCCGCGGCCTGGTGCCATCGGCAACGGCGCGCTGATACCGCACGCCGGGAGCCTCCGAAGCGAAGTAATCTGCCTGGCCAGTGGACGATCTTGCGCCCGGTCAAATGATGCCCAACTCAATGGCCTTCAGCACGGCGCGCGTCCGGTCGCGCACACCGAGCTTGGAGAGAATGCTCGACGTCTGATTCTTGACCGTGCCTTCCGCGGTACCTGACGCTCCGGCAATCTCGCGATTCGAACATCCCGCGGCAATGAGTCGGAGAACCTCTCGTTCGCGCGGTGTCAGGGCCTCCGGCACCTCGGCACTTTCGAACCGCGTCGGTTCTTCCTCCAAGCCGCGTCGGACGCGTTCGGAAACTACCGTACGAATCAGCGATCCGCCTGCGGCCACCGTACGAACGGCGTCTTCGAGCTGATCGAGTGACACGTCCTTCAGCAGGAAGCCCTGAACACCGAGGCGAACCGCTTCGAGAACGACCGCGTCCTCATCGAACGTGGTCAACAGGATGACGCCGACTTCGGGACAACGCTGCCGAACGGCGCGCAAGACCTCGAGACCGGTAAGTTTCGGCATGCGGACGTCGAGCAGAGCCACCTGCGGCCGGGCTTCTTCGATCTGCGCCAGCGCCTGCTCGCCGTCCGACGCCTCGCCGACGATGTCGAATTCCCTGGACAGTGACAGCAACGTCCGGATGCCCTGGCGGACCAGGTTGTGATCGTCGGCCAGGACGACGCGAATCACCTACGCGCCGCCCGTGGCACGGTGGCGGTGATCGTGAAACCGCTCCCTGGTGCGGTGACAATCGCCAGCGTCCCTCCGAGCGCTTCGAGGCGCTCGCGCATCCCCGACAAGCCGTGGCCCGCGCACACCCGCGGCGCCCCGAGGCCATCGTCCTGCCCTTCGAGCGTCCACGCCCGATCGTTGGCGCGGAACATCAGCCGCACGGTCGTGGCGTTGGCATGCTTGGTCGCATTGGTCACGATCTCCTGGGCAACACGGCGCAGCGCAAGGCTGACGTCCCGCGGGCAATGCCCCAGGCCAGTGCCGACCACGACCTCGACCCGTGGCACTCCGTTGGGGTGGCCCAGCGCTCTCAAGGCGGCCGCGAGATCGATGTCGGAGTCTTCCCTCAACTCGGTCACAGCGTCGCGAACGCTCCCCATCAGCGAAGAGACCAGGGCCCGGGCACGCTGCACCGGTGGCGCGGCGTCGCCGGTCGCGAGGTGTCGTGCAGCCTCAAGGTCGAGCCCCAAGGCGGTCAGTTGATGACCAAGCGTGTCGTGCAGCTCCCGCGCAATGCGCAGGCGCTCCGCTTCGCGCGTGGTCTCGGCGAGGCGCTGTTGCATCTCTTCCATCTGCGCCTTGGCACGGGTTAACTCCTCGCGAGCCCGCCGCTCGCTTTGGGCGAGGTCGGAGGCGCCCACTGCGAACAGCTGAAATGCGAAGTATCCGAGGGTGACCGGAGAGGCGCTGACAAGGCCATCCGTCCAGAGTCTCGGCGCGAACGCCAGGGCCGTCTGCGCCCCGATCCAGGCAATGCTCGCGACTGGCGAGAACACGGCCGAGAGCTGGCCGGCCACTACCACCAGCAGCGGAGCCTGGAAGGCGCCGCCGTGAGGGGTCCAGACCAGGCCGACGGCCGTCAAGGCCTGCAGGGCGAGCGAAAGGCGAAAATCGAGTTTGGGTTTCCAGGACTGCGACAAGAACACCGCGCCGAACCCCAGCCAGAAGCCGATCGGCGCCCAGGCGATTGGCGCAGTCGAGCCCAGTCCGGCCCGCACCACGGCCACACCCGACAGCGCCCAGACGAGGGATCCGGCCACCATCAGGACTCGCGTTGGACGCATCGCGGCAATTGTAGCAACCGCGCGCGTTCCCGTTCCTGTGCCGGAAGTTATACGCGCGATATCAATTGACGTGTTACCTCCGGCACATGCGCCGCCGGCACCGGCGGCCAATACTGGAGAGCATGACGTACCTGCTGCTGTACCTCGCCTACGCGACAGGCCTGTTGATCGTGCTGTCGAGCCGGGGCGTCACCTCGCGGGTCGCCGTTCCGGGTGTGCAGATACCGGTGACGTCGAAGGTCCTGATTGTCGGCGCGACTGGTGGCACCGGCCGCGCGCTGGTGCTGCAGGCGCTCGCGCGACAGTTGCAGGTCACCGCGCTGGTACGGGAGCCCGCCCGCCTCGGCTTCACCCATCCCAGTTTGACCATGATTCGCGGTGATGTGCGTAGCCTCGCCACCGTTCAGGCCGCGGTACGGGGCCAGGACGCCGTGATCTGCGCCCTCGGGCACAGGCGGTTCTTCTATCCGACGCGCATCCTGTCGGTTGGTACGCGCAACCTGTTGCGCGCCATGGAGGCACACGGCGTTCGCCGATTCGTGTGCCAGACGTCGCTCGGCATTGGCAGCAGCGCCGGACGAATGGGTCTCTACTACACCTTGTTCGTAATCCCCGTGGTCCTGCCCTTCTACTTCTGGGACAAGAGCCGGCAGGAGCGCCTGATTGCGGACAGTAAGGCAGAGTGGGTGATCGTCCGGCCGGTCGCCCTCACCCACGCCGCCGCCACCGGCCAGTGCCGGCACGGATTCGACATCGGCAGTCTCATGCTGACCCGTCGGATAGCCCGTGACGACGTTGCGCGATTCATGCTCGATCAGCTCTCAAGCAACCAGTACCTGTTCCGCGCCGTCGGCGTGTCCGCGTAGCGTTCGCAGCCTTCGTTCCAAGGAGCCCGAATGAGCCTTCTCGCATGGAAGCTGGTGCATAGCGCCAGCATGGTCCTGTTCCTCGGCAACATCATCACGGGAGTGTTCTGGGCGGCACACGCGCGGCGCACTCGGGATCTCCGCGTAATCGCTGTGACTTTCGACGGCCTCATCCGGAGTGATCGCTGGTTCACACTGCCGTGCGTATTCCTGATCCTGCTGAGCGGCATTGCCTTGGCCGGCCGGGCCCGGCTGCCAGTGCTCTCGACCGGCTGGCTCCTTTGGGCCAGCGTCTCATTCGCTGTCTCGGGTGTCCTGTTCGGCCTGCGCGTCGGACCGCTGCAGAGGAGGATTCGCGACTTTGCGACCAGCGCCGTCGCCGGCGCGGAGGATGACTGGAGGACCTTCAGCGGAATGTACTCGCGGTGGGAGGTCTTTGGCCTCCTGTCGATCGCCGCCGCCGTTATCCCGTTCGCCCTGATGGTGTTGAAGCCGTCTTTGCCCGGGTTGTGAACGAGCAGCATCGGTCCGGACTATTACATGCGCAACGAACCGCCACCTGCGCGAACCGGACGCACCCCCACTCACCGCGCTGCGTGGTAGTTCACCGACCAATCGCCCCGCACACGGTTTCCGCCGGTGCCTGCGGAGCAGCTTTGGGCTACGCTGACCACGGTGACTCATCGAGATCGGCACATTCCGGGCGAATCTCGTCAGGAGGACGTCGTCGCCATGAGCGCTTTCGACCAGACGAATCACCGGCCTCTCGACGGCGGCGTTGGCCCGCCCAAGGCGCGACGGCTCGCCGGCCCTTGGGTGGCGCTGCTTCCGCTGACTTACTGCCTGCACTTTGCCGAAGAATATTGGGGCGGCGAATCGTTCTATCGGTGGGCCTCACGGGTAGCGCGGATCGACTTCACGCGGACGGAATTCGTGACACTGAACGGCATTGCACTGGTGCTGATGACGCTTGGTGTTTTCGCGGCTGCTCGGACCCGGCGGATGCAATGGCTGGTTGCGGCCTTCGGAGTCGCTGTTGCATTCAACGGCGCAGCACATCTCATCGCGTCAGTCGCGACGAGATCCTATTCGCCCGGGCTCGTGACCGGAGTGATTCTGTGGATCCCGTTGGGCGTCTACGCGCTTCGCCGCAGCTACTGTGCCCTGTCCCGGATTCGATTCGTCGTCGCCCTCGGGCTCGGTATGGTGGCACACGGGGTGGTGTCGGTTGTCGCCTTCACCGCGAAGTAGGCTGGGTTGCGGCCAGTACCTGTCTTTGAGTAGGAGGCTGACTTGCGTCCTTTCCTTGGCGTTGAATGAAGCCCATGAGCCCATTGTCGTTTAGGTGCGGTTGGCGATCGAAGCGCAGGCGGCGACAGGCAGCCGGCAATCGCTCGCTGGTTTCCGTTGCGTTGCTCGCCGTGCTCGGGAATGCCGCGCCCGCTCCCGCCCAGGTCGATCAGGCCAGAGCCGCCGCGTTCTTCAAGGAGGCGGCTGTTCTGTGTGCGCGAGAAGGCGGCCGATTGTGGGGTGTGTCGCTGTGCGGGCCAATGGTGTTCGCCGATCCCGTGACGCGCGAAATCGCAACCAATCAACCAGCGCCTGACGCGCCACGGCCGCAGGCGCTCGGTTTCGCTAACGCCGCAATGCTCTGGGGCGAGACCCGATGGACCATCCTGGTGTGGCCGATGGTCGCCAAAATGGACGAACCCGAGCGGGCGCGGGTCATGCTCCATGAGTTGTTTCACCGCATCCAGCCGGAGATCGGTCTGTTCGTCGCCGAGGGCCAGAACGACCACCTTGATTCGCTCGACGGGCGTTACTGGATGCGGCTGGAGTGGCGAGCGCTCGCCAGGGCGCTCGACGCCGCCGGCACGGAGCGAACCGTCGCCACCCGCGATGCCCTGGCGTTTCGCGCGGCACGCCGGGCGGCGTTTCCGGGTGCGGCGGCGAACGAACGCCTGCTCGAGATCAACGAGGGACTGGCGCAGTACACGGGCACGGTGGCTGCGGTGCGAACCGCTGGGGCTGCGGTCGCGGATGCAATTCAGCAGCTCATGGAGATCGAGATGACGCCAAGCTTCGTGCGTACGTTCGCGTATCCTTCCATTGCCGCGTACGGCCTCCTGCTTGACACGGTCTCGCCGGACTGGACACGCCGCATCCGGTCGACCGATGATGTCGGTGAGCTGCTGATGCGAGCGGCCACGCTCGAACCATCGGCGGATGCGGCCGCGGCGGCTCTCCGCTATGAAGGCGCCGCGCTGCGGGCGGCCGAGATTACCCGCGAAGAGGATCAACGGGCGCGCGTCGCTGCCTATCGCCAGAAGTTCGTCGACGGCCCCGTGGTGCTGCTGCCCAACGGCCGATCCAATTCGTTCGTGACCACGGGCATCACCCCCATACCCGGCGCCGGCTCGGTCTATCCGTCGTTTCGGACAACGGGGGACTGGGGAAGTCTGGTCGCCTCGGCGGTGCTGCTCGCCACCGACCGTACGACCCTGACACTGGCCGGTCCCTTCACGACCGATGGCGCCACGCTGTTTGGCGATGGCTGGACCCTGGCGCTGGCCGGCGGCTGGGCCGTGCGACCGGGCCTGCGCGCCGGCGACTTTGTCATTGCCCGATGAACTGCGCCGAGCGCACTTGCACCCGGTATTGGTCGACCATTCGCTTGTGCTCCTCTGGTCCGACACCACTGCGGCTCGACCGAATCATGGCTGGATCTGGCGCTGCAGCGCTCCCGTACATCGAATCAGCCCCGACGTGCTGGGCGGCATATCGGGCGATGCTCGTCGTCGGGGCCAAGACTGCGACTGAGATCCAGGCGCGCCGTCGTATCACATGACTGCCGCCGGTTCATACCTGGACACACTGGTTCGACGCTCCAGGGTCCCAGGGATCCAGTATCTCGTCGTCGGCCCGGACGACACGGTCTTCGAGTACGCGGGAGGCTGGGCCGACATCGCGGGATGCCGGCCGATGACGCCTGCCACAACGATGATGGCCTACTCGATGAGCAAGACCATCACGGCGGTCGCGGTGTTGCAGCTCGCTGAGGCGGGCAAGCTGAACTTGGACGACCCGATCTCTTTCCACCTGCCATCGCTGCCGTACGGTCGCGGATTGACCGCCCGGGCATTGCTGTCTCATACCGCGGGCGTCCCGAACCCCATCCCGCTCAGATGGGTGCATCCCGGGACCGGGCACACCACATTCGATGAACGAGCCGCCCTGGCGGAAGTGGTGCGCGCCCATCCAACCGCCACGTTCAAGCCAGGCGCCAGATACGCGTACTCCAACATTGGCTACTGGCTGCTCGGTTCTGCCGTCGAGCGGGCGAGCGGCCAGAAGTTTCAGTCGTACGTCGTCGACCACGTGTTTCAGCCACTCGGCATCACACCCTTGGAACTTGGGTACGACGCGACAGCCGGCCCAGAGCACGCGCACGGCTACCTGGAGAAGTACTCGCTGCTCAACCTGGTCAAGCGGTTCCTCATCGACCGGGCTCTGATTGGCAACTACGAGGGCCGGTGGCTGCGGATTGAGGATCACTACCCGAACGGACCAGCCTTTGGCGGCCTGGTCGGCACGGCCATCGGGTTCGGCAAGTTCCTGCAGGACCAGTTGCGCACACATTCGACGCTGTTCAGCGACGCGACGCGGCGACTGCTCTACACACCGGCCCGGACGAGTGACGGCGCGGAGATCGCGATGACCCTTGGATGGCACATCGGGTCGCTCAAGAATGCCGCCTTCTTCTTCAAGGAGGGCGGCGGCGGCGGGTTTCACAGCATGATGCGGGTGTATCCCGGTCCTGGCATCGCCACGGTCGTGATGACGAACGCGACCGGTTTCGACGTCCGGAAGTTGCTCGACGCGCTCGATCCAGAATTCATGCCCTCAACCGGCACCTAGCACTACGGCCTGGTCGGTTCCTGCCTATCCAGCAACAGCCTCGACCCGATCTGGGTGATCCAGCGCGAGGCGCAGGACTATCTGTGTGGCCAACGCCCAATGGGCCGCGATGGTGACCCGGGCGAGATGCCCCGATCCAGCAGAACCTCATTCGCTTGGATCGTGGATCGAGTCCACGCCTTGTCTCCGAATTGCTGCCGCTCCGTTGACATGGGAAGCGGCGGGGCGTCGCCAAATCCGGGCAGGGTGACAGCGTACATCGTGAAGTCGGCCATTCGGTGCTCCATGAGCTCGGACCAGATGTCGTCGCCAAATCCCAGCCCCGGAATCAGCAGCATCGCCCGTCGGCCGTCCCGGAGCTTTTCGCACATGGCCAAGGTCGCCGACCTGCGGCCGAGGCCAGTTACCGTGTCCCGGAGACGACGACTGGCGTTGCGCGATAGAGACCTGATAATAAGCGCTTGAAATTCTCGATTTTCGGCAGGTCGTTGTAGACGACGTAAGGATCGGAGGGATTCCGAACGAGAAAATCCTGGTGATACTTCTCAGCTGGGTAAAACGTCTGGCCCATCTCGATCGTCGTGACGATTGCCTTCTTGAACGCGCGGGTCCGATCGAGCTGTGCGATGTAGGCTTTCGCCACCGCAGCCTGTTGAGCGTTTGCCGGGAAGATCGTTGACCGATACTGCGTGCCGGTGTCAGGACCCTGGCGATTGAGCTGCGTCGGATCGTGGGCGACCGAGAAGAAGACCTGCAGCAGCTGTCCGTAGCTGACCTGCCGCGGGTCAAAGGTGACCTGCACCGACTCGGCGTGACCGGTCGTGCCGTCACTGGTCTGCTCATAAGTCGCCGTACGCCGTGCTCCGCCGGCATAACCTGAGACTGCGTTGCTCACGCCTTTGACGTGTTGGAAAACGCCCTGAACGCCCCAGAAGCATCCGCCGGCAAAGACAATCACCTCCGACGGAGCTGGGCTTGCGGGCATGTCGATGGCCGGAGCCGGCAGGGCGAGGCCGTCCTGGGCCGCCGCCGGCATGGTTCTCAACGCAACTGCGGCGAGCAACAGAACGGCGACGATAAGGCCGGGGGAACTGGAACCGTTCATGATGCTCTTCATTGTTAATCTCCTAGTCCTGCGACGCGCCGACGCAACGGAGATGGTCTCGGGCCCCACCGTCACGCGCGGTCGGGCCTGAAACTCAACGCCACGCCATTGATGCAATAGCGAAGTCCCGTGGGCCTCGGGCCGTCATCGAACACGTGACCCTGATGGCCGCCGCATCGCGCGCAATGCACGGCTTCTCGCACCACACCGAGCGAAGTATCGCGGGCGACACCGACTGCCTGATCGAGCGGAGCCCAGAAGCTCGGCCAACCAGTGTGGCTGTCGTACTTGGTACTCGACGAGAACAGTTCGAGGCCGCAGCCGGCGCAGGCGAACGTGCCACGTCGTTTCTCGTTCAAGAGAGGGCTGGTGAAGGCGTGTTCGGTACCCTCGCGCCGCAACACGGCGAATTGCGCGGGCGTCAGGAGGTCCTTCCATTCGGCGTCGGTGCGGGTGACCGCGAACGGTGCCCGAACTGGCGCCGCAGTCACCCGCCAGGGCCCCGTAAACGCCACCGCGACGCCCGCGATGCCGCTCGCAAGCAGTTCTCGTCTCGTCATCATCTGGGTTACCCTCTGCCTCCTGATATCCAGGAATCCGAATTTATTCCCTGAGGGTCATCAGAAAGGAGCCGTGAATTAGTCAGCCGACAGGCCGTGCTCGACGGAAGAGTTAGACGAGTTCAACGGGTCGCCGATCGTCACGCGACCGGACGACACCACGGACGCGTTAGGCCGGATGCTCGAAGCCGGCAGTACGCTCGCCGTCACCTTGTCGTTGGTGGCAGAATACTCCGCCCCGAGGCGGGCGAAGATCGTCTCCACTTGCACGCCCGCCCCCTCCACGGTGCGGCCCTTCGCGAGGCGCCCCTTGACGAACAGCCAGCGAGTCGCGGTTCGGCGACGGCGCTCCCGCGAGGTCGCAGCGGAGTGTGGAACCGCAGTTCAGTTTCTCTAATTATCGGTGCGACCCGCACTCCCTCCGCAAACGCCGGAGCAGTCGCGATCGCTCACGGGCAATGTTCTCGAGCAATCTCAGGGCGACAGTCACGATCTCCCAGTCGCGGACCCGTGCGCCGTCCACCGGTTCCGTCGCACTGCGCTCGTAGGACCGCATGTATGAGGAGAGCAGCAGTTGGCGCCCCGCCGTCGCGAGGAATCTCAAAGGGAGCCCGGTGCCCGGCGGCGGCTCGCCGATGCTGAGCAATACGCGGGTGCGCGCGTAGTCGAATAAGGGGTCTCCGCGCATGGCTCCCGACCAATCCAACGCCGCGTATTGGGCGTCTGAAAACATGACCTGGCCAGGGTGAAAGTCCCCATGGCACAGCGCCTCGCCGCCCGGAAGCCGCTCGACGATCCCGCTGATCCATTCGATCAGTGCGGGCTCCTGGTGCTTCAGGCGCACCATGCCGTCTCGAACGACGTCTGTGACCCTCGGCAGGGACGCTGGCGCCCTGGCCGCATTGATCCGCGCATGGATCTCTCCTGTGAGCCGGCCGGAGCGAAACACGAGCCACGGCTTCCGGCCAATGATCGACAGAAGATCGAGGCCCTCCAAACGCTCCATCACCAGGCCCGGACGGCCGTCGACAACGACCTCCTCATAGATCTGTGGTACTCGAACGCCAGCCGAGCGCGCCGCTTCAAGCGCGGCGACTTCGAACGCGATGCGCCCGTTTGACCCGCGAGCCCGAAGCAGCCTGACGACCCGATCGTCCGACCACGCGTAGATCTGGGCTTCGCCGCCCTGACCGACCAGACGCAGGCTGCCGAGTGGGAGTCTGTGTTCTTCACTCAAGGGTTCTGCCACGGGATCACGATGTGGTCGACCCGCCGTCTGGGGCGATTGGGCTGATCGAAGCGCGGATCCAGCCTCGCGGCAACAGCGAACGCGTCGGCGGATTCACGGTGACGCCCGAGCCGCGCAAGGGCCACGCCCAGATTGTAGTGAGCGAAGGGATCGGCAGGCCGGAGACCTGCCGCAACTTCGAGTTCCGCCGCGGCCTCCTGGTTTCGATCAAGCTGCAGCAGCAGTTCGCCATGCGCGAGCCGGGTCTCCGGAAACGCACGTCCTTGTCGAACCATCTCTCCGAAGATACGCGCCGCTTCATCGAATTGTTGCAGTTGTGCCAGCAGCACACCGCGGTTGTGCCTGCATTCCGGAGCCTCGGCCCGCAGGCACGAGGCCTCGACGAGGGCGAGCGCGGTGGCAAGACCGCTTCGTCGAGCCAAGGCAATAGCGCGATTGACGGACTCGCGCGTGTCTGCCTCGACAGGATTCGCACTGAGTGCGCCGATGGCGACAGCGCTGCTCAGGACGATGGTCGATAGTCTCTTCTGAATGGTGCGCATACCCTTTCAACGTGCCGACTGGCGGGGCTGTTACACATAGCGATTGGGGGTGTGGGGTTGGTAAGGCGGCCGCCGAAGCGCTCCAAGTTTGCACGTCGCCAGCACGGTGTAGATGCGCTGGATCCGGCCGGTTCGATGATCGAGCTCGCATTGAAGCATGACCATCGGCGGCTGCTGCCGAGCGTTCCACCGCCACCCCGCGACCAGTGCCGGCAGACCGTTGAGGTCCACGATCGATTGGGTGGCCGGAGGACCCATCTTCTGTTGCCGAGCGAGGAACAGCCGAAGGACATTAGCTCGACCCTTTACGGCGTTCAATGCAGCCGTGAACTCGCCACCGGCATCGGTCAGGGTCCGAACGTCATCGGCCAGGAGCGCCTCGAGGCGCTGGACGTCGCGAGAGGCGAGCGCGCCCAGAAACTCGGTAAGGGCACGTGCGGTACGCGTTCGAACATCGGCGGACGGAGGGAGGCGCAGTTGGTCGTAACTGGCGAGAGCTCTCCTGGCCCGGTGATGGGTCGTGCGGACGTTCGCCGTCGACATACTCAATGCCACCGCGGATTCTTCCGCCGAGTAGTCGAACACGTCCCGCAGCAGGACAACGGCACGCTGAGAAGGTGTCAGAACTTCGAGCGCCAGCAGAAACGCCATCGTCACGCTCTCGATCTGGCTATAACGCTCCAATGGGTCGAGGGCCTCGTCGGCGGCGTGGGTCCCATGGATCTCGTCGAGTTCCTGAGTGTCGATTGGGGTGGGCAGCCACGCTCCTACGTACGGCTGACGGCGGCGCCGCCTGAGCAAGTCCCGCCCGAGATTGAGGGCCACCTTCGTCAGCCAGGGCCGCCAGCCCATCGTCAGGTCCGAAGGTGGCCGCTCGAGCGCGCGGACGAACGTCTCCTGGACGACTTCTTCCGCATCTGCGGCACTGCCCGTGAGACGGTAGCACACCGCCCAAAGAAACGCGCGGTGCTGTTGAAACGCGTTCTGAAGATCGCCGGCTGCCTCGAGTGTGATCATGGATTGTTCACGAAATCGGGCCGACTGCTCGTGCGGGTTGCTGTCCTCGTCCCAGCGCCACACCGACGTAAATCAGAACCGGGACCCAGATCCAATTGGTCATCACGATCATGCCCATCAAAGCGGCAGGCGCTTCGCCCGCCGCCCAGCCCAAGGTGACGGCGGCGCCGGTGATGGTCTTCTCGATCCAGTTGTACTTGACCAGGGCGCGTTTCGCGAAGACGTCGCAGCTCACTTCCCAGAACATGCAACCGAACATGAATACGAATCCGCCCCAGAGTCGCACGATAAACGGATAGTTCGGAGGCGGCCCACCGAACATGACGGCCATGCCCCCAGGATCCGCGACCATGCGCAACGCCAGCACCCAGTTGATCACCGCGTTGGCCCGAAACAGCCAGGTAGCCCATCGCTCCGTGTTCATGATTTTCCTCCAGCGCAACGGGGCCGTCTGGTCGCCAACGGCCGGCCTTGCTGGATGATTAACGCTTGGCCCGCCCGCAGCGTTACACCGTAGGTCAGCGCTCATCTTTCGGCGATGCGATCGCGGTCTCGGTCGCGACTGTGAACTTCCGATAGTCCGAGAACTCGGATACCGCGCCGACGCGGACCCGCTTGAGCAGGAGCATCCGAGCACTCACGGTGTAGCTCGCCGCAACCGGCAACCACTCCTCCCCATTCACCTTTCGCCGCTCGAATACCAGGTGGGAACCCTGGTGGATCCGAGCCACCACTCCGAGCCCAATCGACACCGTATCCACCGCTTCGAGCTCCAGGCGCGCCAGCTGGAATTCCGTCTCACTGATCCACGCCTTGCCCGAGAAGTTCTTGAGAACTTTGCCGTCCCCAGTCCGCGGTTGCACCCCGGGCCTTGGCGTGAACGACAAGACAATCGCCTCGTGCCCCCCTCGCACCTCCCGTCCTAGCATGCGAATGTCGTAGATCCGCAGCGCATCGTCGATCGTGGCCTCGCTCTCACGGCGCCTCTTCTCGCGTTGCCGGGCAGACGCCGTTCTCTTGCTGGTTGACTCCCGCTCCATCTGTGCGGCGTACTTGAGCACGTGTTCCCGCCGTTCGCGATCCTGCTTCGCGAGTTCCGCCGGCGAGACGGGTCGCCCGTTCTTGACAAGCTGACGCCGCCACCGCGCCTTGCCGGGCAGGCCTGGGTAGCTCTCGTACACACTCACGGACTCCGACACCTGCTGTCCGCTCTTGTCCAGTTTCAGATCCCGCCGCTTCTCGACAAAGACGTACTGGCTTTGCAGTATTTCGTCCTCCTGCAGATGAACCCGGGCTTTAGCCAGAAAGGCCTGAAGCTCAGGGAGCGACCGGGCCTGACCCCAGGACGGCGCGGCGAGCCCCACGCTGACGGCCAGGGCGTCCGGCTCAGCGGATTGCGCCTGCCCCGATGAGGCCACCAAGAAGAGTGCGAATGTGAACAAGTGCAGATACCTGGCCATGACGTCTGCCAGCCTAGGGTGCGGACGAGAGGCCTCACAAGCACGAACCGGTCTGCTGTGGTTGGCGCCCGGCGAGCGGGTATCTGGCGCGGTAAACGCGAGTTGGCCTGTGGCACGCCTACCTGCCCGCCGTTCACCTTTCGCTCACGACTGCTTACCGAGAATCAGGACCTCACGCCGAATGGGATTGGCGGGGGCTAACACCCCGCGTTACCGTGGCACCGATGTCGGTGAGGAGTTTGCGGGCAGTGAACGTACCGCCCATCGATTACGATTCCATCGCGGAGATTTACGACCTGTACGTAACGGCGGACTACGATTTGCCGTTCTTCGCCGCGGAAGCGGCTCGCGCCGGCGGTCCGGTTCTCGAACTAACGGCCGGCACCGGCCGCCTCTCGATTCCCCTGGCCCAGGCCGGCGTGCCCCTGACCTGTGTCGACGCATCAGCCGCAATGCTCGCCGTATTGTCGCGCAAGCTGCTGGAGCGGCACCTGCACGCCGACGTCGTTTGCGCAGATATTTGCCGGCTCTCGCTGCCGTCGTCCTTCCGTCTCGCATTCGTACCATTCCAGACGTTCATGGAGCTGGTCGACGAGACGCAGCAGGGACAAGTGTTGGCGGCGGTGTACTCCTGCCTGGTGAGGGGGGGGCGCTTCATCTGCACGGTGCACAATCCCTCGGTGCGCAGGGTGCAGGTGGACGGCCTCCTGCGCCTGGTGGGCCGCTTCCGCGCCGGGGACGGCACGTTGGTGGTCTCGGGCGTCGAACACGGCGGTCACCCGGTTGTCTCGCGTCTGCAGTTCTTCGAGTTCTTCGCCGCCGACGGTCGCCAGAAGTCAAGGCACTTGCTCCCCATGCAGTTCACGTTCATCGAGAAGGCGCAGTTCGAGACGATGGCGCAAGAGGTGGGGTTTCGCCAGGTCGAACTCTACGGCAATTACGATCGCTCGCCGTTCGACGAACGGCGCAGTCCGTTCATGATCTGGGTGCTCGAGAAAGGAGGGCACTGACGGCGACAGCTCGATCGCGCAACCGTGGAGACGGTGTAAGGTTTCCCGGACTTGGGGGACTACCAGATCAGGAGACCCAAGGATGCGCAGTATTCCCGTTGCCGGTGTCGTCGTCGCCTTGATCGCGGTTCTTGGTGGTCAATCGGCCTCGACACAGTTGCCGGCGCCGTTGGTCCTCGAACCTTGTCACGTGGACCGGCTCGCCGAGGAGGTGCTGTGCGGCGTGCACGAGGTCTTTGAAGACCGCCAGTCCAGGACCGGTCGCGTGCTGTCGATTCACGTCACCGTGCTGCCGCCGCTACGCCGTTCGGCACAGCCCGATCCGCTGTTCATCCTGGCTGGCGGCCCAGGCCAGGGGGCCCGGTCTTACGCGGTGGCCAGCGCGCGATACTTACAGAAGGTGCGCCGCACGCGCGCGATTGTCCTGGTGGACCTGCGCGGCACCGGCGCGTCGAATGCGCTGTCGTGCCTCGCGGTCCGCGACGAGATGGCCGCCTTGACGTCCGGGGCGAATGCGTTTCTCGGCGATGGCGCCGCATGCGCCAAGGAACTCGTGGCCGATCCACGCCAATACACCCATGCGAGTGCGTTGGCCGATCTCGATGAGGTCCGACAACGCCTCGGCTACGGTCGCATCAACCTTTGGGGTGGGTCCTGGGGCACGCGCGCCGCGCTTCTGTACGCGCTGAGCTATCCCGATGCGGTTCGTAGCGTCGTCCTCGACGGAGCCGTGCCGCTGGGGATGGGGTTTCCGGTCTCAGCGGCCGCGGATGCCGATCGCGCGCTCGACCAGCTCTTCGAGCGTTGTGCGCGCGACCCGTCCTGCGCGGCCGAGTTCCCGTCGCCTCGCGCCGAGCTAGCGACCTTGCTCGACCGGCTCCGCCAATCTCCGGCGCAAGCGATTGTGCGTCACCCGCGCACCGGCGCGACCGTGGCCATCTCGCTCGCTCGCGACTCTGTGTCCGAGACGCTGCGCGTGATGCTGTACACCCTGACCGACGCCGGCCGACTCATGCGAATTGTCCGGCAGGCGGCAAACGGCGAGTTCGCACCGCTGGCCGCGCAGTATGCCTACTCGATGGATACCGTTGACACCATGGCGCTCGGCACGACCATGGCGATCTTGTGCTCCGAAGACGTCCCGCTGACTGCCGGACAGGATTACGCGCGCGAGTCCGGCGAAACGTTGCTCGGTTCGTCATATGCGGAGACCTGGCGTCGCTGGTGCGGGCAGTGGCCGGCCGGTCCGCCGCTGACGGCCAAGCCCGCGGCAACGTCTCCGGCCCCGGCGCTGATCCTGTCCGGGATGCACGATCCCGTCACCCCCCCCAGGTGGGGCGAGGCGATGGCGCGGCACTTTCCGAACGCCTACGCCCTCGTCGTGCCGGGTGCGGCCCACAACACCACTTTCACCGGCTGCGTACCCGACCTGATTGCCGCCTTCCTCGATCGCGGGCAGGGCGGCGGGCTCGACGCTCGCTGTCTCGCGGACGCGCCGCTGCCGGCGCTGGTTACCAACGACGCGGGAGGTCACCCGTGATTGCGCTGCAGGGCATTCGCAAGACTTACGGCAAGACGGTGGCGGTTGAGAGCGTGACCTTCACGGCGGCCGATGGCGTGGTGACGGGATTACTGGGCCCCAACGGCGCCGGCAAGACCACGGCCCTGCGGGTGCTCGGCGGGATTGTACGGCCCGACTCCGGCACGGCCCACGTTGACTCGCACGATGTACAGCGGGATCCGCGAAAAGCGAGGGCGCTGCTCGGCATGCTACCGGAATCGGTCGGGCTCTACGATCACCTGACGGTGCGTGAGCACCTGGTCTACGCCGGGGCACTGCACGGCCTGCACGGTCCCGATTTGATGGCGCGCGCGAAGGCGCTGCTCCAACAATTGGGACTCGACTCCCTGACAGAGCGCCGCGCCGGTCAGCTATCCCTCGGCCAGCGGCGGCGAGTCGCCCTCGCGCGGACCCTGGTTCATGACCCTCCGAACGTGGTGCTGGACGAGCCAACCAATGGGCTGGATGTCCTCAGCGCGCGCGAGGTTCGGCGAGAGATCCGGCGGCTGGCTGAACGCGGGTGCGCGGTCGTGCTGTCGAGCCACGTGATGCCCGAAGTGGCTTCGGTGTGTGATCGCATCGTGATTCTCTCGAAAGGGACGGTGGTGAGCGAGGGCACGCCTGCTGACATTCTGGCACTCGCCTCGGCGCCCACCCTTGAAGAGGCATTTGTCCAACTGATCGGTACCGACGAGGGGCTCAACTGATGTGGCGTCCAATCACCGCCGTGGCCGGCAAGGAACTGCGTGAGATCGTCCGAGACCGCCGATCGCTCGGGTCCGCCCTCTTCTACGCTGCGTGGGGGCCTTGCGTCATGGCCATTGCACTCGCGGCGATCGCGCGGAATCGCGCTGGCGACACGTCGCTCACCCTGACCGTGCAGGGCCATACCAGCGCCCCCGCCCTGATGTCGTTCCTGCGGGAACGTTCCGTCACGATCGTGCCGCACGAGACGGCAGCACAGCGCGTCCGAGCGCACGAGCGACCTGTGGCGCTCGTGGTTGCGGCCGATTATCCGAACGCGTTCGAGCAAGCCAGGCCGGCCAGGGTCACCGTGGTCTACGACGCGTCGTGGTCGGAGTCTGGCTCGCAAGCGGCGCGGGTTCGCACCCTGCTGACCGAGTACGGCCGGCGCGTGGGCGACACGCGGCTGATCCTGCGAGGGGTAAGTCCCGCGGCGGCCACGCCACTTCGCGTGGACGATCAAGACCTGTCGACTTCGGCAAGTCGGGCGGCGATGGCGCTCGCCACCCTGCCCATCTTCGTTCTTCTGGCGACCTTCATCGGCGGTATGGGCGTGGCCTCGGACCTGACGGCCGGGGAGCGCGAGAGGAATTCGCTCGAGGCGCTGCTACTCAACCCGGTTTCTCGCGCGGCCATCATTGGCGGCAAGTGGCTGGCGACCACGACGGTCGCACTGGTCACGCTGCTGCTTACGCTCGGGGTGTCGATCGCCGTGTTGCGGCACCCCAGAATCCAGTCGATCGACCTGCCGGTCGGATTGTCGCCTGCCGATGCCGCCGCCATGTGGTGGGTGCTCGTGCCACTCGCGCTGTGCGCCTCGGCGTTGCAGGTGCTCGTCGCCCTTCGCACTCGCAGTTACAAGGAGGCGCAGACTCAACTGTCGCTGCTGGTGTTCCTGCCGATGGTGCCGGGCTTCCTGTTTGCCTTCAGTGCGATTGCTCAGGACAGCTGGCTACGCTGGCTGCCGGTAACGGGGCACCAACTGCTGTTGTCCGACGTGTTGCGCGGTGTCTTGGTGGCGGGCGCTGACGTGGTCGCCGTGACCGTCGCCACGGTCGCTACCACTGCCTTCGCATTGTGGTACGCCACCACGCTCCTCGGCCGCGAGAATATCGTGCGCCGGACGGGTGGATGACCGACTTCAACGGCGACTGTGGAGTGACTCGTGATACCCCGCCAACCTGCCGTTCACCGCTGGGAAGCGCCGTCTACGGAGTCGGCACGGCGGTCCACCGGTCAATGGTGGTCGCCGTCGGGCGCACGGTCTACGGTTGGATCGGTGGAGTCCAAGGCCGATGGCGTCTCCTGTAGCGGCGTGCCCCGTGACGCCCCTCCCGTGGTTGTGGTGGATTCTTCTTTCGAAGCCTTGCGCCACAACCACGACCGCTGCCTGGCGCTCGTTTCCCGGGCCCACGTGCTCCTGCGTGGCCGCGGGAAGGCATTCCATCAAAGTTCCGCGGCCGGACCGGCCTCGATCAATACCGTCGTCCGGGGCATGGCCACGTGGGAAACCGACGAGTTGCGGTACCAGGTACGACCTGGGGCGAACCTGGTCCTCGACGAAGGGAAGACTTGCTCGCTCGCCGTCTCGGCATCGACTCCGGTTGAGATCTTCTGCGTGTTGTTTCGGACAGGTTTCCTTCGCGAGCTGGCCCGCGACATTCGCTCCAGCGCGGTCGGCGCGCTCGACAATCCGGAGGGAATCGCCGAAAACGACCAGCGCGTTCTTTCCGGTCTGCACCCTGGCAGCGACCTGGTCGGCGCCATCGTAGAACGACTGCGATCGAGTATCACCGCAGGCACATCAGCCGCCGGCCTGGAAGAGTTGCTGCTCGCCGCCGGCTGCGCACTGCTGACCGTCGACAATGAGTATCGGTTACGAGCTGCCCGCGTGACGGCAGCCCGGGCGTCAACACGCCAGGAGATTCTGAGACGTGTCGGCAGAGGCCGCGACTACATCGAGTCGCATCTGCTGGACCACCTCGCGCTGCGCGATATCGCCCGTGCTGCCGCCATGTCGACCTTTCACTTCCATCGTTCCTTCGTCGAAGTCTTCGGCGAAACACCGCATGCGTACACAATCCGCCGCCGAATCGCCCTCGCCAAGGGCCTGCTGCGGTCTTCCGATCTGACCATCAGCGAGGTGGCCCGAGCCGCCGGTTTCGGGAGCCCGACGTCGTTCAACGCGGTTTTCCGCCGCCGGGTGTGCTGCAACCCGACCGCCTTTCGCCGGCAGGGCCGGCGGTCGCCGAACGCCGGCCCCGATCGCCAGGTGGCTTGACCACCTCGGCCTCTCCGGCTGGACACTATCGGCGGCGGCGTGCGACCATGCGCACAGATCTGATTATGGGATGGGTGGCATACGGCGTTGCCTGGCTCGCTGCTGCCCTCTTCTGGACGCTGGCCAGCGCCACCGGTGCCAGCCGTTCGCCTGCCGAGACGCTTCCATATGGCTTGCTCGCCATGGGTTCCGCGGGCCTCATGGGGGTGGGCGTATGGCAGATTACCGGCCGCGTCAGCTGGAACGGGCGCTCGATCGCGTTCTATGCGATCCACGCGGGTGCCATCGTTCTCTACAGCGCCATCTATTCGAGCTACTGGGTCTGGCTAGACCTGGTGAACGGCCGCTTCGAACAAGTCGCCGTGGGCCTCCGAACGTCGCCGGTGCAGAACTGGAACCTGTTGATGGGTTCGTGGTTGTACCTGATGGTGGCAGGCCTGTCGTATGCCGTGCGCGCCAACCGGCAGATCAGGACGCAAGAGGCGGCCGCCGCGCAGGCGCGGCAGTTGGCGCAGCAGGCACAACTCGCTGCACTGCGGGCCCAGATCAACCCGCACTTTCTGTTCAACGCCCTCCATTCGGTTGGGGCCCTGATTACATCCGATCCGGTTCGCGCCGACGCCGCGCTCGAGCGCCTCGGCGACCTGCTGCGATATGCCCTCGGCGCCGAGGACGAAGTGCCCTTCCAACGCGAGTGGCGCTTCGTCGAAGACTATCTCGCGTTCGAGGAACTGCGCCTCGGTGACCGGCTGCACGTCGATGCGAGAGTCGATGACGAGGCACGGGCGATCCTCGTTCCGCCTCTCATCCTGCAGCCGCTGGTCGAAAACGCCGTTCGACACGGAATTGCCGATCGCCCTTCGGGCGGTCGCATCGAGCTCAGGGCCAGCGTCGGTCGCGGGCGGCTCCGGCTCACCGTCGCCAACGACGGAGCCGGTGACGGCGACCGGGGCGGCCTGGGCTTGGGCATGGATTCGGTGCGACAGCGCCTCGCCGCCCTGTACGGAGATGAGGCATCGTTGCAGGTGGACAGAACGGCGGCGGGATTCCTGGTCGCCATGACGCTGCCACTCGGCCACGGCGATGACGCGAGGCCAGCGCCATGAACGCGGCCGCCTCGATCACCGCCTTCATCGTTGATGACGAGCCTCTCGCCCGGAGTCGGCTGCGGGAGCTGATCAAGGATGTGCCGTGGCTCGAGTGCGTCGGTGAGGCCGCCACTGAACGGGCGGCCGTCGCCGCCATCGACGAGGTGCAGCCGGATCTCGTCTTCCTCGATGTGCAGCTCGCCGGCCAATCGGGCCTCGACGTGCTCGCGCGCGTGAAGCACATCCCTGCCGTAATCTTTACGACCGCCTATGATCAGTTTGCGGTAACCGCATTCGAGCTTGGCGCGCTTGACTACCTGCTGAAACCGTTCGGCCGTGAGCGCTTCGGCCGCGCGGTCGAGCGCGCGCGACCGACCCTCGAGCGACAGCTCGGATCGGCATCGACCGCACGCGCCCGCGAGGTGCTCGGGCAGGGACCGATGGTCCGGCTGTTTGTTCGCGAGGCCGAGAAGATCGTCCCGGTCGGCATCGGGTCGATCGAACGGCTGCAGGCCTGTGACGATTACGTCATCATCCACGCTGGGAAGAAGTCCTTTGCCGTCAGCCTGACATTGACGGAGCTTGAAGGACGGCTTGACCCGCAGCTCTTTCTCCGCGTGCACCGCTCCCACATGGTCAACCTGGAATACGTCGTCTCGATCGCACCCTATGACGGGTCGCGATTCGAGGTCACATTGCGCAGTGGAACGACGATCGTCGCCAGCCGCCAGGGATCGCGACTGTTACGCGGCCTTCAGAACTGAGGATGCCGCTGCCGCCACTTGCGTCGAAGAAACGCCGCCAGCACTGCGGCGGCGAGGAAGACCACCGAAAAGGCCAACAGAAAGACGGCGCCAAGCAGGATGAGCGGGCCAACCGGAAGGAATATCGCCTGGTAAGCGAGCTGACCCACCACCGCTCCCGCGTAGTGCGCCCAAAGCGGTCTCGGTCGAAGCCAACCCGAAATCAGTCCCGCCAACACCAGGGCAACCAGGTAGAACAGCCCATCGGCATCCCACGGCTCGGCACGGCCAGTCGCCCATGGCGCGACCAGCCAGATCGAGGCGCTGGCGGCAGCGGCGCCAAGAAACGTCAATGCGGATTGACGGCTCACCATGGCTAGTCTCCTGATCAGGGCTCAACCCGCCACGTTTTGCCAAAGTCGCTGCTGTACACCCGCAGCACTCCCTCCGGCTTGAAGCTCCGGGATCGGACGAGGAACGACACGCCGCCGGCGGTGCCAACGTGGACGTCGGCGTACACCGGCTCCCTATCCCCGACGAAATCGTAGTCATCCCTGCTGCAGTCGACCGGACCCTTCGGCGCGCAATGCGCCGGCATTTCGACGCGATCGATCATGGTCTTCGGAAGCGTCCGTGGGTCCCACCGCAAAAACTTGCCACAGCCGTCAGTACTGATCCTCAGGACCGGCCCCGTGAGGACGAGCACCTCGTTGTCGACAATGAAGAACTGTCTTCGTGCGGCGTTGACGATCGCGTGTACGTCGGGGGATCGTAGAGCGGGCACGTATCCCACCTCGATCCACCCAGCATCGTTCGTGCGGCCGGCTGGCGCAGTCCGTGTGCTCTCGGAGGAACATTGCAGGGAGCCGATCTCGCCGGAATAGGACAACGGCAGGTTCTCGTAATAGCGGACCACTTTCAGGGTGAACGCCGGGCCTTCATGGATCACGGCCTCGTCGAGACGGCGAATCGACGGACCGCAGGCCACGACACAGAACGCCACCACCAAGACAGCGGCAAGCCGGATCGGTCGCAAACCCCGCATGGGGACGACGGTTATCTGGCGGGTCTGATGCACAAGGGCGCGCCGCAGCGCGTGAATGTTAGGCCGCCCCAAGGCTCGCGCGGCGCGCGTTTGCCCCCTTGATCAAGAGCCACAGCATGATGGGGAACTCGCCAGCGGCCCGCGCCAGCATCGTCACCCGCTCGTAGAGGACGAAGCGATGCCCAGCCAGCAGTAGCGACGTCACGCTGTGCGCAACATACGCCACGCCTGCGATGATGAGGAGAATGCCCAGCACGCGGGGCAGAAAGCGCGACCGCATAACGAGCAGTCCGAACGGCAAAAGCCATAGCCCCCAAAAGATCTCCTCCGCAAGCACGCCGTGGGTGTGTAGCAGGAGGAAGAGCATCCCTAGTGCTTCTCTCTGCGCGCCAGTGAAGGCCAATATTTCCACGGTGCCGCTCAGCAGCATCTGCGCGGCCACGTAGTTGAGGGCGACGACAAAGGAGATAGGCATGGCGACCAGCAGCAGCACGGCCATGAGCGCGGCCTGCGTCTGGTGAACCGGCTTCAAGAGCTGATAGAGCAGCAAGGCCAAGGGCACCGCAAGCGCCGTGGAGAGCACATCGCTCACCACTCCGATGCGGAAGCGGAGATCAGGTCCTGCAATCGTCCGCCCGATGGTGTTGAGGTCATCCTGAACCAAGGGCGCATGATAGAAGCCGAAGAGTGTCGCTACTCCGAGCGACACATACACGGCGCCCGCCCACCGCGCGAGCCGCTTCGTCTCCTCGGGTGTTCGCTCGAACTGCGTGGTTGTCATACGATCTTCCTTGTTGGGTGACCGCATTGGCTCACGACTGCTGTCTCATTGGCTGCCTACAGAGAATAGCAAGATCCGTCTAGCAGGGCTGGGTAGACTGCGTTGATGAAAGCGCGCTGCTTCTTCGCCGCGGACACCGTTTGGACCGTTGCCCGATCGCCGGCAGTTGCGTGGTCAGGTCTCGGCTCGGTCACGAGGTCGCGAGGGCAGGCGTGACGGGTCTGCACTTTGGTCACGACCTGTTTGAGGTGGCGTTGCGCTTCGCTCTTAGAACAGCACGGAGTACCTGCGCACCAGAACCAAGGCCGACCAAGACTGCGATGGTCACCGCGACCGCCGGCCCATACAGGTGCCACCCGACCCCAGCACCGGCCGCGCCGCCAATTGCCATCGCAATGACGATGGTCACAGCAATTCGTCTCCGTTCCGACCTGATCACATTGCCTCAAATTCCGTCACAAACGCAGAGACTGCCCGATTGAGATCAGGTTGCCGACGACGTGCATCGAGATGGGCACCCAGAGTGAGCCACTCTGGTGGCGGGCCAGGCCCAAAAGCACACCATCGGCACACACCAGCGCGATTGTGGGGAGATCATACCGATAGTGCGAGAGAGCCCATCCCAGCGCGACAATGATGATGGCGCCGGGGGGGCCGAGCGCGGTACGTCTGAACAAGTTGAAGAAGACCCCACGCGCGACCAACTCCTCGAAGAACGGCCCGGCCATGCCGATCGCTACGATCCGCATCACGAGAATGGATGGCGGGTAGGCCGGCCACGCCTCAGCTTGCTGCAGGCCGAACCGCTCGATCACGAATTCGCTCGCGGCGACCCATGCCAGCCAAAGCACGAGCCAGCCGGCCGCGCCGGCCGGTGACGCCGCCTTCAGGCCGAGGTCGTCGCGCCACGACACGCCACGCTTGCGGGTGACGGCCAAGATCACGAGGCAGGCGACAACCGGAATAGCGAGCTTGGTCAACGTCGAGACGAACATGGAGTTCCTCCACGGGGCCCGAACCTCATGAGTCCACTGGACCAGCTATGGGTCCCATCCGGGCGGAGATGGCGATGGCCATAGTCGGGATGACCAGGTAGCGCAGTGCGATCTCGCTGAAGTAGTCCTGCAGCATAATTGACGACCGTCATCAAAGAAAGCTAAGGCCAGCTTATTGCGCTACCACCTCTCCCGCCTGTCAGTTCTTGCGAAAGTGGCAACCTGATTCAGCCAGGGCACTTGCCACCTTCCTCGATGACACTTGGCCAGGCCATGCCCTGCCGGCAGGAACCCGCCGTCTCGAGCAGCGCTCCGATGGGAGTCGGAGCCGCTCATCATTTCTTGGCCAGAACGATCTGCGGCAGGAGGATGTCGCGCACGTAGTGCCAGTGCGGAACCAAGGCCAGCGCCTCGCGAGCGTATCGCTCTGCGGCGACGGGGTCGGGCACGGCCTTATTGAGGTGTGACCAGGCCAGGTTCATGAGCAGTTCGGGCTCACCCCAGCGTGGCGCGAGGCCGTCGCTACTATCAGGTCTCTCGGCGCGCGCCAGCTCGAGCCCGCGGAGGTACGCGGCAATCGTGCGCTCCTGGCGCGCGAGCACTTGCTGACGCGTCCAGTCCGGCGGGGTCCGCCATTCGGCCTGCCCCGCGACCCAGATCATCCTGGGATTGTCATGCGATGTCGCGAGAGCCTCCTTCACGAGGGGCATCGCCCGGTCGATGATCGGTTGCATTTTCGGCATGTCGCCGTTCAGCAGGAAGAGCTGGATGCCCAACGACGACAACAAGCCGGCCTTGGCGTCAACGAACGCCGGATCGACTTCGAGGGCAGCACTGAACTCGCGCTCTGCAACTTGGAGGTCGTCCAGCATCTGGGCGATCGGTGCGCCGTCGTTCACACCGTTGATCGCGCGCCGCCACCGGGCGAAGCCACGCCAGTAATGCAGCCGGGCAGTCTTTGCCGTCTTCGCCGTTGGCATCTCGATAAGGTCATATAGCGTGAGCAGCGCGGGGAGGTCCGCGGCATAGTCGGCGCGGATGATCTCGGCGACGATCGCCGCGTGGGACCTGGCCGGCTGGTCGGCGCCGGCCTCCATCTGCGCCGCAACCGCAAGGACCAGCGCAGCGAGGGCGACGTTGTATTTCAATGTCTTCATGCGTCAACCGTAACGGCCGCAGTGGTGCGCCGCAATGCGGTGGCGGCTAGTGTGCTGTGAGGGCCGGTAAGACGTCGCCGCTCCCGGTGAACGTCAGTATTCGGGAGACTGGGTCTTCGTCGACGCCGATGGCACGGCGCTGGACATCACCACTCAGCTGCGGCGCGTCTTGCCGGAGCGTGGCACGAGCCTGTTCGAATTCGATGACCTCGGCCTTATCGGCGCATAACGGTGCTCGACAAACCACGCTGGGCGCGATCAGGAAACGCCTCTGTCGGGCGGGCGGCGGCTCGGTAACTGTGCCTATTCTTACGTACATCGCCCCGCTTGACTTTGCTCATACCTTGACCAAACGAAGACCCAAGAACATGGCGACAGAGAGATTGAAGATGTCAACGAACACGTGGGACAGGATCGGGTAGAAGAGAGTGCGCGCCTTGAGATACAGCCACATCCACGCGACGCCCATCACGAATGTCGTCGCGACGACCGGGATGAGGACTCGCGGCGTCGTCAACCAGTACGAGCCCCAGAGAAACCAGTGCGAGAACGCGAAGAGGAAGCCGGAGTAGAAGATCCGGAATCCGTCCGACGCTGGAATGAGTGCGAGGAGACCTCGCCAGAACACCTCCTCGAACACGGGGTTAATCAGCGCGAATGCCAGGATCGCGAGGAAGACGGGCGCTGGAACAGCCCGTGCGTTGAGGACGAAGAACCCCAAGGGAAGCAAGGCTGGGCCGATCGCGCCGAACAGCAACATGCGCGGACTGGGAGTTGGGTGGAGGCCAAACGCCAGGGTCTGACGCGCGTCTGGTATTTTCGCCCTCACCAAGAGAACGGCTGCTTCGATCACCGCATAGTAAGCGCCGAACGCAAGTGTCCAAGCCGTCGAGGGCGGGAGGAGCCGAACACTGATTTCTATGGCGACACGCGTCACGCCCATAATCGCGACGGGCAGCAGCAGCAGAAACAGCTTGGTACGCATAGCGATGGGGGGCTCATAACCTATGGTACAGCCAGTCCGGTATCGCCTTGAGCATCCACGCAATGAGCCGCCAGCGCTTGGTCACGTACACGTGCGTCTTACGCCCGCGGATCGCCTCGAAGATCTGTTGCGCCGCCAACTCCGGTGCCGCCACCCAGAACAGGCCGTCACCCTTGGCCATCGCCGTATCCACGAATCCGGGCTGCACATCAGTCACTGAGATCGGCAGATGCTGCCTACTGAACCTGTGGCGCAACCCCTGGAGGTAGATCGACATGAAGGCTTTCGACGCGTTATACGCCGGTGCGTGGCCGTGACCACGCAGGGCCGCCACGGAGGAGATCGCGACGAGGTGGCCGGCACGCCTGGCCTCGAGATGCTCAACGGCGACATTGACGAGGGCGGCGAATCCGAGCACATTCACAGCGATTGTGTCCCGCTCGGGTTCCCAATCGAGACGTGGGTTGCGCGTTCCCGTCCCGGCGGTCACCACGAACAAGTCGACCCCCTCCATCTCCGTGATCAACGATCGAAGAACCGGCATCGCATCGGCTGGATTCGACACGTCAATCTCTCTCACGTACGTGCGAGTGGGCAACTCGCGCCCAAGTTCCCTGAGCAGCTCGCCCCTTCGGGCCACCAGACCGACGGCATAGCCACTTGACGCAAGGACCTTCGCGAGCTCCCTCCCGATCCCGGAGGAGGCACCTATGACAACCGCCCGTCTTGGGTTGCCTGCGCTCGGTTCCCGCCCCGACCATCCGCCACCGAACTGTTTCACGGTCTCACCATTCCTCGTCAGGGCTACCGGAGTTGAAGCGGCCGGCGAGCGTCGAACCGAAGTCGCCGCACGGCTTCGCCCGTAACGACGCGGCGCCGCGGTTTCCTGTTCAACCAATGGCGCTTTGCGCAAGAATTCACTGGCTGGGCATCTACCGCCACCCGAATTGTCATGGTCAGGAGTAGGCCAAGCGTTACGAGGGCGATGAGCAAACACGGACTCCTGGGGTGGCGGCGTGATGGAAGGCGAGGATGGCAGCGCTGCCGAGGCACCCCACCACGGCCACGGGATATTACCAACGCGCCTCCACCCTGTGGGGTCGCTCAAGTGCCCGATGACAAGAATCGCAAGATCCGGCAGGTCGAGGTCGCTTGCGCCATCTTGCGCTCAACTATCATCGATCGCGGTTCGTTCGACGTGATCCGGGCTGCTGATGAGCTTGGCCTGAAGAAACTCCCTCGACGTCGACGAGATCGAGATCATGATCTTTCGGTGCAAGACAGCCGAACCACTCATCCGGCAGGAGACGAGTAATGGATAACACCTGTCGTCTTTACACGGACCTGGCATGGCTGTGGCCAAGGTGGGGCGATGCCGCCGATGAGTACGCGCACTATTGCCGTCACGTCGCAGGCCTGATTGACCGGCACGCAAAGCGTCCGGCGGGCACATTGCTGAACATCGGATGCGGCGGCGGCAAGAACGTCTTCAACCTGAAGGAGCACTTCAGTGTCACCGGCATGGATCTAAGTCCCACCATGCTCGCCCAGGCAAGAGATCTCAACCCAGAGAGCACGTTCGTCCAGGGGGACATGCGGACGCTCCGGATCGGCAGGACGTTCGATGCCGTCCTGATGGACGACGCCATCTCATACATGACTTGCCTCGCGGACTTCGTGGCGGCGTTCCGCACGGCGGCCGCCCACCTGAACCCGGGTGGGGTTCTGGTCGCGACTCCGGACGTGACGACGGAAACATTCACGCAGAACAAGACCGTCGCCACACCGGCCACGTGCACGGGCACACGAGACGAACTCGATATCGTCTTCGTCGAGAACGTGTATGACCCCGACCCCGCGGATGAACAGTATGAAACGACGATCCTCTATCTCATCCGCGACCATGGGCACCTTCGGATTGAGACCGACTATTGGACGATGGGGCTCTTCTCTCTCGACACTTGGCGGCGCGTTCTGCGCGAAACCGGCTTCGAGGTGCATGAGGGACGGTACAACGCGGGCGAGGACGAGTACACGGTGTTTGCCTGCGTGAAGACGGGATGAATGCCGGGTTGCAGCGTGCGCCGCCGTGGCGCCGTCGACGTCGCAGATCGACACTAAGGCGACCCGCTCATTTGTCATCGGCCTCTGATCTTGGCCACGGCGCTCGTAATTTCAGCGAACGGCGTTGGCGGCAGGTGCATGGCGGCGACGCGCTCGATGGTCTCGAGTCGCTCCCGGCGGACGACACCTTCGACCTCCGCCAGGAGGCCGACCCAGAAGAAGCCGCCGGTCCGGTCGCGCTGCACCATATCGCTGGCGTAGAGCAGCTTCGGTCCAGGTAACCACGCGAACATCATGCGCTCGCCGAGCTCGCCGCGGACCGGCATCAGTTCAACGCGAGTGTCTCCCGTACCGATTACCGTGCGGCCGGCCAGGGTCTGCCACGAAGGTTTTCGCTTCGATCGCGCCAGCGCGTCGGGCGACAATCCACGGGGCGCCGCGACCAGCCGATCGAGGATTGGACCGTTGAGGTCAAGCCGATAGACCGGCACGCCACGGGCAACATACTCGCGGACGCCGCCGATGTGAGGCCAGGCGTCGGACGTGGTCACCACGGCCTTGATGGCAGCTCGGGGAAACCGCCGCGAGGCGTAGGCAATTACCTCGGTTGAATACTGCGCCGAGATCGGTGCCTCGATGACGACCACGCCGTCCGCCTGGCGCACGAGGAGCACGTTCCAGCTGCCGGGGAGCATCACGACATCGGGCGAGATCTCGATCGCGCGCATGGGGTCGAGATGAATCGCACCGAAGCCGATGGGACGTTCAAGGCCCTTGGTGAAAGCGGTCCGCACCTCCGCCGGCACCGCCAAGTCGGCCTCGTCCAGCGACGCCTGCGGGGTTAGTCCGAGGACCGTCTCGTCGGAGAATGGCAACCCGTTCCAGTCGGTGGTGACTTGACGGGGGTACCAGACGCCTCCTGGCTCGAGCGCCCAGAACGAATACCAGCGGCGCTCGGTGACGTCGCCCCAGATACCGAACGTGTCGTCGCGGACGATCTCGAGCATCGTTGGGAGGTGCGTATGGCCGTTGAGGAACAAGGTGAGCGTCTGGCCGTGCCACGAGAAGCGAAGTCCGTGATTGAGGTTGCCCTGCAGGCTGCGAGCGGGGACGAGCCGAAGGTCCGCGGCGTCCCGCGCGGTCAACAGGATTCGCTCCGGCGCCAGATCGAACGCATCGGCGGCGGCGGCGAGGTCGATCGATGTCCCCGGCAGCCAGCGTTCACCGGCCCGTCGTGCGGCGATCCCGTCGGTCACCACCAGGACAGGCGCAGTCGGTGACCAGTCCGGCGCGCTCCAGTTGCGGGTTTGCACGCGGCGTACGAGGTGACGACGCGCCGCATCTCGTGTTTCGGTCCGCTGCGAGTAGCTCGCGAGCCACGGGCCTTCAGGCCGCTCCGACTGTTCGAGCGCATACCCGTGTCCGATCACGTCAACCCGGACGGGTCCGAACTGCTGGAGGGCATTGACGCCGCCCATCGCCTCCAGCGCTTCGCCTATTCGGAGCCGAGCTTCCTGTGCCGAGGGGGCACCGCTCACCGCTACCGACATCATCAGGAGTGCCGCAATCGTGTGTCTCATGAGGAGCACCTACGGAGATCGCCTTGTCGCGGTTCCCGGCGATCCACAGGGACGACAGGGTTGGCCACCAGCATCTGCTGCTCACCCTCGAACGACGGCAGTTCGCCACTCAAGCCCGGCCATTCACCGACTCTTCGTAGCCCATCCGCTGGCCGCCAACCACGATGGCGCGTCATGACGTTGCACGCGCCGGCCCCGGAGCTGCTCGGCGGTGAGTTTGCCGGCACTGGGAATATTGCGTTCGATCAAGCACTACGACATGAAGTCTGCCCTTAGTTGGTCTCGAGCGTCGGCAGCAGCACTTCGTTCGGCACCACGCGCGTGAACTGGCCGCGCTGCATCAGCTCGCGGCCCTTGCCGCCGCGGCCGACGATTTCGTACTTGGTCG
>ERZ1292640.329-Hain-H43-02um-R1-329-length-38169-cov-6_pt1 | contig 38169 bp, 43 predicted proteins | sample MGYA00564404_ERZ1292640 | MGnify/ENA primary metagenome ERZ1292640 (study PRJEB36523, sample SAMEA6512636) | groundwater metagenome | collected 2019-01-08 | study: AquaDiva: Metagenomics assemblies of 32 groundwater samples | reverse complement strand
TCCCTGTGTTCATATGTATCATTATAATACAACATTGCCTAATAATGCAACAAGGGCTATAATTTTAATAACCTATATGACTGAAATATCAACGAAACTTGGAAAAAATTTAAAGCGGATAAGAACCGCTAAAAAATTGTCGCAAGGCGCAATCGCCCGAAAGTTGGAAGTTCATCGAGCTTTTATTAGCGGAATTGAGAACGGAAAAAGAAATCCGACACTAGCGACAATTCAAAAATTAGCCGAAGCTCTCGGTGTTTCAGCTGATGAATTGTTGAAATAAAAATTTTGACTATGACCAATATTGAACAAAAACAAAATCAACCACCAAGTGCAGAAACTGAGAAACCCTCTGGCGAAAGTGAGGAAATAATTTCACCCGAACAACAAAGAGCAGATCGGGTGAATTTAATTGGCCAACAATTAGCCAGTTTCAATTATTCACTAAAATCTGAGGAAAATATGGCGGAAATCCAAAAAGCAAGAGAAGAAGAATATCAGACTGAATTAAGCAAGCTCGAATCTGGTTTGGGTCAACCATTATCTGAAGAATCGAAAACAAAAATTCATCAAAACTTAGTTGACCGTGTTATTGAACAAGCTCAAAGAGAAAATGAAAATTATGACCGCCTTAGCATTGAAAAAATAGTTTTGCAAAATATAGACAATCCAGATTTTAAAAAAAGAATTTCTCCTTTAGATAATGAAAATATTTCGGAAGCTACATTTGAAAAAGCTTTAAGTAAGATATTAGACGCCGAAATTGAATTGCCAAGAGCAGATAGGATTAGATTATTCCGACAAGCATTAGAATATTATTCAAGCCCAGTTCAAGCAGAAAAACCGTTATTTCACTCTACAAGTTCATATTCGTTGAGAAAGTCTTTGGAAGACGGTTTGGCTGGGGGTCATGGAAAATTTTCCGGGGAAGCTGGCTCAACAAATAAAGAGGGTGAATGGATACAAAAAGGGCTATCTGTGTCGCACCCCGATCATCCTTCTGCGGAAACATTTCAACAGCTTTTTGCAAGATTAAGCGCAAGAAAATCTGAATTACCCAATAATTTAGCAATCGATTCAGAAAAAATAACAGGTAAGAGTTTGTCTGAAGTGTTTGTTAAGGAGTTGCTCGGAACAATAAAACCAGAAGAGATGAAAAAAATGTTAGCAAAAAGAATGGGACTAAAGCCCGAACAAGTAAGCGATGAAATGATAGAAAAAGCAACCGGAGAAGAAGCACAAAAAGCATTCATAGACGATTTTAATAAGAGGGAATATGCACCGAATATTGAAAAAGTTAAAAAAGAAGTGTTACCAAGTATTGCCGATGAAAAGTTAAAACAGGAGTTAGAACAGGAAGCAGAACATTCTTTCCCGTGTGTGATAACGCTTGAATCCACTGGGAAAGAACAACATTTGACGACAGTATCTAGAGGTGAAAATCCCACACATATTCCTTTTGAAGATTTTTACTGGGATACTTTTCGCGGCGAAGATATTAGAGAAGTTCGTGTGCCAGAAAATCAAATTAAAAAAGTTCAAGGTTGGTTGAAAGGAAAAAATCTAGAAAATGTTAGAATTGTACCGATTGAAATTTTTGAAATTAAGAGGATAATTCAAAGTAGTATTTAAGGCGGCGCGCCAACTTCGTTGGCACGAAATTCGGCGGCGGCGGAAAGCGAGGGCGGGCAAAAATTCATTCCCCCCAACCCCCTTTCTTTTTGCCCGCCCGAGCGTTCAGGTTTTGCGCGCGAAGCGCGCAATCATTCTGGGTTTTGCTCGAAAAATATTCGAACTTCGTTCAAAAAACACCGCCAGAATTCCAGGTTGGAATTACATAGGGTGGATTTCCAATGCCGACTTTTTTTGAGAAAGATCAGCCCCTTGGGACTGTTTTTTTTCATCTTATTATTAAAACCTATTTTGGGATATTCTATAACAGGATATACAATTATATTAAAGATATGGTAAATAGCATTTACTTAAAAGAATACAAAAAAGTCGTTGAACGACTTAAAAAAGCCAGAGAAGATTCGGGCTTAAAACAAGTGGGGGTTGCCGAGAAGTTGGGTAAGCCCCAATCTTATATTTCCAAAATTGAGCAAGGAGAGAGAAGGATTGATATCGCAGAACTAAAATTAATTGCTCAAATATACAAGAAAGATATTAACTATTTTATTAGTAAATAAATGAATTTAGAAAGATTTAACAAGTTTTTAAAAACAGTTGACCTTAAAGACTATAGAGAAAAATATAGCATTCTTAGAATTGTTGAAATGGATTTACCAAAAGATGTTCAAACAGTTGAGCTACTTTATAAAGTTTATTGGGATGAAAAAAAGTTTATATCATTTGACGACTTCTATGACAGATATTTGCAAGAACAAAAAAATCCAATAGAGAATTTCAGAAAAAAGACGACTATGTGTAAGGATTGTTATTATCGTGGTTTGAAAGCAAGGATTTATAGAACATGGGCTGGTTTAATAACTCAAATTCATGCTGGTTATGTCGCTGAATCAGTTTTTGGTGACAGAAGTGTAAAAATGTCAGCTGAATTAGACCATCAAGGAGCGGATATAAGAGTAGAATATGGGGGGTATTTTTTGAATTATCAAGTTAAGAAAACAAGTTATAGCGGGGTAAAAAGTAATAAAGCGTTACCAAGAAAACAAAAACTAGAAGGGGAAAATATAGATATATTTTATGAAGTCCCTAATAGTAATATTTTTGATGATCCAAAAATAAAAAACGGAGATTTTAGACTCCCCTATAAGAGGTTTATTGACGATAAAAGAACGGAGAGATTTGTAAATGGTTTTATAGTTTTTACCAAAGAAGTATTTTTGCCAAAAAAGAAAGAGATTGATAATAATTAAAGTAATTTTGGCCTAAATCTTGTATTGCTTAAAAATTTTTCAGCGATACGAATATAATCAGGATTTATTTCAAAACCGACATACGATTGCCCTAACTCTTTAGCGGCAACACACTCCGAGCCAGTACCAACAAACGGCACTAACACAACGCCGTCTTTTTTTGGCATAGCGGATAAAATAAGTTTTCGGGATATTTCAAGAGGTTTTTGTGTCGGGTGTTTAATTATTTCGTGTTTTTCGTGTTTTTTTAGTTCTCTTGGTTCAAAAACACCATTACAAGTTTTGCACAAAAACCACCTTTCTATCATGCCAGCTCCGCCCGCAAGCGCGGGAATTTTTATGACATCGCGAGGCAAAGCTCCGCCTTCGTGGGCTTGGTAGATTGTTTCCTTACCTTCCTTGCTAAATCGTCCCAATGTTCCTTTTCTGACTTTTCCAGCGGCTCCGTTTAAAAATCCCTCTGTGTATGGCTCTCTAACATCGTCACGATTAAAAAGCGGTTTATCTTTCCATGCGCAAATAATCGCTTCGTGACTTCTTTGCCAAAAATTTAGTGAGGCGACATTTTTATTTGTATAGTGCCAAATAAGCCACCTTTTATTTATCGGTATTTCCACAGAAAGATAAGCTAAAATCTCGCTAAAACCATATATAAATATTGTCCCGCTTGGTTTCATTACGCGGATGCATTCATTTATCCATTCTTTACACCAAGAAACATATTCGCTTAATTCTCGCTTATCAATATTGTTGCCAAAATCTTTACCAATATTATAAGGTGGGTCAATAATGACAACATTACAACTTTCGTCAGGTAGTTTTTTAAGTTCTGCGAGAGCGTCGCCTAAAATTATTTTATTCAATGGAAGCGTTTTATTTCTTTTTAACGGAATTGTCAGTAAATCCTTTATCTGTTGTGTTTCATTTTGTATAACATCAATAACAACACCTTGAATTTTTACGTCTTTATCTTTTCGTATAATAATTGGCTCGTAGGCGCTATTTGCTGGTTGAAGCCGAATTTGATTACGCTCCCTGAAAAATTTTTTAAGGGTTGCCTCGTAATTATCTATTAAAGCGACTACCCTTTGCCCATTCTCGGCGACCTCTTGTTGTTTAACCAAAACAATATCGCCGTCTTTTATATTTTCATCAATCATACTATTTCCGCTTACTCGCAAAGCGTAGAAATCGCCGTTTTTTGGCAATTTTGTTTTGGCAACTGCTATAAATTCATTCTGCTGAATTGCTTCAATCGGTTCACCAGCGGCGATTACGCCCATGAGCGGAATTTTTATTAACTGCTCTTTTTCTGGCACGCTGATTGCTCGTGCTTTATTTTTTATTTTTTCTAAATATCCAGCATTTTTTAATTTAGAAATATAAAAATGAGCCGTTGAAACAGAAGCCATTTTAAACCTCTTTTGTATTTCCTCGAGAGAAGGGGCATACCCCTTACTTTTTAAGAAAATTTTTACGAAATCTAAAACTTTTTTTTGTCTTTTAGTGATCATGAGATTGATTTTATTCTATACTAAAAGTATAATAGAAAAAAAATAGAAAATCAAACATAGTTATCCACAGCACAATCTAAAATAAAGTAATTAGGGCGGGGCGTTGAAGTTTTTAGTAAGTTGGGGTATCATATTGTTATGGACTTAGTTCTCGTTTTTTTAATAGTTTTATCAGTAATTGTTTTAGTGTTGATTATATTAAGCGGTTTTTTGCTTTTGTATTCTTATAATATAAACAAAAAATTTGACTTAATGCTGGAAAAAGGAAAAATAAAAGACTTAAAAGATATTTTTTTAAAACAGATTAAAAAAGGAGAAGAGCAGGAAGAAATGACAAAAGAGGCTTTTAACAGGATTAAAAATTTAGAAAGTATTTCTGAAAAAACTATACAGAAAATTGATATTGTAAGGTTTAACCCCTTTTCAGACTTAGGAGGAAACCAAAGTTTTATTATTGCCTTATTAGACAAAAAAAACAATGGCTTTTTAATTTCAAGTTTGTTTGTTAATGAAGGGAGCAGGGTTTATGCAAAGACAATAAGAGACGGAAAATCTGATTATAATTTGTCTAAAGAAGAGTTAGAGGCCATAGAAAGGGCTGTCAATTTTAAATAATAAAGTTTATGGCAAAAAAAGCTGAACAAAAAAAAGAAAATATTCTAAACAGACCGCCTGTTGTAGTTGTTTTGGGGCACGTTGACCATGGGAAATCTTCTCTTTTAGAAGCAATTAAAGATTTTAAAATAACCTCTAAGGAATCAGGGGGCATTACCCAGCATATCGGCGCTTACGAAATTGAAGAAAACGGCAAAAAAATAACATTTATTGACACTCCGGGGCACGAGGCCTTTTCTGCAATGAGGGCAAGGGGAGCCAAAGTGGCTGATATTGCTTTATTGGTTATTGACGCGTCCCAATCGGTTCAGCCGCAAACAAAAGAGGCGATAATGGCAATAAAAATGGCTGAAATCCCCATGATTGTTGTTTTAAATAAAATGGATATGCCCACAGCCGATCCAGAGAAAATAAAAAGAGAGCTTTCAAAAATTAATATTCTCGTAGAGTCAATGGGCGGAGACATTCCTTCAATAGAATTTTCAGCCAAAGAAAGAACAGGAATAGCTGAATTGCTGGAAATGATTTTATTGGTGGCCGATATGCGAGAATTAAAATTAGAAACAAACGTTCCAAGCGAAGGGCTGGTAATTGAGTCGTATATGGACAGACTAAGAGGCCCCATTGCAACTGTTATTGTTAAAAAAGGCATTTTAAAAAAAAATGATATTATTGCCACAGATTTAGCCCTTGCAAAGATTAAATCATTACAGAGTTTTCAAGGCAAAGAAATAGAACAAGCCTTGCCTTCCCAGCCGGCAATTATTTTAGGTTTTGAAAGAGTTCCGGCTGTCGGCGAGAAATTTAAAAATTATAACACCATTGCCGAGGCCCAGGAAAAATTAAAAAAAGAAGAACCAAAAAGAGAGCTGTCTCCTACGGTTCTCTCTGGAGATTCAGATAAAAAGATTTTAAATATAATTTTAAAGGGAGATGTTTTCGGGTCTTTAGAGGCAATTGAGGGGGTGTTAAAAAACCTTCCCCAAGACAAAATTGTTTTAAGGATTTTGAAAAGCGAAGCGGGAGACATAAATGAAACAGATGCAAAAATAGCAGAAATGTCAAAGGCCATGATTATTGGTTTTAGGGTTAAAATAGGGCATGCTGTTTTGCAATTGTTAAAAAAAAATTTATTAAACGCAAAACCGGACAAAAAAATAAGGATAAAAACATTTAATATAATTTATGAACTGATTCAAGAGGTAAGACAAGGAATGGAGAAAAGCCTGGATTCAGAATCTGTTTACAAAGAGCTTGGCAGAATCAAAACGCTTTTGGTTTTTTGGGGCGAGAAAAACAGGCAGATTGTGGGCGGAAAAATTACAGAGGGCGAATTTAAAAAAGGCTTGAAGCTTAACATTTTAAGAGAAGATAAAAAAATCGGCTCGGGCAGAATAATAAACCTTCAGCGCGACAAAAAAGATGCGGAAAAATTAAAAAAAGGAGATGAAGCTGGTATATTATTTGAAGGCAATGTAAAAATTGAAAAAGGAGATATTTTAGTGGCATACACAGAAGAATACAAAAAAGGAGAGCTATAAAACAAGCTATCACGATTTTCTACGATCGTAGAAAATCGTGATAGCTAAAAAAATGAATAATAGAATTGAAAGAGTTAATTCGCTTTTGGAGCGCGAACTAAGCAAGATTATTCTAAGGGATTTTGAGTTTCCTATAGATATTTTGGTTACTTTAACCCGCGTGGAGGCAACTCCAAACTTGATTGAGGCAAAAGCTTATATTTCTGTTTATCCAGAAGAAAAAACAGACGGAACTATACTATTATTGAGCAAATCAATTTACGACATTCAGTATAAAATAAACAGAACCTTGAGAATGCGCCCAATCCCAAAAATTATTTTCGTAAAAGAGAAAAATATCAGTGAAGCCGGAAGGATTGAAGAGCTTTTAAACAAAGTAAAAGACGACCTGCCAGTTAATGAAAAAGATTGAAAAATAGAGGAAATAGGGGTAGAATAGAAGAAAACGTAAAAGATTTATATGTTTTCTTTAGATCCTCGCGGAGGACATAATCGTTATAAGTTTAAAATAGATTTTTTTGAAAAATGGACACCCAAAATGGCTTATATTTTAGGGTTTTTATACGCCGATGGTGATATTGAAGATGTAAGAAGATCGTCAAGAACCCAGTATATTACCTTTGCAAGTATAGATAAAGAAATTTTGGAAGTTATCAAAAACGCAATGGGTTCGGAACATAATATTAATTATAGAGCTCCGCGTAAAGTAACTTATTCAAACGGTAAGACATATGAAAGTTCGGGGATATATCGTCTTAGAATTGGAAGTAAAAAAATGTTTGATGATTTGATAAAATTAGGATTAACTCCAAGAAAATCTTTAACAATAATATTTCCAAATAATATTCCAGATAATTGTTTTAGGCATTTTATTAGAGGTTATTTTGATGGAGACGGATGTGTAACTATTAAAAAAGGAAAAGGTAAATATGGACAGCCAATTTTGAAAGGAATAGCAGTTATTTTTACAAGCGGTAGCAAATTATTTTTAGAAGGACTAAGGGATAATGCTTGCAGATTTGCTAATTTTGGAAAAAGAAGTGTATATTATGGCAGCAATGCATATTATTTGAAATATGATACCTTCGAAAGTTTAAAATGGTTTAAATTTTTTTATGGTGGTAATTTATCAGAGTTATTTTTAGAAAGAAAATTTAATGTTTTTAAAAAATATTTTCAAATACGCCCGATTAGAATTGACGGAGAAACAGCAAATATATTAAAAAAATAAATTCGGCCGAGTATCCAAGTAGTCTAAGGAGAGGGTCTGCAAAACCCTTATACATGGGTGCAAATCCCATCTCGGCCTCAAGAGTTAAAAAAATATTGCCCAGATGGCGGAATGGTTTACGCGTAGCACTTAAAATGCTATGAGCTTCGGCTCATGTGGGTTCGACTCCCACTCTGGGCACCAGCACAAGTGGAAAAATTATCAGCGAAAACATTAAGAAACTCCGCACCAAACTTGGTTTAACGCAAGACGATTTAGCCAAGAAGGCGGATATAAAATACACAACGTTTATGAAGATCGAAAGTGGCACAGTTAATAAGCCAAGCGTTCAAACAATGGCGAAAATCGCCAAGGCGTTGGGCGTTTCAATTGAGGAGTTAATAAAATAAATATGGAAAACAACGAAAAAACACTTGAAGCTTTGAAAAAAATTGAAAAGGCGATTGATGAAGTTAGAGATTTATTCCCGATGATAAAGAAGGAGGTCAAAATTTCTGTTAAGAAACAAGACAATCCTTTACAAATTTTGAAACGGGTTAATGGAATAATTATAAATTACGACGAAAGCAACGCTCGAAGAAAATTAGAAAGTTTATTAAAATTTTTAGGAATAATCTCTAAACAATAAAATATGACATTGGAAACAATTTTAATAATCGTAGGGGTCATCTTGTTATTTTTAACCTATAAAAAGTTAGATAGTTTATCGAAATTTTTTGAGGATAGAAATTACACCAAAGAAGAAGCTGATAAACAGCAAGAGTATAAAGATACTAATTTTCAAAATTGGTTATACGAAGATCTAAAAAATCTTAAAGGAAAAGTCGCTGAACTATCCGATAATCAGACAATCGGCAATCCTGCTTGGGGAGAAGATTCAGCAACATCAAGAAAAAAAGATAATTTGATTAAACTCTATGTTCAACACTTGGTTGAGAAGGAAAAATTATCACAAAAAGACGCACTTATAAAAGCAGGATTTGTGGTTAATAATTTTGAGGGTGGAGTTGTTGACGATATAATTCGCGATATCAATTTTCATGAAAAGATAAAATCAGAGGAAGAATTATTGATGAGCGACTTCTTTAAGAAAGAAGTTGAAACAAAAGCAAATTCGTTAAAAGCAGGAGATATTTTTGAGCCACTTTGGGTTGGTATAAAAAATAGAAAATACAAAAAGGGTGATGAATTACTGCAAAATACTCGAAAAGCTTTTGATTCTTATAGCGGACAATACGGTTATCAAAATTATGTTGAAGATTCAGCGATAATTTATAAGTTGCAAGAATTGGGAATTTTTGGGTTGAAGAAAAAAGATGATTACTCTTTCCAAGAAAGCCAAGACCGGCAAAAATTGGAAGTTTCTTATGACGCGACAGACGCAGAGATAAAGAGTTCATACTTAAAATTAGCGAAAAAATATCACCCCGATAATATGGGTGGTAATTCAGAAAAATTCACCGAGATAAATTCCGCTTACAAGAATTTGACTCAAAAAGATAGTATTAGAAAAACAATGAGCGGTCATCCATTTTTTGTTTTGAAAGAGGATAATTTAGAAAAATTGAGAGAAATAATTTTTGCTGGTGATGAGCAAAATAAGCAATACTATGACGATGCTTATTTTGCGGATAAACACCCGAAGGACGAAAGATTTGACATGCCCTTCCAACAACCATTTGAACATTAAAGGCGGCGCGCCAGCGTCGCTGGCACGAAAAATTGCGGTAGCGAAAAAAGAAGCGGCGGAAAGCGAGGGCGGGCAAAAATTCCTCCCCCCCCCCAACCCCCTTCCTTTTTGCCCGCCCGAGCGTTTAGTTTGTCGCGCGAAGCGCGGCGTCAGTTCCGTTCAAAAAAGGTTCGGATTTCGTCAAACAAACGCACCATTTTAAATTTTTATTATGGCTACTCTTTTTTTAATAATTTTAAGCGCATTTTTGGTTAGTCTTGCTTCTTTTGTGGGTATTTTTACCCTTTCTTTTAAGGAAAATATTTTAAAAAATTTTTTATTCTATTTTGTAGCTCTGTCTGTGGGGGGGTTGATGGGCGGAGCGTTTTTGCATCTTTTACCGGAAGCAACCGAAAAGCTTGGCAGTAGCCGGGCTTTTTTATGGGTTTTAATGGGTTTTTTTCTGTTTTTTATAATTGAAAAGATTATACATTGGAGGCACTGCCACGAGGATCATTGTCCTATTCACACCTTTGCTTATATGAATTTAATAGGCGACGGTATTCATAATTTTATTGACGGACTAATAATGGCGGCTGGTTTCGTGACAAATCCTAGTTTAGGGATTGCTTCAACCGTGGCTATAATTTTGCATGAAATACCGCAGGAAATAGGCGACTTCGGAGTTTTATTATACGGGGGAATAACTAAAAAAAGAGCGCTTTTTCTTAATTTTTTAACAGCAATAACCGCCGTGCTTGGAGGAATAGCAGGTTTTTATCTTTTATTTTTTATAGAGAGAATTTCTGGTTTTTTATTGGCCTTTGCCGCCGGCGGATTTTTATACATAGCGGCTTCAGACCTGATACCGGAAATAAGAAAAGAGACAAATACCAAAAAATCATTTTTAAATTTTAGCATTATATTTTTAGGAATATTGTTGATGTATTTTGTAAAGTTTTTAGAAGTGAAGTAAATAATGGAAAAAACAAAAAATCCCGGCGCTATTTTGCGGCCAGGGCTTTTTATTTTCAATTGGTAAATTAGTTTTTCAGTATTTCTATATATGTAAGTTTTGCCCCAAATTCTTTTGCTTGTTCGTATTCTGGAAACCAAATATCAACGTGGTACTTTCCTTTTCTTTGGTGCATTCTGTCTTCCACAATAAATATTTTATCTCCATACAGCTCGGGAATTCTTATTTTAGATCCAAAAGGAAGCATATTGTTGGCAATAATTCCATCGGCTACAGTTTTTCCGGAAGCAGTAATAAAGGGCGTGTCATCTGTTTCTTCAACCCTGCTTGAATAAGCAGTAACAATCATTCTTACCTTTTTTTTAACCTCGTAATCAGATTTGTCTAATCTGCAGATAGTATTTTTATCTATTATGGGGTTTAAGAACGACACTTTTTCTAAAAGATTGCCCAAAAGAGGTTCGGCCTTGGCCGTTTTAGGAGCAATTAATCCCAGCAATATAATTCCTATAATTATAGAGGCGATTAAGCGTGATTTTTTGATTAAAATCATATTATTTTTAATAAAAAATCCCCTTTCCAGAGGATATTTATATATTAGCATATTAAAGATATCGTGTCAATAGTTTGAGAAATATTTGTCCATAGGTCAAAATTTAATAAAAAAAACGAGTTTAAATCTCGCTTTTTTTGGTCATGGAGCGGGTGAGCAGAATCGAACTGCCGTCTTAACCTTGGCAAGGTTACATAATAGCCACTATACGACACCCGCAATTTTAAAAATTTGTGCCGCGAATCAGACTTGCACTGATCACCCCAGCTTTTTCAGAGCTGTGCTCTAACTACCTGAGCTATCGCGGCGTGGTGGGCGGTATAGGACTCGGACCTATGGCCTTCTCAGTGTAAATGAGACGCTCTACCAACTGAGCTAACCGCCCTTACAAGTGCGGACGGTGGGAGTCGAACCCACATGCCTTGCGGCGCTACCACCTCAAGGTAGTGCGTCTGCCATTTCGCCACGTCCGCCCAAAAGTACCGTGGACCAGTCCACGGTACTAAAATTATTTTTGTTCAGATGATTCAATTGGAGTTTCGGGGGTTGCCAGAACTTCTGCAACCTGCTCTTCTGCTGGTTCGGCGATGGCCGTGGCAAATTCTTTATTTTTCAACCTTGCATTTTTACCCTTAGCCGTTCTTAAATAATAAAGCTTTGACCTTCTTACTTTGCCTCTTTTCGCAATTTCTATTTTGGCAATCAAAGGAGAATGGATTGGAAATACTCTTTCCACTCCTATTCCTTCAACAACCTTTCTTACGGTGATTGTGCCGGAAATTCCTTTTCCGTGTTTTTTGGCAATAATAATGCCCTGAAATATTTGAATTCTTTCTTTGCCTCCCTCTTTTATTTTTTGGTGCACCAAAATGGTGTCGCCCGGCCTGATATCTGGCAAATCTTTTAATTGCGATTTATTAAATTGGTCTAATAATTTGGACATATTTTTTTAAATTTTTAATTTTAAATTATCTAAAATTTTTTCTAACCCTTCTGGCAATTCTGACTTAAACTCTTTTATTTCTCCGCCCGGCAGTTGTATTTTTAGATATACCGCGTGTAAAAATTGGCGGGTTAGTCCTTTTGGAGTCGGAGAATCTTTAAACCCATATATTTTGTCTCCGGCAATAGGATGGTGAATATACGATAAATGGCACCTTATTTGGTGTTTTCTGCCGGTTTTTATTTTAACCTCTAACAATGAATAATCTTTATACCTCTCAACAACTTTATATTCTGTAATCGCCTCTCTGGCTGATTTTGGGGCATCGGCAGGCAGATAAGATTTTTGTTTTCTTTTGTCGCCCGGCGCTCTGCTGATTAAAGTTTTTATTTCGCCAAAATCATTTTTAATATTTCCGCAGATAAGGGCTATATATTTTTTCTCTACCCTTCTATTTATAAACTGATTTTGCAGAAAAATCAAGACTTCATTGCTTTTTGCCACTAATAAAATTCCCGAAGTGTCTTTGTCTAACCTATGCGCAATTCCATACCTCGGGGGACTTCCGATGTCCCCCAAACTCGGATATTTTTCAATCAGCAAATCAATTAAAGCGTCATTGCGAGGAGCCGCAGGCGACGAAGTAATCTCATTAAATACAACTATTCCTGCCGGCTTATCAATAATTAAAATATCATCATTTTCGTAAATTATTTTTATGTCCATAAATATTAAGCATTTTCCCAGTCATAAATAGAAATGCCCGCTTGTTTTAAAATTTCCGCAACAAGATATTTTGAAATATCGCCGCGATGAGGATTGGGAATATGAACCTTCAATTCTTTTTTAACCATAAACAAATGACGGCCGCCAGAATAGGGGCCATCAAATCCAAGCTGTTTAAATTTCTGAACCAATTTTCGCCAGGAAATATTTTTAAGCATGACGGCATCCAATTCTAATTTCAAAATCTTGTATTTTTTCTCTCGCCTGAATTTTTAAAAGAAACCAATCTTCTAAAACCTCTCTTAATTCTTGCCGACAGTCTTCCAAATTTTTAGCATTGGCCCAAACTCCTTTTGCGCCCCTTATTTCGCCAAAATAACTTCCATCTTTAAGGATTTTATATTTCGCCGATTTTAATTTTTTTTCAATAAATTCATTAAACATAATTTTAAATTTTTTTTACATTGATATTACTACGATTTTAAGATTATCATATTCCCACTGGCTTATCAACCGTCAAAATCTCACCATTCTCGTAAATTATTTTTATATCCATAGTGGGCGGTAAAGGATTCGAACCTATAACATCTTACACGTCAAGTAAGCGCTCTACCATTGAGCTAACCGCCCATTTTAATTTTTGTGCGCCTGGCAGGGATCGGACCTGCGACCCACGACTTATAAGGCCGTTGCTCTACCACTGAGCTACAGGCGCATTTTGCCTATACCGCGATTTGTAAAGCTTTAAAAATCGCAGTATATAGAAAATTTTATGCTTTGCGTTTTGAGTTTTGGGTTTTGTTTCCATTCATTAAATTTTCAAATTCTTCCCTTTCTATGGTTTCTTTTTCAATTAATGTTTTGGCGATTTTATCTAAAAGCTCTTTTCTTTTTGTTATAATTTCTGTTGCTTTTTTTTCTGCATTTTTTATAAAATTTTCAACCTCGTCATCAATTTTAGAGGCAATTCTTTCAGAATAATTTCTTTGTTCTGATATTTCTTTTCCTAAAAATACAAGCTCTTCCTTTTCGCCAAAAGATATGGGACCCAAAGAAGACATTCCATATTCTTTTATCAATTTTCTGGCAAGGTCAGACGCCCTTGTCAGGTCGTTTGAGGCGCCGGTTGTCACTTCGCCAAATTTTATTTTTTCTGCCGAGTATCCTCCAAGCAAGGTGCTTAATTCGGCCAAAAATTGGGTTTTTGTTTTCATTTTATTTTCTTCGGAAGGCGTTTGCAGGGTGTATCCGGCCGCCATTCCTCTGGCAATAATAGAAATTTTTCTTACAGGTTCTGTTCCTTGCATAGAAGAAGAAACCAAGGCGTGCCCGGCTTCGTGAAAAGCCGCTATTTCTTTTTCTTTTTTTGATAAAATGTGGCTTTTTCTTTCGGGGCCCAGCAAGACTTTTTCTATTGCTTCCAAAAACTCCTGCTGGAAAATTTGAGTTTTATTCTGTCTGGCGGCTAAAAGAGCGGCTTCGTTTGCCACATTTGCCAAATCGGCCCCAGAAAATCCGGGAGTTCTTTCTGCTACTTCTTTTAAATCTATGTTTGTTGATAGGGGTTTATTTTTTGAATGAATTTTTAATATTTCTTCTCTGTCGTGGACATCTGGCATATCTAAAACCACTTTTCTGTCAAACCTGCCGGGCCTTGTCAGGGCTGGGTCTAATATGTCTGGCCGGTTGGTATTATGTAGAAGGATTGGTTCTGTACCGCCAAAAAATGCTTCATTCTCGCAACCGCAAAAATCGTATACATAACCGTCGTAAGCTATTTTTTTAATAGACTTAATAACTGGTCTATAAACAGAGCCCTTTATGCTTAGATTATCAGCTGATAAGGGATTCTGTGTTCGTCCAAAACCTAGTCTCCATGCAACGCTTTGTTTAAGGGGTTTTCCGTTATTGATTATTCTTCCTTCTTTTGTGCAAAATGAATGGATATAGCTTTTAAATCCATGCATTCTGAATAACCAATTTAATTCTAAAATTAATTGTCTGCTCACAGAGGTTGCCTCTCCTCTTCCTTGTTTGTCGAGATGTCCGTCTCCATAAAAATATCCTTTAAAATATTCCTTAAAGTATCCAAATGGCGTTTCAAAAAGAAAATAAGGAACATGTTTATTTTTTGCGCCCTTGCCACAGTAGTAAGAGAAGAAATCAGCTAAAGGCTTGCATTGATAAGTAATATTAATTGCATTAAAACTAGTAAATCTTATTTTTTGTGGATCCAAACTAAAGATGTTTTTCATTAAATTTTTAACATCTTCGATTTTTTCTTTTTCCTTCTTATTAAAACAAAAATCTACTTCCTTTCTTGCGTAGCCTTCTGCTGTATAATATCCCAATAATCTCATTAAGTCAGGGGTGACTCTAATTTTTTCTGGTAAAATATTTTTATGTTGATAGTAATTTCGCGATAACTCTCTTGGCCCGCAAACTCCCTGTTGCCACTTGCCGATAGTTCCTTGAGAAAAGCCAAGTTGTTTTCCTATTTGGGTTTGAGAAAATTCGTTTACATGAGATAGGGCGTATTGGTAAGCGGAATTGACGAGTTCAAATTTTTCAAAGAGTGGTTGCCAAACAGGAATTTCAAGATTAAACTCGGTATTAAATTGATGAGCTCTGATTTCTTTTTTAGAGCTGGTTCTATTAACCTTGTATGGAAGGTTAACTAATATGTCGCCATTTTTTAACTCAGAAACTGCTTTTGTTTTTAATCCTTGAGAATTTCTGATAAAGACAGAGTGATTTCCTGTCGCCTTAATCTTACCGCCAACATATTCTATTTCGTAAATTTCGCTAACTTTATGTCTAAAAACGTTTCTTATTTTTTTAAAGGCGCTATTAGCAAAGTATAAATTTTTACCAGTATTTTCTTTTTTTTCAAATCCTAAAATTTCAAGATTTGGTGTTTCTTTTTCAACGCCTTCTTCATTTTCTAAATAATAAGAATCAATGACTTCTGAAATTGACAAAAGCTTATAATCGCTATTTTTTTTAATTAAAACAGGGGTATCGCCAGTAACGCTGGCCGCCAAAACAATTGTTCCGGTCTCTCTTTCAAAGCCGTCCATTTCCACTAAAATTTGGTTTAGGGTTTGCTCTCTTTCGTCGTGGCCTCCGCCAATGCCAGCCCCGCGGTGCCTGCCAATGGCGTCTAACTCGTCAATAAAAATTATTGAAGGAGCAGATTTTTTTGCGGTAGAAAACAGGTCGCGCACCCTTGCCGATCCCACCCCCACAAACATTTCAACAAATTCAGAACCGGAAACCGATAAAAATGGCACATTTGCCTCGCCGGCCACGGCTCTTGCCAAAAGCGTTTTTCCCACTCCGGCCCCGCCTACCAGTAAAACTCCTCTTGGAATTTTTGCTCCCATTGCAATATATTTTTTAGGAAATTTTAAAAAGTCAACAATTTCCACCAGTTCTTCTTTTGCTTCTTTTAATCCGGCGACATCTTTAAAAGTAATTTTTTCTTTTCCGTGGCCTTCGGCTCCAAAAAGACGGGCCTTGGCTTTGGTAAAGTCAAAAACCTGCACTGCTCCGGATTTTGCCTGCTTTATCATTGTCCAGAAAAATAATCCAAAAACCACCAACGGCAGAATTCCAAAAACTAAAATGGGAGTTAACCAAGACCAAACATTTTCTTTTATAGGCGTAATGTCAATTTCAATGTTTTGCAGTTTTTCTTTATTTACTCCAAGATTATTTAACAAATCAGTTAAGCTTGAGCCCTCTTCTTTCATAGAAACAGCTGTTTTTTTGTCAGTATAAATAATTGTAAGTTCTGTCCCGGAAACTGTAATTTTGTTAACCTTATCTTGATTAATGTCGTTTACTAATTGAGTGGCCGATATTTCATTTGTTTGGCTTGCCGGAACATAAAACAGACTAAAAATTCCTCCAATAATAATAAGGATTAAAACAACAGAAACAAAATTTTTAATAAGTGGATTCATATTTTATATTTTTAATAATTTTAATTTAACATATTTTTTTAAATAGTTCAACTTTCTTATAAATGTAAGGTAAAAAAAACAGGCGTTGGAGATATTCCTGTTTTCACAGAAACACTCCAACGCCTCTTGCCTAAGAGCCGTATCCGATTGCCCAGATTGTTCTCTTAAGTATTAGCGGTCTTAACCGCCAGTCTTCGTTCCGTTGCCATTGCCGTTTCCGGCATTGGCGCTCGCCACATACACCCTGAAGATGTTCCAAAGCAAAGTCGGAAGATTATCGGGCGGAAACGGATCCGCCCGCAGAGCTCCCGCTTTGTCAAGAAACTTCTCATGGTCGCGAGAAAAGTCGACTACCTGGATCTCCCCGCCCTTGAGGCGAGTAATATCCAACGTCAAGTCATGGACGGTTTCTATTTTCCCGCCCGGGAACTTGTGAGTCCACTTATCCATGTGGATTTTATGGCATCCCGGCCTGCGAGTATCCCGGAATTCTTCGAAGGACAACTCTTGATTAGGATCGCCCTCTTCCTCTGTGTCCGCCACGTCCGCATCGTCTGGCTCAGAGATTCTTTTACCATTGACGACCTTGGCGGCCTTCTTGCTAATCTCTTCCTGCCGAGATTCGATCCTTTCGTGGAAATCGCGTTGGATAATCCTTTTCAGGAGTTGAGGTAGCTCGTTATACTGGTCGCTGCCTCGCTCGCCCTCAGGATATTCCTCGCCAAGGGTGCATCCGTTTTTATCCATCAAATCCCGAAATTCCTGATTGTAGGTCACAATCCTTATGGCCGTTGCTCTGGATTCGGGTTTCTGAAATCGCTCAACCTCAAGATCGAGACTGGCCAGCGAGGTTTCCTCCAAAACCTTGCTACCCTCAAAGACTTTGTGGACAAACTCCTTTGTGGTGGGCTTGTATTTGCCGTATTCCTGTTTGTGGAATTCATCCGGCAGCAAACCTTCGGTCGTCTTACGCAAATCGTCCTGCGCTTTTTTTATAGCGCTTCGGACGGTGTGCCATGCGAACTTACCCGCCTTTATGTACTGGTCGGACATATCCCTGTCCTTGGAAATCTCCGGGGGCGAAATAAATCTCGGAGATTCATCGGGGCGAGCCAGTCTTCCGTTTAACTTAAGACTGTTTCGAATTACCCTGACCTGATTGTCTGGGTAAGTCTCGTTTACAGCCTTCAGTAGAGCGAATCCGTTAGCCGACGCCGGCGCGCCAACCGCATCGATGATTTCAATGCTGTCAGCATCAACTCTGAACAACACGGCTCCTCCAGAGACCAGCGCTCCGCACATACCAGTCTTGGTTTCATCCAAGGCGTCGATGACGGGAAGCGTAGAAGCGCCGATAAACTCGGCCGTCTTCAGTTTCATCTCCTGAAAGTACTCGTTTTTGATCCGCTGATTCTGGCTTCTGACCGCATCCTTGATTTTGGCCTTCGCCCTCGTCCGATGCGGTTCTTCCAGTTGTTCGTTGTTGAACCGGCCGTGAATGGCATAGCTATCTCCGAAGACCTTGACGTCTCCATTTCTGTCACTAACCAGTACGTTAGCTTTTACGAGCCTTCCTACCTCGTTTAGAAGTTCCATCTTGGTGAAGGGTTTGGTAGACAGCCAAAAGGCTATCTCCGTAGCTTCCACAGACAACGCGGCAGGAGTATAGTCGCCCTGTGAATACACGTCGATGGCGGCCCGCAATTCCTTGAGCCGATCGCCGACAGTGAAGATCTTTTTTTGATCCTCGGCCTGTTTTTTTTGACCAGTTGCGGCCTCATCCCCACTTTCCATCACATACTCTTCGTCAAGGAGTCCTTTGCCGACTTCCGCTACACACTGGTCGATTTCCGCAATCTGCGGAAGGACAAGGTCTACCATCCACTTCTCAAATTCGATAAGCGACTCATAGAAGAGCGCCCTTTCCTCCTTCCTTTTCTCTTCTTCTTGTCTCTGCCGATCCTTCTTGGCCAGCAGATTGGCCTTCGCAATTTCGAGGGCCGTAGCTCCTTTAGCCAGCATGTCGGCTGTAACGAGTTGCGAGGGAATCTCGATCAACCCGATCTCCCCTCGCTCCGGAATTCTTAAAGTCTTGAGATCCCGTCCTACCTCTTTCATGGCCTTTCCCATCGCAATGCCCTTTCTTGAAACATTGGGTTTTTCAACCCGGTTTATGGACCCTTGGCAAAAGCCAAAGGTAAAATAGGTACTGTTTAAGAGTATAACAAATTTCAAATAACTTGTCAATAGTTTTAGAGCTAAAATTTAAAAATAAAAAAAACAGCGAATTATTCGCTGTTTACGTTTTGCTTTCTAATTGGAGAAAAAAGATGAATCATTTTATCTCCTGTCAAAGGATGCTCATCGGCGAGCGCGCTTATCTCATAAGACAGAGATTCATGATTCCCGATAATTACACCTATTTTAACCCCTTTATTTTTTGCATCTGTTAAAAATTCCACAAAGTGTTTATCGCCGCTGCCAATAAAGATATAACGGATGCTTGGAATATATTTCAGACAAAATCTGCTTTCATTTATAATGATTCTATCTGTCGTATCTTTATATTCAACTTTGTCTGCCGAAACTACGCGTGGAATTTTTGAGCAGAGGTTTATGCTATATCCCCGTTTTTGAAAAGTCGCTTCAAAGCCGTAGAGCTGGTGCATCGGAGAAAAAAGATAAACTTTTATCATTTTAGCAACTCCATTCCACCATTGTTCTACTCCATTAATGCCGGCTAAAAAGTCGTAATCTTCTTTAGTAATTCCTCTCTCCCTCATTCCTATGGCTGTATTTTCCCAGTCCCATATGCAAATTGCATCAGATAAATTGCTGTCAATCATAGTTGTTTCTCCAAAAAAATGTTAAAGATCTTAAAGGTAATTTTATAATATAATATAGTTTTTTAATTGTCAAATTTTTTTGCAAAAAAAAGACGTTGAACAAATATCATTCAACGTCTTTATGTCTCGGAAGACGAATTGTCAGATTATTTTTTTGCCTCATACCGAATTTTTCGGCAGCGGCCGAGGCCATATTTGTACCACGGACACGGATTGTGCTGTGTTGACACGCAGATTCCTTTCTGACATTGTTCTGTTCGGCTCGGTTCAAAACTTGCAGGGTCAACGCCGATTTTTACGATATCCCTGATTTTTTCCAAATTGAGATTAGTTGGAGTGTTAGGACAGCTTAAACTTCCATTTAAAAGCATTTGTCCTGTCACCTGAAAATACCACTCTTCGGCGCCTTCAACCTTGCCTTCGCTCGCTAATACCCTCCAATCAGTGGTTATGACTTTTCCCTTGGCATCCTGCTCTTCTATGCGAAGCATTTGAGCAACATCGTAAAGCACTAATCCTTCCCTGTTGCTGGTGTAAATTTGTGTATTACCGGACGAGCGGCGCTGAATAACGATTGCCGCGCCTTTATTGCGGCAAACGTTGTTAAACTGCTCGCTGTCAGAAATGCCAGAAACCATTTTAATCTTCCTGCCGGGTCCTTGTATTTCCTCTGTCACTGACTTGTTGGCAAGCTCGCTTTTTGTTTTTATAAAGTGAACTTGTTCTTGGTATTTGGAATCTAACGCCAGCATTACCCAATTTATGACCTTGGCCGGGTCGTTGGGATGAGCGTGGTGCATTGATTTTACCAAGTTAGACAGGTCAAAGGGCTGGTTGCCCGCTTTCAGATCACTTTTTTTAACAAAATTGAGAATTTTCTCTAAAGCCGGCTCACTTTCAATTCCAAGTTCTTTGGCAACAAGAGTTGACGCGCATTCGTCCGGTTTGCCAAATGTTTTCACCCCGGGGTGTTCATCAAACTTGCCTCCCCCTATACCAACCAAGACAACGCCTTCGCTTTCAAATTCATCGCTAGAAAATCCTTCAAGGTCTTCACCGCCAGCGCCGGCAAAGGTAATTTTTGTTTCACTTATTCCTGGAAACATTTTTTCCCCGAATTTTTGGAGAAGCCAAATTGCGCACACTTCATCAATGTGCGGCCTTTTGTGAGTTACAATTGTAAACATTTGCGCCTCCATTTTCCATATTAAAGACTCAAGGTGCTATTTGACAAAGAACGTCTTTGTCATTAATTCTAAAATTAACATATTATTTATTAAATGTCAAATTTTTAAGCACCAAATACAAAAAAGTGCGACATCCGATGTCGCACTTTTTTAAATATCTATATTATTTAATTGACTAATTTTAAGCTCATTCGGTGCTCTTTTGGTTCTATTGATAAGATTTGGAAGTCATATGTCTTTCCGATTTTCAGCAATTCTTCCATTTTACCTTGTGATTCAAATTCAGAAACATGGCACAAGCTCCTTATTTTAGACGCGTTTTCGTCGTTAAGGACAATTTCAACAAATGCTCCAAATGGGCTGATTTTAGTTACCGTTCCCTTAACAGCATCTCCTTTTTTGCAACTCTTTTCAACCTCTTCCCATGGATTTTTTTTCAAAGACTTCAGGGACAAAAACACCTGATTGTTATTTATGTCTATAATTTGAGCCTTTACAATCTGCCCTATTTTTACAACCTCTGCCGGGTTTTCAACCAACTGCCAGTCAAGTTCTGAAATATGAATCAATCCTTCTATGCCCGATTTTTCAGAAGATAGGGGAAATCTGATAAATGCCCCAAAATCAGCAATGCCGGTTATCTCGCCCTCAATGATATCTCCCTTTTTGTGAATTTTTAATATTTCTTTTATTTTTTCTTCTGATTTGGCTTTTTCGGATAAAATTAATTTATTTTCCTCGGCCATTAAGTCAAGTATTTTTACCTCTAAAGTTTTGCCGATAAATTTTTGAAGCTCTTTTAAAATTTTTTGTTTGTCTGCGTCAGCCACTCTTGGATAGTGCTCTGGAGCCAGTTGTGAAACAGGCAAGAATGCCGGAATAGAGCTAAAATCAGTTAAAAGCCCTCCTTTATTTACGCCCGTAATTTTAACTTTTAAAACTTCTCCTTTTTCTTTTATTTCTTTCAGTTTTTGCCAGCTTAATTCTTTAGATGCGTCTTTTAAAGAAAGCTCTCTGTATCCGTCGTCGTTTTCCAATTCAATTATTTTGGCAAAAATTTTATCTCCGATATTCAACGATTTTATAGCGTCTTTTGCCAGATAAAACTCTTTGCCGTAAATCACGCCGGTTCCAAAGGGTCCTAAGTCAATAAAAATAGCAGACCTGTCTCGGGCTACAATTTTTCCTTCAACCGTTGATCCCACCGAAAAGGGAACAGAGGTGTCTTTAATTTTATTTTCTTTATCTTTAATAATCATAAAATTTAATAAAAAAACAACGGTTAATAATATGTTTAATATATAGGAAATAATTGCAAAGGTCAATGAGTTATGATAAAATAAAAATAAATTAATTATTATGGCGAAAATTTCTTTTGCAGGGCAATCTTGCTTTCAAATTTCAGTTTCTAATTCAAGAGACCACTCTGCTGATATTGTAATTGACCCATTTGACGAATCTGTTGGGTTGAAAATTCCCAATTTTTCAGCCGATATTTTGCTTATTACCCACGATCATCATGATCATAATAATATAAAGGCGGTAAAAGGAAATCCGTTTTTAATATCTGGTCCCGGCGAATATGAGGTTAGGGGGGTTTTTGTCAAAGGTATTTCTGCTTTTCACGACGATAAAGAAGGAAAAGAAAAAGGCCAAAACACAATTTATACAATTGAAGCAGAAGAAATAAAATTTTGCCACTTGGGAGATTTGGGCCAAAAACAGCTTACAGACGAGCAACTGGAAAAAATAGACGGCATTGATGTTTTAATGATTCCGGTTGGAGGAGAATATACAATTTCTTCTCCAGAGGCCCAAAGAATAATTTCACAAATTGAGCCGAAAATTGTAATTCCAATGCATTATCAACTGCCGAATCTTAATCTTAAATTAGACGATGTGTCAAAATTTTTAAAAACAATGGGAAAAAATTCCATTGCCCCGCAGGATAAACTAACAATAAAAGCCAGCGCCCTGCCCAAAGACGGAATGGAAATAGTTGTATTACAACCTTAATTTAAAATTGTGAATTTTCAAAATTTTTTAACAAAACTGCAAAATTTGGGAGACAATCACAAAAAGATTATAATGTGGATAATTATCGCTATTTTGGGAATTATAATGGCTTTTTTTTGGTTTGATTCAGCTGGAAAAAGAATTTCAAAAATAGGAGAAGGCCTCAAAACCATTGAATTACCCCAAGTTGAAAACCAAACTCCAGCTACAAAAACAGAGCAAGACAATTAAAAAATGCTTTCTACTTTTAAATTCATGCAATAAAAAAATGAATAATATTAAAAATATAAAAGAAAAATTAAAAAAGTCAGAACAGTTTTTAAAAAATAAATTTTCGGTTAAAAAATCGGTGTTTTTGGTTCGTATTCAAGAGGCGAGCAAACAAAAAAAAGCGACATTGATATTTTGATAAAATATAAACATGACGATAAAAGCTATTTTGATCTTATCGGCCTGCAGTTTGAATTAGAAAAAATACTTAAAAAGAAAGTAGATTTATTGACCTATGGCTCTGTTCATCGAAGATTAAAAAAAGAGATTTCATGATTTTAGGGATAAACACAAAGAAATTGAATGGAAAAAGATCGCAGGAACTAGAGATAAGATTATTCACGAATATTTTGGAGTTGATTTAAAACTAATATTTAAAATAACAAAAGAAGACATTCCGAAGTTAAAAGAAAAAATGTCAGAATTATTAAAAGAATTAAAAATAAACAGATTAATTTAATGGAAATTTCAGAAAACATAAAAAAATTAATTCCAATTTTTAAAAAAGAACAGTCGGTAAAACTGGTTTATCTTTTTGGTTCTAGGGCAACTGGAAAAATAGGGGCGTTAAGCGACTATGATTTTGCAGTTTATTTAGATGAAAAAAATTCTAAAAAAAGGTTTGACCTGCGGTTGAAATTAATGGGGGAAATTTCTTTAAAATTAAAAACAGATAATATTGATTTGATTATATTAAACGATATTGACGGCCCTGAATTAAAATATAATATTATAAAAGAGGGAATTTTACTTATGGAAAAAGAGCCGTTTAAGGTTTTAATGGAGCCTAAAATTCTAAACGAATATTTTGATTTTCACGATATATTATTAAGATATAAATTAACAAAAGCATGACAAATTTTTCCGTTGTGGAAAATAAAATAACCTCTGCCCAAAAATATTTGAAAATTCTTTCAGTAAATTTTAAAAAATTTTCAAGGAGAGAAATTGAAGAAAATAATATTATAAAAGGATCTGTTGAAAGATATCTTTATCTGGCCGCGCAGTCCGCCATTGATATTGCAGAATCCTTTATTTCTTTGAGAAATTTCAGAAAACCAACAACATTGAGGGAGGGCTTTGAAATTTTAGAAGAAGAAAAAATTATTTCTGTTGAATTGCGGGAAAAAATGATAAAAATGACAGGTTTTCGGAATGTAGTTGCCCACGATTACGAAAAAATTGACTATGATAAAGTTTATGATATTTTACAAAACAGATTGGGAGATATTGAAGAATTTGTTTTTGAAATTAAAAAAGCGTTAAATTTGTAAAAAATGGCGGAAGAAAAAGAAAAATCAACGGACAATAATAGGGGAAAAGTAGAACCAAGAGAAATCGTGCAGGAGCTGAAAGAATCATACATTGATTATGCAATGTCGGTTATTGTGGCTCGGGCATTGCCCGACGTAAGAGACGGCTTAAAGCCCGTGCACAGAAAAATTTTATACGCAATGAATGAGCTGGGGCTAAGCAGTTCGGCTAAGTTTAGAAAATGCGCGGCGGTAGTTGGAGAAGTAATGGCAAAATACCATCCGCACGGCGATATGGCCATTTACGATACTTTGGTCAGAATGGCTCAGGATTTTAATATGAGGTATCCTTTAATAGCCCCTCAGGGAAATTTTGGCAGCCAAGACGGGGATAATTCTGCGGCCAGCCGTTATACAGAATGCAAACTTTCTAAAATTGGCGAAGCAATGCTTGAAGATATTGAAAAAAACACGGTTAATTTTATAGACAACTATGATGGCACAAAACAAGAGCCGGCTGTTTTGCCCTCGCCCCTTCCGCAATTGCTTTTAAACGGCAGTTTGGGAATTGCCGTTGGAATGGCAACAAACATCCCCCCGCATAATTTAACAGAAATAATTGACGCCACTGTTCATTTATTAGATCATCCCAAAGCCGAAACTCCTGATTTGTTTGAATTTATACAAGGTCCGGATTTTCCTACGGGCGGCATAATTTACGACCAAAAAGAAATAATATCTGCCTATTCCCAAGGCAAGGGTTCTATAATAATGCGGGGAAAGGCTGACGTGGTGGAAAAAAAGGACGGCCAGGAGCAAATTGTAATTACAGAAATTCCTTATCAGGTTATAAAATCAACCCTAGTTGAAGAATTGGCTAATTTGGTTTCAGAAAAAAAAGTTGAAGGCATAAAAGACATAAAAGATTTGTCTGACAGAGAGGGAATGAGAATTGTAATAGATGTTAAAAACGGCTTTCAGCCCCAAAGAATTTTAAACCGCCTTTACAAATTTACCAACCTGCAGAAATCTTTTCATATGAACTTGCTGGCCTTGGTTGACGGCATTCAGCCCGAAATTCTTTCAATTTCCGATGTTTTAAAATATTTTATAGAACACAGAAAGGAGGTTGTCACCAGAAAAACAAAATATGATTTGGAAAAAGCCAAAGAAAGAGCCCATATATTAGAAGGCCTAATGATTGCTTTAAAAAATATTGACCAGGTAATTTCTACCATTAAAAAATCAGCTGACAGGGAAGAAGCAAAAATTAATTTAATCAAAAAATTCAAGCTTACAGAATTGCAGGCAGTAGCAATTTTGGAAATGAAATTGCAAACCCTGGCGGGGTTGGAAAGAAAAAAAATAGAAGACGAGTTAAAAGAAATTTTAAATAAAATTAAAGAACTGCTGGCTATTTTAAAAAGTCAGGATATTTTAAAAGACATTATTAAAAAAGATCTTTTAAACCTTAAAGAAAAATTTGGCGATAAAAGAAAAACAAAAGTAATAAAACAAAAATTGGGAGAAATAACAGAAATTGACTTGGTGCCGTTGGAAGAAACAATTGTCACCCTAACTACCGGCGGATATATTAAAAGAATAAATCCTGCCACTTATAAAATTCAAAAAAGAGGGGGAAAGGGCATTATGGGAATGAAAACAATGCAAGAGGATATTGTTGAGCATTTTATTTGCGCCTCAACACATGATAATTTGCTTTTTTTTACGGATACCGGCAAAGTTTTGCAAACGCAGGTTTATGAAATTCCAGAAGGAACAAGGGTTGCAAGGGGCCGTGGCATTTTAAACTTTTTAGAGCTTTCAACAGAAGAAAAAGTTTTATCTTTAATTCCCATAACAAAAGACGAGGGGCAAAAATTTAAATATTTGGTTATGGTTACCAAAAACGGCAGAATAAAGAAAACCAGCCTAGAAGAATTTGGCAATGTAAGGAAAAGCGGAATTATAGCCATAAAACTGGAAAAGGGGGATGCGTTGAAAAAAGTAGTTAAAACAACGGGTGAAGACGATATAATTTTAGCCACAAAAAACGGCATTGCCATAAGGTTTAAAGAAAAAGATATCAGGCCTATGGGCAGAACCGCGGCCGGAGTCAAAGGCATTAGGCTTAAGTCGGGAGACGAGGTTATTTCAATGAATGTTATTCAAAAAACAGAAAATAAAGAACAGAAACCCGAAAAACAATATTTATTGATTGTTATGGAAAACGGCTATGGCAAAAGAACAGATGTTTCTCAATATAAGTTGCAGGGCAGGGGAGGTTCTGGAATTAAAACAGCCAAGATTACTCCTAAAACAGGCAAGGTTGTTTTGGCTGCCATTATAGAAGGAGCCGAAGAAGAAGATTTGATTGTTATTTCCCAAAAGGGGCAGGTGATAAGAACAGCGGTAAAATCGGTGTCTTTGCTTGGCAGGGCAACCCAGGGGGTAAGAATAATGCGTCTTGAAGAGGGCGACAAGGTGGCCTCGGGCGCATGTCTGAAAGAATAATCCACTTTTAATAATTTGGCGTATTTGGTATAATCAAATTAGTTAAAAGTCTAAAGTCAAAAATTAAAAGTATAATATTAAATTAAAAGTATAAGCAATGAATGGCAATAAAGAGTTTAGCGATAATCTTAAGAAAAGAATTTATAATTTTATTCTACGATTGATTAAATTTACCGAAACCCTGCTTAAAAATGACGATGTATGTAAAATTACTCGCAATCAAATTATTAGAAGCGGAACCAGTATTTGCGCTAACTACATTGAAGCAATTGCCGGTTGTTCAAAGAAAGATTTTACAAATTTTTTATCACATTCTTTAAAATCTGCCAACGAAACAAAATTTTGGTTGGCTCTTTTGCGAGACACAAACAAGGGAGATAAAAAAGAAATAGAGCACCTTTTAAAAGAATTAATTGAAATATCAAACATATTGGGTTCCAGCATAAAAACCCTTAGAAATAAATAACAAAATACGATTACTTTTAACTTTTTATTATATTTTTAATTTTTGACTTTTAATTTTTAATTAGCATTATGGAGGGTTTTTTAAATCCGGAAGAAGTTTTAAAAGAGCTTGAAATAAAAGAAGGAATGATTGCGGCCGAATTCGGCACGGGAGCCGGTATTTTTTCCATTGCTTTGGCAAAGAAATTAAAATTAGGCAAGGTCTACGGGCTGGACATTCAGGAAGAAAAATTATCAGCTCTAAAAAACAGGGCGGTTTTAGAAAAACTTTCCAATATTGAAACAATTGTCTGCGACCTGGAGGCCGTTAAGGGCTCTACTTTGCCCAACAACTCCATAGATATTATTTTGGTTTGCAATATTCTCTTCCAAGCAGAAAATAAATCTGCTATAATTATAGAAGCAAAAAGGGTTGTGAAAGCGGGAGGGCAGGTTTTGGTGGTTGATTGGAAAGAAACAGCTCCTTTTGGCCCCAAGGAAGGAAGAATTACAGCTGACCAAGTTAAAAAAATAGCAACAGAAGCCGGGCTTTCCCTAAAAAAAGAATTCCCCGCCGGAGCTTATCATTACGGCCTTTTATTTAAAGAGCAATAATTTTTAAAATGAATAAATTTTTTATATTTCTAATATCTTCTATTATCGCGCTTGGCTTAGCATCTTCATCTCCAGTATCGGGCGTTACTATTAAAAACCCCCTAAGCTCTAATACTATTTTGGAACTTTTAGATAAGATCGCGAAAACTGTTGCCACGATAATCGGGTCTCTTTCTACTATAATGTTAATAGTGGCTGGTATTATGTATCTTACTTCAGCCGGCAGTCCTGAAAAGATAGGAGCCGCCAAAAAAGCATTAATATACGCCATAGTAGGCATGGTTGTAGCTGTAATAGCGGGTACAATAGTTAGCATTGTTAAAGAAGTTTTAGGCGTTAAGTAAATTTAATAATAAAAAGGTCGTTATAAAAAAATATTTTGTTATGAAAAAAATATTATCATTATTATTGGTCTTATCGGGCGTTTTAATTCTGCCAAACATAGCTTTTGCGCAAGTAACCATTGTTGGCATGGTGATAAATGTCACAAGCGTAATAGTGGTTGTTGCGACCGCTCTTGTTGTAATATTTTGGATGATTACGGGACTTTTATTCTTGTCCGCGCAAGGAGCTCCGGACAGGCTTAATTTGGCAAAAAAAGCCCTATTTGCCTCAATAGCCGGAACAGCCTTGGTTATTTTGGCTCAAGCTGCACAAACTATAATAGGAAACGCATTATTTCTCGGAGTTTAAATTTAAAATTATGTATTTTTTCGTCATTGCGAGCCCACAGGCGAAGCAATCTCAAAATATGCATAATTAAATAAAATGACAAACAAAAAAATATTATTTTTAGTATCGGGGAGTATTTTATTCTTATCTTTTTTTACCACACCAATAACGATAGCTGCCGGCACTGAGGCAACTGAGTTTTGTAAGATGATAGCTAGAATAGGAAGTATTTCCTGGAATGTAGGCGGTGCTATGATAATTATTGGGTGGATTATCGCTGGTGTTTTATATTTAACAGCAGGAGGAGGGGAACGCATGGGGATAGCTAAGAAGGCATTAATTGCCGCTGTTATCGGAACAGTGGTGGTTGTATTATCAATGTCGGCATCTACCATAATAATTGACGCATTGGGAACTGGCGGCACAGGATTATGCAAACAAAAATAGAGAAAAAAATGGTGAAAAATGGCGTCAGGTTTGGTTTTTATAAAATTGCAAATAGCAAATAAATAATGAAAAAAGTTTTAATTAGCGTTTTTCTTTTAGGGGTGGTGGTTTTGCCAGCAGTGGTTTTTGGGGCGTTGCCGACAACTATAACCGGCCTGGGGACTAAGGTTGTTAACGCTATTTGGACTGTTGCCGTAGTAATTACTGTGTGTTGTTTTCTACTGTCTGGAATTATGTTTGCTATGGCTCAAGGAGACCCTCAAAAAATTTCTTTATCTAAAGCCGCTTTTATAGGAGGAATAGTAGGGGCTGTAGTTATTCTTATTTCAGCTTCAATATTGCCTATTTTGTTTGGCTGGCTTAATTAAGAGCTGTAAATGTTTTTCCACAGGCAGGGTTATGGACAATTATTAGGGATTGAGTATAATAGATTAAAGGGTAAAGGGGTTGTTAATAACCAATTTATCATTGATAAACATTTAAAAGGTCGAAAATCAACAAAATTTAACGAAATTTAAGGATTAATAAAAACCGGCGAATTAAGATTTTTTAATAAAAAATAATAAATTCGCTGGTCGAATAGTGAAAATCAACAAAATTTTATCTTCATTAATTTTAGTTGCAGTATTAGCCCTTCCGGTTATTGCTTTAGCTGGAGCTACCCCAGATGTTCCCGTAGATACCTACACTTGGATCCAAGTAAAAGCTTTTATCACAGGAGTATTATATACAGTAGGCGGTTTTGTAATAGGGGTTATGTTGTTAGTATCAGGAATTTTGTTCGTCACAGCCTCCGGCGATCCGGAAAAAGTGGGAAAAGCAAGAAATACTCTTTTATATGCCGTAGTAGGCGGAGTGGTTTTGGTTCTTGCGCTTTCAATATGGGCAATTATAAAAACTTGGATATAATAGAAATAATTAAAATTTTTTTAAAAAACGACCAAGGATTAAACCATGGTCGTTTTTTTACAATAATATAATTTTTGATATATTAAAGATATTGAATATGCAGGCAATGTTAGCGAGTATGGTGAAACCCCGCAAAAATTTCTCGCTTCGCTCTTGATTATGCGGGGTAGGCAGCAAGACAAAAAAGCCGCGGTGGCGGAATTGGAATACGCGCATGCCTTAGGAGCATGTTCCGAAAGGATTGAGAGTTCAAATCTCTCCCGCGGCACAAAATAAAAACTGGCGAAAAGCCAGTTTTTAGCGCTTTAATATCTTTGCGAGTTACGAAGATTTCACTTCCAGTTTTCCTTTGTTATTTTGCTTGTTTTTGGGGATTTTTATGGTTAAAACCCCCTTGTCCATTTCGGCTGCGGCCTCGGCAATGTTGATGTTTTCTGGCAGAACGATTTTTCTGGAAAAAGGCCCCCAGTAGCATTCCTGGTAAAAATATTTATTTTCCGGGCCTGCGCAGGGATTTTCTCTGTTTCCTTTTATTACCAGCATTTCTTTTTCTAAGGAAATATCAACGTCTTTTATTTGAATTCCGGCAATGGCGGCCAAAACCACAAAATCAGAGCCTGTTTCATAAACATCAATTACCAGCTCTCCTTCTGGGTCAAAAATTTTACTTTTGTTTTCTTGGACCAGCCCGGGTTTTTTAGAAATTAAATTATTTTCTATAATTTTTGTTTTGTTTTTCATATGCGAATAAGGTGAGCACCCCGCCCTCTAAGCTGTTATTCTTTTCTTGAGGGCTCGCCAGGCACTACCATAATGTTTTAATTTTTTTTCTCTTGTTGTAGCTAAATTTTTAGATAAATATGATTCGTAATAAATCAATTCTATTTCACCCTTCGACTTATGTTGTTTTATTCTCCTTTGTAAATCTTCGCTATATCCTATATAAAATTCATTATTTATTTTTAGAATATAAACATAATACATAAGAATAGAGGGCGGGGTTTTCGCATCGCTTCGCGACACTCAAATTTTACAAACGCTTTTTAATTTTTTAAGATTTTCAAAACCAGAAATAATAAAAATAGAAAGCATTATTAAAATTACAACAGGTATAATAATCTTCATGGGCATCTCTATTGTCATTATAGAAAAATTATACAATCCGTGCAAGACAGTAGCCGTTAACAGCCCCGAAAAAAATATCAATTTTTTATTCTTCGTTTCGCAAATAGAAATAGCCAGAAAATAGCCCACTAACCCAGAGCAGAGAGTATGCAAAAAAGTAGCTCCCACAAAACGGATAAAGCTGATAATTATAGTCCTGTTCACAATATCGTTAAAAGATAAATTATCTATTGGAGAAAGCAGATAAAGAATATTTTCTAAAGCGGCAAAACCCAAAGCAGAAATAACCATATAAAGCATTATATCTAAGGGCTCGTCTAATTCTTTATTATTAATGATTTTTTGCCTTACTACCAAATATTTAAAAAATTCTTCCGTAAAAGCTATTATAAAAAACCAGTATATTATAGAAATAGCAAGAGGGGGCAGTTGAAATTCAAAGTTTTTTAATAAATCTGAAAGCCATATCTGAGTAAAAAAAACAGGTAAGGTAATTAAAGCGCCCCATAAAAAAATTTTTATAATCTGGCTGTTTGATTCGGGATGTACGTCTTTTCTTAAATAATAAAAAAGCCAGGTCAAACTTGGCAAAATTCCAAAAATAATATAAAGAATTATTTTAAAATCCATAAGGCAGTTAAAAGTCTAAAGTTAAAAGTTAAAAGTAATTGTTGCGCCGTTATACTTTTAATTTTTGACTTTTGACTTTTAATTTTCAGGCCATTCTTCTATCATTATACACTCTTTCTTGTTTTTTCTCGGAAGTTGCTGGTAAATTTCCTCTGTTATAAAGGGCATAAAGGGGTGTAAAATTTTCAGCGAGCCAGAAAGTATTTTCAAAAGCATAAACTGTGTCGACTTTCTTGTTTTTGGAGAAGACAAACTTTTTTTGCTTTCTTCTATTATTTTATCGCAAAAAGTATGCCAGAAATAATGATAAATTTTTTCACCAGCTATATAAAACTTAAAGTCGTCCATTTTTTTTGTGATTTCTTTAGCAGTTTTTTGGAAGTTTTCGAGCAATTTTTTATCTCTCGCGTTTAATTGAATTTTTTTGTCTGTTTTATAATCTTTTAAATTCATTAAAACAAACCGCGAGGCGTTCCAAATTTTTGTGGCAAAATTTCTATAACCCTTTATTTTATTTTCATCTAGGGGCAGGGAAGTGCCTGGACTATTCCCAACAACCAAACCCATTCTTAGGGCGTCTGTGCCGAATTTTTCAATCAAGTCTAATGGGTTAATAACATTTCCCTTTGATTTTGACATTTTCTGTCCTTTTGCATCCAAAACTAATCCGTGCAAGTAAACATTTTTAAAAGGGATTTTTTTTGTTATATAAAGCCCCAGCATAATCATTCTTGCCACCCAGAAAAATATAATTTCGCCTGCGGTTTCCATAACATCGGTAGGATAAAATGTTTTATAATCTTTAGAGTTTGGAAAACCAAGAGTTGCAAATGGCCATTGGCTCGAAGAAAACCATGTGTCAAAAGTATCGGTTTCTTTTATTAATAATCCGTCACATTTTGAGCATTTTGTAATTTTATCATTTATATCAATAAATTCTGCATGGCATTTTTCGCAAAACTTGGCTGGCATAGGAATGCCCCAGACAATCTGCCTTGAAATATTCCAATCAATAATATTTTTTAACCAGTGTAAAGATATTTTTCTATAGTGCTCTGGAATAAATTTTATTTGATTTTTTTCAATTGCTTTAATGGCGGGCTCAGCCAGCGGTTTCATTTTTAAAAACCACTGCTCTTTAATTTGCGGTTCTATTAAAGAGTTGCATTTATAGCAGGTTTTGACAATATGTTTATAGTTTTCTTCAATCTTTTCAACAAGCCCCTTGGTTTGCAGTTTTTCAATTATTTTTGGCCTGGCTTCTAAAATTTTCATTCCGGCAAATTCGCCGGCAATCGGTAAAAGCCGTCCTTGAAAATCTATTATTTGTTCTTTATCTAAATTGTGGCGCTCCGCAATTTCAAAGTCTACTGCATCGTGCCATGGAGTAATTGTCATAACGCCCGTGCCAAAATTCATATCTATGGCTTGGTCTTTTATAATTGTGGCTGTAATCGGCCCATTTATCCACTCTAATTCTATTTTTTGGCCGTTTTTATAATTTTTATATCTTTTGTCTTTTGGGTGCATTACCATATATTTGTCTCCAAATTTTGTTTCCGGTCTGGCTGTGGCAATTACAAACGGGCCGTATTTTAAATAATAAAATTTATCAGTTCTTTCTTCGTCTTTTGTTTCTAAATCAGACAGGGAAGTTTGGTGCCTTGAACACCAGTTGATTATTTTTTTGCCTTTATAGACCAGCCCGTCGTTTTTTAATTTTTCAAAAGTATCGTAAACAATTTTTACAATATCTTTATCCAGCGTAAATTTTTCGCGCGACCAATCGCACGAAGAGCCCATTTTTTTCACCTGAGAATTTATATTTTTTTTATTATTTTCTGTAAAATCAGAGATTTCTTTATACAATTCTTCTCTTGTCATTTTAAATCTAGACCGGCCTTCTTTTTCAAGTTTTTTTTCATAAACAACCTGCGTTTCAAAACCGGCGTGATCTAAACCGGGAAGCCACAGAGCGCGAAATCCCTGCATTCTTTTGTACCTTGTCATAATATCTTCAATTGTCATAACTAAAGCGTGCCCGGCGTGCAACGAGCCATTAGCATTTGTTGGAGGCATTATTATACAGAAAGTTTTATTCTTGTTGGGATTACCAGCCCTTGGCTGGCGCGCCTCAGGCGCAAAAAAACCGCCCTTTTCCCAAAGCCGGTAAATCTTACCTTCAACCTCTGTTGGATTATATGCTTTTGATGGCTCCATAGATTTTATAAAATAATTTTAACATTTTTTATTATAATCGTAAATTGGCTTCGGCTTTAATTTTTTGCCAAGCGATTTTTTTCTTTTTATGGAAATAGCAGGTAATTGCGGTCATTAAAGCGTTGTCGGTTGATAGTTGGGTGTTGGGTATTAGGCATTGTGTATCGGGAAGTTCTTTTTTAATTTTTTCTTTGAGTTGTTTTCGCAGTTCTTGGTTTGCCGAAACTCCTCCACCCAAGATTGCTGTTTTTACTTTATAATCCTTGGCGGCCTTAATTGTTTTTTTAATTAAAACATCAATAATTGCCTGCTGGATTTCAGCGGCCATTTCTTGTTTATATTTTAGCGTACACGATTTTCTACGATCGTGATAATTTGTGTACACTTGTTTTTTATGATGATATAAAACCGCGGTTTTTAGGCCGGAAAAAGAAAAATCGTAGTCTTTTGTGTTTATCATAGGCCTGGGCAATTTAAGTCGTCCTTGAGGTTCGGGTGACTTCCGATGTCCCCCGAAATATTTATCAAGGTTCTGATCTATATCAAGCCCCTCTGCTAATTTTGAAATTATGGGCCCCCCCGGGTAGCCGAGGCCTAAAATTTTAGCGCACTTGTCAAAACACTCGCCGGCCGCGTCGTCTCTGGTTTCTCCCAGTATTTTATATTTGCCGATTTTTTCCATTAAAATAATTTGAGTATGTCCGCCAGAAACAATTAAAGCAATAGCTGGAAATTTAATATCCCGATTTTCCAACATATTTACTAAAATATGAGACTCTATATGATTTACGGGAATTATTGGAATACTCCAGAAATATGAAAGAGCTTTGGCAAAATTTATTCCAACCCATAAACAGGGCTCTATCCCTGGGCCGTTTGTCACAGCAATTAAATCAATATTTGGCTTTTCGTATTTTTGCAAAAAAGGAATTAATTTTTTATAAACATCCTGTTCTCTATCAAGGATTTTTTTTGCATTTGAAAATTTGTTGGAAATAGAACCGCTTCGCTGTAATTCTGCGGAATTAAATAAAAATTGAGAACTGAAAATTTTAAGAAGGCTTGCCCCCCTTAACGCCAACCTAAGGGTGGGAACTAAATTTTTCTGATGCTCTCTTTTTGCCATTGCAGGATATACTCCCCCGTATTTTTTATGCACTTCTATTTGCGAAGAAACAACATTTGAGAGCGCATTAAAAGAAAGCGTTTTATTGCCCCTTATTTCTAAAACAGCAACTCCTGTGTCGTCGCAAGATGTTTCTATGGCGAGAATTTTCATAATAATTTGTATCTATTGTTTATATAACAAAACTTGCTTTTTTTCAATTTTTAAGATAAAGTTGAGATGTAAATTCAACATGGCCCCATCGTATAGCCTGGTCTAGTACACCAGCTTTTCAAGCTGAGAACACCGGTTCAAATCCGGTTGGGGCCACTATGGATAAAAAAGATTATCTTGATATTTCAAAGGCAAGCGATATAAAAAATAAAAAAGAAAGATTATTATACCGCCTATTTGAAACTCTTCCTGGAATTTTAAGCTTGGGGACTCTTTTGGGAGTCTTTGTTTTTTCTTGGTTAGTTCCGGCGTTTGTGGCTGTTTTTATAATCTGTTTTTGCTCTTATTACTTATTTCGAATTATTTATTTTTCTTTGCATCAGTTTGTAAGTTATTTTAAAATAAAAAGCCACATTAAAAGAGATTGGTTAAAAGAACTTAAAGAAATAAAGGGCAGAAAATGGAAAGACATTTATCATATAATTATTTTGCCAACATATAAAGAAGAAGAAGCAATAATAAAAGAAACGATTGATTCTTTAATAAGCTCTAATTATCCAAAAGAAAAAATAATTGTTGTTTTAGCAATAGAGAAGCGGGCAGGTAAGAAAGCAGAAGAAATAGCAGAATCTGTTTTTAAAAAATATTATAATAATTTTTATAAATTTTTAGTGTCGGTCCACCCAGATAATATACCCGGGGAAATAGGCGGAAAAGGGTCAAATGTGGCCTGGGCCGGCAAAGAAATAAAAAAAACAATAGATGAATTGAAAATTCCTTATGAAAATATTTTGATTTCAAGTTTTGACATTGATACCAAAATTTATCCCCAGTATTTTGCCTGTTTAACATGGTATTATTTAACAGAAAAAAACCCTTTAAGGGCGAGTTATCAGCCTATTCCAGTATATAATAATAACATCTGGTCGGCCTCGGCTTTTGCCAGAGTGGTTTCTACTTCAAATACTTTTTGGCAGATGATACAGCAGGAAAGAGCGGAAAAGCTTACAACTTATTCTTCTCATTCAATCCCTTGCAAGGTATTTTTTGAGGTAGGGTATCCGGCCAATGTTGTTTCAGATGATTCGCGAATTTTTTGGCGGGCTTATCTTTATTACGACGGAGATTATAAGGTGGTGCCCATTTATTATTTGGTTTCAATGGATGCTGTAATGGCAAATAGTTTTTGGAGAACCGCTCAAAACCAATACAAACAGCAAAGGCGCTGGGCGTGGGGTTGCAGTGAAATTCCTTATATGATGTTTGGATTTTTAAATAATAAAAAAATACCTTTTTTAAAAAAAGTATCTCATTTATACACAATTATTGACGGCTTTTGGTCTTGGGCAACAGCCGCTCTTTTATTGTTTATATTAGGCTGGCTTCCTTTATTTTTGGGAGGAGAAAAATTCAATCTTACCATTCTTTCTTTTAATCTTCCAATTTTAACAAGCAGAATTATGACGGCTTCTTTAATAGGCATGTTTGTTTCTGCTGTTTTAAGCACCATGCTTCTGCCGCCCTTGCCAAAAACTATCAGCAGGATTGCCAAGTGGCGGAAAAGAATATCTATATTTTTGCAATGGATTTTTTTGCCCGTAACTCTGATTATTTTCGGCGCCTTTCCTGCATTAGACGCCCAAATTCGCTTAATGTTGGGCAAATATATGGGCTTTTGGGTCACCGAAAAAGTCCGCAAATAAACTGAATTTGACAAGCACTTTTAAAAGAATATATATAGAGCTATAAATATAAAAAAAATTGAATAATCATAAAAATATGAAAAAAAATAAAGAAAATCCATTAACTTTAAGCGAACTAGAAAAATACCATAAAAAAACATTAGCTCCTTTTCTAAAGGAAAATTTTGTGACAAAAAAAGAGTTCGAAAGTTTTACGGAAATTGCGACCACGAAAGAAAATCTAAAAATTATCGAAAAGAAGTTAGGAGGGATTTCAACAAAAAAAGATATCAAAAATTTAAACAAACAATTAACTTCATTAAGCGATGACTTAAAAAAGAACAATCAACTGGAAACGCGCGTTGTAGATATTGAAAATGTTCTTAGCATGCCCGCTTTTAAAAAGTAAAAAATATTTATTAAAATTAAATAAAAAAATTATGCTAAAAGAATCAGGGGAACCAAGAGGGGAAGATCAAAAATCTTATGCGGATAAAATAATAAGAGAAATTAAAGAAAGTAGTCAAAGAGAAAAAGATACTCTTAACCAACATAAGAAAGATATGATAGATGAATATGAAAGACTTAAAAAAATAACTGAGACGAGGCCATTAACAGACGAAGAAAGAAGGCTTTTTGGCGAATTAACAAAATAATAAATTAAAAAATCAGCGGGGAAAATCGCTGATTTTTTCTATACTTTTATATACTTTATATTTTTTGAGTTATCGTTGTAATGTTTGTGCGACCGCACAATTATTACAACGATGTAGTAATAGTAATGCGATAAATTATTCAAAGTGGATGCGTTTTTCGAATTCTTTCAGACGTTCTTTTAATAAGGGATAGTTTTTTAGTTCCGGGTCTTTTTCTAAAATTTCTTTGGCGGCTTGGCGGGTTTTTTCAACTAAAAATATGTTTGACAGGCCCTGCATTGCCATATCGGGCAAACCCCACTGCTGGGTTCCGTAAAGCTGGCCGGGGCCTCTTATTTCCAAATCTTTTTGGGCCAGTTCAAAGCCGTTGCTTGACTCAACCAATGCTTTTAACCTTTTTCTGTTTAGCTGGTCTGGCGAAGTGGTGAACAAAAAGCAGTATGATTGCATATTCGATCTGCCGACCCGGCCGCGGAATTGGTGAAGCTGGGCCAAACCAAAACGCTCTGCTCCTTCTATCATCATAATTGTTGCTCTTGGCACATCAATTCCCACCTCAACAACAGAAGTTGAAACCAAAATATCAATTTCACCTTTTTTAAAGTCTTGCATTATTATTTCTTTTTCTTTTGCTTTCATTTTTCCATATAGCATTGTTATTCTTAAATCAGGAAAAATTTCTTGCGATAATTTTTCATATTCTTCTTTGACTGCTTTTACATCATTTAACGCCAATGTTCTTAAATCATAATTTCGCGGCTTAAAAGTTATTGGGACGTCCGACATCCC
>ERZ1292640.216-Hain-H43-02um-R1-216-length-46155-cov-45_pt1 | contig 38285 bp, 35 predicted proteins | sample MGYA00564404_ERZ1292640 | MGnify/ENA primary metagenome ERZ1292640 (study PRJEB36523, sample SAMEA6512636) | groundwater metagenome | collected 2019-01-08 | study: AquaDiva: Metagenomics assemblies of 32 groundwater samples | reverse complement strand
CAGGCCAATTTAGAAAAACAGCAAAGAGAAGAAGAGCGGGCTAAACAAAAAGAAGAGCAAGCTAAGCAAAAAGAAGAACAAGCCAAACAAAAGCAAATCGCAGCGCAGGAAAAAGCGCAAAAAAGAGAATTAGAGTTAAAGCAGGCGGAAGAGGCGCGTCAAGCAGCCGCGCAGGCAGAACCAGAAGAAGTTAACCATCAAAAAGAAAAATAAAACTTCCACTTACAAGAAAGCGGGGCAGGTTTTTCCTGCTCCGCTTCTTTGTAAATAAATATATCCGCTTCGCTTGATTATCCCCCGTTCGTTACTCGTTATCGGCCAATTCAGTTTAATTCACTAAGTTTTATACCTGAAAGATTGTATCAGGAGGTTTTTATGATTACCATAGAAGATTTTAAAAAAATGGAGTTAAGAATTGCTGAAATTAAAGATGTTACTGATCATCCTAACGCGGATAGATTATACGTAGTTGTGTTGGATTTTGGAGATAAAACCAAGCAGGTTGTGGCTGGGATAAGGAATTTTTATAAAAAGGAAGACTTGGTTGGTAAGCAGGTTGTGGTGGTGGATAATTTAGAGCCGGTAGTATTACGGGGCGTAGAAAGCTATGGGATGCTTCTGGCTGTTTCGGATGAAACAGGACTGGTGATTATAAGCCCGGAAAAAAAGATGAAACCAGGGAGCGTTGTTAAATGAAACAGTTGAGAATATTAATTAAGCAATTCGTGCCGAGTGAGGTTTGTTTGAAATGCCAGGGTTGCTGCAGGTTCAAAGAGCAGGATTCTGTTTGGGCGCCTTGTCTTTTAGATGAAGAGATTCAGGATTTAATTGATACGGATATATCGAAAGTTTATCTTACATTAGGTAAAAGAATTTCACCTGTGGCGAGCTCTTCCAATAAGGACACGGAGGCAGGATTTATCTGCCCTTTTCTAGGCCTCGAGGATAATAAATGTAAAATTTATATGAAAAGGCCGTTTGAGTGTCAGTTGTACCCTTTTCTTATTAATTTAAGAGGGAAAAAGGTTATCTTAACCGTAGATCTTAATTGTCAGTATATAAAAGAAAGATTAAATACTAAAGAATTTAAGGAATATGTAGGATACTTAACCGCGTTTTTTGATTCGCCCGCGCAAATAAAACTCTTAAAGGAAAATCCCCAGATTCTGCAGGCTTATGAAGAAGTTTCAGAGGTTGTTGAATTGTTTTAGAAATTTTTAACCGCGCAGATGAGATTCAATAAGTTATCTGTTAAAGATAAAACGGTATTCGATAAATATATGGCTTTAGGCTGCCATGAGTTATCCCCTTATGCCTTTGAGAATATTTATATCTGGAAAGGGCTTTTTGATATTGAGTGGTTAATTCTCAAGGGAAGTCTTTGCGTATTTTTTAGAGATAAATTCGGTTGTTTTTTATATTTATCGCCGCTGACAGAAAAAATAAATCCAGGGATTGTTAGGGGAGTTTTTAAGATTTTAGATAAGTTTAATAAAAATAAGGAAATATCGCGCATAGAAAACGTAGAAGCTAAAGACAAGGTTTTTTATGAAAAGTTAGGGTTTGTTTGTAGGGTTAAATCAAGTGATTATGTTTGCGAAAGGCAGAGTTTAGAGAATTTAAAAGGAAATAGATTCAAATCTAAACGCGCGGGGTTTAATTATTTTGTTAAGCGCTATAAATTTGAATATCTGCCATTTTCTTCAAAGTATAAGGATGAATGCCTGAAATTATATGATGCCTGGAAAGGTGAGCGAAAATCACAAAATAAAGATTTAATTTATCAGGGAATGCTTGAGGATAGTTATACTTGTCTTGAGAATGTTTTAGGCGCTTATAAGGATTTAGGCCTTGTTGGAAGAGTAGTTAGAATTTTGCCAGAGATGAGTTTGGTTGAAAGTAATTTAGAGCCGCTTAAGAGCGCGTCTTTAGCAGGGTTTACTTTTGGGTTTAAATTAAATTCTGATACATTTTGCGTATTATATGAGGTAACTAATCTGGCCATTAAGGGTTTGGCGCAGTTTATTTTTCGCGAATTTTGTTCTGAATTAAAGGGTTACAGGTACATAAATATTATGGATGATTCAGGGTTAGAGAATCTTAAAAAAGTAAAACTCTCTTATCATCCGGAGAGGTTGGTTCCGGCGTATATAGTTACGAGATAGGCTAAGCCTAAGCCTTATTTCTAAATGACAGCATACTACACCTCTAAATCATATAAATTAAAAGTAGATCCTTTTTGGATTTTTGAAGCCCTTAAAGATACAAGAAACTGTTTTTTCTTAGATAGTAGTTTAAATTCAAAATCCACAGGCAGGTATTCTTTTTTAGGAACAGATCCTTTTTATATTTTAAAAACAAAAGGTTCGAAACCTTTTGAGAAGTTAAGAGAATTTTTAGAGAAATACAAATTTAGTCCGTCCAAAGCGCCTTTTCCTTTTATTGGCGGGGCTGTGGGGTATCTTGGTTATGATTTAGGTTTTCTTTTGGAGGAAAAGCTTAGAAAGAAAACCAAAGATGATTTAAATATTCCGGACTGTTTTTTCGGTTTTTATAACACTACGGTTATCATTGATAATTTAAAAAAGATTTTTCATATTTTTGCGATTGGATTTCCTGAAAGATCCTGCCAATTACAAAAGGCCCTTTGTGAGCGCAATTTAAGAAAAATAGAGACCTTGCTTTCACAGATTAGGCCTGATAATAAAATTGATATAAGGAGAGAATCTCCGGGCATGATTACGCGGTTGAGGCCTAATTTTACAAGGCAGGAGTATGTATCCAAAATAAAGAAAGCTAAGGAATATATAAAGGCTGGTGACATCTATCAGGTCAATATTTCCCAGAGATTTAAAGGTCGGACGAATTTGAGCAGTATTGAAGTTTATAAGCGCCTGCGAAGCTTAAGCCCGTCGCATTTTAGCGCTTATTTTGACGCGGGTGATTTTCAGATTTTGAGTTCTTCTCCGGAAAGATTCCTGAAGCTGGAGCACGACAGAGTAATTACGCGGCCGATGAAAGGCACGCGGCCGCGCGGGGAAAATAAATTAGATGACAGGCGTTTTAGAAAACAGCTTTTAAACAGCTCGAAAGATAAGGCAGAGCTTATGATGATTATAGATTTAGAGAGAAATGATTTAGGCAGGGTTTGCGATTACAATTCAATTTTAGTTTCGCCCTTAAGGGAGCTTGAAGAATATAAGACAGTTTATCAAACTACGGCTACTGTTAAGGGTAAGTTATACAAAAATAAAGACAGAGTTGATTTATTATCCGCGTGTTTTCCCGGCGGATCAATTACCGGTTGCCCTAAGATACGCGCTATGGAGATTATTGAGGAGATTGAGCCAACCAGGCGTTCTATTTATACAGGTTCTTTGGGGTATTTGAGTTTCTGCGGGAATATGGATTTTAACATTTTGATCCGCACTATATTAAAGAAAAAGGCTCAGGTTTATTTTGGCGTAGGCGCCGGGATTGTGGCTGATTCAGAGCCGGAAGATGAATATGAAGAAACCATGGTTAAGGCAAGGGCAATGATGGATGCGGTATTAGGGAAAAATTAAAAATTACAATGCAAAATTTAAAAATGAGAGAAACTGTTTTTTTTAACGGAGAATTCTTAGATGTTAAAGATGCTAAAATTCCGGTGGTGTCTCCGGGATTTTTGTATGGCTGGGGCTTGTTTGAAACGATGCGTTCGTGTAATGGAAAAATAATCTATTTAGATCAACACTTAAAGAGATTAAAAAATTCTTGCGTATTAATTAATCTAAAATTAACTTATTCAACGGTAAAATTAAAAGAAATAATCAGAAAGGTTGTTTTAACAAACGCCTCTAAAGAAGCTCTTGTAAAATTAATATTATGGAAAAGCAAGCTAAGCACGGAAATTGCTATTTTGGCTAAGAAATATGAAGTTTATCCGGAGCAAAAATATAAAAAAGGTTTTAAGGTGAAAGTTTCTAGTTTTACGCAAAATAGGGATTTTTTGGTTTCTCGAGTAAAAACTACAAGCCGCCTTATGTTAGAATTGGCCTTTCAGGAAGCGCTGGCCGGCGGGTTTGATGAAGCGCTTCTTTTTAATTCAAGTGGTTGTATTGCTGAAGGGACCAGAAGCAATATATTTTTCGTAAAAAATAAAACAATATTTACTCCTTCTTTAGATTGCGGCTGTTTAAACGGTGTTACCCGGAAGGTTATATTTGATTTTGCCCAGGAGGAAAAAGTAAAAATAACTGAAGGAAAATTTAACCTGCAAGATTTATATAACGCGGACGAGGCATTTTTAACTAATTCTTTGATGGGTGTTATGCCGTTAGTAACGGTAGAGAATTATAAAATCGCGAAAGGAAAAAGAGGAATGCTGACTAAGTATTTTATAGAAAAGTATAACTACCTGCTAGAAGGAGCTTCTGGAAAGTGAAACTTTTATGCCCCGCCTTGACGGGATACCAATAAGAATGAAAATCGTGTTGTTTTAACTCATTAATTTTGAACGAGTCTCGGAGATTTTTAAGTGAAAAAGGGTGGGCAAGCCTACCCCTACGCGGCAAAACACGTAGGAATTAAGTAATGGTTCTCGTAGGGGCGAGCTTGCTCGCCCAAAACAGAAATTATAAGATAATTTCTAAATTAGTTGCGGAGATTTTCAGATGAAAAAGCTATTTTTTAGATTTATTATTTTTTTCGTCTTTTCTTATTTCTTAATTGGTTGTGGAAAGAATCATGATTCAGACCTGGCGAGAGATTTTACCAGGCAGGGTGGTATCTGTTACCAAAAGGCAATAAAAGAATACGAAAGATTAATTTCTCAAGGGGGAAATTCAGGTAAGTTATATTTTGAATTAGGCCGGTTGTATTTTAGTCGGGGAGAATTTAGAGCCGCTCAAGAATCGTTTAAAAAATCCGATGTTTTGGACGCGAAGAAATTTTTGGGTATTTCGTATTTTCGATCGGGCGATTTTACCGATGCCTTGGAAGTCTTTGGTAAAGAGCCTATTTTTTCTGACGATGAGTATCTGTATTATTATGGATTAACCTGTGAGAAATTGAATCTGTTTGATAAGGCGGTAGAAAATTATAAAAAAATTACCGCTCTGGGCGGTAATTTTCTACTTAAAGCGCAAGAGCGTGTTGGGCTTATTGAGAAACAGACCGGCGTGCTTCATATAAAGGATTTAGACGCGAAAATAGATAAGATTTTAACTCAAGCCCCGGGCAGTGAACAGTATCCGCAGGCAGGAGCTTTAATCTTGTCTTGTGATGAAGAGATTGAAATAACGGTTCAAGGAACGCAGGTTTCTTCATCGCATTATTTGATCAAGATTTTAAATGAAAGGGGAAAAGAGGATTTTTCCGAGGCCAAGATTTCTTACGATTCTACTTTTGAAAAAGTAGAGTTAGAATATGCCAGAACCATAAAACCTGACGGCACGATCGCGGATGTAGGTACCCGCCACATAAGAGATGTTTCCAAATATATGAATTTTCCGCTTTATAGCAATGTACGCGTTTACATAATCTCTTTTCCTGAAATTGTTGAAGGAGCGGCAATAGAGTACAAGGTAAAAATTTATCGAAATCAATTGCTTAATAAAAAAGATTTTGTAATAGATTATCCTTTAGAGTCATCTGAACCGATTGTTGCCGCTAATTTTACTGTAATTACTCCCAAAGAAAAGCCTTTAAACATAAAAATTGTAAATGAAAAATATAATAATTTCGGCGCGAATCTTAAAGCCCAAATAGAAATAAAAGAACCGAATTTAATTTATCGTTGGCAGTTTAAGGATTTGCCTCAAATAATCCCTGAATCGGGAATGCCTCCCATGGTTGAAGTAAACCCTACCTTGTTTATTTCTACATTTAACAATTGGCAAGACATCTATAATTGGTGGTGGGATTTAGCCAAGGATAAAATAAAGCCAGATGAAGCGATAAAGGAGAAAGTAAATCAACTGATAAAGGATCAAATAAGTGATGAATTTAAACTTAGGGCAATATATAATTTCTGCGCTCAAAAAATTCGTTATGTGGCGGTTGAATATGGCCATGCGGGTTACGAGCCGCATAAGGCGGAGGATATATTTAAGTATAAATACGGTGATTGCAAAGATCAGGCAATATTTTTAGTTACTATGTTAAGGGAGGCTGGATTTTCTGCCTGGCCCGTGCTTATTCCCACAAAGGAATGTAATAATCTAAACGAAGATTTCCCGTCAGTGTTTTTTAACCACTGTATTGCCGCGGTAAATTTTAGGAATGAGATTGTTTTTCTTGACCCTACCGCGGAAACCTGTTCTTTTGGCGATCTTCCGCCGGGTGACCAGAATCGCCGGGTTCTTATATTTAAGGACGATGGGTATAAAATATATCAAACGCCTTTGTATCAAGCTGGGCACAATCTTTTAAAACAGGATTTAAAAATAAAAATAAATGAAGATGAGACTATCGACGCGCAAAAAACAGTTTTTAGTCATGGCATGCATGACCAGGGACAGCGTTATTGGTTGCTTTACACCCAGCCAGAATTAGTTCGGGAAATGTTGAATAAAAAAATACAGGATGTATCTATAGGCGCCAGATTAATAGATTATAAAACTACAAATGTGGACAATTTGAATTTACCGGTAACGTTAAGTTATTCATTCAAAGGCCCTGAGTATTTTACGACTGCCGGCAATTTAAGAATTATGCCGCAATTATGCAGTCTCGATACTTCTGTAGTGGCAAAAGATAAGCGAAATTTCCCTATTGATTTTGGTGTTTTAGGCAGTAGGGAGGTAGTTTTAGATATTGAAATTCCTCGAGGGTTTGTTATAAAATATATGCCTGAAAGCGTTATTGAGGATAGTCCATGGTATACATTCGCGTCAAGTTATCTTCAAAAGGCGCGGAAAATATATTTTAAGCAGAGCTCCAAAGAAAAGAAAACAGTAATCACAAAAGAAGAATACGCGGAATTTAAGAAGTTTTTTGAAAGGCTGGCAAAAAAGATTAAGCAAAGGGTTGTGTTAGAGGTTAAACACGGATATGCGCGGATTTAGTTAATATGATAAATAAAACTGATTTAAGGGGGCATGAGCGCAGGAAATATGTTCGTTTGTCGACAGTTTTTCCTGTTCAATTTCGTTTGGTTTCTTTAGATTTAAAGTCGTATCTTTCGGATTGGCTGCAGGGCTTTACTAATGATGTAAGCAAAGGGGGTATGTGCCTTTCAGTTAATATTTTAAAATCAGAGTTAGCCGAATTGATAAAAACCAGGCGCGTAAAAATAGATTTACAGATAGAGCTGCCGTTTTGTAAAGAGCCTCTCCACGCGCAGGCGAGCGTAGCCTGGGTAAAAAGTTTATCTGGCCAGCAAGGCCTGTCACAAGATAGCGGTTTAGCTCTGCAAAGTCATAAATATCTCATTGGTTTAAATTATGAACAGATTAATTGGAGCCAGAGCAGGAGGATTATTTTTTACGCGTACTTGAGAAAATTATTTGTGCCTGTAGTTTTTTTAATAATTATTTTATTAGGGGCTGGGTTGGCGATTAATGGGCGCGTAAATTCAAGATTAATTAAGGGGAATAAGGCTCTTGTTGAGCAGTTAGTTAAGATTAAACAGGAATCAGATGCCGCCAAACAGAAAATAGAGGAAATTGGCAAAGGAAGGGAAAGCCTGCTGGTAAAGATTAAAAAATTAGAGCAACGCATACAATCTGCCCAAGAAGAAAAATTAAAAGCAGAAAAAGAAGACATTCAGGCGAAAAAAGAAAGTAGTCAAAACCATGATTTAGTAAAAAAGACTGAAGGGTTGAACGCTATAATAGACCAGCTGATAAAAGACAAGGAGTCTTTGCGGGGACAACTAGCCTCTCTTTACCAAAAGGAAAATATTGCCGCTAAAGAGCTTTCTGGTTTAGACGAAATAAGGGTAAAATTAGAAAAAACGAACTTTGATAAGATGTATCAGTGGCTTAGGGCGCATCAGAATCCGCGCACCGGCTTGGTAATGAGTTTTGAGGGTGACAGCGATATCGCGAATTGGGCTTTTACCTATGATCAGGCCTTAGCGGTTATCGCTTATACGAAATTTTCTGATTTCCAATGCGCCCGGAAAATATTAGATTTTTTTGATAAAAAAGCCAAGAGGCAAAACGGAAGATTTTTCAATGCCTATTATGTTACCGATATGGAACCTACTGAATATACTCTACATAGCGGCCCTAATATTTGGGTAGGCATCGCGATCATGCAGTATACTCAAAGCAGTAATGATCAAACATACATTGCGCTTGCGCGTGATATTGCTCGCGCGGCGATGGAGCTGCAAAACCAGGATAAGGATGGCGGCCTGCGCGGCGGCCCGGACGTGGTATGGTATTCTACGGAACATAATCTTGACGCGTACGCGTTTTTTAATATGCTTTATGAAATTACAGGGAGGTTAGAATATCAAAACGCGGCCGATAAGGTTTTGAATTGGTTAGTTAAATACGCGTATGACCGGCAGGATATCCCGGTTAGGCGGGGCAAGGGAGATTCTACTATCGCTACTGATACCTATGCCTGGTCAATTGCCGCTATTGGAGCGCGAAGATTAGAAGAACTAGGGATGTCTCCGGATAATATTTTAGATTTTGCCCAAAAAAATTGTGGTTTAGAGGTTTCTTATGTTCGGCCAGAGGGTAGAACTGTTAAGATCAAGGGTTTCGATTTTGCTCCCCAAAAAAATATTGCCAGGGGCGGGGTTGTATCTTCAGAGTGGACCTCTCAGATGGTTGTGGCGTTTAAGGTAATGGGTGATTTTTATCAGAAAAAGGGCTTAGAAGAGAAAGCAAAATTTTATTTCCTTAAAGCCGATGAATATCTGTCGGATTTAAGCAATATGATTATCTCAAGCCCTTCTCCATCTGGCCAAGGCCAAGGATGTCTTCCTTATGCTACGCAGGATAATGTGGATACAGGCCATGGCTGGCGGACTCCTAAAGGTAAGTCCACTGGTTCAGTGGCAGGGACAGTTTACGCTATTTTCGCGTATTACGGATATAATCCGTTAGAATTAAAATAATTTTGAACAAGATACTGATATGGTTTCAGATCTCTACTTAATTTATAAAAAACTCTATTCTCATTTCGGGCCGCAAGCATGGTGGCCGGCAGAGAGCCCTTTTGAGGTTATGATTGGGGCGATTCTTACTCAGAATACAAACTGGCAAAATGTGGAAAGGGCGATAGATAATCTTAGGAAAAAGAGTTTATTAGAGCCAAAAAAGCTTTATAATATACCTGTAGAAGATCTCGCCCGCCTTATTAGGCCGGCAGGTTATTATAATGTTAAGGCAAAACGCCTGAGAGAGTTTTTGAAATTTTATTTTGATGCCTGGAAGGGTTCTCTTAAGAAGCCATCTTTACTTAAAACTGCCCGATTGCGCGAACTTCTGCTTTCTGTGAAAGGGATCGGTCCGGAGACTGCTGATTCTATATTGCTTTACGCTTTAAAGAGGCCGGTATTTGTGGTGGATGCCTATACAAAAAGGGTTCTTTTTAGGCATAATTTTATAAAAGAAAATGCCGGTTATGATGAAATACAAAATTTATTTATGAAAGATTTAAAGAAAAATGTAAAAATGTTTAACGAATATCACGCGCTTTTAGTAAAATTAGGTAAAGTTTATTGTCTTAAAAGGAAGGCAAAGTGCGAAATATGCCCTTTAAGAGAATGAAATCAGAACATCGAGCGTATAGCAAAATGAGCGTAGAGCGTAGAGCGTATAGCGTAGAGCGTGGGACTGTTACAAAATGGACAGAATATGTCATTCCCGCGGAAGCGGGAATCCATAACTTCATTAGCCTTAAAGCGTTCTGGATCCCCGCTTTCGCGGGGATGACAAAAAATGGAGTTATACAACAGCCCCAGCGTAGAGGGCGTGATAAACTATCCGCTATCCGCTATCCACTATCCGCTAGAATACTTTTTTTCTTGATATTTGCATTTTACGCTTTGAGTTATTCTTGTTACGCTGCTCCTTCTTACGGTACAAAGATGCCTTTAGAAAAGCAATTTTTTGCCGGATTTCAGCAGCATTCTATTTTTAAAAGATACTTGGAACATGAAGCGGGTAAGATGCGTAGTTTTCAAGAGCTTGTGCTTGTTTCATACGGAGTTTCTGACTGGTTTTCAATAGATTTAAAAGGCGCTTTCGGAAACATAGAACAGCAGTCTGATAATGGCGATAAGCTTAAGTATCAGGCGTTTCTTGGCGGAGGATACGGATTTCGCTTTAAATTTTATGATAAGGAAAAAGTAAAAATGGTTTTTGGTTTTCAGCATATCAGTATTCATCCGGACTCTAAATTTAGAGATAACGTAAAGCATAAAGGAGTTTTGGATGATTGGCAGTTTTGCGCGTTAGCTTCCCGCGATTTTAAAAAGTTTGTTCCTTATCTAGGCGCGCGTTGGTCTAGATGCGATTACATTCATTGGGAAGATAAAGAGCGCGACAGGATAAAATCAGATGAAACAAAATGTGTTGGCCTAATTTTAGGCCTCGATATTCCTTTGGCAGAGAAACTTTGGATTAACCTTGAAGGCAGTGTCTTTGATAATGAAGCGGCTGCTGTCAGCTTAAACTTTGTTTTCTAGGGGGAGATTTTATTTTCTAAAAATGGTAAATAAAAAGCGGCTTATAAAACTTATGAGGGATTTAATAAAGATAGATTCGCAAAATCCTCCCGGAGACGAATTCCGCATTGCTGATTTTGTAAAAAGATATCTTGATAAATTAGGAGTAAAAACAAAAATTTATGAATTTAAAAAATCGCGTTCCAATGTGGTAGTATATTTTCCCGCAAAAGCGGGATCTTGCCAGAAATTAATAGATCAGCGGGGAAAAAGGAAAAATACTGATAAGACGCTTTTGCTTACTCCTCATTTAGATACTGTGCCCGCGGGGAAAAATTGGAAGATAAAACCTTTTTCGGGAGAAATTCTAAAAAATAGAATTTATGGTTTAGGCGCTACTGACTGTAAGGGTAACCTTGCTTGCGCGATGGAGGCGATAAATAGTATTCTTGATGATAAAATAATTTTGAGCTATAATTTGATCCTTGCCGCGACCGCGGATGAGGAGAGTGGTTCATCTTTAGGGTTGATTCCTTTGCTGGAACGTGGTATTCTTAATCCGGATTTAGCTGTTGTTTTGGACGCGGATGATTTTAAAATTATTATTACGCAGAAAGGCCTTATTCATCTTAAGATAAAGTTAAAGGGTAAGCGTAGCCACGGGGCATATCCGGAAAGAGGGGTAAATGCTATAGATATCGCGGTGGACATAATTCAGGATATAAAAAAGCATAAGTTTTGTTATATAAAAAATAAATATCTTTTGGCTCCTACAGTTAATGTCGGCACTATTAAAGGTGGAGATAAGGTTAATATTGTGGCTGATTGGTGTGAGTTTGAGTTGGATTTTAGATTTTTACCGGGAATGTCGGCAAACAATATAATCAAGGCTATAAAAGAGATTGCGGGTAAGCATACTAAAAAATATAAGTTAGAGATAAGTGACCTGCAAGAGCCATATTATATAAATGAGAAACATCCTTTGGTCAGCTCTCTTTCGGAGGCAATGAAGAATTTTAAGGTAAATCCTATAATTGGCGGTTCTGAGGGCGCAACTGTAATCACTTTTTTTCAAGCTAAGAATATACCAGCAATTGCCACGGGTTTTGGTTCAGATGGTTGTGCTCATACAGCGGATGAGTATGTGAGGATAGATGACCTTTATAAAGGCGCGCTGGTTCTAGAAGAGTTTTTGAAAAATTACAAGTTCAATTAATACAGCATAAAATACGAGGTGATAAAATGGACGGTGTAAAGATTTCTAAATGGCCGAGATTAAAAAATCCTTGGCTGATAGTTGTTTGGCCGGGAATGGGCGATGTGGCATATAAGGCAGCCGCTTATTTAGTAGAAAAACTAAAAACTGAAGAGTTTGCGTCTATTCCGCCGGAAGAATTCTTTTATTTAGTTGGGAGCGTTATTCATGATGGCGTATTGAGTATCCCGGAGCTTCCTTGCGGAAAATTTTATTATTGGAAAAACCCTGCTGCAAAGTCTATCAGAAGACGCGGGGGGAGCGCTAATCATTGCGGCGAATACACAAAGCCCGCGCATGATTTAATTATTTTTATTAGTAATGCCCAGCCGGATTTGGCTAAAGCGGAAGAATATTCCAAGAGGATTATTAAGGTTGCCAAAGGTTTTAAGGTAGAAATGATCGTAAGCTTTGCTTCTATGCCGCAGCCTATTGATCATACGCAAGAACCTCGTGTATGGGCTGCCACTACTTGTTTAGAATTAAAGGATAATTTTAAGAAACAAAATCTTAATATTTTGTCTAGCGGTCAAATCAGCGGAATGAATGGTTTGATATTGGGTATAGCTAAAAGAGATGGTTTTAAGGGATTTTGCCTATTGGGAGAGATACCGTTTTATACTATCCAGATAGAAAATCCCAGGGCAACGCTGGCAGTGCTTAGGGTTTTAACAAAGTTATTAAATATACAAATAGATTTTACCGGGCTTAGCGAGCAAATACATACAATAGACACTGAGATCAATAAACTTTTGGATTATCTAAAAATAGGTGTTGAAGGCCCTGATCCAATTGGTGAGGAAGAGATAGAGAAAATTAAGAAAATTTTAAGCCAGCTTACAAAACTGCCTGTTTCAGTGAAAGATAAAATAGAGAAACTTTTTGAAATGGTAAAAACTGATACTTCAAAGGCAGCTGAATTAAAAAATGAACTGGATAGGTGGAATGTCTATAAAGAACACGAGGACAGATTTTTAGATTTGTTTAGAAAGAAAAATAAGAAGGAGAATTAATTGAGTAATAACTGTATAAAAGCGGTTATATTTGATCTGGGCAATGTTCTGATTGACTTTGATCATCGGATTTCCGCGCGAAAAATATCTAAATTTACGGATAAAACCGCGCCTGAAATATTTGATCTTTTTTTTGCTTCGCCTATTACCGCGCTTTTTGAAGAAGGTAAAATTTCTTCACGCCAGTTCTTTTTGAAAATAAAAGAAATGCTTAATTTAAAGATAAGCTATGAAAAATTTGTGTCTATCTGGAATGAAATATTTTTTGTCAGTAAAAAAAATCTGGGAGTTTATAATCTCGCGCGTAAATTAAAAAATAATTATAAGGTAATGCTTTTATCGAATATCAATATTTTGCACCATGAATATATTAAAGAAAAATTTTCTCTCCTTGATTCTTTTCATAATATTGTGACTTCTTATGAATTGGGAATCAGTAAACCAGACCATTTAATTTACCAGAAAGCGCTTGAGATTCTTCGAGTTCAGCCTGGGGATGTTTTTTATACCGATGATAGGCAGGAACTTGTGGAAAGCGCCAGGGGGTTGGGCATAAAAGGTTTTGTTTTTAAAGGGTTAAAACAGTTAAAGGATGATCTTTTGGGCGTGGGAATTAGTTATCCGTATGGAGACGCGAAATGAAGGCGGATAAATACCAAAGAAGATTTTACAGAGATTGGGCAAAAGCAAGGAATCTTTATTTAACTCATATTATCGCTAGAGAAACGGACGTGCAGATTTTTACAGATAAGCCGATAGATAAACAATTTGCCCAGGAGAGAATAAAACATTATCGTTGGCAAATAGAAAATTATATAATTAAAGATGCCCGATTCTTGGTGAGCTTAAAGCCTATTCCGGTTGAGCTTAATGCGCCCGAGATTATAAAAAAAATGTCAGAGGAAGCAAAAAAAGCTAATGTTGGGCCTATGGCTACAGTCGCGGGGGCAATTGCCGAATTTTTAGGCACGGATTTAATAAAAAAAGGATGCCGGCAGGTTATCGTAGAAAATGGCGGAGATATATTTATGAAAATAACCAGGAAGCGTAAGGTAGGAATTTACGCCGGCAGGTCGAAATTATGGAATAATATTTGTGTTAAAATAAAGCCTAAAGATACGCCTCTTGGTATTTGTACTTCTTCGGGCACGCTTGGCCATTCATTAAGTTTTGGCTGCGCGGATAGCGTGGTAATCATATCCAAAAGTACAACCTTAGCAGATGCCGTGGCCACTGCTACCGCTAATAGAGTAAATTCAAAACAAGATTTGCAAAAAGCCCTGGATTTCGCGCGTTCCGTAAAAGGGGTTCTGGGAGTGGTGATTATACTGAAGAATAATCTTATAAGTTGGGGGAAAGTGGAGTTTGAGGATTCCACCGTGTAGATAAAACGGATATTTTGGTTCTTTTGTGTTTAAGGTAATAAGCATAGATTTAGTTTGCGTAAGTATATGGGCGGGCAAGCCCGCCCCTACGGGTCGTTCATAGTCCCGGTAGATCGTCGCGTAGGGGCGGGCTTACCCGCCCAGATACCATAGTCCCTGCAGATTGTTATTATAAATAAATTATATCAGTTTTCTTTAACAATTGATGTTTTTTATTTTCCCTTATGTTTCAATGCTTTATAACTATTACTTCACATTAATTACGAAAGAACCGAAAATCTTATGAAGTTATTACTGGATGTAGTTTTATTGTTAGTTATATTCGCGGGAGTCATTCTAATTTTATATGTTATCTATGGCGTGTTTTTTCCCGGAGCAAAAGAATCAAAAAAAAGAATGCCTTGCGCGGCTCCTTCTAAAGAACAAAATACCCAGAGGCTTCAAGCGAGAATTCTTTCTTTAGAGAGTGAATTAGAAAAAGTAAAATTGTCTTATGCTAAGACAAAAGATGAATTGGGGGCGATAAAAAGCAGAGACAGTCAGTTTGATGGTGAGTTAGCCAAAATGAAAGATTGGGCGGCAAAAGACGCGGAAGTTATAGCTAAGCTTAAAGAAGAGGGTGTTGATTTAAGAAATAAATTTAAGGCAAAAGAAAAAGAACTGCAAGATGCCTTTACTAAAAATGTAGATTTAAATAAGCGTGTTCGGGAGTCAGATGGAAAAACTCTTGAATTAGAAAAAGAGCTTAAGGAAAAATCAGATAAAATTGAATCGCAAAAACATAGAACAGAAGGCCTCCTAAGCGAGGTCAAGGAACTCAAGGCGGCTGTTGATGAATTTAAGAAAAAGGAAGAAAATAATGAGTGGGTTCCTAAAAAAGAATTCAATAAATTGAATGAAGAGTATTCTAAATTAGAAAAAGAATTAGAAAAGACAGAGGAAAGACTAAAAAATTTGTCTGAAGAGATCGCGCGGTTAAAGGAGTTATAAAGAACATATGCCTGAATTACCCGAAGTTGAAACTATAAGAAGAGAATTAGAAAAAGCGGTTTTAGGCAAAAAAATTATTGAGGTTATTGTCCATAATTCCCGGGTAATTAAAGAGCTAAGTCAGGAAGATTTTATAAAGAGCCTAAAAAATGCGACTATAAAAAATATCTTAAGGAAGGGGAAACTTCTTATCTTTGAATTATCCCCTGAAAAGTTTTTGACTATACATCTTAAGCTTACTGGTCAGCTTATTTATCCGGGAGACGCGAAGCGAAGCAGGGTAAGTTTCAAATTATCTGATGGAAATATATTAGATTTTAATGATTTGCGTCTTTTTGGCGAGTTGAGATTATTGGATGATTGGCGGTCAAAAAAGTTTATTCAAGAATTAGGTCCCGAGCCATTTGATTTAACTTTTTTTAAGTTTAAAGAGATGCTCGCTACCAAAAAAACTAAAATTAAACCTCTTCTTATGGACCAGGCATTTATTTCAGGAATAGGTAATATTTACGCGGCAGAGGCGCTTTTTAGGGCTAAGATTTATCCGGAAAGGCTTGCCAATGGGCTTTCCGAAATAGAAAAAGAAGCGCTTTTTAAAGAAATAAATGATACTTTAAATGAGGCAATAAAATATAAAGGTTCTTCCATAGACCAATACCTGCAATTATCAGGTTCGCCTGGCGATTATGTTAAGTATCATAAGGTTTATGATCGCAAAGGTAAGCCTTGTCTTGCATGTAAAACACCAATAAAAAGAATCTCTTTGGCTGGCAGGGGCACTTATTTTTGCCCTTGCTGCCAGAAGTAATTTTCTGGCGCTATGATTTTTCAAACAAAAGCAAAACTAATTAAAAATATTGCGGTTACGCCAAAATGTTATAAGATATTATTGCTCTGTCCGCAGATAGCCAAAAACGCGAATCCAGGGCAATTTGTGGAAATTAAAATATCAGATGGATTTGAGCCATTTTTAAGAAGGCCTCTTAGTATTCATAATGTTGTTAGCCAGTTTCCGCCGGAGGCGGATCAGCCTTTGGCTGAAGCCGGTAAGCCAGTCAGCCGGTACGCCGCAATAGAAATTCTTTACAGAGTTATAGGCAAGGGCACCAAGCTTTTATCTGAGAAAAAGCCGGGTGAATTACTGGATATAATAGGTCCCTTAGGAAATAGTTTTAATCTATCTACTACTCATTATCCACTATCCGCTATTTTAGTCGCAGGCGGCATAGGCGTCGCGCCGCTATTTTTTCTGGCAGAAAAACTTAAACAAGACTATCCGCTATCCGCTATCCGCTATCCGCTTGTTTTAATTGGAGCTAAAACAGAAAATGAGGTTTTTTGTAAAAAAGAGTTTGAAAAAATAGGTTGTGATGTTAAAATAGCTACAGACGACGGCTCAAGAGGCTTTAAAGGCAGGGTTATGGATTTGTTAGGGAATATTTTACGCGCGACGCACGACGCACAACGCACGACGATTTATTCCTGTGGTCCCCGGCCTATGTTAAAGGAAATCAGCCGGATTTCCAAAGAATACAATATCCCGGCGCAAATCTCTTTAGAAGAACATATGGCTTGTGGTATCGGCGCTTGTTTAGGTTGCGTAGTGGAAACTAAGCAGGGGTATAAACGGGTCTGTAAAGAAGGGCCTGTGTTTGACGCGGATGAGATAATATGGGAGTAGTACGATTAACAAATGACAAAACAAAAGTTTTGGTATTTGTCATTTAACAATGGAGGTTAAAATGTCTCAAAACCCGTTTGTTTCAATCATTATTCCGGTAAGGAATTTTGAACGCACAATTGAAAAAACATTTGAATATTTGCTCAATGTGGATTATCCGCGCGATTGTTGGGAATGGGTAATTGCCGATGGTGGCTCAACAGATAAAACAGGAGAAATTATTAAAAATTGGCAAGCTAAGTATCCTTTTATTAAATTGGTGGAAGTACCTAATTGTCCCTCTCCTGGTTTTGCCCGCAATAAAGCCTTAGAAGTAGTAAAAGGAGAGTATTTATTTTTTACCGATGCTGATTGCGCGCCAAATAGGGAATGGATTACTGAAATGTTAAAACATTTTCAAGCTGATCCTAAAATTGCCGCAGTGGGCGGAGAAGTTTATACTCTAAAGGTTGACCCTGATAATTTAGTTGAGGCGTGGTGCCAGCATTTTCGTTTTAATATGGTTTCTCCGCGTTACGGGTTTATTAAAGAAGGTTATTATCCTGATTTTCCCAAAGATCCTAAGCCAACAGATATCGGCGGGCACAAAGGTTATTTTTTTGGCACTTGTAATGTCGCCTACCGCAAGTCAACAATGGATGAAATTGGGGTCCGGTTTTGGGATCGGCCAACCGGAGAAGATATGAATTTAAGTTATGAATGCAGGAGGGCTGGTTATAAATTTTATTTTGCGCCTAAGGCAAAGGTTGACCATATGCATAGGGCAGATATAAATCTTTTGCGCAAGGTTTGGGTTACTTATGGTCAGGCGCATCTGCCTTTAATTGATAAATATGTGAAAAAGAATGGGGGCTTAGAGATTATTTTGCAGTTTATAAAAGGCGGCCCTTCGTTTACACTGCCTTTTCCTATTAGAGGGTTTGTTTATATAGGCAATTTTCATCTAATGCATCTTTTTGGGCTCCTTTTTATTCTGTCCTTGATTTCAAGTTTGTTCTTTTCCCCGCTTTGGTTTAAGATAACCATACTTGCGTTTTTCTCGCTCGCGTTTTATTTCGCTTATCAATATGTAAAATGGAACTTTGATATGGAGCCAAAGAGTAAATTCCCCGTTTGGTGTAAGATGAAGTATCTGACAAACTTAAGTTTTATTCAAGGGGGATTAAAGGATTTTAAGAAATATAAGATCCTCTGTATTGAGCCAAGTTTTTAACCGTTCTACATCTTGGGCGAGTATTTTTTATTGTATAAAATGAAACCAATTCTTTGCGTTAATATAGGTAAATTAAGGTTAAAAAATCCGGTGATTGTTGCTTCGGGGACTTTTGGTTACGCGGATGAATTTAAGGGGTTTGTTGATTTAAAAAAAATAGGTGGTATTGTTAGTAAAACCATCACTTTAAGCCCCAGAAAAGGCAATCCTCCTCCGAGAACCTGTGAAACTCCCGCGGGAATGCTTAATTCTATTGGTTTGGAAAATCCCGGGGTAGAGGTATTTATAAAAGAGAAACTGCCTATTTTGAAGAAAATAGGGGTTCCTGTAATCGTGAGTATTGCTTCCGAAGGCGATCCCCGGGAGTTTGTCGCTCTGGCTAAGCAGTTGGATAAAATAAAAGACATAGTGGCAATAGAGTTAAATATTTCCTGCCCGAATGTGGTTAGCCGGTTAGCCAGTCAGCCGGTGAACCAGTTAGCCAGTGAACCAGTTAACCAGTTAGCCGGTTTAATTGGTACACCGGCAAACCGACATACCGGCACACTCATTTCTCAGGACTCTAGTTCCACTTATGCGTTAGTAAAAGCAGTGCGTAAGGTTACAAAAAAAACTTTGATTACTAAGCTTTCGCCCAATGTTACTGATATTACAGAAATTGCCATGGCGGCAGAAAAAGCTGGTAGCGATGCGGTTTCCTTGATCAATACCTTGATAGGAATGAGTATAGATGCAGAAACTAAGAGACCAAAACTTGCCGTTATCACCGGCGGTTTAAGCGGCCCGGCAATTAAGCCAATCGCGTTAAGAATGGTTTGGGAGGTTTATCAAAAAGTAAAAATCCCTATTATTGGAATGGGTGGTATAATGGATACGCAAGACGCAAGAGAGTTTTTTCTTGCCGGCGCTACAGCGATTGCAGTGGGCACAGCCAATTTTGTTAATCCTAGGGTAAGCATAGAGATTATTGAAGGTATAAAAAAATATTTGCGCGAGAATAAAATTAAAGATATAAAAACTTTTATCGGCGGTTTAAAATTATGAAACGGAAACAGAGCATCAAAAACAGAACATCGAAAATAATTCTTGCCTTAGATGTGGATAATTTTGATAAGGCAAAATATTTTGTTAATAAGCTTTATCCTGAAATTAAAATCTTTAAAGTTGGGATCCATCTTTTTATTTCTTGTGGAGTAAAAATCATTAAATATATTCACAAAATTGGTGGAGAAGTTTTTTTGGATTTAAAATTTTTTGATATACCAAATACTACTGTTAATGCTGTTCGTCAGGCAGTGCGGATGGGGGTTGAAATGCTTACCTTGCATATCTTAGGTGACGCAGAAATGCTTAAAAGCGCGCTTGAAGCGGCGCAAGATGAAGCGGATAAATTAAAAATAAAACGCCCTTTGTTAATCGGTGTAACAGTTTTGACGAGTAAGGATGTTGCTTCAAGCGATGTTCTGATATTAGCTAAAATGGGCCTTGATTGCGGATTAGACGGGGTGGTTTGTTCAGCCCAAGAAGCGGCATTGTTGAGGCGGAAAATAAAGAAAGACTTTGTGATTGTAACTCCCGGGATAAGGCCAAAGACAGCAGTTGTTGGCGATCAAAAAAGGGTTATGACGGTGGAGGAGGCAATTAAAGCCGGAAGCAATTTTTTAGTTATTGGCCGTCCAATATTAGAAGCACAGAATCATCTTGAAGCAGCAAAAAAGATAAACTTGGCAGCTAAGGACTGTTGCAAAATGCCAAACTTTGCGTCATTCTGAGGTCGAAGACCGAAGAATCTCGACGATGATAAGATCCTTCGCTTCGCTCAGGATGACGAAAAAGGGCATTTCGTAACGGTCCCAACTAAGATTAGGCAAGGAGATTTATATGGCAGAGAATATCCAGGCATTAATTGAAAAAATAAATCAGGAGGGTGTGCAGGCAGCTGAAGAAAAAGCCAAAGAAATTGAGTTTAAGGCAAGGCAAAAAGCAGAAGAAATTATAGAAAAGGCAAGGCTTGAGGCGCAAAGGATGCAACTTGATGCCCAAGAGAAAATTTCAAAGATGCGGGAAAGAGAGAAAACGCTCATTACCCAGGCTGGCCGCGACCTTTTATTAGAATTAAGGGAAAAAATAAACGCGATGCTAATTTTGCTGATTGAAAAGGAGGCGCATGCAAGCCTTAGCGCGGAAAATATGTTTAAGATTTTAACCAATATTATCCAGAATACCTGTAAGCAGGAAAAATCAGAGATAACTATCGTTTTAAATAAAGATGACCTGTATGCCTTGGAAGCGGATTTTTTGGTAAAATTAAAAGAAGAAGTAAAAAAAGAAATAATTTTAAAACCCTCAGAGGTTATTCATGGAGGTTTTATCATTAGTTTTGACGCGGGAAAATCGCAATTTGATTTTAGCGATAATGGGCTTGCTGAGTATATCGGCACATTTTTAAAGCCAAGGTTAAGAGAAATTTTACAGCCCTTCACAAAATACGTTCAGGGCTGTTGATTACAGTGATTTTAAAAAGATTACAGCGATTTTTCGTTGAGATTTAATGCGCTCAGATTTCTCGTCGTTTCACTCCTCGAAATGACAAGGTTTAACTTTATGATATGCGTTAATGTTACCCCCAGACTGTCATTTCGATCGAATGGAAAACCGCTAACATCTCAGACTGTCATTTCGATCGAAGGGAGAAATCTTAAACTTGTTTTGTGAAGATTTAACATGCCTAAATATTACGAATATCTTATTTCAAGCCTGCCTATGCTTCATTTTGAAGCACAGCCGCCGTTTTCTTTTGAAAGTTTTTTAATAAGATGCGCTGAGCTTATTTCGCAAAAAGATATGCAAACACTACAAGGCGTTTCTTTACTTGAGCCATCTTCGACAGAAAACTATTTGATAAGAAAATGGATAGATTTTGATATCGCTCTTAGGAATGAATTAGTTAAGGTTAGGGCAGTTTATAAAAAAGTTGATCCCGCTAAATATCTGCGTTCTGAAGGTTACGCTTCCGCGTCAATATATCATATTGCTATCGCGGCGCATAGAAACCCTTCTGTGCTTGGAGGGGAAATGTTTCTTGACCGTCAAAGATGGAATTTTTTGGATGAATTGGCTATCGGGCATTATTTTGATCTGGATTTTTTGATTGTCTATGCCTTGAAAATGGGGATTCTTGAACGCTGGAAAAGAATCCATACCGCGGACAAAGAACTTCTTTTAGAATCTACTTTGACCGCTTCGTAGGCGGACAGGGTAATTTATGAATAGGATAATATGGCTGAAAAGAGAAAAGGTTTTATTACAAAGATAAACAGTAATATGGTTACCGCGAGTTTTGACGCCTTTGTTATTCAGAATGAGGTTGCGTATATACTTCATGGTGAAGAGCGTCTTAAGGCAGAGGTAATTCGCGTACGCGCTAATACCGTGGAAATGCAGGTTTTTGAGAGCACGACAGGGCTAAGGGTTGGGGATGAAGTGGAGTTTACTGAAGAGCTTCTTTCTGTTGAGCTTGGACCGGGGCTCCTGGGCCAGATTTTTGATGGCTTGCAAAATCCACTTCCGCAGTTAGCTGAAAAATGCGGTTTCTTTTTGAAAAGAGGGGTTTATTTAAATGCTCTCGCGGAAGATAAAGAATGGGAATTTAATCCTTTAGTTAAGACAGGAGATAAAATCCGGCCGGGAGAAAGAATCGGTTTTGTTCCGGAGAAAATATTCAGGCATTATATAATGACGCCATTCGCGCCACAGGGTATTTCAGAGATAATAAAGATAAGCAGCGCCGGAAAATATACTTTGAAACAACCTGTTGCCCGTATTAAGAATCAAGACGGAAATGAAAGTGATGTTTTTATGTCTCAAATCTGGCCGGTAAAAATTCCTATCCAGGCATATTCGGAAAAATTAAAACCATTCCAGCCATTGGTAACCAAGATGCGGCTTATAGATTCTCTTTTTCCCGTTGCTCTTGGCGGCACATACTGCGTTCCTGGGCCATTTGGCGCGGGAAAAACTGTTTTGCAGCAATTAACCTCAAGGCACGCGCAGGTGGACGTGGTAATCATTGCTGCTTGCGGGGAGAGGGCAGGCGAGGTCGTTGAGACATTAAAGACTTTTCCGGAATTAATTGACCCGCGCACAAATAGGCCATTGATTGACCGCACAGTAATTATTTGCAACACAAGTTCCATGCCTGTAGCGGCAAGGGAATCAAGTGTTTATACCGCGGTAACTATTGCCGAATATTACCGGCAGATGGGATTAAGTGTTTTGCTTTTGGCAGATTCTACGTCTAGATGGGCGCAGGCAATGCGCGAGATGTCCGGCAGGCTCGAGGAAATTCCTGGAGAAGAAGCGTTTCCCGCTTATTTGGAATCGCGTATCGCGTCATTTTATGAGCGTTCGGGCGTGGTGAGATTATATGACGGCAGTATCGGCTCGATTACAATAGGCGGGGCAATAAGCCCCGCTGGCGGAAATTTTGAAGAACCGGTAACGCAGGCAACGTTAAAAGTCGTAGGCGCTTTTCATGGTTTATCGCGCGAACGTTCCGATGCCAGAAGGTATCCGGCGATAGACCCGCTTATTAGCTGGAGTAAATATAAGAGTTTCATTGACGAAAAGCAGGAGGAGAGGGGCCATGAAATACTGCGCAAAAGCCACGAGGTAGCGCAGATGATGAAGGTTATCGGTGAAGAAGGTATATCGCTTGCCGATTACAACAATTATCTTAAGGGTGAGTTTTTTGATTTTGTTTATTTACAGCAGGACGCCTTTGATATAGTGGATGAGGCCACTACGGAAGAACGGCAGAAATATGTTTTTAATTTTATATACAATATTTTAGAAATTGATTTTTCTTTCGCGGGTAAAGAAGAGGCGCTGCATTTTTTTCAGGCGTTGCGGCAGTTTTTTCGTGGCTGGAATTCTTGCGCCTGGAATAGCGAAGAGTTTAAAAAGGCTGAAAATGAAATATTATTATTGTTACATCCTGTTAAGTAAAGGATACCGGGAAAAGATAAATGCAGAAGACTTATACTAATATTATTCATATCGCGGGAGATGTTATTACGGTTGAAGCTACGGGTATAGGATACTCGGAGATTGCGCAGGTTGTATTCAGGAGAGGTATATCATTAGCGCAGGTTATTCGTATTGACGGAAAAAAAGTATCTTTGCAAATTTTTGCAGGCAGTAAGGGGGTTTCCACTGGAGACAAGGTAAGGTTTTTAGGGCATTCGATGCGTACTTCAAGCGGAGAAAATCTCCTGGGCCGCATCTTTAACGGGAGCGGCCTTCCTTTAGATAAGGGTCCGGAACTTTTTGACAATATGATTGATATCGCGGTTCCTTCAGTTAATCCTGCCAAAAGAATAATTCCGCGCAAAATGATTCATACCGGATTGCCGATGATAGACGTTTTCAATTCACTTGTTGAATCGCAGAAACTGCCGATTTTTTCAATCGCCGGTGAACCTTATAATGAACTTATGGCGCGCCTCGCGATTCAGGCAAAGGTTGATATTATTATTTTAGGCGGCATAGGCCTGAAATATGATGATTATCTTTTTTTTAGGGATACACTTGAAGAGCATGGAGCCCTTTCGCGTTCTGTTTTGTTTATTCATACCGCCTCTGACCCTGTTGTTGAATGTTTACTCGTGCCTGACATAAGCCTGGCAGTTGCCGAGCAATTTGCGCTTGGGGGTAAACGTGTCTTAGTGTTATTGACAGATATGACTAATTTTTGCGACGCCTTGAAGGAGATTTCTATTACTATGGAACAGGTCCCTTCAAATCGCGGTTACCCCGGAGATCTTTACAGCCAATTAGCCAGCCGTTACGAAAAAGCGGTAGATTTTCAAGGCGCAGGGTCCATTACAATTTTATCCGCGACTACTATGCCCGGAGATGATGTTACCCATCCTGTGCCGGATAATACCGGTTATATTACTGAAGGACAATTTTATTTGAAAAATGGCGTGATTGAGCCGTTTGGTTCTTTAAGCCGTTTAAAACAGCAGGTAAATGGAAATACCCGCGATGATCATCGCGCTATTATGAATACTATGATTCAGTTGTTTGCCAGTTATCGCGAGACGCTGGAAAAACAGGCAATGGGTTTTCAGATGAGCGTTTGGGACAAGAAATTACTTTGTTACGGTAAGCTTTTTGAGGCTAAAATGATGTCTTTGAAAGTGAATATCCCGCTTGAGAAAGCGCTGGATCAAGGCTGGGAAATTCTGGCAGAGTGTTTTAGCCCCGAAGAGACGGGAATTAAGAAAGATATAATTGAAAAGTATTGGCCGAAAAATTAAGCGGATAGTAAGATGAGCGTAGAGCGCATAGGACGTGGTGAACTAAGCGCTACCCGCTATACGCTCTACGCTATACGCTGGGACTGTTGCGAAATGCCATTTTTCGTCATTCCGGCGAAAGCCGGAATCCAGAACTCTTTGATTTCAATAGGCTTATGGATACCGGCTTTCGCCGGTATGACGATTTTAATGTATTTCGCAATAGTCCCACGCTCTACGCTTTACGCTAAGAATGGGACAGGTAAAACTAACTAAAGGGGAATTAAAAAGACAGCGCGACTGCCTAAGGCAATATGAGAGATACTTGCCCACTTTGCAGCTTAAAAAACAGCAGTTACAAATGGAAATTCTTTGGCAGGTAACGTTGCTTTCCGAAAAAAAACACATTCTTAATAAGAAAAAAGAAGCGGTATTGGTCTGGGGAGGTCTTTTAGCTGAACCGGTGATAAATCTAAAGGGTTGGCTTGTTCCCTCGAATATTGTAACCACAGTAAAAAATATCGCCGGGATAGAACTGCCGGTTTTTGAACGCGTGGATTTTCTTGAGGCGGAATACGATTTATTTGAAACAGCCCCTTGGGTGGATTTTGCTATTGAAGCATTAAGGCAGGTTGTTTCTTCGCGAAAAGAAGTTGAGGCGCTAGAAGAAGGGATTGGGATTCTAAAATACGAATTGCGTATTACTACGCAGAGGGTAAATCTCTTTGAAAAAATAAAAATTCCGGAAGCGCAAAAAACAATACACCTGATTAAAATTTATATTGGCGATCAGATGGCTAATGCTGTAGGCCGTAGTAAAATAGCGAAAAGGAAGATAGAAGAAGGGGTTCTTGAAGGGGCGGGTGTATGATTGTAAGGATGAAAAAAATCGCGTTGATTACGCAGGCTAAAGACGCGCAAGATGCTCTTAAGTCTTTGCGCTCTCTTGGTGTTGTGCATGTAGAGCATAGCCAGTTACCCAAAAATAAAGATATTAATCTTATTCAGGATGATTTGTCCTTGATTAATCAGGCGCTGGATGTTATTTTGAAAGCAGAGTTTAGCGTTGGCCGCGAAGGAACTCTTTGTCGTAAGGATGTTACTGATTGGAAGGCTGCCGCGAGGCATATTATTGATACTTGGAAGAGGATTGATCATCTGCAGGAATTTTCTAAACAGTTAAATTCAGAAATTAAGGAGTGGGGACCATGGGGAGATTTTGACCCTAATGAAGTCCGGAAATTAGCTCAGAAAAATATTTATTTGAGGTTGTTTCAGGTTCCGGCGAAAGAAATGAAGAATTTTCCTCTTGCCGCGCGGGTAAGTAAGATATTTACTAAAGGCAATGTTGTCTATTGCGCTGTTTTTTCGCGTGAAAAATTTGAGTGCGCCTTTAAGGAGATAGGTTTACCTAAGATGAGCCTATCACAAATGCGAGGGCGTATTGCCGAGGATTGGCGTATTATAGAATCTCTTAATGATGATTTGAGGAGTTTTTTTAGTTACCGGACAAGCCTTTTTCAGATAAAGAAATCATTGGAAAAAGAACTTGGGTTTCAAGAGGCGTTAGGAGGGATGGCGCAATCCAAAACCCTTACTTATTTATGCGGATTTGCTCCATTTGACAGTGAAACAATGCTGGTAAGTCTTGCCAAGAAAGAGAGATGGGGGCTTTTTATTACTGATCCCGGCGAAGATGAACTAGTGCCGACCCTAATTCGCAATCCCGGATGGGTTTCTATTATTACTCCGGTTTTTAAACTCTTAGAAATAGTTCCCGGATACCGGGAATTAGATGTAAGTATGCTATTTCTTATATTTTTTAGTTTATTTTTTGGGATTCTTATAGGTGACGCGGGATATGGCACAACCTATTTATTAATTACTTTTCTGGCACATAAAAAATTATGTAAAAAATACCCAAATAATAAAGTTTTTTTTCTCTTTTATATTTTAAGTTTTTGCGCTATTATATGGGGAGCATTGACTGGTTCTTTTTTTGGTCAGGAATGGCTGGTAAAAGCAGGAATTAAGCCGCTTATGCCCAGCCTAAATAATACTAAAAATATTCAGGCTTTTTGTTTTTTTCTGGGGGCGCTGCATTTAAGCATTGCTCATTCATGGAGGGTAATTTTAAAACTTCCTTCATTAACGGCTTTAGCGGATATCGGCTGGGTACTTATACTTTGGGCGGCATTCTTTTTCGCGAAGCTACTTATTTTATCGCAAGGTCTGCCTTTTTACGCTACTTGGCTTCTTATCGCCGGGATGATTTTGGTTGTATTCTTTACTAATCCGCGGAAGAATATTTTAAAGGCTGTGGGTGAAGGCTTAGGCGCGTTAGCTTTAAGCTTGATGAATAATTTTACTGACGTGGTTTCTTATGTTCGTCTTTTTGCTGTGGGGCTAGCCGGCGTAGCTATCGCGGATACTTTTAATAGTATGGCTTTTAGTGTAGGAACTGGGAGTGTTTTGGCAATAATAGCCAGCGGTTTTATTATTATAGCTGGGCATAGCTTAAATTTAATATTAGGTCCGATGTCGGTTTTGGTGCACGGAGTCAGGCTTAATGTCCTTGAGTTTTCCGGGCATGCTAATGTTACATGGAGTGGGGTTGCTTATAAACCGTTCAAAGAATAATTTGTATTTAAGGAGAAAAATATTTTAAGTTTTAAGCTCTAAGGAGGATGATATGGAGACGGGGGTTTTAACGCAGTTTAAGGATTTGGGCGCGATTATGGTTATGGCTTTTTCAGCAGTAGGCTCGGGTTGGGGCGCGGGTATTGCCGGAATGGCCGCGATTGGGGCGTGGAAGAAAAATTTTTCCCAGAATAAGCCCGCTTCTTTTATGTTAGTGGCTTTTGTAGGCGCTCCTTTAACTCAGACGGTTTATGGGATGATTGTAATGAATAAGATGTTTGAGATTGCTTCTAAGGGGCAATATCTTTGGGGAATAGGCGCGTTTGCTGGTTTAGCCATAGGCCTTTCCGCTCTTTGGCAGGGAAAATGCGCGGCTTGCGCCTGCGATGCTATGGGGGAAACTGGCAAAGGATTTGGGAATTATATCGTGATTTTAGGTATTACTGAAACAGTAGCTTTATTTGTGATGGCCTTTACTCTCGGGCTTTTAGGAAAATTAGCGACGGGTTAATAATCGGGCGGTTGTAAAAAGTTGGGCGGTTAGTTCAGTTGGTTAGAACGTCTCCCTTACACGGAGAAGGTCAGGGGTTCGAGTCCTCTACCGCCTACCAAAATATTTATTGCAAGTATCATTGTTTTACACTATAATCTAGTTTCTATGTTATTGGGGCCGTGGCCTAGCCTGGTTCATGGCGTCTCCCTGTCACGGAGAAGATCGCGAGTTCAAATCTCGTCGGCCCCGCCAAATAAAAAAACCCTACCGATAATCGGTAGGGTTTTTTTATTTAATTATGCGCGAGGAGGGAGTTGAACCCTCATAGTCTTGCGACCAACAGCCCCTCAAACTGTCGCGTCTGCCATTCCGCCACCCGCGCGTTATACTTTTTCAGAAGTATTCATCGGTGTCATTGCGAGCCCCTTTAGGGGCGAAGCAATCTATCTTAAGATTGCTTCGTCGCTTGCGGCTCCTCGCAATGATACGGTTACTTCCAAGGGCTGAGCTGTTATGATAATTGTCATTCCTTACTACCTTAAATACGAAAGAACCATAAATTCCTATTTGTTATTTTACCACCGATATTTTTATATTCAATGATTTTTTCTTCTTTTACAACCTCTTGTGATTATGCCCCAACGTATTTAACTCTTTTACTTATTGTTGCTGATACTGCTACCATTATTCCCCACATTAAGAAAATAACCAAGGTCATCGGAACGCCAACCTTCATCATTTCCGGAAAAATTTCGGGAAGGCTAGCAGTTAAGAAGGGTGGATAAAAAACAATTTCTCCATGCGCGATATGTTCGACTGCTAACATTGCCACCCCACCCCAAAACATTGAATTTAACCAATTTAAATGGTATTTCTTAGGAACCTTTTTTCCTACAACAGTTGTAAGTATTGCTACACTCATAGGAACAACAAAACAAGCCATTTTTACCTCCTTTTTAAATTTGAGATTAATAATGAAACTCCCCAAATCACAAACACTGGCACTAACATTACGATGCCCAGCATAGCGCTATTTGCAATCATTCCGTCAGTCGTCTTCTCTAGAAATGCGTTTCCTTCATATCTCAATATATGATCGACAAGAATCATTGCTACCGCGCCCCAAAGCATTAGAGCTAAAAAACCTAGCTTGTATTGCCTGGGCAAAATAAATTTTGCTACAGTCGCGCTTGTTGCCACGACAGAAGTCGTTACTAACCACATCGTTTACCTCCTTTCATTTTTGGGTTAAAAATCTGCCTGCGCCTTATACTACCAATGAATATATCGTCTATCGCATTGTTACGAATATAATAATCGTGTTACTATTTGGTAAAAAAATAATACTCTCTATGCTACTTCTTTGCCCGTTGTTGACATACTCAATGTTGTATGCCTCACGCCTTTGACTGCCTTTAGCATATCGGCTAATTTACTCACTTCTATAGGATTTCCTTTGACCGCGATTATTTCCAAGCAATTGTGGTGATCCAGATGTATATGTTGAGCCGAGAGAATAGCTTTTTGAAAATCATGCTGGGTATCCGTGATTTTATTAAGCAGTTCTCTTTTATGATGATCATAAATGAGGGTAACGGCTCCGGCTACTTCATGCCCTTCATGCCATTCTTGATCTACCAAATCTTGCCGAATTAAATCACGAATAGCTTCAGAGCGGTTTGAGTAACCTTTTTTCTTAAGGCGGGCATTAAACCTTCGAGATAAATCGCCGTCTAACGATATTCCAAACCTAATTATTTTAGACACCGCTCTCCTTTTATTACGATTTCAACTTACCTAACAAAATACCTATCCCAAAAGCCTAAACCCTAAACCCATAGCAAGAGTTAACTATATACGTCTTTTCTGTTGTTAATACGTAAAACAAGAATCAAAATCTCTCGTTCTGATATCTTATAGATAACGCGATAATCGCCCCAACGGTACCGCCAATATCCTTGAAATTCGCCTTTTAATGGCTTTCCCAATCCTTTGGGATCTTGAACAAGGTATGTCTCGATACGGGTAAGAATTTTCTTAATTGTAGATTTATCCAGTTTCTTAAGGTCTTCTTCAACCTGATCAAGATACACAATCTTATACACCGAGCTGTTTCCTTAGTTCTGCGCCTGAAATAATCTTGGATTTGGGATCGTTAAAACGGTCTTTGGCAATTTGCGCATCAGCGTAATCTTCTAAATAGTGGGCTAAGGCATCAGTAACATAAAAAGTTTCGCTACGATGCGTGGCTTTTGCCAATGAAGCCAACCTATTAACCAATCCAGTCGGTAAACGAAACGCTTTTAATAAAGTCATAATCTCAGTCTCCTTTCGCAATATAAGTATAACATTGTTATACTTATATTGCAAGAGAAATTTCTGACTTCGTCGAGAATATGCGATCCTGCAACGATGAAACAACTCTCAAAATCTTCACCGGCAGGATTACAAGACGCTTTCCATGCTAATCGGGACAGTGTCCCTTGACTGTGCTGGAAGGTGTCTTATGCCCACAGGGCCACGTTTACTTATCACAAATGCTTGCTATCACATTATCACACGGGGTAACCAAAGACAACAAATTTTCTGGGAGAAGGTAGATTACAATGTATACTTCTCAAAACTAAAAAAGCATAAAAGACGGTATGGATTTTTATTTTATGGCTTCTGCTTTATGCCAAATCATATCCATATAATAGGCGAACCAAAAGAATCTAAAAATCTAGCTAAATTTATGCAAGGTCTTAATCGTGCTTATACTGCTTACTTTAATAAACGCTACCAGAAAGCTGGTCATCTCTGACAAGACAGATTTAAGAGTAAAATTATAGTCAAAGACAACTACCTTATAGATTGCATTCACTATGTTGAGCTGAATCCAGTAAGAGCAAATATGGTAAAAACAGCCCCTGACTATGAATACTCAAGTTGCAGAGAAAGAATACTTTCTTTAGGTGAAACCGGTAAGTTGCTTGATGCATTTCAACTTTAGACTCAAAAAGGATACTTTCTATCTTAGAGGGGGTACACTGTCCCGATTGGATGGGAAAGCGTCTGTTAATTTTCGAAAACGCCACTGGCCGCCTGCGCGGAAAGCCGGGATTTTCTTTTCCCTGGCCAAGCGGCGTATCGTGTAGGGATGCAGGCGTAAATATTCCGCTATCTCTTCTGCAGTAAATACTTTAACGAGATCTTTCATTGCAATTCTCCTCTGTTACATTTTGAAACATATTATATCAGAGAAGAATCGCTATTCAATAGAAATTGTCCGCGATGGACAATTGGAAGATTGGAAGATAAAGGCGGGGGAAAAATCAAAACAATCGAAACTACCGAATACTGCTGACCTGCATAGTGTCTTCTGCTTTTTTAGTCCCCATCAACATCGGCAAATTGGTAGGGATGATTTGAAGAATTACTGGGGAGAATCCATCGATTTGAATAGTCTGAATTGTTTGCAGATTAACGGGAACATTAAAATCGATTCCTTGCCCCTGTTTTTCTATGCTTAACATGTTTGGATTAAAATCAATACCGCCGAGATTTTCTGCTGTCTTGGCAGGAGAAGAAACTGAACCCTTATCTTGTCCTTGATTAATAACGCTATCTAACTGATCGGCTTGAACAAAATCCTTCTGCGCTTCATCAGTTACCAACGGGCTAGAGCTTCCGCGATCAAATAAAGCCTGACCTGTGGCAAAGAAACGCATAATGTTTAACAATTCATTTGGCATCGCAATATGATTTTTTTCGAGAATATGGAAAAACCATAATAATTTTTGTCCAACACTAGTCTTTGATTCCAATACCTGATCGGTTAGTTCCGTTCGAATGTTGCCGGTCAATATTCCGCCGAGCTGTTCAACGATACCTTCCAAGACATCTTTTTGACCATCCCGAACAGCTACCATCAATTTCCCCAGCAACCGGCGATTATTCTTGCTAAGTTCAAAAGAAGCACCCGCATCAATTAAAACAATACGAACCCGTCCATCCTCGCCCTTCTGCACAAGAATATTTCCCAAATGAGGATCCCCGTGGTAAAAACCTTCGTAAAAAATCTCTCGCAGTAATTCATTAGCTACAGCCAATTCAATATCCTTCTGATCAAGCCCAGCCTCATTTACGCGTCTTTCACTCGAAAGTTTAATGCCCTCTATATACTCCATAACGATTGCCGAATTATTGATAACTTTAATTATTTGCGGGACATAAAATTCATAATCTCCCTGTGCCTCTCCTAATCTAGTGTCGCCAAATAATTTCTTTAGGGAAAACTCCTTGATCTTCTTCAATACGGTTCGTTGAACCCGGGAACCCAATTCAGCGGTGTTCTTTGCTTCCTGTTCAAAATTCAATTCCGACCTAAACCCTTTTTCTATCTGTGCGACAAAGTTGTCGGGGATAACAATTCCCTCGGCCATAAAAGCTGACCGCAAGTCATCATCGAAAACATCCTTAAAAAATTTCATATCTGCTTCAATCGTTTTATCTACTTCGGGTCGTTTAATCTTAATGGCTACTATCTTACCGTCTCGCATCTTGGCGCGATAAACACCGGCAATTTTTGCGCTTCCCAAAGGCTCTTCAATACTCTCAAATTCTTCTGTTAGTCCGAATTTTTCCAACATATCAAAGACTACGCCTTTATCCATCCGGCGAGCACTGTCTTGAACCAAAGATAATTCATCTCGCATAAGCGGCCTCACCCACAAAGAACGAGCAAGCACCTGAGCAAGCTGACGTCCAACCAACCCAAGAGATTCCAAGAAAAGACGCACTGCCCGCGCCTCTTGCCTTTCCGCTGTAACGCCCTGTTGACCAGCTTGCATTTCGCCACGCTGTAACGACAATGTCCAAACCAACGCTAAAAAGATTTCCTCGCGACGAGTTTGATCAGCTTTCTCAAAAACTTTGTCAAAAACCTTTTTAAGAACGCTTTTATTAGGGCCGTCTTTGATCAAATAATCAAACATTCCACCCAGTAAATTTGACATGGCAATCGGATCGTTAAAGACACCTTTTTCACCGTACAGGAACGGCTCCAGAGCCTCCCGTTGTGATGATTGTCCGGCTAGAGGATAATATTTACTCTGTCTCCGACCAAAGTCTTCACGCATATTATCAGCGTTAACATGGAAGTTATACTCGAAATCAACAAGGAAAAATGGTTTCTCATCTGTGATACCCATAAGCCAGAGAAGAAAATGTGTCTTTTCCTCAGGGCTACGATTCTTTGTCCATGCACGAAATGCGTCGGCATTCATTGCCGTGCGCGCAGTTTCTTTGAGATCCAAATCTTTAGCTTTTTTAAAAGGATCGAGGTAAAGCGCCCTGACTTGTTCATATTGCTCGCGTGTCTTAGTCAAGAATTGCGCTGTTTCTGAAAGAACGTCGTCCCTAATCAATGAGGCTTCCGGGAAAAATCTTTGAATTAGTTGAAGCACGTCGCCAAGTGTTCCGAACTCCTCAGGATGTTCTGTGCGATATTGATCTAATGCACCCAATGCCAAATTATCCCGCAAATTACGATTGTGAACCATCGTAAGCAGTTTCTCAATCTCCTCAACAGTCCTACCTCGACTCTCCGAATGAATTGCCGCTTTGATCCACTTATCCCTCGCCAATGATGATTGTGGGTAATATTTCTCAATAAATTCTCTTTTAGAAGCTAAAGGTAGCACTGAAAAACCAATAATATTTCTTATTTCCTCCTCGGCTAAACGGCTAATAAACACATATAGTTGCGCAACAGGGCCCCCTGGAACAGAATACATCATTTCATCATAATCGCCGTTTTCCTGACTATGCTCTTGGCGAATAGCAGTCTCATCTAATCTGGGAGCATTTTTGGCATATCGTTCCTTCCAATAAGCTGCCACCGTCGCTTCATTAGATTTCTCCATTACCTCGTCATGAACAAAATGTGGTGCGATGACCGCTATTGCCGACATGATACTTGCTCTTTCAGCTGCCGACATCCCTGCAAGATGCGCCTGTATTCTTTTAAAATCAAAAATCGCATTATTATCGCTAGTATATCCGGCCTGATTTAACGCCCGTCTAACAAAAAGAACATAGAGGACAAAATTACGAAATATGGACGGCGGAATTCCCCTTACTACCGTATCCACTGCATCTTCATAATTTACAGGAAGCAACGTAATAAAGTCAAATAATTGCATAAAATCATCAAAAGCGATATTTTCCCGCATAAAACGGACAGCATTTCTGGGACGTAGTTTCTCGGCTTGTTCGGCATATTCAGCTTCTTCAGAAACTCCCTTTCGAGCAATATCCCCAGCAAATACATGCCAGGCACTACTTCCAAATCTAACATCATCTTCTTTAAGTCTTATATTATAGCCAAGCTCGACGAGCAGTGTCTGAAAATAAATCGGCGCCACATATTGTCCAAAAACCTCTTCCTGCTGTTCCGGAGTTGAATCTTCTTCGGATAACAACCGCCCTATTTGATAACGATAATGTTCAAGAAGCGACTTAATTAAACCAAACTCATCATTATTAACATTTTCAATTCTCCGCTTAGGATTAATTTGATCCCAGCGGTCATGAATACTGTTCCTGTCCTCATAAGATAAAGCATTGTACCGTTCTGATATATCCTCCTCGTCATAAACTTCGCGTTCAGGCTTAGCGTTTTTGATAAGCGCAATGATTTCCGGATTAGAAAGCATACTCCCTTGTCTTTCCCTAACGCGCAATGCGCCAAAAATAAAATCTCTCAAATCTTTGCCTTCTGGGATTCCATCCAAAGCAATAATATAAAAAATCGGCTTTAATTCACGCCGACTCTTTTCAACTAAAGGCCTCAATTCCACCGGAATGCTCTCTAATAAAGTATTTTCAAAGGCATCACCCACAAACATTGTTGAGTTTTGACGGGACATCAACCAAAGATCACAAAAAATACCCAAATCATTGTTAATATGTTGTCGCCTAAATTCGGCGAATATTTTCTGATGCATAATAGCCATGTCTTCAAAAGGAACCTTATTGGATTCTTTATGAGCAGCTGCAACAAATGCCTTTAACACATTTTGCATATTCCGAACAATATTCTTATTGGACAATAACTTTTCAAGATATTCCACCTTGCTCCCATGGAAAACAATTCCCTGACCATCCTTGGATGCTGTTTCAATATCGAGCTTGAGGAACTCGGCTCTCAATGAATTCCACCCGTCATCGCGAAGAAGAAGCCAATCCATAAGCTCCTTTTTTGCATCCAGTGGGACATCTCGCGCAAGTTCATACAAACTTTTTGCGAGTCCGTCTGCCTTTAGCGCATAATTAATTTTTGTACCTAAAATCTCATAAACTCTGAGTAAAAGTTTGATGTCTTCCGGTCGCATCTGACCTCGATAAACCTTTGATGAGCTAAAGGCATCGGCCATGTCCTTTAATGGCTGGGAGAATAAATATTCTTCAAAATAGCCCTGTGAGTCCTGCATATTGACTAAATCGACGAGAAATCTTCGAGCTCGCTCCAGACTTAATGCCCCCTGTTTGGCATCGTTAATCATTCTTGTACACAGTCCGCACAAAAAACCGCTTGCATACATTTTGAATCGATCGCTTGGACGAGATCGACCATTTAATGAGTATACGGCAGAGCGAAGCCGCTGAATAACACCTTCAGCTTGTTTATATCGTTCGTTTTTCTGTAGCTTATCAACGTCAAGCGATAAAGAGAAAATATTTGGAACACCCAGCTCATAAATACGGAGAATTGTTTCAACCGATAATTGTGCGCCTAATCGTCGAAAAGTATCCAAATTAGGTTCTGCGATAAATCCCAGCATTGTATAAACTTCATTCTTCATGTATTCAAACAAAACCCTCTTGGCTTCGTCTTCGCCAACAAGCTGGCTTATTCGTTGTTCAAACGTCATTTGAATTTGGCTCTGTGTTTGTTTTTCCCCATCTGGCAAAACCTCAAACCCAATTAGCATTGCAAAATGTAATTCCTCAATAGATTTCGCCTCATTCAACAAAGAAATAAGGTCTACCGCAGTTGTGACGTTAACGACTCGATCCTGAAATTCTCTGAACCGCGTTCTTTGTTGAGAATTTGAGACCGCATTAAACACAGAAGGCGGAACATCTTGGTTTTGCCAATGATAGGTCAGGATCTGATGCTCCAACTTTCGTAAACGCTCCTCTATCTGGGGATGAGTACCCCAGGTAGCATCTCGGTCTCCGCGTGCCGTCAACCAATGATCCATACCTGTAAGGATATGCGGAGCTGTCCTCACTGAAAAACCTCCGCGATCCATCAACCACAACGCCAACAAGTCACTTTGATACTCCTTCCCTCTATCTTCCGCATGCCGGTCGACCAATCCCTTCTTTTCATCAACACGCCCCTCATCAATTTCCCTGCGATTCTGTACAATATGTAAGATTTCATGCGACAACACCCAAGCCAATGCATCTTGTGTTACGTCGATGTTATTGGCTTTGGCATATTCTGCCAACATGCGAATCAATCCTAAATTGACGACGATAGCATTGTAATAATTTACAACGTAGGCATTCGGGTCAACAGTATCAGCGAGGAAAAGTTGAAACTCATTTGGATTCAGTCCTTTAGCAATTAATAAACGATCGATAATGTCGCGCACCTCATCATATAGCGGTTGCAGTTGTTCAAAGCCTTCTCTTCCGGGGGTAATAAAACGATCAACGATATCTTGTTTTTTTAAAAACTTTTCTTTACGCTCAACATCGCGATTATATTCGTTCTGGGATTTTAAAGGTACTCCCGGAATGGTTTTCCCAATTTTTTTTCTATCTGATGCAGGAACTCTACGGATACTGGGACCGATAATATCTTTTCTTGCTACTTCGTATTGTTTTTGGGCGCCTTCTTGATCGATTTGTTGATCTCCACCTCGTAATTTTTGACGCGCATTATTATGGGCAACAATCCAATGATTTCCTGCTTTGCGTTCTTTCACTTCCTCACGTTCAAGATCAAGTTGCTGATCGATATCACTCTCAAAACCAACAATCTTCCAGATGCCATCCGTCCCTTTAAAATTAATAGCCCTTACACCGCCTCGGGGCTCCATAACCCATCGCTGGACGGCTCTGCCTATTTCAGATTCCTTGACCTCATCCTTGATGACAAAAACTTTTACATCTGTGGAATCGTCTCTAACCTCTTTTATCAGACCTTGAGCCTGTAAATGATTTAACACAAACTCCAAAATAACATCTTCCGAAGCGCCTTCCGGTACCTGAGGAACTTTATCGCTCTGCGCTAAAACATTCAGAATCCGACGCAAACGATCCAAATTCTTAACCGGGTCCAAAACCGCGGAAACCGTTTGTAATTTTCCATCTGTTGTCTTAGTAACTTTTGCTTCTGTTTCCTGTGTTGTCCTTTGCTCTACCGAGAGTGCTTTATCAACTGCCTTAGCTGTGAATTCCATCCCGCCGGAGAAATATTTTCGGGGGATTATCCTCTGGGTTACAGGATCGTAATCTTCCTTGATATAGTTGTAGACACCTTTTTTAAAGGTCTCCAAATACTGCTTGTAAATTTTTTCTTTGACCCGCTTATCTGCTACATCGACCCCGGAAATTTTGTTTTCTCCCACATAAATCTTGCTCAATAAATTTTCTTTTAAATTGCGCTTAAACCAAGTGGCGAGGATCATTGAATTATAAACTTGGCGCAAGGATACAAAGATATTCCCGGTATTAACTTCTTTTTCAATCTCCGGAAGAATCACCTCTTTAATAATGTCCGAGGAAACATCATTAATCTGCTGAACGTCCTCTTGCTTTAATTTTTTGACTTTTATTTCCCCCATATTTTCTTTAATGGCAAGATAATCGCTTTCGAGCATGACTTTTAAATGAGTGGACACAATAAAAGCTGTATCGCCGCTTTCATACACAACCGCTTTATCCGGAACGATCCAAACTTTGTTAAAAGTATTGACTGGCAGGCGTGTTGTGCCGTAAAGCTGGTGAACCTTTGCGTAAACTTTGTCCCAAAACTTCTTGCCCAAATCTTTTTCCGGATAAATCAAAGAAGCGGTCAGTTGCTTGAGAACATAATCTTGCGCTAAAAGATCGCGCCCCATTTCCGTCTGACCAAATTGATCGGCTATGATTCTGTCCTTTTCATAAGGAGACAGGTTTACCCAAAGGTCATCTTCGGGAATCGTTAAAGTAGCCAAAAAATACTTGATTAGTTTCGCGGATTCTGTTTTGAGGGCATTATCCGCCAGCTTAGACTGTCCTGTGTCAATAATGAAATCAAACCGTAACGGATTATCCGGGAAGATTTTTATCCCCTTCATTACAGGCGGGATAAAACTTGGGGTCGGAGTGGCTATAACGCCCGATGCAGGTAAATTGAGCGCATTTTGGGCGTAGGCTCTGGACGGCAAAACTATTGAGTTTGATAAAAAAGACAGGATAGTAAAAAATGCGCCTATCCTAAAAAGTAGCCTATCTTGTTTTTTTCTAAATGGTTGAGACAAAATACCTCCTTATTAGAAATAAATATTTCCATATTAAATATACCATATTATTAAGGGAAAAACAACCCCGACGGGCGGTTTAGAGAAAGCGCTTTCATTTTGATAAGGTGCGACGATAAAATGAAAAAGGAGGTGGAAAATTCGAATCATTCGTAATAAGGGCGAAGGAATTGCT